>Ga0172364_10000075_pt1 | contig 53733 bp, 39 predicted proteins | sample LakKivSesite10cm_FD_114545 | JGI IMG/M metagenome (GOLD analysis project Ga0172364, IMG submission 114545) | Sediment microbial communities from Lake Kivu, Rwanda - Sediment site 10cm | ecosystem: Environmental > Aquatic > Freshwater > Lake > Sediment | place: Rwanda: Western Province, Lake...
ATGTATTGGCGCAGATTCCAGCGCGACGCTTCGTGGCCTTGGGCGAGGTCTCCGAGCCCCCGGGCAGCCAAGGGCGCGTCTACCGCGACATCGGCGAACGCCTGTGGGCGCTGCGCGCGAAGACCGTGTTCGTCGGCCGCGGTGGTCGGACATACACCGCGGGATACCGACGCGCCGGGGGCGACACGGCGAATCTGTTCGATGCCGGGCGGAGCGTGCTGCGTGCCGCCGAGTTCCTGCGGAAGGAGGCTTGCTGCGGGGATGTCATCTTGGTCAAGGGTCGCAGCCGGCAGTGCCTCGACCGGATCGGCCTTGCCCTCCAAGGCCGGGACGTGCGCTGCGCAATCGAATTCTGTCGGGCGGAAGTCCGCTGCGAGAGCTGTCCCATGCTCGAGCGAGGCTGGGGCAATTTGCGGCCCGTGACGTGAGCGCATACCTCCCGGCCGCAAGCGAAATCCATAGCAAAGCTCGCGAGTTCCATACGACGACCTTGACTTCAAGGGCCAGTATCCGAGAATGGGAATCCCTTGGCGTCCGGCAGCTATCAAGAACTCGAAGCGCAGCGACTGGTCGGCACCATCCTCGGCGGCAAGTGGACGCTCGACTCGCTCATCGGCATGGGCGGCATGGCGAGTGTGTACGCGGCCACCCATCGCAACGGACGACGAGCCGCCATCAAGCTGCTCAGCGCCGAGTACAGCCGCATCCCCCAGGTGCGCGATCGCTTTCTGCGCGAAGGCTACGTCGCCAACCACATCGGCCACCCCGGCGTGGTCGGCATCTTGGACGACGACACCGCGGAGAACGGACAGGTCTACCTGGTGATGGAGCTGCTCGAGGGTCACTCCTTCCTGGATCGCATCAATAGCCGCACCCTGACCGCCGCGCAGATCGTCTTCATCGGCCACCAGGTGCTCGAACCACTCGCCACCGCCCATCGCCGCGGCATCATCCACCGCGACATCAAGCCGGGGAACGTCTTCGTGTGCCGCGACGGTCGCGTGAAGGTGCTCGACTTCGGCCTGGCCCGCGTCCTCGAGGGCAGCGACCTCGAACCCACGCGCGACGGCTTGGTGCTGGGAACGGTCCCCTACCTGTCGCCCGAGCAGGCCCGCGCCAAACGCGACGAGATCGACTGGCGCAGCGACCTCTACAGCGTGGGCGCCATGCTCTTCTACGCCCTCTCCGGCCGCTACGTTCACGAAGCCTCGAGCCAGCTCGACATGTTGATGGACATCATCAAGCAGCCCGCCCGCTCGCTCGTGTCGGTGTTTCCGAGTGCGCCCCCCAAGGTCATCACCCTGGTCGACCGGGCCCTCATGTACGATCCAGCCCAGCGCTGGCAGTGCGCCGAGGACATGGCCGAGGCCGCACGCCAAGCCTTCCACGATCTCACCGGCGCCGCCATCCCGGCCACCATCCGCACCGAGTCCGGCGGGAAGCAAGGCTGGGCCCAAGCCGCGGTCATACCCGCGCCTCCCCCTGCCGCCCCGACCGGCGAGGACGTCGTGCTCCACGACGAGTCGATCGCCGTGAGCGTGGTCTTCGAACCCGACGCCGCCGAGAGCGAAAACGGCTCCGCCGGCCCTAGGAAGTAGGATCCGTCGGCACCTCTGGCCGGGGCCCGGTCGTGCGCGCGGGACCGCCGGCGCGCAGGATGGCCCGGCAGCGGTTCGCGCGCACGCTTCCGCCCGGACCGGCAAAGGGTACGAGCGCCTCGGCCAGCTCGGCGACATCGGCGTAGCGCTCGGCCGGTTCGAGACGAAAACAGCGCTCCACCGCGGCGGCAAACTCGGCTGGAAGCTCCGGGCAGCGCGTGGCCACCGGCACGAAGTCGGCGGTGAGCACCTGCACGCACAGGCGTGGCAGCGACTTGGCATCGAAGGGCAGATGCCCCGAAACCATGCGATACAAGACCGCCCCCAGCGACCACTGGTCCGCGCGAGCATCCGCGGTGCGCGCGGAACGCATCTGCTCGGGCGCCATGTAGAGGGGCGAGCCAATCGAGGTCTGCGTCCGGGTCAGGGCCTGTCCCTCCGGTCCGTCGGGATCCAGGATCTTGGAGACGCCGAAATCGGCGATCTTGAGGAGATCCTCGCCGTCCGGACCGCGCAAAACGTAGAGGTTCGCCGGCTTGATATCACGGTGGATGACGCCCATGGCGTGCGCCGCAGCCAGGCCCTGGGCGATCTGCAGGGCCAGGTCGCACGCCTGTTCGAGGGGGAGACGCGGCTCGGCCGCAAGCCGCTCGTCGAGTGTGGCCCCTTCGAGATACTCCATCACCAGATAAGGCGTCCCCGAGGCCAGCTCGCCGACGTCCGAGATCTTGACCACGTGCGGGCTTTCGATTCTGCCCGCGGCCGCGGCTTCACGCAGAAAGCGCTTGGCGGCCACGGGATCGCGCGCCACGCTCGGGCGCAGGAACTTGAGGGCGAAAAGGCCCTCCCCTTCGAGAGGCGTGACCCGCACCACCACGCCCATGCCGCCCGCCCCAAGCACCCGCTCGACGCGATATTTGCCCGCGAGGCTCTCGCCTTCCGGCATGTCCTCTTCGCGCGGACCTGTGGGGAATTGGGAGTTGGCCATGAGCAGGCTGGAGCGTAGCAGAAAAGCAAGGTGCGTGGCGGCGGGCAGGAGCCGCAAGTCACACCCGGATTCTCGGCGGGGTCGGCGGCATGATCCGCGTCGGGCAAAGCCACAGCGCGGGCTTCGCCCGCACCCGAAGAGGGCTCCAGGCTTCAGGCTCAAGGCTCCAGCTTGTTCGGTCGAAAGCAGCGTGGAACTCGTCCACGGCGCAAAAGACATCGCCCTGGTGCGTCTCGAGGGGGATCACGCCTCATCTCTCGGCACTTCAGCCCGAAGCCCGAAGCCGGAGACGCGCAGGGTGGACAGGAGATCCCCGTGCCCGGTCGCGCACAACGATATCTTGCCCGCAGCGTCGCGAAACACCTCGCCCGTGCCGGTCAAGCGCACGGACACCGACTGCTCGAGGATCTCGACCGGCACGTGCGGCAAGGGCGGGATGTCATGCAACATCCCTTGGATCTGGTCGCGGGTGGCGAAGCTCGTGAGGAGGAAGACCGGAACCACGCCCCCCAGAGATGCAGCGACGGACTCGATGTCGGCGAGTTTCAGCTCCAAGAAGGAGCAGTTGCGCACCACATTGGCCACCGCCTTAACGATACCGCCGAAGCGCGTGGCCATGCCGCCGGCGAGAACCACTACGCCGACCTCGCCGCGCAGGAGCGCCGCCTTGCCGATTCGGTCCAGCTCCTCCCCCTCCACCGATCCGTGCGCAGGCAGGCTGACGAAGTCCTCGGGATCGGGAGAAGCGACGGCCCCAGAAATGCGCTCGCCTGCCCCGGTCTCGGTCTGCAGGATCGCGTGCGCCCTGGCCAGCACCTCCTCGTCGAAGCGAAAGCGCCTAAGGGTTGCGGCTGTGTTTTCGTCTAGGTCCTTGAGCAAGAACGATGTTTCCTTCCCGTAGGCTTGCCCTCGGGGTCGAACCCGAGAGGGGCAACCATAGCATCCATCTCGGCAAGAACGACGAGGGGAAAGCAGTCTAGCCAGGCACGCCTGCCTTGTCGGGTATCTGCGCCATGGCGTGCTCGGCGACGGCCGCGATGGTGAGGCTGGGGTTCGTGCCGAGGTTGGCCGGAATCACCGATCCGTCGACGATCCACAAGCCGGGATGGCCGAACACGCGGCAGGCTTGATCGACCACGCCGCTGCCGGGCGATTCGGCCATGCGTGCCCCACCCATGATGTGCGCGGTGAGGGGAACGCCAAGCAGCACCTCGTTCACGGCGTTGACGGCGAACCCGCCCATGCGCTCGGCGACGAAGCGGGCGGCCCGGTTGGCCATCGGCAAGTAGGTTGGGATGGGCGCCGCGCCCCGGGGAGAGACACTGCGCAGGTTCCGCCCCAGCCGGCGCCGTTTCTTCCGGACCAGGGTCAAGGCGTTGTCCAGGGTCTGCATGGCCAGCACCACCACATTGCGCTTGGCCCACCCGAAGGGGACGGCATTGCGAAGCGCATCGAACGGATGGCGCAGGAGTTGTCCCAGCCAGCGCAAGGCGCGTGGCATGCGGCCGCCGCCATCGACCGCGAGGGTGCCGAGAAGCCCCATCACGTCCGACCCGGCGGAGTAGCGGACGATCTGAAGGTGCGTGTTTTCGTCGGCCCCGAGGTCGCCGGCGATGGCGATGCCGCGTGAATGATCCACTTGCCTGCCGCGCCCACACGCGCCGCAAATGATCTCGCTATTGGTGCGCGTGAACTGCCCGAGCGTGGGCGAGAGGTTGGGCAAGGCACCCGCTTCCCTCGAAGCGAGCAAGAGGTCCACGGTGCCGAGCGCACCCGCGGCCACCACGACGTTGTGCGCGCCCAGGCGAGAAGGCCGCGCCGCCCAGCCGAGAGCACGCCGGGTGTGGACCAGGTAGCCGCCCTTGCCGTCCGCCTCGATGCGGGTGACGCGGGTCTCGGGCAGAACCACGGCGCCCAGCTTCTCCGCCAGGTAGAGGTAGTTCTTGTCGAGCGTGTTCTTGGCGTTGTGGCGGCAGCCCACCATGCACCCGCCGCACAGCCGGCAGGTGGCTCGCGAGGGTCCCCTTCCCTCGAAGTAAGGATCGCGCACATCTTGGCCCTCCTGCGCACCGAACAGGACTCCCACGTCGGGTTGAATGAAGTGGGCCTCTCGCCCCAGCGAGCGGCCGAAGGCGCGCAGGTGCTCCTCGGCCGGCCACGTGCCCGGCGACGGCACCGCACCCAGCATGCGCCTGGCGGTTTCGAAGTGGGGTGAAAGCAGCGCGCGCATGCGGGCGCCTCCCGGCCAGTCCTCGCCGAAGGCCTCGGCCGGAGGGATCATAAGGGTGTTGGCGTAGACCAGGGAGCCGCCCCCTACGCCGGCGCCGCCGAGCACGAGCACGTCGCCCAACCAGTCGAGGCGCTGGATGCCGTGGCAACCCAAGCGGGGCAGCCAGAGGAACTTGCGCAGGTTCCAGTTGGTCTTGGGGAAGTCGGCCGACTGCCAGCGCTTGCCTTCCTCCAGCACCAGGACGCGATAGCCTTTCTCGGCCAGGCGCAAGGCCGAGACGCTGCCACCGAAACCCGAGCCGATCACGATGAAATCGGTGTCAGGTAGAAGCGATCCGGGCGCGGTCGAGGTGGTCTTGCTCATCGATAGATCACCCTCATCAGCCAGCGCACGACCTTGAGCACGGACTTGCGGTAGGGAAAACCGAGCTGCCTCTTCGTCCAGCGGGCCAAAGGCAGAAGCCACGCGCGATCCTCGACGATGGTTTGCGGATAGCAGAACTGGCGCAAGGCCTCGGGGCCGTGGCGAAAACCGAGGCCGCTCTGCTTCGCCCCCCCGAGCGGCGCGCTCACCAAGAAGTAGTTGAGCAGCACGTCGTTCACGCACACGCTGCCCGCAGCCAGCCGCCGGGCCAGGGCCAGGGCGCGCGCCCGGTCGCGTGACCACACGCTGCCGGAGAGCCCGAAGGGTGAATCGTTGGCCAAGCGCAGGGCCTCCTCGGCGTCGGCTACGCGCACAATGGGCAGGACGGGGCCGAAGGTCTCCTCGCGCGCCACCTGCGCCCGCGGCGGGACGTGGTCGAGCACCGTGGGCGGGAACACCTGATCCTGGCGTGCCTCGCCACCGGCGAGGAGACGGGCCCCGGCCGCGAGCGCGCCCTCGACCAGTGACGTGCAGTGCTCGATCTGCCCCGCCAACACGAGCGGCCCCACGTCTGCGCCTGCTTGCCGACCCAGCCGCAGGCTCGCCGTCTCGGCTGCGACCAGGCGAGCGAATTCGTCCGCGACCGCGTCCTCGACCAGCACGCGCTCGACGCGGATGCACACCTGCCCCGCCCCGGCGAACGCCCCCCACACCGCCGCGTGCGCGGCCGCGCCAAGGTCGGCGTCGCGCAGCACGATCATGGCCGACTTGCCTCCCAGCTCGGCGACACACGGGATCATGCGGTCCCCGGCCCGGCCGGCCATCTGCCGGCCGGCCGAGACAGAGCCCGTGAAGAAAACCATGTCGCACGCGTCCGCCAAGGCCTGGGCGACGTCGGCCCCGCCCTCGACCACCTGAAAGACGTCCTCGGGCAGACCCATCTCGCACCACAGGGCCTGCACGCGCAGCGACGTGCGCGGCGTGTGCCGCGAGGGCTTGAGCAAGACGCAGTTGCCCGCCAGGAGGGGGGCGACGGCGTCGCCGAAGTTGTTGAGCAGGGGGAAGTTCCACGGCCCGATGACCGCCACCAGGCCGCGCGGCCGCCAGGCGACGCGGGCGCGCTTGTGCGGCAGAATCAGCGACGAGCGGCGGCTTTCCGCCAGGGAACGGCGCCCGGCCCGCCCGCCCAGGAAGCGGCAGATCTCGCACAGGTAGGCCACCTCGAAGCCCACGGCCTCGAATTCGGGCTTGCCGGTCTCGGCCATGATCAGGGCTGCCAGCTCTTCGTCGCGGCAAATCCTGGCCGCCAGCGCGCGCAAGAAACGCCCCCGTCGGCGAAAGCCCAAACCCGCCCACGCAGGCCAAGCCCGCCGCGCGCGCAGCGCGGCTTCGTCGACGAGAGCGGCTTGCCCCGTCCGATTCTGCGCCTCGCTCATGGTCCGGTTTATACCGTATTGAGAAGGTTGTCTGAGGGGGATTAACCACAGAGGACGCAGAGAACACAGAGACCGGAAGAAAAGAGTCCTGCAGGGTTTCTAGCCGAACCCTTTCCTCTCCATCCGTCTCTGTGTCCTCTGTGTTCTCTGTGGTGAAAAGTCTGAAACCCGTTCGGCGGGCTAAGAGGCCGCTGCGTGCGCGTGTTGCTGGCTGCGAACCTCATCCATGTCCAAGTTCCTGATCTGGTCGATGATCCTGCGCAGGACATGAAGGGGCACGGCGCCCGCCTGCTCGAACACCAAGTACCCGTCACGAAAAGCCATCAGGGTGGGGATGGCCCCGACGCCGTAGTCCATGGCCAGCTCGGGCTCGTCCTCCGTGTTCAACTTGCCGAAAAGAATGTCGGGGTTCTCTTCCGCCGCCTTCGCGAAAATCGGGGCAAACGCCCGGCAGGGACCGCACCACGGAGCCCAAAAGTCGACCAAAACAATCCCGCTTCTCACCTTATCCTTGAAGGTCGCCTGATCCAACATCACGGGGGCCATTGTTCCTACTCCTGTCTATTAGAATCCGTAGACAGGAGAAGGTTTCAGGCCCCTTCCGCCAGCGGAAAATGCAGGTGGAACTCGGCCCCGTGGCCGGGCCGGCTTTCCACCTCGATGAAGCCCCTGTGCTCGTCGACGAGACGGCTGGCGATGGAGAGGCCCAACCCGGTACCGTGTTCCCGTGTCGAAAAGAAGGGGTCGAAGATGCGTTCGCGGTCGGCCTCGGCAATCCCCGGCCCTTGGTCGAGCACGCTTGCCACCGCGAAGCTGCCGTGAGGCAATGCCCGCGTGTGGCAGCGCACGCGCACGCGGCCGCCCTCGGCCGTGGACTCCACCGCATTGAGCAGGACGTTGAGCAAGATCTGCGTCAGCTTGTCTCGGTCGCCCTGGCACAGAAGCCCCGGGGTGCGCGCCTCGACGTCGAGCGCGATTCGTCGCACCTCGGCCTGCGGCTTGACCAGCGCAACGGCCTGCTCCACGACCTGCCCCAGGTCGAGCTTGGCAAGGCTCAGGCTGCCGGGACGCGCAAACGAGAGAAAGCGCTCGAGCAAAACTGCCAGGCGATCGATCTCCTTGCCGAGAATGACCACCATCTTTCGCCGGGGCGAGCTTTCGGGAATCTCGTCGGCCACGATGGCGGACGCGGCCTTGAGCGAAGCGAGCGGGTTCTTGATCTCGTGCGCCAGGCCCGCCGTCATCTCGCCCAGCGCCTGCAGGCGCCCGGCGCGCACGAGCTGGCGCTCCATGGCCTGCATCTCGACCACTTTGCGCTCCACCTCCCGGCGCGCGCGCCGCTCCCTTTCCACGAGCAGCCCGGTGACCAGGGCCACCACGTTGTAGAGCACCAGCTCCAGGATCTTGTTGGCCGTACCGGTGGGATCGATGTGAATCATGCCGTGACGGTGGGCGTGCGGGCCGAGGAGCCAGAATGCGTGCGGGAGGTAGAGCACGGTCACCGCCAGCGAGGTGGCGAAAGCGAAGCGCAAGCCGAAGAGGAAGGCGCCGACGATGATGGGGATGTAGTACAGGCGGCGCAGCACATCGTGCAGCCACTCGTGCGCCGGCGGGGTCCCGAAGTGCGCCGCGGTGATGGCCACCACGGGCAGCCAGATGAAGAGCCAGGCTCGGCCCGACAGCGACCGCGTGAAACGTCCGCTCATGCCTTACCCTTGGCCGGAATCTCGAACTTCTCCATGCGATAGAGGAGGATGTGGCGGGGGATGCGGAGAAAGCGCGCGGTCGAGCTCTGGTTGTAGTCGTTCATCTCCAGGGCGCGCACCACGATGGCCCGCTCCAGGTCGACGAGCGAGATGCCGTCCCTCGGCAATTCCAACCCGTCGAGGGAAAGGCGCAAGGCCGACCTGGCGGCCGGCTCGCCCGCAGACAAGAACTCGACGGAAAGCACCGGAGCCTCGGCGAGCAGGGCGGCGCGCTGGCACAGGTTCTCCAACTCGCGCACGTTGCCCGGCCAGGGCAGCCGCACCAGCCGCTCGGCCGTGGCGAGCGGGATTTCCCACTCGCGGCCGCCGCTGTGCTTGGCGAGGAAGTGGCGCGCCAGGGGCAGGACGTCTTCCTTGCGCTCGCGCAGGGGCGGGATGCGCAAGGGCACCACGTTGAGACGGTAGAAGAGATCTTGGCGGAATTGCCCTTGCCTGACCCGTTCTTCCAGGTCCCGGTTGCTGGCGGCCAAAACCCGCACGCTAAGCGGCAGGGAACGCTCGCTGCCCACGGGTTCCAGCACCTTCTCCTGGAGCACGCGCAGAAGGCGGGTCTGCAGGTCGAGCGGCAGCTCGGCGACCTCGTCGAGGAACAAGGTCCCCTTGTCGGCCTGCAGAAAGCGGCCCTTGCGTTCGCTGATGGCGCCCGTGAAGGCGCCCTTGCTGTGGCCGAAGAGCTCGGATTCGAGCAGGTCGCGCGGAATCGCGCCGCAGTTCACCGCCACGAACGGGCCGTCCCTGCGCGGGCTCGACTGGTGAATCCGCCGGGCCAGGAGCTCCTTGCCCGTGCCGCTTTCGCCCAGAATCAGGATGGTGGCGTCCGATGCGGCCACCCGTTCGGCCGTGGCCACCACGTCGGCCATGGCCTGCGCGGCGAAGATCAAGGCCTTGCCCTCGCTGCTGCTGCCGCGCAGTTCGCCCACCTCGCGGCGCAGGCGGGCGTGCTCGAGGGCGCGGCGCACGGTCAGTTTGAAGTGGTCGCGGTCGCACGGCTTGGGCAGGAAATCGAAGGCGCCCGCCTTCATGGCCGCCACGGCCGTGCCCATGTCGCCAAAGGCGGTGGTCACGATGATGAGCAGGTTGGCATCGAGCCCGTGCGCCCTCTTGAGGAGGGCGAAGCCGTCGAAGCCGGGCATCTTGAGGTCGGTCACCATCACGGGAAAGGCAGAGGCGGAAAGCCGCTCGAAGGCTTCGGGCCCGCTGCGCGCGCGCACCACCTCGTAGCCTTCTTCTTCCAGGAGATACGCCATGACCTCGAGAAAGCTCTCGTCGTCGTCGACGAGGAGGATGCGTCCCGCTTGAGGCTGGGTCGCAGTCACGGCGCTCACATCGCAACCATCCTATTTGGCGAAGCCCGAGAACTGCTTGGTCTTGGGGTCGTACTGGATGCCCCAGAAACCGCTTATGGCCGAGCAAGAGCTGGGGAATGACTTCTGGGCTTCCTCGACCATGGGGCTATTCTTCTCGACCAAGATGGCATTCACGTAGACCAAGCGCATGCCGTCGCGGACGAATCCGGCGTACTGCCGCAGGTAGAGCCTGGGCGAAAACGGCAGCCGCTCGCCGAGGCCGCTCTTGCGCATGTGCTTGAGCAGCTCCGCGTCGATAAGATCCATGGCCTTGGGGGTGACGCGCCAGTAGCCGACGATACCCGAGGGCGTGTCGCGAGGGCAGACGCGTAGCCCGTTGGCAAAGGCGGTGAGCGGCAGGGACACGGCCATGCCGGCGTAGCGCCGTGCCGCGAGCTGACGCGCGCGCTGCTCGGCACGGGGCTGGGCGCGCGCGTCCAGGGGCGCGAACGACAAAACCGTCAAGGTGAGCAGAAACCAGCGCGACAAGGCGGCGGGGGACGGAGCGGCGATCGATGTCATGGGGAACCTTCTTCCTCGGCCCATACTAGCTCAGACTCGCGCCGGAGTCGCGAGGAGCGTCACCCTCGAAGCAGCCCGCGGCGGCGCCACAGGTAGTAGATGGCAGGGTAGACCAGCAGTTCGAGCACGAACGAGGTGGCGAGCCCGCCCACCATGGGCGCGGCGATGCGCTTCATCAGATCCGCGCCCGTGCCGGTCGAGAACATGATGGGCAGAAGGCCGATCATGGCGGCAGCCACGGTCATGGCCTTGGGGCGGACGCGCTTGACCGCGCCGTGGATGATGGCCTCGACCAGATCCCCGGTGGTGCGCAGCCGGCCCTGCTTGCGGGCCTCGTCGTGGGCCAGGTCGAGGAAGAGCAGCATGAAGACGCCGGTTTCGGCGTCGAGGCCCATGAGCGCGATCATCCCGACCCAAACCGCGATCGAGAGGTTGTACCCCAGAAGATGGAGCAGCCAGATGGCGCCCACGGCGGAGAACGGCACCGCCAGCATGACCACCGCGGCCTTGAAGCTGGACCTGGTGTTGAGATAGAGCAGGACGAAGATGAGCACGAGGGTGATGGGCAAGATGACCTTCAGCCGGTCCCGCACGCGCAGCATGTTCTCGTACTGACCGCTCCAGGCGAGGGTGACGCCCGGCCGCGGCTTGAGCTCGGCCGCGACTTTCTGCTTGGCGCGCTCCACGTAGCTGCCCACGTCGACCTTGGCAGTGTCGAAGTCGACGTAGACGTAGGCGGCAACAAGACCGTTCTCGTCCCGTATCATGGCCGGCCCCTCGGCCAGCTTGACCTCGGCGATCTCGGACACCGGAATCTGCCCTTTGCCGTCGGGAAGCGGCAAGAGGACACGGCGCAGGGCCGGCAAGTCCTCGCGGAAGTCGCGCGCGTAGCGCACGTTCACGCCGTATCGCCCGCGCCCCTCGACGGTCGTGGTCTGGTTGTCGCCGCCCACCGCGGTAATCACCATGGCATTGGCATCATCGACGGACAGCCCGTAGCGGGCGAGCTTGTCGCGATCGAGCACGAAATCGACGAACCTGCCGCCCGCCAGCCGCTCCGCCAGCACGCTGCGTGTCTCGGGCAGCTTGCCCAGGATGGCCTCCACGTCCACCGCGACCGACTGAATCGCGCCGAGGTCAGAGCCGCTCACCTTGATGCCGACCGGGGTCCGGATGCCGGTCGAGAGCATGTCGATGCGGCCCTTGATGGGCATGGTCCAGGCGTTGCTGATGCCGGGCAGTTGCAGGGCGCGGTCGAGTTCGGCGATCAGCTCGTCCTCGCTCAGGCGATCACGCCAAAGCGGTCGCAGTAGCGATTGCAGCCACTCGGGCGCGAAGCTCGAATACCAACGCGGTTTGTGTCGCCACCCGGATTCAGGCTTGAGGAGGATGGTCGTCTCCATCATCGAGAGCGGCGCCGGATCGGTGGACGTCCCGGCCCGGCCCGCCTTGCCGAACACGCGCGCGACCTCGGGGAAGGTCATCAGGATCTTGTCCTGTACCTGCAACGCCTTTTGCGCCTCGGCCACGGAGATGCCCGGCTCCACCGCCGAGGGCATGTAGAGGAGCGAGCCCTCGCGAAGCGGCGGCATGAACTCGGAACCCAGCTTGAAGTAGGCGGGAATGCTCAAGCCGACCACGAGCAGGCTCGCGAGCACCGTGGCCTTGGCGTGGCGGACGACGAAGCGGCACGGGCCCTCGTAGATGCGATGAAGAAGGCGGCTTACGGGGTGGCGATCTTCGGCGTGGTACTTGCCCACGAACAGCGCGGTGGCGAGCCAGGCCAGGGGCCGCGGCCGGAAGCGGAAGGGCTCGATGCGAGCGAAGAGCATGCGCAGGGCCGGATCCAGCGTGAGTGCCAGGACGGCTGCGATGGCCATGGCCAGGTTCTTGGACCACGCGAGCGGCCGAAACAGCCGCCCTTCCTGGTCGACCAGGGTGAAGACCGGCACGAAGGCCACGGCGATGACCAGCAAGGAGAAGAACACCGACGGCCCGACCTCCATGAGCGCGGCCAGGCGCACCTTGTGGAAATCGCCCTTGCCGCCGCTCGCCTGCCACAGGTGGATGCGATTGTAGGCGTTCTCCACCTCGACGATGGCGCCGTCGACGAGCACGCCGATGGAGATGGCGATCCCGGCCAGGGACATGAGGTTCGCGCTCACGCCCATGAGGTACATCGGAATGAAGGCCAGGATCACGCTCGTGGGAATGGTCAGGATGGGCACCACGGCCGAGGGCACGTGCCAAAGGAAGAGCAGAATGACGAGGGAAACGATGATGATTTCCTCGACGAGCTTGTCGGACACGGTGTCGATGGCGCGCTCGATGAGATCCGAGCGGTCGTAGGTGGTCACCACCTCGACCCCGGCGGGCAACGAGGGTTTGATCTCGTCGAGCTTGGCCTTCACCCGGTCGATGACGTGCAGGGCGTTCTCGCCCTGGCGCATGACCACGATGCCGCCCACCACGTCGCCTTGGCCGTTGTAGTCGGCCACGCCCCGCCGCATCTCCGGGCCCAGCGACACGGTGGCCACGTCGGCCACCGTGATGGGCGTGCCGCTCTGGCTGCGCAGGACGATCTTCTCCAAATCGCCGATCGACTTCACATAGCCGCGGCCGCGCACCATGTACTCGCGCCCCGCCATTTCCAGAAGCCGGCCGCCCACGTCGGCGTTGCCCTTGCGCACGGCTTCGACCACCGTGGTGAAGGGCAGCCCGTAGGCCGCAAGCTTGTTCGGATCCACGGCCACCTGGTACTGGCGGACATGGCCGCCCACGCCGGCCACCTCGGCCACGCCGGGCACGGCCTGCACTGCATAGCGCAGGAACCAGTCTTGGTAGCTGCGCAGCTCGTCGTTCGTGTGCTTGCCGGAACGCTCCACCAGGGCGTACTGGAAGACCCAGCCCAGGCTCGTGGCGTCGGGGCCGAGCTCGGTCGTGACCCCGACCGGAAGCTGGGCCGACAGCTTGGACAGGTACTCGAGAACGCGGGTGCGGGCCCAGTAGATGTCGGTGCCGTCTTCAAAGATGACGTAGACGAAGCTCGATCCGAAATCGGAGAAGCCGCGTATGGTTTTCACCTTGGGCGCCCCGAGGAGGGCGGTGACGATGGGATACGTGACTTGGTCCTCGATGAGGTCCGGGCTGCGATCCCAGCGCGAGTAGACGATGACCTGGGTGTCCGAGAGGTCCGGCAAGGCATCGAGGGCGATGTTGCGCATCGCGAACACCGCCAGCACGACGGCGACGGCGGTGGCAGCCAGGACCAGGAAGCGATTCTCGGCCGAAAAACGTATGACTCGGCCGAGCACGGCTATTTCGCTCCCGCGGCGGCCAGGGAGGCACGCAGCCGCGACTCGGAGTCGAGAAGGAAGTTGGCCCGGGTTACCACGGCCTCGCCGTCGCCAAGCCCGCTCTTCACCTCGACGTCGTCCCCGCTCTTGCCGCCGATCACGACCACGCGCGGGGAAAAGACGCCCGCGGGCCCCGCGACGAAGACCACGTCCTCGCCACCCGCGTGAATGACCGCGTCGCCGGGAATGAGGAGGGCGTTTCTCGCGCTGCCCTCCAGCACCACCTCGCCGAACATGCCGGGCTTGAGCTCGCGCTTGGGGTTGGCGAAGTGGAGATGCGCCTTGAGGGTGCGCGTGTTCGGGTCGAGCAGCGGATCCACGAAGGCCACGCGACCCGAGAATGCGCGGCCGGGATAGCTCGCCAGAGCCAGCGTGGCCTTCATGCCGGCGTGCACGCGGGGAAGGTCGCTCTCGTACACATCGGCCATGACCCACACTTCGCCGAGATCCGTGATCTCGTAGGGCGCTTCGCCCGGGGTCACGCGCGCACCTTGGACTATGTTCTTGGCTGTCACGACGCCGGCGATGGGCGAAGTCACGGCCAGGGTCTTGCTCGCCTCGCGGGTCTGCGCCAGGCGCTCGATTTCACCCTCGGGTACGTCCCACAGCTCGAGCCGGCGCCGGGCCGCCTCCACGAGCCCGTCGTTCGCTTCTGCGCCACCGCCTGCCCTGGCGGCCGCGTCGCGCGTCTGCAGGGCCAGAAGATACTCCTGCTGCGCCGCCAGAAGGCTCGGGCTGTAGATGGAGAAGAGCGGCTGCCCCTTGCGCACGCCCTGGCCCACGAAGTCCACGAAGATGCGCTCGACGAAGCCGTCGACCTTGACGTTGGTCTTGCGCACGCGAGTGGGCGCGACCTCGATGCGACCGACGGTGCGCCAGGTGCCGGCGAGGGCACCTTCCCGCGCGCGCGCCGTGCGCAGGCCGATGAGCTGCTGCCGCGTCGGATCGATGGCGACCGCCGCCATGCCTGGGACCGGCGGGGCCTTGGCCTCGGTTTTTTCCGGATCCACCGCGACCAGCTTCATGCCGCAGATCGGACAATCGCCCGGGTGATCCGAGGTGATGGCGGGGTGCATGGGGCAGTGAAAGAGGCCCGGCTTCGGGGCGCTTGTCGCGGGCGCTTCTTCCGCCCGAGGCGGCTCGTGCTGGGCCGGAACCCATCTCATTCCGACCGCACCGAGGACGATGCCGGCGAGCAAAGCGAGCACCACGCGCGTCCCTGACCTCGGCGCGGACGGCGGCGCGGCCTCGGTCTTATGCTGGTCTTCGCCCTGTGCCATGCTCTTCCCTACATGCGTGACATGGTTGCGGCGGCGCCTTCGCCGCCCGCCTGCTCGTCCGCCGCGGCCCCGGTCGCGGGCGATGAAGCCGGCGCAGCGGCCTCGGGGCCTGCGGGCGATTCCAGACTCACCTCGCGCTCCGCGATGGCGATGCGCTGCGCGGTTGCGACCGATTCGAGAAAGCCGTTCTCGTCGGCCAAATACCCAGACAGGGCATCGAGCACGGATGCGAAGGGCGCGCGACCGACCTGATACTGCAGAAGCGCGCTTTTGACCACGGCCTGCGACCCGGGCAAGATCGCCGAGCGGTACAGGCGACGGGTTGCGACCAGCGACGCCAGCAGCTCCGCCCGCTCGCGCACCCGCTGCGCGAGCACCTGGCGAATAGCCTCGGCCCCGCTGCGCACGGCCTGCCCGCGCGACCGGTTCTCGGCCATGGCCCGCGCCTGCTTGCCGAGCGACCACAGGGGCACGTTGAAGGCGATTCCCGCCTGCCACATGGTGGGGAAGTCTCCCCCGCGAGGCATGACCCCGGCGCTCACGGTCAGGTCGGGCCAGCGCTCTTTCTTCGCCAGGTCCACCCGCCGATCCGCCGACCGGGCGGAGAGCTGCGCCTTTTCCATCTCGGGGCTGACGGCCACGGCCGCGGCAACGGCCTGCTCCACGTCAACCGGGTCGGGATCAGGAAGATCAGCAAGGCTGCGGTCGGCCGGCACGCTATCGCTCGCCCCGCGTCCGCGCAGGCGATTGAGGACGACCAGGCGCCTGCGTTCGTCAGCCTCAAGGAAGAAGCGCTGCTGGCGCAGCCGCCCGCGTTCGAGCTGCGCACGCAGCAGGTCGGACTGCGCCGCCTCGCCCGCCTCGTAGCGGGCGCGCGCGGCGGCTTCCGCCTGCTTCCACAAGGTTTCGGTTTGCCCAAGCAGGCCCAGCCGGGCGCGAACCAGCAGCACGTCGAGGTAGGCCCGCTCCATGTCTGCCGCGGCTCGCAAGAGCACGCGGCGCAGGTCCGCGTCCGCGGCTTTGCCGTCGAGCCCGGCCAGCTCGCTTCTGAGGCCACGCTTGCCTGGCCAGGGGATCGTCTGCGCCGCGACGATGTAGAGCCAGCTCGACGGCATCTTGCCGATTTCGATGCCGCCGAACCCGTCGTTCTGGATGCCGAGCGACAGGGTGGGATCGGGCAAGGTCCGGGCCTGCGGCACCCGCTCTGCCTCGGCGGCGATTTGGGCCCGCGCCCGCGCCACCTCGGGCCGCTTGGCCATCGCCTCGGCCACCAGGTCGCGCAGCACCGGATCCTCGGTGAGCCCAGGGCGCAAAGGCGCGTGCGTCTCGGCCAAAGCCGCGGCCGGTATCAGGCAAAGGCCTGCAATCGGCCGGAGCCAGATGCGCCTGCCCGGATTCATGACCGCCTCGCCGTCAAAACATGAGCTACTTGGTATACTTTTCGGGATCCTTGTCGAACGGCTTTTTGCACCCCGGGCAGCAGAAGTAGACGTGCTTGCCCTTGTGCTCCGAGTGCTCGGTGTCCTTGCTGATGGTGAATTCCTCGCCCGTGACCGGGCAGGTGGCCTTGGTGCCTACCTTCTGGGGCGCGCTGAACACCTTGGGCGCGGCTTGCTTGGCCGCGGCCTTGGCGGGGGCAGCCGACGCGGCGGACACGGCAGCGCCCGAGGTCACGAGAAGACCGGTGAGAACGAATGCAGACAACAGCGACTTCATGAACTTGCTCCTTGCGGGCCCATCGGCTCGCTTCTTTTTGCCAATGCTATGGCAAGCCCCGTGCCACACCGAAATGGGAGAATTCCAATCCGCTTTCAACGCGCTCAAGCCAGCCCCGTCCCCGCCTGCGGAATAGTCTCCAGCGAGGCCCTGCAGACTATTCTGCAGACGCACGCCGACAGAGGCGGCCGATTTCACCCCCACCCCTGCAGCCTGGCGCCTGAAACCCTACCACGCGGCTGCCGCTCTGGTGTCTTACGACTCAGACGGGAGCGCGACGCCGGCGTTTGGGGCGGCGACGGAAGATCATGGCAACGACGGTCATCGTCAGCGGCAAAAGGCCCGACAAGCTGCGAGTCGGCCGGCCGGCCAGGATGAAGGAGCAGCCTGCCTCGTGCACAACAGCGGACACGGCGGCATCGCGACCGGACCCGCCCGATGCGCTTGCATCGCCGGCGGCTCCGCTGCCGCCTCCCGTGCCGGTTTCGGTCGCCCCGCCGGAGCTGCCGCCTCTTCCCTCTGCTGCTGCCGTGCCGCCCGATCCGGCCCTCACGGCTGCGCCTCCGGTCGCCGCCGCGCCGCCTTGACCCAGGATCCCGCCCGTCGAGGTCGTGCCGCCCGAACCGGGCGCGCCTCCGCTCGAAGTCCTCCCGCCCGTCGAGGTCGTGCCGCCCGAACCGGGCGCACCTCCGGTCGAAGTCCTCCCGCCCGTCGAGGTCGTGCCGCTTGAGCTGGTCGCCCCGCCCCTTCCCGTCGCTCCGCCCCTTCCCGTCGTCCCGCCCGCCCCGCCGCTGCCAATGTTCCCGCAGGAAACACCGCCAGGAAAGCCGTCGGCGGGAGAGAGGCTCAGGCGATTGCCGGTCTCTGTGCTGTAGACGCCGCTTTCGGGGATGAGGTCGGTCGGATGGTGCTGGTTCCATAGCCTCTGGAAGGCCAGCACATCCTCTCCTTTCGCATTGATCGTTCCGCCTCCCGTGAAGTCGAAGTGCACGGCATCGCTGCTACCAAACCACGAAAAGCCGTTGTTCTCCAGAAGGGGTCTCCATGCGGCGTATTCCATCACGTCAATCGCCAATCCCTGTTCGTGATTGGAGGTTCCCGGGGTGGCGGCCAGAGAAATCCCGCACGTCCCCGCCTGATACCAGCGGTAGAGCAGGTACTGCGAAGCAACCGTGCGCAGCATCGAATTCACTGACATCCTCTGTGTGCTCGCGCCGAGCGCAGCCACCAATCCGTCCCGCGCAGGCTTCTGCAAGTAGGGGAAAACCGAGCTTGAAAGCGACAGGTTGGACACCGCCGGAACCGGGACCATGAGCCCGGAGTGGGCGCAGTTGAACATGTCGATGATCTGCCGTGAAAGACCCTCGACCTGCTTGGTGGAACAGGAGCCGCCGCCTACAGCCTCTTCCACGGTTGCGCCCGCAAGCCTTGCCACCGACCTGGCGATGACTTCAAAACCCGTGGGTTCAGGACCTTCCACCCGTTCCTCGTTCACACAGGCGGGCGTGCCCAAACCAAGTGCGGCCGCGGCCGATGCGAAAACGGCGATGCCCCTCACGCGCGCAAGATGCCTGCTCATGATGAGATTTCTCCTTTCACCTCGTGGGTCACGACCTGGAGCTAGGTTGCCAAGGCGACCGGGCTTGCCCCCGAACCGAGCCAAGCCGAAGGTGTGCGGCAAATCCCGCGCCGAGGTCGCCGTTTTCCCACAGCGTGCCCACCCCACCGTGGAGGGCCCACCGCTCGAAGCCCGATGGCGCCGAGGAACCGGGTGCCGGCATCATGCTCGATACCCCGGAGGCGGCAAGAGGCCGTGGTTGCGTGGCAGGAGGCTGCGGCTCCCGGCGCCCGAATTCTGTGCAGTCGAGATCGCGCAGACCGGCGCGCAGCAGATCCGCGACTCGGATCGCGAGCAAGCGCGGGGCATCCGCGTCGTCGATGCTGACGGTGATGCGCACGCTTCTTTTTCCGGTAGTAGTCGAGGGCGAGCAGGCGTTGGCCCTGCAGCCGGGCGCGCAGCTGGTTCCACTGGTCGCGCGTGAGGTGTGCGGGATTCCCGTCGCCCGTCTTGGCCAGGAAGGGCGCCTCCGTCTTCGCCGCGAGGATGGACGAAAACGCCACCAGATTGGCGTCGGCACCGGAGTGCGGCTGCACGTAGGCGTGATCGGCGTCGAAGAGTCGGCACGCCAGCTCGCTGGCCTCGTTCTCGATCGTGTCCACGTTGTCGCAACCGGCGTAGAAGCGATGGCCCGCGAAGCCTTCGGCGTATTTGTCCGTGAGCAGGTTGCCCTGCGCCAACTGCGTAGCCAGCGAGCAGTAGTTCTCGCTGGCGATGAGCTTCAGGTTGCTGCGCTGGTCCCGCAGCTCGGCAACGATCGCCTGGGCGACCTTGGGCGACTGGGCTTCGATGGCGTCCAGGCCGGCAAGAAACGCGGCGACGCTGGGGACGATGGGCTGGGCCGCGAGCTCTTCGAGGTACCGGGTGAGACGAGGGGAATGGGCATGGTTAGTCGCCATGGAGATCGCTCCGGGTTGCGGGTTTCTCGTAGCCCAGGCGCGCGGCACTCAATCCGCCCGAACTCCCCTGTGGTTGGTCCACGAAGCGCCAGTGGCAGCGTGCAAGCTGCAGATCGCCCGCGGCGACCGCGGCATCGGCCGCGGCAAGCAGACCCGCGCGCGTTGTCGAAGGAATCTCCGGCGCACGCACCGGCGTGTCGGCGAGTCCGGCCGCGCGCAGCGGGAGCGCGGGGACGAGGCCAAGCGAGAGCACCATCACTGAAGCAAGCTGGCGAGACATGTCGGTCCACTATGCCATGGAACGGTGTCCCCGAGGTGTGCGTCCGCAAGAAGCTTGAATGCGTAATCACCGTGAACATCGCGAACTTCTGTTTCGGAGAAGAAGCTCAAGCAACTGGCGCTCGGCCCCGCCCTGCCGCAACCCGGGGCTGACGCGTAGGATCTTGTAGGGGTGCTGTGTCATGGGCGCTGGCCGGTACCACATCAATCGCATGCCTTTCGTAACGCGACAATGCAAGCGCCCGAACGGATGCCTTCTATCGAACCACGTTGCCGCCGAGGTCGGTGTACTGCCCGTGGATGTTGTTGGGCGTGTTGTCCGTGACCGTGGTGTCCTTCAGAGAGTGTTTCGCCGCGTTGCTCGGCCCCATGCTGATGCCGCCGCCGCCCTTGCCGACCGTGTTGCCGGTGATGGTACAGCCCGTGATGGCCGCCTGGCTCTGCCAGGTGTTGATGGCCCCGCCCCACTCGCCCGCCCGGTTGGCGCGGAAGGTGCAATTCGATACCGTCAGTACCGCGCGGTTGGTGTCGATCGCGCCGCCCGCCCCGCCGCCGGCGATGTTGTCTTCGAAGGCAGACGCGGACACGGAGAGGCTCACGTCACCCGCCTGTATCGCTCCGCCGTTCCCGGCGGCACGATTGCCCCGAAAGACGCAGTCCTCGATCACGACCTGTTTCGCCGTCGGACCGCCCAACCGAAGGCCGCCCCCGGCCCCGCCGAAGGCCCCGGAGGAATTGCCGTTGACGATGCGCAGCCCCTTGAGCACCAAGGGGTGCGGGGAATCGGTTGGAGTGAACACGGTGATGACCGCGTCGAGCCCGCGGCCGTCGAGGGTAACGGGCGAGGCAACGCTGTCCACGCGCGAGAAGTCGGCATCGAAGCCACCCAGTATGGTCACCGGTCGCGTGACGAGAACGTTCTCCGCGTAGGTTCCCGCGGCCACCAGCACGGTGCCGCCGGCGCGCGTGGCGTTGATGGCGGCGTTCAGGGTCTTCTTCGCCTTGGCGGGCGTAACGCCATCGCGGTCGTCGTCTCCGCTCGGGGCCACGTGAACCTGGTCGAGGGCGCCTTGCGCAAAGCAGCGCCAGAGCAGCTCACAGGTGGCCGCGGGTCGGCAAGCGGAGATCCGATCGAGCATCAGATCTATCGCGGGCCCGGGCTGCGCCAGAGCGAACATGCAGTCTGCCCTGGTCTGCGCGGGGTTGGCGTCCGGATCCGAGGTGCAAGGACCGATCTCCTCGCAAGTCGCGCGTGCGCCGGGCGGAAGCGCCCCACCCGGACGGCGAGTCACGACCCACGGCCCGGCATGACCGCTGACCGTATTCCGCCACGTACCGCTGCCGCTGTCGCCGCTGATGTGACCCGTGTATGTGACCGTGTCACTCGCGGTGCCGACGACCGTGATGAGCACGTCTCCGGACGCCGAAATGGTGCCCGTTCCACGGTCCGAGCTATCGCCGGCCGCGAGGTACACCGTGTTTGCATCATCTATCAGCACCACGAACGGAATCGGTTCGCCGACGCTGCCGTCGGCCTGTACGCGATACACGCCATCCCACAGACCCACGAGCGAGGCAGCCCCGGCCACATCGAGAGGCGCGCCCGGCGCACCGTCGACACGAGCCGCGGTCGTGTCCTCCGAGGCGGCGCCCGAGTCGACGAAAGCCGAGGCTGTATCGGCCGCGGTGGCGCCTCCCTGGCCCCCGCCTCCAGCCTCGGCGGCGCCCGCGCTTCCGCCAGTGGCAGTCGGCGCGGCTGCGTCCGGACGGATCGGGGACGACGATCTGCCGCCACAAGCACACAGAGATAGACAAACGGTCAGGAGCATCGGACTCGAAACTAGTCGCATGGTTTCCCCCTTGCTGAATCGAACAGAAGACTGGCCGCTTTGTATCACGTCAAGCCATCTCCGGGCCAGAGGCCTGCGTTCCCCGGCAACGCCGTCGGCCTCGCGATGGTCTTTCCACATTCGTCGGTTTCCCTGGCGGCGATCCTGCAGCCTCGCGCCTGAAGCCCCACGAAACGGCTGCCGAACGTGCCGAGCACCGACGCCCCCCCCGACGGCCGGGAGAGCGCCCCGCTCTCACATCGAGACCGGCAGTTGCTCGGCCACCTGCAGCTTGACCGCGGGCGCGGAGCTGCGCTGCTTGGGCTGGTAGTAGAGGTAGACCTCGGCCCCGCCGTCGCTGGCCGTCACGGGCATGGTGGCCTGCAGGCGGTACTTGAAGGTCTGGGTGGTGGAGGCGGCCAGCTTGGAGACGTAGAGCGTGAGCTGCTTGCCCGTGATCTCGTAGGCGGACAGCACCTTGCTCGTCTTGTAAGCATCGAGATCCTCGGTCGCCACCTGGAAGCCGGGCGGCAGGCCCAGGGTCACCAAGATCATGTTCTGCTCGCTCGCGGTGTTGTTGCGCACCACGACGGTGGCGGTCGCGCTTTCGTCGAGGGTCAGACGGGTCTTGTCGTAGGACACGGTCACGCCGAGCGGGCCGGTGGGAGCACCGGGCGCGCTCACCCAGGGGACGTGGTGTTGCGCCACCAGGTTGAAGCTGACCTTGCCGTTGCCGACGAAGGCGAGGGTGACGGTGTGGTCGCCCGTGGTCGCGCGCGTCGCGAGATCCACGGTGGTCATCACGTCGGCCTGATCCGCGGTCAAGGCCAGGGTGGTGAACGCCGTCCCGTCGACCGCGATGTCGAGGTTGCCCACGGCGCCCTCGGTGCCCTTGCTCGCGGCCAGCAGCAAGGCGCGCAAGGTCCAGATGGTGGCCTGGGTCGAGCCGAAGTTCCCCATCGAGTCGCGCGTGCCGGCCAAGTAGGCCAGCGCTTTGTCCACCGTGTCCTTGTTGCCGCCGGCGAGCAGAAGCGCATGGGTCGCAAGCGCGGTGGCCGAGGTGTCGGCATCGCTGCCGCCGCTGTAGAAGCAGGTCTGCGTCCCGCCCGAATCCCACGACACCTTGTCCCCGTCGGTCTTCTTGAGGGCGAGCAGCATCTCGATAACCTTGCCGGCGGTCGGATCGCTGGGCGCGGCCGTCACGTAGGCGTTGGCGACGATGCCGAGCGAGTAGGCGTCGAGCTTCTCCTTTTCCAGGTTCTGCGCGACATAGCCGAGACCCTTCACTATCTCCGGCCCGCTGTAACCCGCCGAGGCCAGGGCCCACACCACGAAGGCGGTGTTGCGTACCAGGCTGGTCTGGAAGGAGAAGAACTCGGACCGGTCGCCCTTCCACGAACCGTCGTTCTGCTGCTGCCCCAGCAACCAGTCGCGCGTACGCCCGATCATGGCTTCGTCCACCGTCTGGACCTTGGCCATGTCGGCGAACTCCATCAGGCCGAAGGCGGTGACGGACAGGTAAGGCGCCGGATCCTGCTCGCCGAACCACGAATAGCCGCCACCCTTGTGCTCGAAGGTGAGCAGGCGCTGGTAGCCGGCCGACATGAGCGACTCGGCCTTGAGTTGGATCTCGGGCTTGATCTGCTTGGTTTGCTTCATATACGCGGTCACGAGCACGTTGGGCCACGCGGTCGAGGTGGTCTGCTCGAAGCATCCGGACGGCACCCGCAACAGGCTGTCCATTCCGGTCACCACCTGCGAAAGGTAGGCGGGGAAGATATCGAGGTGGAGCTGCTGCGAGCCCGCCACCGCGGCGGCGGGGAAGGTCACGGTCTTCGTGACCGTGCCCGCGCCGAGGGATCCGGAGACGGCCACGGGAACGGCTTGGCCGTCGGGAACCACCAGCACGCTGCGCGCCACGGCGTCGGAGCGAGTTCCGCCCGTGCCTTTCACGGTCAAGGTTTGCCGGCCCACCTTGTCCACCCGCACCGGGAAACGGAGGCCGACCACCTGGCCGGCGGCAAGGGTGAGATCGCGACCCGTGTCGCCGAGCGGGGTGAACCAGTCGGCGGTTTGCAGCTCGACGCGCACGGTCTGCGAGGTGGTGAGGTAGTTGTAGACCGCGACCGGGAAGCTCACTTCGTCACCTCGGGTCAGGGTGGCGGGGAAGTCGATGTCCACGAAGAACTCTTGGAAGACGCGGATGGCGCCCAAGCCGCCGCCCAGCTTGCCGCCCACGGTGTGGGCCAACGAGGAAACCCGCCACTCGGTGATGCTGTCGGCCATGCTGATCGAGATGCTGGCCTTGCCGTCCGCGCCGGTGATGAGCGCGGGGTTGACGTAGAGGGTCTCGGGGAAGTCCTGCCGTACACGCGGCTCCTCGCTGCCGGAGGTGCCGCCGGCCCCCGAGCCGCCCGTGCCGGTCTTGGTCCCGATGGCGGTCGCGGCGCCTCCTGCCCCCCCTGCGGCGCCGGCAAAGCCGCCCTCGATCGCCGGTGGCATCGCGGGCCTCCAGCCCCCTGCCGCGCCTGCATCCGCCGCGCCTTTCCTCATTCCCATGTCGTCCATCGTCGAGACCGGCAGATTGAGCTCGGTAAACGCGAAGCTGATGCTCTTGTCGTCGGAGGTGTCGGGCTTCTCGTCCGGTCCGTCGCTTACGAGCGTGAGAACATCCGTGTACTGGGTTCTGCTCCGGTAGGCATTGCCCCAGAAGTCGAAAAGCGTCCCGATCAGGCGCCGGGAAACCTCGTCCTGCAGAAGGGAATAGAACGTATCGTTCTTCTTGGAACAGTAGTAGCTGGTCGGATCGCACCCCGCCTCCTTGAGGCTCTTGACGGCATCCGCCGTGGCCTGGCTGACGGTCTTGATGAGGTCCTGCTTGGCTGCCGTGTAGTAGGGCTCCATCACGGTAGCCACCTTGGGCCCCAGCTCGGCCCAGCTTCCGCGCTGCATGCCGCTGATGCCGGCGTTGCCCAGGGCGGCGAAGACCGCGGCGGCCCGTTTCTGGGCCGCGCCGGCCGTGTTTGGATCGCTGGCCGCCGTCTCGTTGAACAGCAGGCTGTCGAGATCGACGAGCGGCGGGTGGATCTCGTAGGTCGGCTGGGAGAACTGATCCTCGAGCTCGAAGTAGGTGCGCAAAAGCCCCGGGCGGGCATCGACGAGCGCGAACACAGCCTCGTCCACCACCTGCACGCCCAGCGCGGCCACCGCGGGCGCCCCGGTCTCGTCCTTGACCGAAAAGGTGATCTGCGCCGGCTTGCCCGGCTCGTACTGCGACTGGTCGGACGTCATGGCCACCGACAGGGCACCTTGACCGCGCACGAAGAAGGTGCGGCCGGTGCGCACGATGTTGCCGTCGCCGCCGACGATGTAGGCGTCGATGCGGTTGCTCCCCATGTGGCCGGTGTCGAGCGTGGCCTTGAACTCCGCCTTGCCGCCGGACGCGGCCAGGGTGCGCATGTCGACAATCTGGCCGTTGTTGGCCCAGTCGATGTAGACGCTGTCCTCGGACTTCGAGGTAATGACCTCGACGGCCAGGGTGTCGCCCACGCCGTACACGGCCCGATCCGTGCGCACCAGCAGATGCTCCTGGCCGGCCTGGCTCTTGAGCGAGAAGGTTTCGCTGACTTGCACACCGTCCTGGCCGGTGACCTTCACCGTCAGTTGGGTCGCGTCGCTTGCCACCGGACTCCAAGTGCATGCGAAATGACCGAAGGCATCGCTGCGCCCGCTGCCCACGATGGTTCCAGTTGCGTTGCTGACCTCGACGGTCGCGTCGGCCGCGGGACCACCCAAGGGATCGGTCACGAACACGTCGATGTGGTTGTCGAGCCCGGCCACCACGGCGGTTCCCTCGGGCACCAGGGCGATACGCAGGGCCTTGCTGGCCACGGTCAGGACTTGATCCTTTTCGACCTTCTGCCCGGCCGTATCCGTCACCTGCACATGCAGGTTGACCACGGCATTGCCGTCGTTGATGGGCAGCCCCACGAGTTGCGCCGGCAGCTTGACCGAGTACGCGTAGCGTCCTTGCGCATCGGTCTTTCCGATCACCTTCTGGAACACGCTCTGGCCGATGTCCATGGTCGCGGCCTCGATCTGCACGTCCGCGCCGTCCAGGACCTTGCCGAAGAAGTAGGTGGCGGCGATGGTGCCCGAGGCAACCGCGCCCGGCGTGTACCACGGCTTGTCCGGGCTCACTTCTACCTTGAACTTGGGCAGCGCATAGCGGGAAACCTCGACCGTCTTCTCGGACGTGTCGCTGCCGACCTTCACACGAACCTTGAACGTACCCAGGTTGAGCACGCTGCCCAGCTTGAACTGCGTGGACGCCAAGCCGTAGCTGTCGCTGGTGAGCGTGCGCTTCAAGATCTTGTTGGCCTTGCCGTCCTCGATCTCGAACACCACCGACTGGCCGGTGAGCGGCTTCTTGCTCAGGTTCTCGAGCGCAAGGGCGCGCAGATGGATGGTCTGGCCGGGCTGGTAGAGGGGCTTGTCGGTGGTGAGCAGGATGCGGTTGCCCGCCGGCTTCACGGTCGCCGAATCGACCACGTTCACGCTCGTGCCCTGCATGGTCGCTCGCGCCTCGACGGTCACGGCCCCGTCGACGTCGAGCACGACATCGAATACCGCGTCGCCCTTGTCGCCGGTCGTGCCGTCTTTGGTCAGGAGCACCTGGTCGCCCTTGCGCACCACGAGCTGCACCGCCGCGCGCGGCCGCACCTCATAGGTCACGGGATCCTGGGTGCGCACGCGGTAGCTGGCGTGCCGTCCCCGCGTCACCGTGGTGGGGCCTTCGATCCGCACCTCGTATTCGCCCAAAACCCTGAGCAGGCTGCGCGTCACCCGCAGATCGTTCGCCTCGGTGCTGGTGACGAAGACGCTGTACTTGACCCAGTCCGCCTGGTTGGCCACGTCGCCGACCAGATCGAAGTCGACGGCCACGCTGCCGTTCGCTTTCGCGGCAAGTTGGAAGGGCACCTTTCGCGTCTGGATGGTCTTCGCCGCATCCACGCTGACGATGGAGACCGCGAGCGAACCGGCCGACTCCTGCGAGTCGGGGTTGGAAACCGGGATCTGCAAACGCATCGCGCTGCCGGTCACCTGCCCTGTGATGCCTGTCTCATTCACCGCCACACGGGAGCTTGCGGGGTTGTCCTTCTGGCCCGGCGTCACGGGCTCGCCGGCGCCGGTTTGGGTGTCCACTCCGCCGCATGCCGCGACGAGCAGGAAGGTTGAAAGCGTCACCAGCGGGTGGGGATGAAGAGCAGTCCTCTTGATCAGCATCGTCGTAACTCCTTCCATCCCGCCAGCACGGGCTGCGGGCATGCTTCCAGGTTCGCGGCAGGTACTGCGGTCCGGCGTTTGCAATGGATATGCCACCCTGTAGAAACAGCGGTTCTGCGATGACCACGACGATTCTGCCCGCGAAAGAGAAGCGAAAACGCGACCGGAGCGCGACACGCATGTCAGGATTCTGAGGCCGGAAAGTGAAATTCCGGGAATGGCCGAACCATTGGCGCCACCTATGGGACGCCGGGGGCATAGGTTGTCATTCTTTCTCTTCTGCCTCCATCCCCACCGGAAGTGGGGCGGGCGAGACGCCCGCGCTCCCGGGCCCGCCGGATTGTTCCCGCTACTCCGAATCCCGGCTTGGACCTACTCGTTGAACGTGGCCAGGGCGGGCTTCGGGCCCATCTCGACGGTGATTTCGACCGCCAAGGTGCGGTTTTCAGGGACGACGTAGATGCCCACGAGGTGCTTGCCGGCACGGGTGGGAATCATCTTGGCGGGACAGAGGAGTCCGGTCTCCTCCTCGTCGAGCAGGACGGGGTACTTCCCCCGCGTGCGGCAATTCACGTCAATGAAGCCGTTGCCCCGCGTGGGCGGCTCGATGGGGGCCAAGGTGCGGCGGACGATGACCCCCGGACCGGTATCGACGACGTCGCGAAACATGCGGTGTCCGGGCGCAATCAAGACGATGCGGTGTCCGCCGTCTCCCACCTTGACGTCGAGAAAGCTCTTGCCCGCGAGGGTTTCGTCGACCCACACCATCGCGCCGGGCGGCACCGTCTCGACGATCAAGTGCCCAGCCACGCGCACGAGAGCAGGCTCGCCCTCGGCGGCCCCGGTCGGCTCGCTCGCCGCACCCCGCGGCACGCTCGCCGCACCCGCTGGCCCGGACGCCTCGCCCGGCCGCATTTCTTCGACGTTCCTCGACGCGGCTTGCGCCGCGGACCTCTCTCGCGGCCCTCGCCGGGTCTCGGCCTCGCCCTTCTGCTCGACCTTGCCGGCGCCACTTCGCGCGGCCACGCCGGATTCCCGCCCCGGCTGCCGCCACCACATCGCGGCCGCGACCGCGACGGCACAAGCCAGGCCGAAGGCGAGCAGCAACACGCGTTTGCCGCCGCCTCTCCTGCTTCCGGCTCCAGCCCCCGACGCGCCTTCCCCGCTCTTTGCCCACGGTCCCGGCAACTTGATGGTCGGCGGCAGCTCTGCCGCCTGCTCGCTGGGTTCGACCTGCGGCGCAGGCGGTCGCCCCATCTCCGCAACCCGCACCCCGTCGGCGATGAGGGCCTGCCGCTCCTTCACGCCGGCGATGCCCTCGGCCAGCCACTCCACGAGCACGAGGGCAGATTCGGGCCGGTCCTCGGGTTCGAACGCAAGCAGGGTGCGCACGGCCGCGGCCAGCTTGGCCGGAACGTCCTCCGCGAGTCCGACCTCGTTCCCGGCAGGTCCCGGCTTCCCCTCCGCCGATGCCGGCTGCGGAAAACGACCCGAGACCAGGAACGAAAGCAGAAGTCCGAGCGAATAGAGATCCGCGGCCTGGGCGCGGCGGTCGCCGAGTCCGGGCGCTCCCGCGTCCACACCTTGCAGCTCCGGCGCCACGAAGGCCCAGCGCTCGGGCGGCTGCTCGGTCAGGCCGCGCACCGCGGCCGTGATCCCCGCGTCGAGCAGCATCACCTCGCCCGCGTCGGTCACGATGACGTTGGTGGGCGAAAGCCCGAGGTGGGGAAGCGTGGGTTTGGCGACATGCCCGACGTGGAGCAGGCGAGCGACCTCAGCGCAGATGAGGCCGGCAAAGACGGGGTTGATGCCTTGGCCCGTTTCTTCCCGGCAAGTTTCGACCAATCGGGCCAGATCGCGGCCCGCGACATGCTCGCTGGCGATGAAGCACGTGGACGGATCCTCGAAGACCTCGATGACCTTGCCGAGCCCGGGCCTGTGAAACCCCTGCAGCTGCCGTCCTGCCGCCAGGAAGCGCGCCGCCACCTCGGTCCACGCATCCTTGGGCACGCGATCTTGGCGCAGAAGCTTCACCGCGAAGAGCTTGGCTGGACGGCGCGAGTCCGCCTTCTTGTCCGCCTCGCGGGCGAGGTACGTCTCGGTCACGCCGCCGGGGCCGAGCAGCCCCTCGATGACGAACTTGCCGAAGCGCAGGGGAGGAGGCACAGCGTTTCAGTGTAAACCATAGCGCGGGCTTTGCCCGCAACCGAAGCGGGCTCCAGGCTTCAGGTTGCAGGCTTCAGCTTGTTCGGTTGAGAGCAGCGTTGAGCTTGTCCACGGCGAGAAGGGCGTCACCCTGGTGCGCATCGAGGGGGATCACGGCTTGTGCCCTGGCACTTCTGCCAGGGGCCTGGTGCCTGGTCCCTGGAGTTCCATGACGCGGCTGCCGAAAGAATCTTCGCGTGCAGCGAAGAAATCGCACGGTAGTAGGACAGAGGGCGAGAGCGCCCCATTCCCGGGCTACGGCAAATCGAGCGGCTTCGGGCAGGCGTCGCGCAATCCGCAGGCCTTGCACCGTGCGCCCCGCCAGACGCGGTCGTAGAAATCCTGGACGTCGTCGAGCAGCATATCGTCGCGGGTGCAGAACCCGAGCTCGAAGTTGCGCCGCCCTCCCCCTTTGGCCCCGAGGCCGGCTCCGGTCCAGTTGGCGCTCCCGACGTAGAGCAGGGCGCCGTCGACGATGGCAATCTTGAAGTGCACGCGCGGGCAGAGCCGCATCTCGAACCCGCCACGCTTGGGCTCGAGCAAGCCCGGTCGTCGGCGCAGCTCCGTGCGAAACGGGCGCGAAGGCACCGCGGCATGCAGAATGCGGACCTCGACCCCTCGCGCCACGCGCTCCTCCAGGATGCGCAGCATCGAACAGAACTCGCCACGACGACCGACCGTGCGCCGACGCCCGGGCCGGGCGCGCTCGTCTTCCACCATCATCTCCTTGAGGTTGGCGGTGCCGATCCACAGGCTTCGCTCTGCATGCATCGCGGCCTTGACCACCGACTCGTAGTGCCCCTTCCCTGCCACCAGGGACAGCGAGACCGAGCGAAACGGCCGGACGAAATCCATGCGCTGACATTCCAGTCTGCGCCCGGCCGGAGTAGCCTCCAAATTTTTGGCTGTGTCCCACATGACCCGTCCGATCGGGATCCCCTCTTGCGGCGGTTTCGCGGATCTGTTTCGCCCGGGAAACGCGGGCATCCTGCCCGCATCACTTCCTGAGGCAAGGCGGCAAGGCCGGGCCAGAGGCCCGCGTTCCCGGGCCCGCCCGTCACGGCGGGCCACGCCCCTCGCTGAGCGGTCATGTGGAACGTACCCCGGCCCACTGCCCAACTGTTAGGTGGTTGCGCGGCACTTCGTTTAGTATGACACCAGGTCGAACTTGCCAAGTCAGCCGTCTGCCGTTTCCACGTCCAGCTTCCCACGCCGCTTCGGGCCGCGCTTCGTGCTGCTCAAGGAGCTCGGCAAGGGGGGCATGGGCCACGTCTTCATGGCGCTCACCGGCCAAGCCGGCGTGGAACGGGTGTGTGCTCTGAAGGTCCTCAAAGAAGTCCGCGCCAGCCGCGACGCGGAGGAGCTGACCCAGCGTTTTCTCGACGAGGCCAAGGTCGTCACCAAGCTCTCGCACGAGAACTTGGTCTACGTCTTCGACTTCGGCATCCACGAGCGCCAGGGCTACCTGGCTATGGAGTATGTGCGCGGCAAGTCCATCACCGAGACCTGGAATCGCTGCGCGGCACGCCGCGATGGCTTCCCCATGGGTCTGAGCCTCTACTACATCTCCGAGCTGGTTTCCGCCCTGTGGTATGCCGCGAACGTGGAAGGCCTGGGCCTGGTTCACCGCGACATCTCGCCCTCCAACGTGATGCTGACCTATACGGGCGGGGTCAAGCTCATCGACTTCGGCCTGGCCAAGTGGAAGGCCAAGGTCGTGCAGACCGCCACCGGCGTGCAGTGGGGCAAGACCAGCTACATGTCGCCCGAGCAGTACTCGGGCAAACCCGTCGACCATCGCAGCGACCTGTTCTCGGCCGGCGTCATCTTGTGGGAGCTGCTCACCGGCCGGCAGCTTTTCCCGCCCTCGGACACGCGGCTGCCCGCCACCGCGGGGCCACCCCCCTCGCGCTACACGCGCGGCATTTCACCCACGCTCGACCGGCTAGTGGCCAAGGCGCTGGCCCTCGACCCGGCCGAGCGCTTCCAAACCGGGGAAGAGATGTGCGCCGCGCTTCTGGCCGAGATGCCGGAGGAAGGCGGGGGCAAGCTGCAAGCCGCGAAGTTCGTCGCCCGCCTGTTCGAAACCGAGATCCGCGAGGAAGCCGCCGAGCAGCGCGAGCTGCTCGACCGCGCCGCGCACATGGAAAGCGTCGGCTCCGTGTCGGCTGGCGGCGCTGCCTTGGTCGACGAATCCCTCGACGAGGGCGACACCACGCCCGACCCCGACCCCGACGGGCTGTTGGGCAAGGTCCTGTGCGAACGCTACTACATCCGCCGCCTGGTCGGCGAAGGCGCCATGGGGCGCGTCTACGAAGGCCACCACACCGGCGTGGGCAAGCGCGTGGCCATCAAGATCGCCCACCAGGTCGAACGACGTAGGTCCGAGCTGGCCAAGCGCATCCAGCGCGAGGCCCTGGCCCCGGCCCAGATCGGCCACCCCAACGTCGCCGACGTCACCGACTGCGGCACCACGCCGAACGGGGAATTCTTCTTCGTCATGGAGTTCATCGACGGCACCAGCCTAGATGCCGTCATCAAGCGCGACGGGCAGTTCGAGATCGAACGCGCCCTCGCCGTGGCGGCGCAGATCTGTCGCGCCCTCGATGCCGCGCATCGGGCGGGCATCATCCACCGTGATCTCAAGCCTTCGAACGTCATGCTGGTGCGCTCGCCGGACCAGGAAGAGCTGGTCAAGGTACTCGACTTCGGCGTGGCCAAGTTCCTCTACGAGACCGGCGACGCCGGCAATCTGACCCTCACCAACGCCTCGGTGGGCACGCCCAAGTACATGGCCCCCGAACAGATTCGCGGGGGCAGCAAGGCCGACTTCCGCTCGGACATCTATGCCCTGGGCGCCATCCTCTACACCATGCTGTCGGGCGGACGCCCTCCCTTCGAGGGCGCCACGGTCGACGAGCTTTGGCAGCACAAGCTTGGGCGGGAGCCCCGTCCGCTGGCCGAGTTCCGTTCCGATCTGCCGCGCGACCTCGAAGCGCTTGTCCTGCGCTGTCTCGCGCGTGCCCCCGAGGACCGTCCCCAGTCGGCCGAAGCTCTCAAGCGACAGCTCGTGCATCACCTGGAAGAGATCCGCGCCACGAGCGAAAGCATCCTGGGCATGAAGTCGCCCTCCAGGACGGAGATCGTGAGCGAGCGCTTACGCAAGCGGCGTGCCCGCCTGGGAATGGTTGTGGGCGCCTTGAGCACGCTCGCGGTGGTGGGCGCAGGGGTGTTATTCATCGGCCCGCCGTCCTCACATCGGCAGCCCCCGCCCAAGGCCGCCCCTGCTCCGCCCAAGGCGGCACCCGGTCCGAGCCCGACGCCGCCCGCGGGCCTGGCGCCGCCGGCCGTACCCACGCCGGCAGTCGTACCCCTGGCGACGCCGAAAACGGCACCGGCCGCCGAACCCGCGCCCGCCGCTGCCCCCGCGGCAAGAGCCGGCAAGCTCGCCGAATTCGCCCCTGGCCTGCAGAAGGCGCCCCCGGCCCGTGCTGCAGCAGCCGGAAAGCAGGCCGAGGCCGGCCTCCCCGTCACCCCGCCGCCAAGCCCACCCTCCACGACCGCGTCGCCCGGTGCACCTCCAACCACCGCGTCGGCCGGCGCGCCGCCGCCTCCCCCGGCACCCGGTTCCGAATCGGCCTCGTCACCGCCAGCTTCCGAGCCGAGCCCGCCGCCGACGAGCGAGGCCATCGCTCCGCCGACAAGCAAGCCGCCGACCCCGGCAGCCGGCGAGGCTGAGGAACAAGAGAACACCGCCGCCAACAACGAAGCCGCGGCCGCCGCCATTGCCAAGGCCGAAGCCACCTTCACCGCGGGCCGCCTCGCCGCCGCCCACATCGCCGCGACCGAGGCCGTTGCGGCCGCCAAGAAAGCCTCGACCCCGCTCAAGACACGCGCCCACATCATCATGGGAAAGGTCGAGCTTGCGTCCGAGAAGTTCCCCGAAGCCGAACGATGGTTCAATCGCGCCCTGGCCATCGATCCCGACAACCCGGTCGCGCGCAAAGGCAAAGAGCGGACCCAGGAAGCCGCGGAGAAGCGCAAGAATCAGTAGTTGAATTGCACCCGGTGGGGGCGTTCCGCGACGACCTCGCGGTCGTAGGTCCAGATCCGGTTTTCCGGAATCACGAAGAGCCCCACCATGTGCTTGCCCGGGTTGAGGCGCACCCCCGCGATCGGGCATAGCGCCCCGATCTCCTTGCCGTCGATGAAGACGGGATACTTCCCCTCCGTGGTGCAGGACACGTTGATTCCCACGCTGCCCTCGGAAGGAAAGATGGCCGGGACCATCTCCCGCTCGAACAAGACACCGTGCGTGGTGTCGACCACGTCGCGCAACATGCGATAGCCCGGAGCGGTGATGACCAGGCGGTGACTCGACGGTTCGGTGAGGATGGTGGAAGGGGTGAAGCCCACCTCTTTTCCGTCGAGCCAGACCACGGCCCCGTGCGGGTTGACCTTGAGCACGAGGTGGCCGGACGGAATGCTGGGGGCCTTGGCCAGCTTGGGCTTCGCGGCCTCGGCCTTCGCCTCCTCGGCGGCGCGAAGCGCGTTCTTGCGCTCGCTCTCGGCCCGCGCTGCCCGCCAACTGCTTGCGAAGAGGTAGCCCTCGACGGCTCCGGCGGCCAGCAGGACCAGGGCGGGAGCCCAGGCGTAGCGGAAGATCTTGCGTGCAAAGGCGCTCTTTGTCCAATCCAGAAGCCTGATGGCGCCGCGACGGCGCCGACGCTTGACCTTGCCGTCCGCAGAGACCTCGATCTCGTCCTCGTCCTCGTCGTCGTAAACCGCGCCCACGTCGGGATCGTCAGCCGCGATCTCCTCACGCAGCGCAGGCCGCTCGGCGCTGACGTCCCCTTGCAGCGCCCGCGCCAAGGCCAGATCGTCCTCGGCGAGCTCGCCCGAATCCACGGAAGCCCCCGGCCTCTCCCAAGTCGCAGGCCCATCCTCCGCAGGCCCCTCCTCCGCGCCGGGATCGAGCTTGGCAGCGGCCGCCTCCGGCAGCGGCGGGCCGGGCGGCGCAGGCGACGCGACGGCGATGCCGGCGCTGGCAGAAAGCAGGGCCACCGAGATCTGGCGGACCGCCTCGACGGCCGATTTGGTCCGTGTCTCGGGATCCGGAGACAGAAGGCGCGCCATGCACGCGGCCAGCGCCGGGTGCAGATCCGGGAAGGGCGGCGGCCCCTCCGCACTCAAGGTGAGCAGCTCCGCGGGACTCCCGGCCTCGAAAGGAGGCGTGCCGTAGTGGAGGAAATACATCAAGACACCGAGGGCGTAGAGATCCGAACCGGGCGTCGCCGGCTCGCCCCGCAGTTGCTCCGGAGCCGCATACCGCCAGCTCTCGCTGGGCCAGGTCTTGCGCGTGCGCAGCGCCTCTGCGATTCCGCAGTCGAGCAGGAGGATCTCGCCGCTCGGGCGAACCAGCGCGTTGCCCGGCGACAGGCTGCCGTGCGTGGACAGCCCATCGGCCTGTGCGTGCAAAGGCCGGAGTCGTTCCGCGAGCTTGCGCCCGAGAAGGCCGACCAGCCGGGCGTCCATGCGTGCGCCCGGCGGTACGGCCCGCCGGCGGAGTTGGCGCAGGTTCACGCCCTCCCTGAACTCGAAGGCGGCGAACACGGCTTCGTGGGATTCGCCAATCTCCACGACGTTCGCAGTGCCGGGCGGCGTGCTCCATTGCAGGGCGCGCGCCACCGTCAAAAAGCGATTCTCGAGCTCGGGTCGACGATACTCGTTGCGCATCACCTTGAGCGTGAAGTCCCGGGTTTCGACTGCGGGCAGGGGCTCCAACGCCCGTGCCCGATAAGTCACGGTCAGGATTCCTTGCCCAAGCACCGCCTCGGGCTGGTATCGCCCAATGCGCGCCGCGTTCATGTCCGGGAGGCTCCCATCACCTGCTACTACATCGTCGGACTTCGGATTTCTTTCAGTCTCGTCGCCGGTTTGGGACACTGCGCGTTAGGACCCGCGAGAAGATAGATGTGTGAATTTGGGCGGTCGAGGCACGTGAGTCCAGCGGGCTCCGCCCGCCGGACTCACAGGTCGGCTGGCGAGGCGCATAGGAGGAGGAATACTCGACGTATTGCGACGACGAGCAACGACGCCAGCCGGGATGGATCGGCCGTCCAAAACGCACAGATATCTTCGAGCGGGTCCTGAGCACTGCCACCAGACCGTGAATGCCCTCCAACATGCCGTTGCTGACTGATGTGGTCGCGGCAGGTACATCGGCGTGCATCGAGGCGCCGGTTCGGCGGCATCCCCGCTGCTGAGCGGCACACCATTGCGCGGGCTGGGGGATGCGGCGCGCCGGGGTCGGCTCTGGACCGTGTTATCATCACGTGGTAGAGTGATAACGTGATTAGGACGCAGATATCGGTGGACGCGGATCTGTATGCCAAGGCGAGGGCGACTGCCCGACGTCAGGGCGTATCTTTGGCTGAGTTGTGTCGCCGCGGCCTCGAGGAGGCAGTCGCGCGGCAGCCGAGTGACAAGCCGTGGATGAAATACGCGGGGATCGTCGAGGGGAATCCCGAGGACAGCAGCTCGGTGGACGCAGTTGTGTACGGCCGGGATCGGCCATGAGCAAATCGGTCTTTCTCGACTCCGGAATACTGATCGCGTTTCTGAATGCGCGCGATCAATGGCACGACCAAGCCACGACGCTCTTTGCCCTGGGAAAGGCACGCTGGAGCACATCATTTCTCGTCGTGTCCGAGGCCTACTCGTGGTTTCTCCACCGGCACGGAGAGGAGGCGGCCCGAGCCCTCCGAGCATTCCTCGACAACCTGGACGGTCTTCGCATCTTCACCGTGGACATGAACCACCACCAAGAGGCTCTTCGGATGCTTGACCGCCTCCGTGGCGCCAAGCTCACCTATGTAGACGCCTCGAGCCTCAGCCTGATGGAACGTCACAAGATCCGGAAGGTGTGGGGAACCGACCGTCACCTGGGGCTTACCGGCGCGGAGGTTCTGCCTAGAACCTAGCCACGGGAGTGCCGCCCAAGAGACATTGCGCCTCGGTGGTGCCGCAGGGACATCATGTTGAATCGAACCGCCGGGCCACGAGCCATTCATCGTGGCCGTCGCGCAGGATGGAGAGCACGTTTGGATTCTGCTCGGGCGCCTTCCAGAAGATCGTCTGCAGCACGCAGCTGGCGGCCGCGGCAAAGTCTGCGACCATGTCGACCTTGGCGACATCGATGGCGAACACCAGCTTGCCACCGAGCTCGGCGTGCGACATCGAGTCAGGTTGAACATCGTTGACCGGCATTCTGCGATCGACACGCCTCTTCATTTATCGTCGATTTCGCATACCCCGAGGACGGTCTCGCGCCGCCAGGGTGCGCGCGAAATCGACGTGGCGATCGCGCAGCGAGCGCGCCGAAAAGGGAGGGAGCCCGACGAGCTTTGCTCGTCGGGAAGGGGAAGCTCGATTTCGCGCCTTTCGCACGACGTGCGAAACCCATGTTCATACGACGGCGCCCGCAAGACCGGTCACCCGATCTCGGGCTGGCGGTAGGTGGTGTCGGGCATGGAGAAGGCGAATCCTTGCAGAAGATCCACCCCTGCCTTGAGCATGGCGTCGCGTTCGGCGAGGGATTCGATCCCCGAGGCGATCACGCGGGTTCCCATGCCTGAAAAGAGGGCGGTCATGGCTTTCACCACCTCGGCTTGAGCCGGGTTCTTGTCCACGCCCCGCACCAGCGACAGGTCGTACTTCACGAAGTCGGGCCGCAAGCGCGCGAACGACGAGAGCCCGGGATGGCCGGGACCCAGGTTGTCCATGGCCAGACGGAAACCGAGCCTGCGCAGAGCCTGCGCCCGCGCCTCCAGTTGCTCGACCTCGTCGAGCAAGGCGTGCTCGGAGATCTCGAGCACCACGCGCTTCGCGAACTGCGACAAGGGCGCCGCGCTCGAGTACAGCTCGCTGTCGAGCATCTCGTGCGGGTGCAGGTTGACGAAGACGAATTCCGCCGGCGCCTTGGACATGGAGCGTGCCACCCGCTCGCGCACCAGGCGCCCGATCTGATCGATGCGCCCCAGACGCTCGGCCACGGCCAGAACCGACGCCGGGCCGGGCAGATGTGGATCCGAGCTGCGCAACAGGGCCTCGTGGCCGATCACGCGACGGCTGGACCAGGACAAGATGGGCTGGAAGGCAATGAAAAGGCAGCCGAAGGCGCGTTCGAAGACCAGCTCGAGCGAGACGCGATCGCCCATCTGGCTCCACCTGCCCCCGAGCGCGTCGAGGGCACGCCGGCGCAGCTTGGCGAGCTCGTACAGCTTGCAGGCATACACCAAGACCTCGCACAGCTCCTCGGCGGTGACCGGCTCTTGCAGATAGCACAACGCGCCCTGTTGTACCGCGACCGCGGCCAAGCCCAGACCGGCCTCGCCCGTGACGACCACCAGGGGAACGTCGAGGTCACGCCGCCGAGCCGCGCGCAGAAGGTCGAGCACATCCAAGTGCACCACGGCCACGTCGGCCACGATGGCGGCGTAGCGATGGGTGTCGACCAGGGCCAGCGCGGTCTCCCTGTCGTGGGCGCAATCGACCGCAAATCCTGCTTGGCCGATGGCGGGGAGGCTGGGCGAAAGGTGCATCCCGGCGCCTTCCGCGAGAAGAACCCGAGTCTTTTCGCCCTCCTTTGGGGTGCGCTCGGCACACGCCAGAGCCGCTCCTGCGCCTGGCGCCGGCTCGCGAGAGGGATTTCTCGTAGAGCGCATGGCCTACTATGGTTTTATCATGATCGCACAGGTCCCGCGCTGCCCCATGCCCGCAAACTCCGCCATGAAGGATGACACGCCCGATAACGCGACTGCGCGCGAGCTCCACGCTTCGATGGAAGGGCAGTACCGTCACTTCCTGCAACTGGCCTCGGAAGGGCTCTGGCGGTTCGACATGGCCATGCCGGTGCCGACCGACTCGCCCGTCCACGATCAGGCCGAGGCGATCGTGCGCGAGGCGCGCGTGGGGCTCTGCAACGATACCTTTGCCAAGCAGTTCGGCTGTGCCACGCCCGAGGCCATGTACGGCACGCCGTTCGGGGATCTCCTGTCCAGCTCGCGCGAGGAGCAGCTCGGGTTCATGGTGGCCTTCATCATGTCGGGCTACCGCTTGGACAATCTTCTCCTCGCGGAAAGGCGACGCGACGGCAGCGTGATTCGCTCCCTCAACAACCTCTCGGGTGACGTCGAGAACGGCCATCTCGTGCGTGTGTGGGGTGTCAAGCGCGACGTCACCGATCTGGTGGTGGCGCAAGAGGCGCTGCAGGAATCCAAGGACTACGCCGAACGCATCATCGAGCTGGCCAGCATCATGGTCGTGGGACTCGACCGCCAAGGCCGTCTCAACGCCTTCAACCGCACCGCCGAGAACATCACCGGCTACCTGCGCTCCGACATCGAGCAGCGCAACTGGTTCGAGGTCATGGCCCCACCCCACGACCGTTCCCAGGTCTACGAGGAATTCAAACGGTTGCTCTCGGGCGGCGCCCCCAGCACCTTCGAAATGCCCCTGCTCACCGCCACCGGCGAGGAGCGCTACATCGTGTGGCAAAACAACCCCATCCTGGAAAGCGGCGAGATCGTCGGCACCATCTCCTTCGGGGTCGACATCACCGCGCGCCGACGCATGGAAGAAGCCCTGCGCACCCTGAACGAGCAACTGGAAATACGCGTGGAGGAGCGCACCGCCGAGCTGGCCGCCGCCAATCGCGAGCTGGAGAGCTTCGCCTACTCGGTGTCGCACGACCTGCGCGCCCCCTTGCGCGCCGTCGACGGTTTTACCCAGGCACTGGTCGACGACTACGGCGACCGGCTCGACGACACCGGGCGAGACTACTGCCAGCGGGTGCGCAAGGCCGCGGGTCGCATGGGCCAGCTCATCGACGATCTGCTGGTGCTTTCGCGCATCACACGCGCGGAAATGCGCGTGCAAGAGGTCGATCTTTCCGCTCTCGCCACCGACATCCTGGCGCTTCTGCGCGAACGCGAGCCGCAGCGCCGCGTGCACACCCACGTGCAGGCCGGCTTGCGCGCGCGCGGGGACGTGGGCCTTCTGCGCATCCTCTTCGAGAACCTGCTCGACAACGCCTGGAAGTACACGCGCAAGACCCTTGAGGCCGACATCGAGGTGGGGGCACGCTGGGAGAACAACCGCCAGGTCTTCTTCGTGCGCGACAACGGCGCCGGTTTCGACATGGCCTTCGCCAGCAAGCTCTTCGCCCCCTTCCAGCGTCTGCACTCGCCGCAGGAGTACGCCGGCACGGGCATCGGCCTGGCCACCGTCCAACGCATCGTCGCCCGCCACGGCGGTCGCGTGTCCGCCTCCGCACAGGTCGACAAAGGCGCCGTGTTCGAGTTCACGCTGCCGTCACATCGTTGACTTTTCGTCAGTGATTTGACGTTCTCTTCCCGTCGGAAAAGCGACACCCGGTCCATCTGTCAGAAATGTGGATTTTCGTCGTCTGATCCTCTCAAGAAGGGATCTCGGCCGCCGATGGTTGTACTCGAATCATGGCGGTGACGGACCTTACAGAAGGCAAGATTGCGACCCGCTGTCTGACCTCGCAAGGTGGGAAAGCCGCTCCACCTGCGGATGCGCTCGTGGGTCAGACTTTTGGCTCGTTCCGCATCCTGTCGCTTCTGGGCGAAGGCGGCATGGGCCGCGTGTACCTCGCCGAGCACGTACTCATCGGACGTCGTGCGGCCATCAAGGTGCTGGCCGCGGAAATCGCGGACAAGGAAGAAGTGGTCTCGCGCTTCTTCACCGAAGCGCGGGCGGTGAACGACATCCGCCATCCCAACATCGTCGAGATCACCGATTTCGGCAGCTTCGGCAAGCAGCCCTACATCGTGATGGAGCTGCTCGACGGCGAAACCCTCGAAGAGCGTCTGGCTCGCGTGCACGCCTTCGAGCTTCCAGCCGCCGCGCGTGTGGTGGCGCAGGTCGCCGCCGCGGTGGGCGCGGGTCACGAGCATGGTCTCGTCCACCGGGACCTCAAACCCGCCAACATCTTTCTGCGCAACCACCCCGACTATCCCGACTTCGTCAAGGTTCTGGATTTCGGGATCGCCAAGCTCGTGGCGCACGATCGCAAGGTCCAGCATCACACCGAGGTCGGCGCCCTCATCGGCACCCCGGCGTACATGTCGCCCGAGCAATGCCTCGGCGACACCCACCTCGACCATCGCAGCGACATCTACTCTCTGGGTGTCGTGCTCTACGAGATGGTGACCGGCCGCCTGCCCTTCCCGGCCGGAACCGCCGGCCGTCTCATCATGTGCCACGTGCAGGAGGTCCCGCCGCAACCTCAAGAAATCAACCCCGACATCCCGCCGCCGTATGGCGCCGTCATCATGCGCGCCATGGCCAAGAAGCCGGAGCAGCGCTTCGCTTCGATGCGCGAGCTGCGCGAGGCGCTCCTGTGGGCGTGTCCCGGAGCTTCCTCCGCCCATGCCACGGCCCCCTCCGATCTCACGCCGCCTCCGCTTCTGTCCGCGCCGAGTGCGGCCGTAGATACCATGCTTCCCAACGCCCCCACGGCGTATCGCCCCGCCCCGCCTCCGCCGCCGGCCGCGCCGTCGCCGTCCGCGCGCGCAATCACCGCTCCCGCCGGTCTCCCCGCCGGCACACCGGCCGGCGGTGCGGTCGCCGACCCCGAGGCCCTTCTGCCCACGGCCTCGGCGCTGGGCTCGGGCAAGATCGCGCTCGTCGATCGCCTGGTGGAGATCGTCAAATCGCGTACAGCCCCCGAGGCCGACCTCGATCTGCCGCTTCTCCCGCGCTCCGTCCTGCGTTGCATCGATCTGCTCGCCGCTCCTGACTTCTCCTTCGGGGGCATGGCCGCCTTGCTGGCCACCGACGCGCGCCTGGCCGGCCAGCTCGTGCAGGTCTCCAACACCAGCGGCACCCCGCACGCGCCGGCCCGCTCCACCGAACAGGCCATCGCGCGCCTGGGAACGGAGGGCGTGCGCACCGCCCTGTTCGAGATCGCCTTGCGCCCCCTGCTCGAGAACACGCCCCTGCGCCTGCAGGCCGTGTGCAAGCAGCCCTGGCAGCACGCCCTCGCGGTCGCCCTCCTATGCCAGCGTCTCGCCCAAGCCCGCGGTAGCGACGAACGCGGTTTGCTCGACGCCTACCGAGGCGGCCTCTTCCACGACAGCGGCAAACCCGTCGCGGCCAACCTGATCCTCGACATCGAGAAGCAGATGGCGGCCGTCAAGGGCCGCAAGGTCATCAGCGAGGAGCTGCTCATCGCCTGCCTCGATCGCAGCCACAGCGGTGCCGGCGCCCGGTTGGCGCGCGCCTGGGGTCTTGCGCCCGAGGTCGCCGCCGCCATCGAGGAGGCGACCCTGCCCCCGGGGCAAGGCGGGGAACTGGCGGCGCGCATCCGCCTGGCCAACGCCCTCGCCCACAAAGGCGGGTTCCACACCCGCCGCGACGAGATCGATCGTTCTCGCTTGCTCGTCGACGAAGCCCGTCGTGCGGCGGGTTTCGACGAAGAGACATGTCATCGCGTATTGGGAGGAATCAAGGATGCGGTTTCACGGAAACTCTAACGACGACCCCCTTTTTCTGGACTACGCGCCCATGCCGCGCGAGTCGCCTGTGCCCGTGCGGCCGACTCGCCGTCGTCTGCTCCGATGGGTGACTTGGCTGTGGGAACGATTCGACGACGGCCTGGGTGAGGCGCCGCCCTCGCGCGTGTTCTACCAGTTCGAGGCGGGCTCTTGGCGCTCGCGCAGCACACGTCAACTCGGCAAGGTGTCTCGATGTCGATAACCGCTTTCAAATCCCAGTCCTCTCTCTCCTCCGTCTCCATCCCCTGCGCCGAGGGCATCGTGTGCGCACCCGACTCCCCGGTCGTGGACGTCATCCGGGCGTGCACACGCATCGCCGCCAGCGAAGCGACGGTTCTCCTCACCGGCGAAACCGGCACGGGCAAGGAGGTCTTCGCCCGCATGGTGCACAGCCACAGCACGCGCGCCAAGCGTCCCTTCGTGCCCGTGAACTGCGCGGCCATTCCCGATGCACTGCTCGAGAGCGAGCTTTTCGGCTACGTGCGCGGCGCCTTCACCGGAGCCGTGACCTCCCGGCGCGGGCGCGTGGCCATGGCCGAAGGCGGCACGCTTTTCCTCGACGAAGTCGGCGATCTGCCGCTGCCCTTGCAGGTCAAGCTTCTGCGCCTTCTGCAAGATCGGACCTACGAGCCCGTGGGCAGCTCGGAGTCGGTCACCGGCGATTTTCGCCTGGTCGCCGCCACCAATCGCGACCTTGGCGACGACGTGCGTGGCGGGCGCTTTCGTCGCGATCTCTACTACCGCTTGCACGTCTGCCCGCTGGTGTTGCCCCCCCTGCGCGAGCGCAAGAACGACATCGTCCCCCTCTTCTTCCACTTCTGGCACAAGCACGGTGAGACCCGGCCGGTGGCTCCGGCGGTGATTCGGCAACTCCAAAGCTACCCCTGGCCGGGCAACGTGCGCGAGCTGGAGAATCTGGCCGAGCGGCTGTCGGTGTGCTCGGAAAGCGGCACCATCGGCATGAGCGACCTGCCCCAACCTTTCCTGGGCGACACCGATTCAGAAGAGCGCTGCTTCTCGCGTGTCAATACGAACGCCCAGATCATCGAGGGCGCCGGCGCCCTCATCGACATCGCCGAAGCGGACACCCGCACCGACACGGGGGAGATCCCGGTCGGTCCCATCCCCTGTGAGGAGGCGGAGACTTCGCGCTCGGTCGAGATGCCGGCCTCGGAGGAGATCACGCTGCCGGTGTCCATGGCGACCTCGCCGCCGGCGCTGCCGGAGTTGATGCTGCCGGTGGATCTGCCGCGGCTTCTGCGTGAGACGGAGGAATCCTACATTCGATTGGCCCTGGCCCAGTCGGGCGGCAACAAGAAGGAAGCCGCCCGCCTGCTCGGCATAGGACGCACCACCCTGGTCGAAAAGCTGCGCCGCAAAGCCGCCGCCGGCGGCGATAAATCCGGCATCGATGAGTCGACTCCGGGAGGCGCCGAGGGCTAGAGCATCGAACGGGCTGGAACCCGATTCTTCTCAAGGTGTTCACCACAGAGTCGCACAGACACAACGGGGGGCGCAGAGAAGGAGAAGGCTTGGGTCCAGATGGGGCAACTCCTGTTCTCCCTCTGTGCTCCGTAGCCTCTGCGCTCTCTGTTCTGCTACTTCCGAGATCTTTCGCGTGGCGCGACGGTTTCTTCAGCCGCGGCGGCAAGAGGCTTCGGGCTCCACTCTCCAGGCTTCAGGCCAAAGTGCAGGGCGGTGGAGGACGCGATCGCTGCCACCCACCGATCAACTGCAGCCTGCGGCCTGCAGCCTGCAGCCCTCTTGGGTTGCGGGCGAAGCCCGCGCTATGGCGCCAGAGGGGTGACACGGACGGCGGGCCGACACCCCCCGTGCGACAAGGGCCTGACACGTCTCGGAGTGCGGCGTTCGGCCATTGCCATGCTGCAACCTGACCAGACGCGCCCGACCCGGCGGGAACACTGGGCCTTTTCTACCTGGGCAAGAACTGACCAGCGCCAGAGCTGCCGATCGGCACGACGGCTGCATAGGGTGTCAGCAACATGGTCCACCTTGCTACATTGCTTCTCGCTTTGGGCTCGGCGCCGGATGGCCCCGCGGCCGGGCGGGTGCCCACGGCGGCAACGGTCGAGCGCTTGCCCTTGGCGGTACCGGTCTCGCGGGTTGACCTGGCGGTGGATTCTCTCAACATGCGCATCGAGCTCACCACGACCGCCGATGCGCGTGCCATCTACCAGCGCTTTGCGGTGAGTGATCCGCAGCTCTGCCCGTTCATCTCCTACTCGGGCAACACCGTGACCCTGCAATGTCGAACCCCGCGCATCGAAGCCATCCTGGACCCCAACAACGGCCGTCCCGTGCTCGAGATTCATGAGGTGCGTGGTCTGCCGCAGGCCGAAGACATCGACAGAATCTGGTTCTTCTACCACCCCTTGGCGCTCCGCTTCGGCAGCGGCTGTCCTGGCGACACGCCCGCTGCACGCGGCGAATGCCAGTTCAAAGCCGGCCGCTTCCGGGACGCGGCCCTCGAATTCCGCAAGGCCCTGCAGACCGAAAACCGCCAGTTGGCTGCGCTGCGCTTGGGCGACATCTCCCTGCGCACAGGCGATCCCTTGACCGCGACCGGCTGGTATCGCATGGTGGGCCGCTACGGCAGCTTCGGCCGCGTCGCCGTCGCGCGCCTGTGTGAGCTCGGCGGCGCGTGCCTGGGCGAAATGCGCAAGCGCGTCTTCGACGCCACCTTGCTGCCCGAACCCCTGCACAGCGAGATGCTCATCCGTGGGGCGCGCGCCTTCGCCTATATCGGCGCCATCAAGGACTCGATGGTGGCACTCCTCGACGCCATCCGCTCGAACTCCCACATCTGCGACGGCGAAACCCGCGTCCTGTGCCGACGCCTGGTTCTGTTTGCGCTCAAGTTCCCCGACAAGGATAGAGGGGTGGAGGCGATCGAAACATACATGAATCTGCCCTTGCGCACCGAAGGCTACCTGTCCATCGAGATGATACGCGCGGCAGCGGAGAAGGCCCTCTACATCGGCGCTCCGCTCTTTGCCGGCCATTTGCTGGCGACCAGCGTGCCGTGGATCGAAGGTGCAGACGTCGACGCGCTCAACGAACACCTGCTGCGTGCGACCGAGATGTACCTCCTCGCCGACGACATGGCCCGTGCCCACACCCTGTTCGTGTACGCCGACAGCCGCCTCGGCCGCAGGCACCTCCTCGGTCCACGCTGGGCCACCGTCATCGCAACCGTCGAGAAGCTCGGGGGTCGCGGTGAAGGCTCTCCCGTCAGCGAAGCGGCCCGCGACCTTGCGGAAGCCTATACCGCCCTTTCTCGATCGTTACGTCTTCGCCAAGGCCAGTCGCAGAGCACTGGCTCGGAGTCGCCATGAACAACGCGCCCACATGTCCTATCCCAAGTCGTCTCGACATCATCCCGCCCATCGGCGGCACGCAAGCCATGCAGGACGTCCTCTCCGCCGTCGAAGACGTCGCGCGCGCCAATACCACGGTGCTTCTCCTGGGCGAAAGCGGAACCGGCAAGGAGGTCTTCGCCCGCTACATCCACGCCCTCTCCCCCCGTAGCACCGGACCGTGGATTGCCGTGAACTGCGCCGCCCTGCCGGGGGAGCTCCTGGAAAGCGAGCTCTTCGGACACGAGAAGGGCTCCTTCACCGGCGCCGCCGACCGGCGCATCGGCCGCATCGAACAAGCCGATCGCGGCACCCTCCTGCTCGACGAGATCTCGGAGATGCCCCTCGGCCTGCAGGTGAAGCTTCTGCGCGTGCTGCAGGAGCGCGAGCTGGACCGCGTGGGCGGGGCGCGGCCGGTGCCTGTCGACGTGCGCGTCATCGCCACCTCGAATCGCGACCTGGCGGCCCTGGTGGCTCGCGGCGGCTTTCGCGCCGACCTCTACTACCGACTGTCGGTCTTCCCCATCTGCCTGCCGCCCCTGCGCGAACGCCGCCAGGACATCCCCGCCTTGGCGTCCCATCTCACGCAAGAGATCGCGACCCGCCTCGGCCGCCCTGCGCCTGCCTTGCCGCCCGAGGCCTTGGCGCAGCTTTCATCCTACGATTTCCCCGGCAACGTACGCGAGCTGGCCAACGTGCTCGAACGCGTTCTCGTCCGCTGCCGCAGCACCGTGGTGCCGGTGGGTCAGGTTGCCACGGCGCTGGCAGCGGTCGGCATCTCCAGCCTGCGCGGCGGCGAACCCGCCGGCAGGCAGAAGCCGCGCCCGGGCGCAGAGGCCTGCAGAGCCGCCCCCACGCCTCTGGCCTGCGACGTTGCGACAGACCAGGCCACCGGGTCGGCGACTTGGCCTCTCGCCCTCGCGGATCTCGAGCGGATGGCGATCATGGAGGCTTTGCGCCGAGTGCGCGGCAACCGTACCCACGCCGCGCGCCTGCTCGGCATCAGTCTGCGCACCTTGCGCAACAAGCTCCGGCTCTTGCGCCTGTCGGGCGAGCTCGCGCCCGACGGGCAGCTCTTGCCGAGCCGTCCTTTGGGCCCGGTTTTCGGCGGCCAACCCATGGCATGCGACGCGCATGAGGAGTCTGCAGCATGAAGGTCTTCGACAGTACCTTGGCCCGGCTGGAACGTGCGCTCGACGTGCGCCTGATCCGCCACAATGTCTTGTCCGCCAACGTGGCCAATGTCGACACGCCGGGGTTTCGACCCAAGGACGTCGACTTCAACGCGGCCATGGCCGCCATCGAGGGCGCCGCGCGCGACCAAGCCAGAGTGCCCTTGCCCGCCGGCCCCGGCCTGGACACGGCGGAATCGAGCGGCAACAGCATCGCGGCCAAGGATCTGCCCATCGTGGATGGACCCGCGGTTAACGGATCCTTCGACGGCAACACCGTCGATCTGGACCGCACCATGGTCGCGATGGCGGAAAACGCCTTGCAGTACAACGCCAGCGCACGCGCCGCCGGCAAGAAGCTGGCCATCTTGCGCTACGTAGCTTCCGACGGGAACGGATGAAAAGGAGTGGGTCATGGACTTTCTGACAGCCTTGCACGTGAGCGGTTCGGGACTTGCGGCGGAGCGCACACGTATCAACCTTGCCGCTTCCAACCTCGCCAACGCGGAAACCACGCGTGGCCCGAACGGCCAGCCCTACCAGCGCCTGGATCCGGTGTTCCGGTCGATCCATGTGGCCGCGCAGGGCGAAGTCCCCGCGGTGGGGCAGTCCCCCCTGGGAGTGGAGGTGTCGCAGATCGTGGCCGACCCGACCCCGGGCAAGAAGGCCTACAGCCCCGGCCACCCGGATGCCGATGCCGACGGCTTCGTCACCTTCCCCAACGTCAACCCCATCACCGAGATCGTGAACCTGCTTTCGGCCTCGCGCGCCTTCGAAGCCAACGCGACCGCGGTGGAAACCTTGAAACAGATGGCCGCGCGCAGCCTCGAAATCTGAAAGGACTCGCCGTGAACCTCTCCGTCGACAACCGCCTCGACAGCGTGACCGCCGCCGGCGGCGCAGAGCGCACCGACCGCATGGACCGACCCCTGGACAGCTCCGGGGTCAAGCAGGCCGCACAATGGAAGAGCGATCTCGGCAAGGCCATCGGCGAGATCGACAAGCTGCAAGCCGCTGCCGATGCCCAGACCGACGCCGTGGCCCGCGGCGCCGGCAACCTGCACGAGATGATGCTGGCTTTGGAGAAGGCCGACGTCGCCATGCGCCTCGCCATGCGCGTGCGCAACAAGATCATCGACGTCTACAACGACATCATGCGGATGGGGGTGTAGTCCATGGAACCTATCCTCAGGTCGATCCGTGAGGTCGGGAGGCGCTACGCCGAGTTGAATGCGGCCACGCGCATGCTGGTTGGCGGCGTGCTCTCGCTGGCCGCGGTCATCGCCGTGGTGGCTATCATCTTCGGCACCGGCGCCACCTACCAGTACGCCTTCACCAATCTCGGACCCGAGGACAGCACCGAGGTGGCCGCCGCCCTCAAAGCCGCCAAGATCTCATTCCGCACCGAGGCCGGCGGCAGCGCCGTGTCGGTTCCCGCATCGCAGGTCCACGAAGCCCGCCTCATGCTGGCCGCCCAGGGTTTGCCCCGCGGCGGCGGCGTCGGTTTCGAGCTCTTCGACCGCGGCGACTTCGGCGCCTCCGAGTTCACCCAGCGGGTGAATCTGCGCCGCGCCACCGAGGGTGAGCTGGCGCGCACCATCTCGCGCTTGCAGGCGGTGCGCTCCGCGCGCGTGCACGTGACCCTGCCGGAGAAGGGGCTCTACCGTGACGACGACCGTCACGCCTCGGCCGCGGTGGTCCTCAATCTGCAACCGGGCCGGATCATGCAAGAGCGCGAGCTGGCCGGAGTCCGCCACCTGATCGCCTCGGCGGTGGCCGGGCTCGGTCCCGACGGCGTCACCATCGTCGACCAACGCGGCACCGTGCTTTCCGGCGACCTCTCCAGCACCGCCAAGCTGGCCAAGCAACAGCGAGACATCGAGGCGGGCCTCGAACAGCGGATCACCGACCTCATCGAGCCTGCCGTCGGACGCGGTGCCGTGGTGGCCAAGGTCACCGCCGCCCTCGACACCACCGAGATCGAAACCACGCAGGACGTCTACGATCCCGACTCGGCCACGGTACGCAGCGAGCACAAGATCACCGAGACGGTGTCGCGGGACGGCACCACCGGGGCGGGAGTCGCCGGCGCGGCGGCCAATCTGCCGGGGGCGAGCACCGCGGGCGGAGGCTCCTCGCGCGCGCAAACCGAGCGCAACGACGAAGTCCGCACCTACGAGATTGCCAAGAAGGTGACCCACACCCTGACGCGCACTCCCCGGGTTTTGCGCCTGTCCGCCGCGGTATTGGTCGACGGCGTGGGCGGCAAGCCGCGCCCCGATGCCGAGGTCCGTCGCCTCGCCGATCTGGCGAAGCACGCCATCGGCTTCGACGAGAAACGTGGCGACGTCTTCGAGATCTCAAGCTCTCCCTTCACCAAGATCGACGAGACCACGGTGACCATGCCCTTCTGGGACCGCCCCGACCTGTGGCGCCTGGGCAAGATCATCGTCTGGGCCCTTCTCGCCATCATGGGCATGCTGCTGGTCTTCCGCATCTACCGGCGTGCGACCTCCGTCATCGCCATGATCAAGCCCGGGGCCCGCGTGGGCGACGTGCAGATGATGCTCGGGCGCGGCGACGCTTCCATCCCCTCCATCGGCCGCGCCGACACCCTGGCCCTGCGCGAACAGGCCCGCGATCTCGGCAAGACGGATCCAACCCGGGCAGCACATCTTCTGCGGGCTTGGGTGGAGTCCGATTCACCCCTACGCAGCAACGCACCCGGGGTGAGGAGGTAGCTCATGCCCGACACCATGCTCATCGAATCCGCCGCCGGTCCCGGGGCCCTGCGCGCCGCCGCCGTTCTTCTGGGCGTCGGTCCGGAAGTGGCCGCCCAGATCTTCAAGGTCCTCGACGAACGGGTGGTCGAGCGCATCGCCATGGGGGCACGCGAACTGCGCCGGGATCCGGCCGTGCTTCCCCTTGCCCTCGATGCCTTCATCAACGCCATGGCCGGTCTGGCCGCCGACGCCTATGGCGCTGACGGCCTTCTGCGCGAGGCCACCGCACGCGCCATGGGGGCCGAGGTCGCCAAGCGCATCTTCGACGCGCCCATCGAGCCCGAAGCCCCGCCGAGCGAGAGCTTCGCCACCCTGGCAGAAGCCGACCCGGAATCCCTGGCCATGCTGCTCTCGCGCGAGCTGCCCCAAACCACCGCCGTGGTGCTCGGGGTTCTCGAGCGCCAGCGCGCCCTGGAGGTGCTCAAGCACATTCCCGTCGAGCAGCGGCCGCAGATCGTGCGCCGCCTCGCCACGCTCGAATCGGTGGCCCCGGAAGTCCTGCGCGAGGTGGGACAGGGCCTCAACGAAGAGCTGACCGCTTCCGTGCCGGCCAACACCCGGCGTGTCGACGGGCGCTCGATCGCCGTCGAGCTCTTGCGTGCGGTTCCCGCGGCGCAGCAGTCCGAGGTGGTGAGCGAGATCGAAAAGGACGACCCTGAACTGGCCACCAACCTGCGCGGCAAGCTCTTCACCTTCGGCGACCTGCTCAACCTCTCGGATCGCGACATGCAGACGCTCATCCGCGAGATCGACATGACCCAGCTTTCCACCGCGCTCAAGGGCGCGCCCGACGCGGTCAAAAGCCGCTTCACCAAGAACATGTCCCACCGCGCGGGCCAGATGCTGGAGGACGAGATCGAGGCCATGGGACCCGTCAAGCTGGCCGCCGTCGAGGGCGCGCAAGCCGAGCTGGTCAAAGTGGCCTTCAGCCTCGCCGAACAAGGGCGCATCACGATCGTCAACCCGACCGACAAGATGGTGTAGACCATGCCAACCGCACAGACCTTGCGTCGTCCCACCTTCCTCGGCCGCATCGGCAACAGCACGCGGGTCGAAAGCGCCGCCTTCAAGCAAGGCGGCGGCGGGCAGTTCCGACCTCCCATCCTGCCCAGCATGGCGCCGGACGTGGACGATCCCGAGAGTCGTATCGTCGCGGAAGCCCAGAAGCTGGCTGCCCAATTCACCGAGCGCACGGCCGCGGCGGTCGAGGTCCTGCGCGCCACCGCGGAAAAGCTCGCGGCCGAGGCGCGCACGGATGCCCTCGAAATCGGATTCCTGGTCGCCCGGCGCATCCTGGAAATGGAGCTCTCGGCCGGCCCCGAGCCGCTCGTCAATCTTGTGCGCTCGGCGGTGCGGCGCCTGGGCGAATCGCGACGGATTGCCGTCCACCTTTCCCCCCAAGATGCGGGGGCCCTCTCCGCCGTGATCGAGAGCCGCGGCGCTTCTGCCGTGGCCGCCCCTGCCATCTCGCGCGTCGAGATCGTTCCCGACCCCTCGCTGGGCCGCGGCGACTGCCTGGTCGAAGGCGATCTTGTCACCGTCGACGGCCGCATCAACGCCCGTCTCGAGGAGCTGCGCCGGGTGCTCGAGTCCGGCGCGGTGGAGGAGCCGCAGTGAGCCTGGTCGACCTCGGCGCCGTCAAACGCTCGCTCGCCGAGGCCCAGTCCTGCGTCCTGGCGGGAAAGGTCACGCGCGCCTCGGGCATCGTGGTCGAGGCCGTCCTGCCCCAGGTGGCGGTCGGGACCTCGTGCGAGATCCGGACCGGCGGCGGTCACACCATCGCGGCGGAGGTCGTGGGTTTCTCGGGCTCGAACGCCATCTTGATGCCCTTCGGCGAGGTCAAGGGCATCGGCGAAGGCTGTCCGGTCATTCCCCGCGCCAGCGCCGGGGAGATCACGGTGGGGGAACGCCTGCTCGGCCGGGTGGTGAACGCGGCCATGGAACCGCTTGATGACCGCGGCGGCCTCATCCTCGACGCGCGCGTGCCCATCCACGCCCCGCCGCCGCACGCCATGAGCCGCCGCCGCATCACTCGCCCGCTCGTGCTCGGCATCCGCTCCATCGACGCCTGTCTCACCTGCGGCGAGGGACAGCGCCTCGGCATCATGTCGGGCCCCGGCATCGGCAAGAGCGTGCTCCTCGGCATGCTCGCACGCAGCGCCGACGCAGACGTGATCGTGGTGGGGCTGGTGGGCGAGCGCGGCCGCGAGGTGCGCGAGTTCGTCGAGCGCGACCTCGGCAACGGGCTGTCGCGCTCGGTGGTGGTGGTGGCCACGGCCGACGAGTCGCCGCTCGTGCGCGTGCGCGCCGGCATGGCGGCCACGGCCGTGGCGGAGTTCTTCCGCGACCAGGGCAAACGCGTATTGCTGCTCATCGATTCACTTTCCCGCGTGGCCATGGCCCAGCGTGAAATCGGCCTCGCCGCCGGCGAGCCGCCCACCTCGCGGGGTTATCCCCCGTCGGTGTTCGCCATGATCCCCCGCCTGGCCGAACGCGCGGGCAACGCAGAGGGCCGCGGCAGCATCACCGCCATGTACACGGTTCTCGCCGAAGGCGACGACCTAACCGACCCCGTGGTCGATGCCTCGCGCGCCACCCTCGACGGTCACATCGTACTCAGCCGCAGTCTGGCCATGGCCGGCCATTTCCCGGCCGTCGATGTCCTGGCCAGCGTCAGCCGCGTGATGAACGACGTCGTGACCCCTGACCATCGCGCCCTGGCCCGCCGGGTGCGGGACGTGCTGGCTGCCTACAAGGAAGCCGCAGACCTGATCGAGGTGGGGGCCTACGCGAGTGGAACCAACCCGCGTGTGGACGCAGCCCTTCGCTGCATCACCGAGGTCAACGCATTTTTACGCCAAGAACCCAATGAACGTTTCGTGCTTGCCGAAAGCCTGGCGCATCTGCGCAAGGCACTCGATGGCAAGCCGATTGCAAGCACAGGAAAGCAGGAGGAACGTCGTGCCTAGCTACGTGATTCCGATCTGGCTGATTCTGGCCGCAGGGTCGCAGCCAGATCCGCTGTCGCCGCCGCCCCACGGGCGCCCGGTCGAGGCGTCTCCTCTGCCCAACCGTGCCGATGTCTCGGCCGGCAAGCCGCCCGCGGCGCGGGCCGATGGCGCCAAGCCGTCCGCAGCGCGTCCCTCTGCGAAAGGCCCGGGATCTGCAGGCAAACCGGGCAAGACTGCGGCGAGCCCCGAGCCCTCTGCCACGATCGTTGTAGAGCCAGCCGAGGAAATCATCGGCGATGTCCTGCCCAAGGGCAAGGGGCGCAAGAAGACGGCACGCAAGATCACAAGCGAGGATCGCGGCGAGCCAGCCGAGCGAAGGACCATATGGACCTCCGATCGCTACACGGCCGTGGTGCCGCCGGGCCTGACCCTCGCGGCTTTGCGCGGCCAGCTCGGCCAATCCCCCACCTCAGACAGCACCGCGCCGACCAGCGAACGCAGCAAGTCTCCGGAGGAAATACTGGCTGAAATCAACAAGGCTCGCGAGGCGTTACGCCAAGAAACCGCCCGTCTGGAAAGCCTGCTCAAGGCCGCGGGAAGCTGCGGCATCTTGCCCGGGGCAGAATCCTTGTCCGCTCCGACAGCTCTTTCTCCTCTGGCCCTGCGCGAGGCATCGGCCGAGCAAATCGGTTCCGTTTCCAAGGCCATGAAGGGCATGAAGCCCGAGCAGGCGGCAGCCCTGGTCTCGCGCCTGGATCGCGGCTTGGCTGCCGAGATCCTGCGCAGGATGAAGTCCGCCGACGCCGGCGCAATCCTTGGCATTCTCAAGCCCGAGCTGGCCGCCGACTTGGCCACCGAAATCGCGACACGAAGACCCATGAAGAGGGCAGCTTCCAAGTGAACGCGCGAGGTACGACAGGCATCATGAACCAGCCCGCGGGCGAGAACGCGGGAGCCGGGCTCGGGTCTGCCCACTTGGGCGCACAAATGCGACACGGCAAAAATGGCCCCGCCACGGCAGGATTTGCCCAGGTCTTCAGCAACCTGACCCGGGCAACAGCCCAGGACTCGCGGCAGACGCCGTTCCCGCCGCGTTCGGCTCCCGAGAAGGCGAGCCCGCTCACCTCGACCGGCCCAGCTCCCGCGACCGAGCTGACTCCCTCGTCGCTCACCCGCGTCTCGCGAGCAGAGAGCAGGTCGGCGTCTCCGTCGAGCGCGCCATCTTCTTCCCCCTGCACACCCTCTGCCGCCGCGGCAGCGCCGAGCCCGGATCTCGACCCGTCAATCCGGAAGTCCGATCTCTTGTTTGCTCCGGACGCTGCGAAGACCGGGGCCGAACCCGTCGTCGACAGGCAGCGTGGCCCGGCTGCAATTCCCGCGCCGCCGGCAGCGAGTGTCCATCCGGCCGTGCCGTCAGCCGCGACAACGACGACCGTTCCCTCGACGGCGACCATGGCCCCCAAGAACGGCGCCCCGCAGGCTCGTGTCCAGGTGGCCGACGAGGCACGTGCGCCCGGCGAGCGGAGCCCGCTGGACTCACAGGTCCGCCGGCCAGGCGCGCGACCGCAGGCGTACCGTGGGTACGACAGAGGCAGTGCAACCCAGTCAACGGGGATGGATCGGCGGCCGGATGGATACGAGATTGCGGGTAGGGCAACGCCCCTTCTCTCCGCCGGGCTGCCGGTCGCCGCGGCGCCGATGCCCGCGACCACCCTGCCGGCCGCCAGGTCGGCCGCCGGGGACGTACGCGCGACAGCGAGGCGGGCCGACGAGCCGAGCCCCGCGTCGCCGCAGGTCCCGAAAGCGCCAGCCGTGGTCTCGCCGGTCTCGACGGTGCTCCCCGCGCCGCGGCCGGTCTCTGCCCCAGGCACGGTCCCCGCTGCGCCGACGGTGCTCCCCGCGCCGCGGCCGCTCTCCGCCGCAGGCACGGTCCCCGCTGCGCCGACCGTTTTCTCTTCGCCAGCCGTCTTGTCTCAACCCGTGGCTGCAATCACCGCACCGGTTGACACAGCCCCCCCTGGAAACACAGGCAGCCCGCCCCACACCGGGCGAGCCGCCGAGCCCAGCACCGAATCGCCGCGCATCCCGAGAGTGCCAACCGCGGCTTCCGCAGCCTCGGCCCGGCTCCCCACGCTGCCAACCGTGCCAA
>Ga0172364_10000076_pt1 | contig 53480 bp, 61 predicted proteins | sample LakKivSesite10cm_FD_114545 | JGI IMG/M metagenome (GOLD analysis project Ga0172364, IMG submission 114545) | Sediment microbial communities from Lake Kivu, Rwanda - Sediment site 10cm | ecosystem: Environmental > Aquatic > Freshwater > Lake > Sediment | place: Rwanda: Western Province, Lake...
AACAAACGAGCATTAGCGAGTGAGCAAAATATTTCGGAATTTACAAAGTAAATTCCTCATATTCGACAGTTTTCCGAAGGAAAACTGAAGAGAGCAGGAAATTATTTTCCTGCGAACTGCTCACCCTATGGGTTCGCAGAACACAGGTAAAAAGTAAAGTGATTAAAATGTCATTAAAACTGTATAACACACTAACAAGACAAAAAGAAGAATTTATTCCCATACATGGCAACAGGGTAAATATGTTTGTCTGCGGCCCAACAGTTTATGATTATTCGCATTTAGGACATGCCAGAACCTATATTGTGTTTGATGTGATAGCAAGATATCTCAGGTATAGAGGTTATTCTGTTTTTTATTTGATGAACATAACTGATATTGATGACAAAATGATAAAAAGGGCGAATGAAACTGGAATGCCTGTAAAGGAACTTGCAGACAGGTTTACAAATGCATTTTATGAAGACATGAAAAAACTGAACGTAATGTCTGTGAATCTTTATGCAAAGGCAACAGAACATGTGGATGAAATCATATCCCAGATAAAAACATTGATTGAGAAAGGATTTGCGTATGATGTTGACGGTAATGTGTACTTTGAGGTTAGAAAATTCAGGGGTTTCGGGAAGCTTTCAAAGCAGGCGATTGATGAACTGAAAGCTGGTGCAAGAATAGAGGTTGATGAAAAAAAGAGGAATCCTGAGGATTTTGTTTTGTGGAAAAAACAGAAAACAAATGAGCCGTTTTGGGCATCACCCTGGGGTAACGGCAGACCGGGATGGCACATTGAGGATACTGCTATCACAACAACATATTTTGGGAATAAATATGACTTGCACGGCGGTGGCATTGACCTCCTCTTTCCTCATCATGAGTCTGAGATTGCCATAGCAGAGTCTGCCACAGGTGAGTTCCCCTTTGTGAAATACTGGGTTCATTCTGGTTTTCTTACACTTAACAAGGAAAAGATGAGTAAATCCCTAGGAAATTTTTTCACCATTGGGGAAGTGTTGGAAAAATATGAGCCTGAGGTTATACGTTTCTTCATACTTAATGCTCACTACAGAAGCCCGATAGATTTCAGCGATAAAGGGCTGGATGAGGCGAAGCAGGGTTTGGAGAGAATTAAGAACACATTGGAAAATGTTAGAGTGATGACTAAAACTGCTGAGGAAGGAGTGATGGGAAGCATACCTGGTGTTGTTGCAGAAGCAAAGCAAAAGTTTTTAGATGCGATGAATGATGATTTCAATACCAGAGAGGCAATAGCTGCTGTATTTGAGTTTACAAAAAATGTAAACCAAGCAATTTCGGATGGGTTGAGCAGATCCGCTCTCAATATGATCACAAGTACCTATAAAGAACTCGGAGGCATACTTGGTTTATTCCAGGATGAAAAAAAAGAGGAAGGAATTACAGGGGATTTAATCAGTCTGATAGTTGAGATGAGGGAGAACGCCAGGAAAAACAAGGACTGGAAAACCTCTGACAAAATCAGAAGCAAACTAAAAGAACTCGGAATTATGATTGAGGATGCTGAGAACGGTCCTCAAATAAAAATCAGATAGGTGTTCCAGACACGTTTTTCTCACCATAAAGCTTTCTCGAAAGATTTTTCCCTGTAGAACCCCTTCATAGTAATTATGAGCATAGGAAAAATAAATGTTGAAAACATTGTCGCCTCTGCATCGCTTGCAAAAAACCTAGATTTGAAAAAAATAGTAAAAGTTTTAAAAGGGGCTAAATATGCACCATCAGAATTCCCAGGGCTTGTCTACAAGTTGAAGGAGCCGAAGACCGCAATGCTGATTTTCAGGTCTGGTAAAATTGTCTGCACAGGTGGAAAAAACATGGCAGATGTCAGGCTAGCTATAAACACTGTAACAAAAAACCTTGAAAAAGCAAAAATCCCAGCGTACAAAAACCCAAAGATTGATGTTCAGAACATTGTTGCAGTCTACAACATAGGGTTTGAATTAAAACTGAACACAATTGCAATCAGTCTCGGATTGGAGAATGTTGAATATGAGCCTGAGCAGTTCCCTGGACTTGTTTACAGGGTTGATGAACCAAAGGTTGTAATGTTATTATTCGGCTCAGGCAATGTTGTCTGCACAGGCGCAAGGGGTGTGAAAGAAATTGAGATAGGGGTGAAAAAACTTACCAATGAACTAAAAAAATCAGGGCTCATACCATAAATATACTACCAAAACATTTATATTTCTACCAAAACATATTGGTATCTATGAAAAACATAAAACTTGGGGACATAAAATTTGTGAATGATACAACTATTACAATCAGGGGTTATAGGAGAAGGACGACTGTTCCAAAACAGATTCTTGGACATCTGAACCTAAAAGATGGGGATGCAATAAGATGGATAATAATGAAAAATGGGACAGTACTTGTAATGAAAGGTGGATAAAACGAGAGAGTTTAGTCTTGTTGGAATGTTGATGATTGTAGCAGTAGGAATTGTATGCGAGTTTATTGATGGGACTGCAGGAATGGGATACGGTGTTACAAGCGCTACACTGTTGATTGGTGTAGTCGGTGTTTATCCTGCACTTGCATCAGCAAGTGTTCATACAGCCGAAATATTTACCACTCTAGCAGCAGGTGTTTCACACACTACATTCAAAAATGTGGATAAAAAAATGCTCCTGCCACTTACAGTATTCGGCGTAATCGGTGGAAGCATCGGTGCGTATATACTCGTTAACCTCCCTTCAAAAAATATATTTATCGTTGTAAGTGTTGTTCTGATCTGTATGGGATTTCTAATACTATTAAAATTTCTATCGAAAAAGGAAATTGCAATTAAAACTCAGTCTAAACTTAAATTGTCTATTATAGGATTTCTTGCAGCACTAACAGATGCTATCGGCGGTGGTGGCTGGGGTCCTGTTGGCACTACAACACTTGTGTTGAACGGCAGCGACCCAAGAAAAACAATAGGGACAATAGATACAGCAGAATTCTTTGTAACCATCGCAATTGCAATAACATTCTTTTTAACATTGAAATCAGTCATGTGGTCCATTGTCATTCCTCTAACATTAGGCGGAGTTATTGCAGCCCCATTGGCGGCATACTTCTGCAGCAAAATAAACAGAAAATATCTAGGTATAAGTGTCGGCATAGTAGTAATAGCAACAATGTCATATAAACTCCTGAAAGTTTTACTCTAAATTGTTGTATTTGTCATCACAGAATGTGCTTCAAAGTGATAAATATTTAAAGACTGTACAGCTATTCACTGCTGTGAAGGCTTACATAACACCATGCGGCATTGGTTTAGGGCATACGGGCAGGATGCTTTCTGTTGCGGAACAACTTAAAAAAAAGAATGTTGAAACATTTTTTTCAACATACGGTCCTGCATACAATCTTGTGAAAAAAAACGGCTACAAGGTTTTTGATGCCCCAGGCATTATGTGGTGTGAAACAGACGGCGTTGTGGATGTTGGAAAGACAGTTGCAAAAGCACCGGTTACTGCAAAAAAAATTTTGGGACATTATCTGCTTGAATGTAAAAGGATTAAAGAATTAAAACCTGATGTCCTCCTCTCAGATTCAAGGTACACACCACTGCTAGCAGCATCAAAACATAAAATCCCTGTTGTTTACGTTGCAAACCAGATAAAATTTGTTTTCCCAGAAATGATTTTCAAAAAGAAAATTGAAAACATTGCATCAAAAATAAATTATAGATTTCTAAAAAATGTTGATGAGGTTATAGCGCCTGACCTGCCGCCGCCATATACCGTTGCAAAGGAAAACCTTGATGCCCCATTAAATATTCATTTTTCAGGTTTTATTATCAGGACAAGACCTGAAAAACTCCCCTCGCAAGAAGAATTAAAGGAAAAACTTGGGATAAACAACATTTTGGTCTATGCATCTTTAAGCGGTCCCGGGAAATCAAAGGAAAAACTGGTTGACGCATTAATAAAGGCAGCACCAGATTTGGATGCAACACTCATAATTGTAAAAGGCATACCAGGATTGGTGGAGGAGAAAATGGAAAGAAATATTATAACAATGAACTGGATTGAAAAAAGGGAGGAGATGCTGAAAGCCTCAGATATCGTAATATCAAGATGCGGACATATTATAACATCAGAAAACATCACATACAGCAAACCAGCCATTTATATTCCCCAACCAAATCAGACAGAGCAGTATGTGAATGCAGGAGGTATTCAAAGATTGAATGTTGGCAGAGTAATGCTTGAAGGGGAGATAAACGCAAAAAACCTGAAAAACTCAATTCTGAATATCATTGATGACAGGGAAATAAAAAACAATCTGAAAAAGATTCAGGAAATAGGGGAAAAATATATTGGAGAAAAATATGTTGCTGAAAGGCTCATGGAGTTTTCAGAGCATAGCCCTTAACTTACTAATAACATTCTTTGGATTTTTTCCTATTATCCTAATCATTGCCTCCTTACCAAAACCTCCTTTGTCATAAATAATATCAGGAACGCATCCAAGTTTCTGAATAACCCTTTTTGTGCCCCATTCCATTGTTGAAACATTCTTCGGTTCATATTTTCTGTCAAAAAAGCCAACCTTCAGTTTTTTTCTTTCTGCCTTTTTAACCACACTCTCTAAGTATCTGATGTTCATAGCGCATCTCATGCTTGGCTCAAACCTCATTGCCATTAAAACTATTCTTGCAACATGCCGTGATTTACCAAAATCAACATCCCCCATTCTTTTTACATTTCCTCCAATTTTTACAATTCTTCCATCTATACCGCAGACATGTTCAAAACCTTCTGCACCTGGTAAAGCGTATGCCATGTTTATCCCAACCTCAGGAACAAAACCTGGTTTAAGGTTTTTTTCAACCCATCCGGCAGCATTTTTTAATTCTTTCAAAACCCTGTATTTTTCATCCATAACAGCGTGCTGGCTCACAGCATCTATGCCCCCGATTCTGTAGCCGGATTCTATCATTCTGCTTATCATTTCCTTTGCAGTCCCGACCGCATTTTCAACCCTGCATCCTTTTGCGAGCAGAGCGGCAACAAGCGCTGAATACGTGCATCCTGAGCCGTGCGCCTTTTTATTCATTTTTTTATCAGAATAAAACAAAAATTTTTTTCCATTGTACAAAACATCAACACAGTTTTTTCTCAGATGCCCACCTTTCATAAGAACAAACCTGCATCCCATTTTATGAATAACCCTACAGGCTTTCTTCATGTCATCAACGCTTTTTACTTTAAAACCTGCAATCATTCCTGCCTCATAAAGATTCGGCATAACAATCATTGAGACAGGAATCAAATATTTTTTCAATGCATCAATATAATCCTTTTCTATCAGTTTCTTGCCAGTTGTGGAGCTCATCACAGGATCAACAACAGCAAACATTTTGTATTCCTTAATTTTCTTTGAGACAGTTTTCACAATACCACTATTATAAAGCATTCCTGTCTTCACAACCCTTATTTTCAAATCAGGAACAACGGCATCAATCTGCTTCTCAATAATCCCCAATGGTAGAGGATGGATGCGCTCAACATTTTTTGTATTTTGCGCGGTAACACATGTAACAGCGCAGCACCCGTGAACCCCTAAAACAGAAAATGTTTTCATGTCTGCCTGAACACCTGCGCCTCCAGAGGAATCACTTCCAGCAATGGTGAGCACTGGGATCATATAAAACAATAATGGGTTTAATAATTTATAATCATGCCCCTCTGTTACTTCCTGTAAGCACAGAAATACCTTGTCAGGGACCTGTGGACCCTTACAGGATATGCCTCAAGAAGGTTAAGGTAGTTTTTCCCAAGCTCCATGAATCTTTTATCAGGAAGCGCAATCACAAGATACCTGTCTTTTTTCAGTGTTTTCCTGAAAACCTCAAAAGCCCTTTCATAAAGTTTTCCTATGTTTTCTTTTTTTGTTGATGCTGACCTGCCATAAGGCGGGTCAGTGACTATGGCATCGCACTTTACATTGGCATCACCAACATCTGACTGAAAAACATTATGGTTTTTTATTCCAAAAAATTTCAGATTCTCCCTGCATCCTTCAACCATTTTTTCATCTATGTCAGAGCCGACGGTTTTTGCGCCAATCAGCCCTGCCTCAATCAGTATCCCCCCTGTTCCGCAGAAAGGATCAAACAATACCTGATTCTGTTTTATCCTTGAAAGATTAACAATTGCTCTTGCAAGACGCGGGTGCAGTGATATCGGTGAAAAAAACGGTCTGAACTGTGGTTTTCTTTTGTCAAACTGTTTTCTGTCAATCTTTAGTATTTTTTTCCCGGCAAAGCATCTGTCTGAGACAACAATCCTGATTTCGTTTTCTGGGTTTTTTAAATCAACCTTTCCAGATATTGACTCACCAACTTTTTTTTCAATATTAGATATTTTCTTTCCACCAACATTTTTCACCCTGACTTTAAATGTTCCATTGACCTTTATCTTTTTTGCATAATCAAACAGCTCTTCAACTTTGCAGGAAAACAGGAACTCATCAATATAATGTGATAACGATAGACGTGATAGTTTATTTACATGATTTTTTACATCAGCAACAACAATCCTTTCTCCCTCATCAGTAATCTTAAACTTTTTAAAATCTGATTCCAAACATGCTGCTGCTTCTGCCCCTGGTAAAGTAGGATGCTCGCCTGAGAGTTCAAAGATTATTTTCATATATTTTTTAATCTCTCCTCAAAAACACTTCTTGGTGGAAAACCCATTGATGAGGCAATCGTGTTAAACTCAAGAATGTTTTTCCTATTTTCTCTTGCTCTATTCTGTATTTCCTTTAAACTCATGCCTGCAATAGAGTAGCATGGTGCGTATCCAGGGTTTTCTTGGAACAGAAATATCTGGTTAAAAACCATTTTTTTACTCAGACCAGTATGCTCATGCGCCCAGTCAACAAAGTCCGTGATGGAGGATTTTCCTGTGTTTATTCTCACATCACCAATCGCCCTTAGGAACCTTATGATTCTCCATTCTTCTACAACGAACTCAACCTCCTTCAGGAATGTTTCAAATTTACCAAAGGATTTTATGTAATCTATAAGTTCTTTTTCTTCGTTACTCAAGTCTTTTTTTGATGCAAGTTGTTTTAAAAGATTTAATGATTCAGTCTCCCTGTGAAATGATATTCCCTCAGAGATTGGGTAATGGAATGTTGTATTTATTCTTTCCAGCAACGAGGGTTTGTATGCAAAACCAAGTGCGGAGTTTGTGAAGTTCACGCAGTGGCCATACTCCTCATGCACGAGTGTCTGGAAAATATCTGGTGAGTCTGCTGGCGGCGAAAATTTTTCACTTGTTGTTGTGAAATAAACATTAAACGGTGACGTTGTTAAAGTGTCATATGCGCTCATTGCTGCTGATGGAATGAATGCAAGAAGGTATTCAGGTGTTTCTATAACCCTTGTATTATATTTTGGTGTGATTCTCACAAGGTTTTTTTCCATAACCTTTCTCAGTTTCCCCCTCAAACTTAATATGAATGAAACAATGTTTCTTCTTTCAATCTTTCTCCTTTTTGTTATTTCCTCAGAGACCTTTTCAACGCTTGGTTCTATACTGTAAATGTTTGCCAGCTCATTTGTAATTTCTTTTAGTTTAGGCATCTCCTTTTCAAGCCATCCAAGCGCTTTTTCCTCTATTTCTTCTGGTGTTTCAGGATAGTCATAAAGGTTTTTTAGAAGTTCAGGATAAATCTCACTCCTGTCCATCTCCTTTCCCTTTTTCTTTAATATTGGATAAATTTCAGAGAAGTCGCATTTATCCAGACCAGGAACAAAAAAGTTTTTCATGTAATCCTTTACCTTTAATTCAAGTTCCCTAACACCTTTTTTTAGTTTTTCATCTTTTGTCTGTTTTTCAACATTTTCCAGTATCCCAATAAGTCCTTTGCATCCCCTGTAGGTAAGGATTCTAATCTCTACAGGCCAGTTGTACCCTATTTTACTGTACGCCTCAATGAGTTTGATGCTGTTTTCAGATAGCATAATTAAATGATCAGTGTTTACCCCTTCCTTTGATATATGTGCGAAAAACGTCCAAAGTATGATGCTTGGGCATTCTGGTGGTTCTTCAAACAGAAGAGACGTTTCCAAGTAGTCCAGAAACCTGTTTTCAATATCATCTGCCTTGTTTCTAAGTCCCCTTATTTTTTGCAGAATCTTTTTTTTATTCTCCTTTGTTGGTATGAAAAGTTTTCCAGCATGCTCATTCAATCCTTGAGAAAATGCTGATGAGGGATTAACATTTTTCCACAGTTCAAATATCTCATTCTCAATCATGCTTGGTAATATGGAATGATAAGTATTAAGTTTTTGGTTAAGCATTCATATCTGATGAGAATCAGTAAGCATCCAATTCTCTCTTTTGAGAGAGGCAAAAAAGTAACATTTACGTTCAATGGAAAAAAAATTGATGCATATGAAAATGAAACTGTGGCATCAGCTCTTATTGCTGCAGGGATAAATGTTCTAAGCAGAAGCATCAAATATAACCGGCCAAGAGGTTTTTTCTGCGGGATAGGGAAATGCTCGTCCTGCCTGATGACAGTTGATGGTGTTCCAAATATTAAAACCTGCGTTACCCCTGTAAAAAACGGCATGGTTGTTGAGTCCCAGGATGGAAAAGGCAGTCTCCCTGAAAATACTGAATTAGAAAGCAGAAAAGAAACGCTTCATGCTGATGTTGCGGTTGTTGGTGCAGGTCCTGCTGGCTTATCTGCTGCGATTACAGCATCAAAATACAACGCAGATGTTTTGCTCATAGATGAAAACCCGGTTGCGGGCGGTCAGCTTATAAAGCAGACACATAAGTTTTTCGGCTCAAAGGAGCACAAAGCAGGTGTCAGAGGGATAGAAATCGCAAAACTTCTTCTAAACGAGATTGAAAAATCAAACGTTAATCTTCTGCTGAATGCAGGTGTTATTGGATATTATAAAGAGAACTGCCATATGCTCACTGTTGTTCAGGACAGAAAAATCATAAAGGTTTATCCTAAAAAAATCATAATTGCAACAGGCGCATCTGAGAATATGCTTGCATTCCCAGGGAATGACCTGCCAGGTGTTGTCGGCGCAGGCGGTGTGCAAACACTCATGAATGTCTACGGCGTCAGACCAGGGAGCAATGTCCTCATGGTTGGGGCAGGGAATGTCGGGTTGATTGTTAGCTATCAGCTGATGCAGGCAGGAATAAATGTGAAAATGGTTGTTGAGGCCATGCCAAAAATCGGAGGATACATTGTTCATGCTGCGAAACTGCGCAGGCTCGGCGTTCCAATATTAACATCCCATACTGTTAAAAACGCATATGGTAACGGCAGGGTGGAGGGTGCAAGAATTGTGAAACTTGAAAACTGGAAAGAGGTTGAAGGCTCAGAGTTTGATGTTCCTGTTGACCTGATTTGCCTTGCAGTTGGTCTTACGCCGACCTGTGAGATTCTGTTTCAGGCAGGATGTGAAACAAAATATATTCCAGAGCTTGGCGGATGGGTGGCTTGGCATGATAGGAATTTGGAAACAAGCATCCAGGGAATTTATGTGGCTGGGGATTGCTCTGGTATAGAGGAAGCATCCACTGCAATGATGGAGGGCAGAATCGCAGGAATGGATGCTGCTGAAAAACTCGGGTTCAGGATAGATGAAAAAGAAAAAAAGGACGCGTTTGAAAACCTGAACACTTTAAGAAGTGGTCCTTTTGGTGAAAAACCAAGAACTGGCAAAGAAAAAATATGGGGGATAAAATGACCTACGAGGAAACAGGAATAATAACCCTGAAGGATATTCAGGCACCATCAAAGGAAAGATTTGAAAAAGGTCCTGTAGCAGTAATCGAATGCCCTCAAAGTATTCCTTGCAATCCATGTGCTGACGCATGTAAATTTGGGGCAATCACAATGAATGACATCAATGCCCTGCCAAAAATCGATTTTGAAAAATGCACAGGATGCGGTGCCTGCATAAGCAAATGTCCTGGTCTTGCGGTTTTTGTTGTTGACATGACGTATTCAGAGAATGAGGCACTGATTAAACTTCCGTATGAGTTTGCTCTTCCAAAAATTGGTGATACTGTAAAAGCACTGGACAGGAAAGGCGAAATGAAGGGTGATGCAAAGGTTGTCAGGGTGATAAAGGAGAAGGATAAAACAGGGGTTGTTTCGATAGCGGTTAAAAAAAATTTGGCGATGGAGGTAAGGAATATCAGGTGCTAAGATGAATCATGAAACAATTATTTGCAGATGCGAGGACGTAACATATCAAGAGGTTGTGGATGCAGTTGATGAAGGGTACAAAACACTTGATGAAATAAAAAGAAAACTCAGATGCGGCATGGGTCCCTGTCAGGGAAGGACATGCCTGAGGCTTATTGCCAGAATAATCAGGGAAAAAACAGGAAAACGTTTGGATGAGATAAAAATGCCGAGGACAAGACCACCGGAGAAACCGGTACCGCTCGGTATTTTTGGAGGCAAAGATGAATGATGTAGCAGTTATTGGCGGCGGAGTAAATGGTTGCGCATTAGCATATGAGCTTGCAAAAAAAGGTGTGAGGGTTACTGTTTTTGAGAAGGGTTATCTCTGCTCAGGCGCAACAGGAAGATGTGGGGGAGGAATACGCCAGCAGTTTGACACAGAAGACAACATAAGACTTGCTATGGAAAGCGTGAAAATTTTTGAGAAAATGGAAAAAGAATTAGGTTATGATATAGAATATGAGCAGGGGGGTTATCTTGTTCTTGCGCATTCTGATGAGGAGAATGAAAAGTTTAAAAGAAATGTTGAGCTTCAGAGAAGCATGGGGCTGAATGCGAAGTTTTTGGAAAAAGATGAAATTTATGCTCTTGTGCCAATACTTGATATTGAAGGTGCAAAAGCAGTTGGTGCAACATTCTGTCAGACAGATGGTCATGCAAACCCCTTTAGGGTTACTGAGGCGTATGCAAAAAATGCTGAAAAACTTGGCGTAGAAATCAAAACATTCACAGAGGTGAAAGAAATAAAAAAAGGAAAAACATTTGAGATTATCACAGAAAAAGAAAAAATAAAAGCAGATGTTGTTGTAAATGCTGCAGGATGCTATTCCAAGCAGATAGCGGAAATGGTCGGAGTAAAACTCCCGAACAAGCTGTACAGGCATGAGATACTTGCAACAGAATCCTTGAAACCTGTTCTGAAACCAATGATTATTTCATTCAGGGATGGGATATATTTCTGCCAGCATAAAACAGGTCAGATTGTTGGCGGAATAGGAAACCCTGATGAGCCATCCGGAATAAATGCATCCTCATCGTTTTGGTTTCTTGAATTCATGGCAAAAACAATCACAAGATACATACCAGCATTCAAAAACCTGAATGTTCTGCGCCAGTGGGCAGGGATGTATGATGTAACACCTGATGCGCGCCCAATACTTGGAAAAACAAATGTTAAAAATTTTTTTGTTGTATGCGGATTTTCTGGTCATGGTTTCATGGTTGCGCCAATAACAGCAAAACTAATGTCTGAATTAATTGTTGATGGTAAAACCTCCATACCAATTGATGGTTTATCAATTAACAGGTTTAAAAAAGGAATGCTCAGGAAAGAGGGGACGGTTGTAGGATAAATTATTCACTAATCGTCACACCAGTTATTATCACATCATCAACAGGCACATCGTTCATGTTGTTTTCAGTATGTGTTTGAACAGATGCAATTGCCCTTACAACATCCATCCCATCAATAACTTGGCCAAAAACTGCATAGTTTCCATCTAAATTGTGCTGAGGACCGTCGCAGATGTAGAACTGACAGGTCCCACCGACCTTTGCGCCTGTGGAAGCCATTGCTACTGCACCGTCAACATGCGTGAGAGTGGTGTCTTCAAACTGGATTTGATCAGAGGTTTTCTGTTGCATATCAGGTGTGAATCCTCCTCCCTGAATAACAAAGTCATTTATCACCCTGTGAAATATTGTGCCATTATAGAAACCATCATTTGCATATTTTATGAAGTTTGCAGTTGTTATCGGTGCTTTATCCTCATATAATTTTATTTTTATTGTTCCCATACTTGTTTCTATTATCGCAGTCCTGTTATGTTTTTCTGTTTTTGTTTCAGGCTTTGTTATGTATACATAAACAGATATTGAAACAACTATACAAATGATAACTGCGCATATTACTATCTTTTTTATTTTCTGCATTTTTTTCTGTTTCTCAATAATCCTCTGCTCCCTTTTTGTGAGCTTTTCAGGCATAAATTGTAATAGAAATAGGGATATATAAACCCTACATTTTCAGGAAAAATGCAAAGCATTTTTTCTAAGGGAACCAAAGCCTTTCGCAAAAGAATTTCATGTAACGGCTGAGCGTATCTGAAGTTCCGAGCGAAGCGAGGAATTTGGGGCGAGTGCCGAAGGCACGGAGCCAGATACCCGCCTCTTAGGCGACCAGAACGAAGTGAGGGCGAGCAACCCGAAGGGGCGTGAAGAGTCGTAGACAAAACATAACATATGTTAGTTGGCATTGGCAGCAGTAGTTAAAATAACTCAGGTATCAGGATGGACACCCCCCTGCGCTCTTTCTGTTTAATCTTTTCTTCAACCTCTCTTATTTCTCTCTCTGTTTCAGATATGATATTCTCATCGTCTGGTGTCTTCATTCCGCAGCGTATACGGAGTTTTATTGCCTCAAGTTTGCGTTGAAAATTTTCAAGCTTTTGTTTTAGGTTGGGTAACTCATTTTTTTCTGCCCTTCTCGCATTTCTTCTTTCTTGTTTTTCTTTTTCCTTCTCTTCCATAAATTCTTCAATTAGTTTCTTTGTGTCTCCATATACGATATCGTAACCTTTAATGTGCGCCCAATACATGAATTCGGGTATAAACCCCCCACGCATAATATCAACGCTCATCCAAGATCTACCTAGACGCTCACAAACTTTATTTGTATCCTCAATTTCTAGTAGTATCTTGAGTTCTTCAGATGTCCACTTTCTAAAGAATACCCTGTCACCCAATCTGTCACTCCTTAGTTCATCCACTTCCTCCTCAATCACAACGTCAAAGAGACTTTTCATGAATTTGAGAAATTCAGCTTTCTGTTTTGGTGACATTTGAATAGCTTCATCAAAATCAACATTTCCTTTATCACCGATTAATATTCTCATACTCCACCTCCTTTTCATTCATATATTCTTTTATTAGTTTTTTGTTGGCGGGTAATGAATAACCCTTTTTCTTCAACCATACTAAAAACCCCGGAACAAAATGCCCACGTTGCATTTTCACACCCATTTCGGTTCTATCCATCTTTGCCGCTAAATCTGAGTTGCTACTTGGGCTTAATAGAAGTTCGAGATTATCTACTGTCCATTTTTTTTGGTCAACATCTCTTTCTCCAAGATTCTTTGTTTTTTCCTTTTTCTCGTAAGTTTCAACGTTTCCTGGAAATGTTTTTTTAAAGAACTCTATGAACTTCTCTCGTTGTTCTTCTGTCATTTGGATTGGTGCTTCAAGGTCGACATATCCCGATTCGTAGGTTAGTATTTTCATTTTATCACCACAATTCCTGTGTATCCAATCTCACTTTCGTCCGCGATTTCGCCTAACTCCTTATAGACGAACTTTGCTTTTTGTTCCATTTTGGTGGGATAGGCGAACTTCATATTATCCTCTATTTATCCTCTATATCTGTAATATCTGTATATATAGATGAACTTTTCTCACTCTTTGTCATTTAGTAAACAATTAATACCAGAATGTGCCTTTCTTTTTTGATGTACATAGGAGTAGATGACACAGATTCAGTAAAAGGCGGATGCACAACATGGCTTGCAACTGAAATAATTAAAGAGTTTCGGGAATATTTTCGGGAATATGATGTAATAGGTTATCCAAGACTTGTGAGATTAAATCCAAATATTCCTTGGAAAACGAGAGGAAACGGCGCAGTCTCTATAAGATTTGGGAAAGGAGCTGGTAAAAAATTTTTGATTGGTGAGATAGAAAATGAAAAATACTATGGTTATTCAGGATTTAAAAATGATGGGAATATTAGCATGAATGATGCAGGGAAAAGACTTGAAAAGCTCATGAATAAGTACGCATTTTTTGATGACAGAAACACAAACCCTGCATTTGTTATCATGAAAAAAAAACCAGCACCTGGGCTTTACTGGGATGCTGTGAGAAAAATCGTAAATCTGGAGCATGTGAAAAAAATTTTGAAGCAGAACAATGCCCTTTATCATGGATACAAAAACAAGAGGGGGCTTATTGGCGCAACTTCTGCAGTATCTTGGAAGCCAAGGGATAAAACATATGAAGTGATCACGTACAGGGAAAAGAAAAAAATCGGCTCTGAGCGAAATGTAAACGAAGAATCAGTGATAAAAATGGATAAAAATTTTTCTTTCACGTTCAATAATTATGATTATGAAAACAAAAAAATTATTATTGCACCATCCTCCCCATGCCCTGTTCTTTTTGGAATCAGGGGGGATAAAACAGAGCTGCTCAGGCCTATGAAAACAATAAAATCAGAAAAGATTGAAAGATGGCTTATTTTTGAAACAAACCAGGGAACGGATGAGCATCTGCAAAAAAAGAAAATCAGAAACATAAATGCTTATGATTCTGTGATTGTGAAAGGAACAATTTTGGAGAGACCAAGAACAATAACCGGAGGGCATGTTATTTTTTCTATTTCACAAAGTAATCATCATATTGACTGTGCTGCGTATGAGCCAACAAAAAATTTCAGAAACCTTATAAGGGAACTGGTGAAGGATGATGTTGTCACAGTTTTTGGTGGTGTGAGGGAAAAACCATTAACAGTTAATGTTGAGAAAATAAAAATAGAAAAACTCGCAGAGGTTTATGAGAAGCTTATTCCTGTCTGCCCAAAATGCAATAAAAAAATGAAATCCATAGGAAAAGCCCAGGGTTACAGGTGCAGGAGATGCAGTGTTAAAACAAAAGAAATAGAAACAAAAAAAATTCAGAGGAAAATAAACCCTGGTTTCTATGAGGTTCCTGTTTGCGCGCGCCGGCATTTATCCAAGCCGCTGAAAAGATTCTGATTATTCATAAGGCCTGATTTTTTTTCTTCCTGCAAAACCAACAAGTTTTACATTCCTGCCTTTTGCTATCAGGAGCAGGACTGAGTAGCCGCCATCAGCTGTTTTTCTAATATCCTTAACTGCACTGATTATGTGTGAATCCTTTATTTCATCATTTGTTACGTATTTATTCAGTTCCTCAGCAAAAAATATCAAATGTCAGAAGCCCGCAGGATTCTTCACCCCTGTGCTGAAGTGTTCTAAGCCCATCAAATGCATAAAAGGATGAGAATTTTTGATTTATGATGCCAACAATTCCGCACATATTTTTTCATCTCCTGCATAACGCTAAAAAATTTTTAAAAATCTCATACCCATATTGGGTATGCTCCACCTCAGGATGAAACTGCACCCCATAGAAAGGTTTCTTCATATATTTTATAGCCTGAATTTTGCAGTTCTCAGAATGGGCTAAAACAGTAAAGTCTTTTGTGACTTTTTTTACCTCATCATTATGGGATTCCCATACATAAAATTTTTTTGGTAATCCTTGGAAAAGCTCGTCGTTGCAGTCTACTTTTAATTCTACTTTGCCATACTCTGGCGTTTCTGCCTGACCAACCTCACCGTTAAAATTCATAGCAAGGTATTGATGGGCAACGCATATAGCAAGAATGGGAATGTTCAAATTATCTAAATATTCTGCGGTTGCTCCCAGCTTTGTTGATTCTGTACCTATCCTTGGAGCGCCTCCTGAAAGTACAAGGGCTTCAGAATCAATCTGCTTCCAGGGAGTAGTGTTGGGTATGATTTCTGTGTCAACACCCAAATATTTTAATACCCGCCATTCACGATGGGTCCACTGTCCGCCATTATCTACCACATAAACTTTCATTTTTACTTTACTCCCATTCAATCGTGCCAGGGGGCTTGTTTGTGATGTCATAAACGACCCTGTTTATCTTATCCTTCAGGGTGTTTGTTATTTTTACAGAAATTTTTTCTAAGACCTCGTTAGGTATTTTAGAGTACTCAGCGGTCATGCCATCTATGGAATGCACAGCCCTTATTGCTATTGTGTTACCATAAGCTCTAACATCACCCTGAACACCAACTGTTTTCACAGGCAGTAGTACCGCGAAATACTGCCATGGTTTTTCCATTTTATTTTTTATTACAGCCTTATCAATCTCTTCTTCAACAATTGCGCACGCCTCCCTTACAATATCTGCTGCTTCTGGTGTCGCCTCACCAATGATTCTTATTGCAAGTCCTGGTCCTGGATAAGGCTGTTTTTCCGAGACAGGTATTTTAAGATACTGTGCAAGTTTTCTAACCTCATCCTTGTATAAATCCCTTAAAGGTTCAATAATTTTCAGTTTCATTTCTTTTGGCAGCCCGCCAACATTATGATGGCTCTTTATAGTATCCCTTAATGCCCCGCCTGATTCAATCCAGTCTGGCGCTATTGTGCCCTGAACAAGGTATTCTGTTTTTTCCTTTTTTGCTATTCTTTCAAAAACCCTTATAAATTTTTCACCAATAATCATTCTTTTTTTCTCAGGATCAACAACGCCTTTCAAAGCTTCATAAAATTCTTCTTTTGCATCTACAAATCTGAGATTTAGCTGTAAACCTTTTAATATTTCTTTAACATTTTCAGGCTCTTTTTTTCTGAGATATCCTGTATCAACAAAAACAGTGGTCAGCCTGTCGCCTATTGCTTTGCTTGTAAGCACTGCAGTGGTTGTGGAATCAACCCCGCCTGAGCAGGCAATTATTGCTTTGCCTTTTATCAAAGTTTGAATTTCTTGGATTTTTTTTTCTGCAAATTTTTCAGGCTCAAGTGGCATTAGATAAGATAACATTCTAAGGGGATTTTAATTTTTGCATTTCTTTTGTCAGCAGTGCATGAATTGTGCTAAAACAACCATTACATTTATATATTCTCCAAACAATGCTGTTCTGTGGAGAGACAGACGTTAATCAATGAGGTAAGGGACACATTAGCAAAATCTGGTTTTTATGTTTCAGGTGAATGCAATGCTTTATGCTTTGATTTTATTTCAAGGAGGGACAATCTCCTACTGCTTGTTAAGGTATTGATTAATATTGACTCGTTTTCCAGGACTGCTGCAAACGAGTTAAAAACCTTGGCAAAATTCCTTGAAGCCTCACCACTGCTCATAGGTGAAAAAAGCGGTGGTGGTGAAATAGAGGATGATGTAATATATCTGAGGCATGGTGTTCCGATAATCTCAAGAGGGACATTCAACAACCTGTTTCTTGAAGGCGTCCCTCCTCTTGCATATGCATCACCAGGTGGATTTTATGTAAAACTTGACCCTGATGTGATCAGGGAGGCAAGGGAGAAAAAAAAGATTTCGCTTGGCACACTGGCTGAAATCGCAGGGGTTTCCAGAAGGGCTATACAGATGTATGAGGAAGGCATGAGTGCAATGGTTGATGTGGCAGTGCGTCTTGAAAAATTTTTTGGTGAGCCTGTTGTTTTACCCTTAGACCCTTTCTCATACGCATCTGAAACACCTGACAATGAAAAAATAGATTTTGATGCATTTGAGGATTTTGAGAAAAACGTGTTTATCAAACTGAGTGAGATTGGGTACAGGGTTGTTCCTATACTGAGATGCCCGTTCAATGCACTGACAAAAGATAAAAAAACCTTGATCCTAACTGGTGTAGAAAGATATGACATGTCATTGATTAAAAAGGCGCATATTGTTACAAATATTTCCAAGGTGACAGAGAAGCATTCCGTATTTTTCGTGGGGCACTCTGAAAAACAAAACCTGGAGGGCACGCCGTTGATAAGCGTCGATGAACTGGAAAAAATAAATGATCCTGAAAAAGTCGTAGAACTTATTCTGGAGAGAAAAAAAGGACAGAGGTAAAATGGAAATTGTGGACATTGGCAAAATACTCCTTATAGGAAGCGTTCAAGGGTTGACGAGTGAAAAATCAGAAATAAAAAAATTATTTGAAAAAATAAAACCTGATGCAGTCGCTCTTTCTGTTTCTGATGACGAGTTAGAAGGATTAAAAAAATTGTGTGATGGTGAGGAGCAGGAAATCCTTCTCTCAGGTTATGAGGAGGTTTATGCGAGAAAACTGGCAGCATATGGTGAGGTAAAAGTTCCCCCACCAAGCCTTACAGAGGCTTTTGAACTTGCCAAAAAGAATAGTGTGCCTGTTTATGCTGTGGATATGAATGACAAGGAATACACTGATGTGTTTATCAAGAACATACCCACAATCCAGCTGATTCTTTATTCATTAAAAATTAAAAAACTCAGAAAAAAGAGATTTAAATCCAAAACACCTGAAGATTTTGTTTTTGAATGGGACAAAATTGTAAACAAACTAAAAGGTTTCAGGGCATTGGAGAAAAAAAGGGAGGAATACATGTCAAAAAAGCTGGGCGAACTGTCAGAAAAACACAATAAAATACTAGCAGTAGTTGAGATTCAAAGGGTTAAAGGAATCTCTGAAATGCTTGCCGGAAACAGAAACCTTTAAATATAACCAATGTATATTGTGTTTTGGGATGGGATGTGAACAAACACAGACAGATATTTCAAGAATGCAAAGGCATAAAAAATATTAGGAGGTGGTAGGCTGTATTTGAAGGAGGTTGTTTTAGAGAATTTTAAATCCTTTGGAAAAAAAACAAGGATACCTTTCCTCCAGGGATTCACTGCTATAACAGGTCCGAATGCTTCAGGGAAGTCAAACATTAACGATGCAATCCTTTTTGTTCTAGGACCAAAAAGCTCAAAGGTTGTCAGGGCAGGCAAACTCACCGATCTCATATTTAACGGTGGCAACGGCAGAAAGACCCCGGAATATTGTAAAGTCTCCCTTGTTTTTGACAATTCAGACAGAACAATACCCCTGGACAGCAATGAGGTAAGTCTTACGCGTCTTGTGAAATGCGCAAACAATCCTGAAAACTATTATTCGTATTTCTATGTAAACGGCAAAAGCTCCTCACTCACAGAGTTTGAGACACTGCTTGCGCACGCCCGTATTTCTGCGGATGGATACAACTTTGTTAAGCAGGGGTACATTAACGCGGTTACAGAAATGAGTAATCTTGGGAGGAGAAGAATCCTGGATGATATTGCAGGCATAACAAATTTTGACTCTGATATTGAGAAGGCTGATGGGAAAAGGGTAGAGGTAGAGCAGAACCTGGAAAGAATAGGCATTATACTGAAGGAAATCAAAGGGCATCTGAAATCCCTGGAAAGAGACAGGGAGGGCGCATTAAAGTATAAAGAGTTAAAAGATGGGCTGATGCTGGCAAAATATCAGCTGTGCCTCAGGCGAAAAAGCGGTGTTGAAAATGAGATTGAGAATCTGAAAAATCAGATTGATGAGTATGCAAAGCAAAAGATGGATGTGGAGAAAAAACTTGGAGAAACAAAAAAGGAATATGAAAATGCAGAAAGGATGCTCAGAGAAATTGAGGATACAATCGCGGACAAAGGTGGCGGGGAGGCGAAAAAAATAAAAGCAGAAATAGATGAGCTGAGGGCAACGCTTGTGAGGGCTACTGAGGGAATAAATTACTCAAAGGATGAAATTAAGCGTCTTAAGGACGAAAGGGCAAGGGTTGTAATTGCACTGGATAGTGTAGAAAAAGAACTGAAAAGGGTTGAAAAAGAAAAAGGCAGGGTTGAAAAAGAACTGAAAAACAAGGAAAAAACCCTGAATGAAACACAGGAAAAATACAAGGATGTGCAAACATTAATATCAAAATCAGACACAGAATCTTTATCAATTCAGAAAACACTCGGTGAAATGAAAAAAGAACATGAGGAAAGGCAGGGCGTACTTAAAACACTGAGAATTGAGAAAGATGTGCTTTCAGAAAAACTCCAGCGCCTTAACTCAGATATTGCTTCTGTAGAAGAATCAATTAAAACATATGAGGCTGAAATAAAGGATATCGTATTTGAAGAAAAAAACCTGAAAAAGGCTCTTTCTGCGAAAGCTGATGCGGTGAAAAAACTGCAGGATGAGCTTTCCCTGAAAAAGAACGAGGAAGAAGAGCTGCTAAAGCAGATTAAAGAAATAGCCCCGAAAATCACAAGGCTGATGAATCTCAGGTCCCAGTTAAATGCGGAATTAGAGGCTAAAGAGTCTGTGAGCAAAGGCTACACAAGGGCTGTGAAGGAGATTCTGGATGCAAGGGATAGAGGCGAGTTAAAAGGCATTCATGGTGCAGTAGCAGAACTCGGGACACCACCAAAGGAATACGAGGACGCATTATCAATTGCTGCCGGGAGCAGGATGCAGTCCATAATAGTGGACACTGATGCAGATGCAGCGAAAGCTATCATGTATCTCAGGCAGAAAAAACTTGGGAGGGCAACATTCCTTCCTTTGAATAAAATGATGAAGGGCATGGCTACAGGCAAGTCATTGATGGTTGTAAAGGACAAGGAATCACTCGGCTTCGCCATAGACCTGATAAAGTTTGATGAAAAATACAGAAACGCATTCTGGTATGTTTTCGGAAGCACCATTATAATGAAGGATATGGATGCTGCAAGAAAATGCATGGGTGGAGTTCGGCTTGTCACACTTAACGGTGAGCTACTTGAAGCAGGTGGCGCAATGATTGGCGGCAGCATTGAAAAACACATGAAATTCAGCCATGGTGAAAGCGAGATTGACAAAATATCAAGGGAGCTGAGGGATGCTACCCAGAAACAAGAACTCCTGTCTTCACAGCTTCTTGCTGTGCGGGAGAGGATAAACACCGTTCATGGAGACTTAAAAAAATATGAGGTGGAAGACAACACCATAACCATGAAAATAACTGACCTTGAGGTTAAATATAAGGATTACCAGGGCAAATTAAACATTCTGAAAAGGGATGCTGACCAAAAACTAAATGAAAAAAATGAAAATGAAAAAGTACTGCTGGAGAAAAACAGGAAAATTGAGGAAAATGAGAAAGAACTGATGCGTCTTGACAGGGAAAAGGGGGAAAAAGGGAAACTGTTATTGAAATCAACAACAGAAGAGCTTGCATCAATGTCAAAGACACTGAAGAATGATGTAGATGTTTTAGCTGAGGAGACGAGAAACCTTGCCTCCGAGAGTAAAATCCTGGACACCCAGATTCAGATTGTCCAGCAGAGAAAACAGGAGCTTATTGAAAATGAAGCCAATGTTGTGAAAGCAATGTCAGGGCATGAGGAAAAAATAAGGACATTTATCAACACAAAGAACGAGTGTGAAAATAAGATTGATGCCCTGATGAGGGTTGGAAAAGTAATGGATGAGGAAATGATGCATCTGAATAGAAAAAGGGAGAAAGCATACGAGACAACTGTGAATCTGAAAAACACCCTTGAAAAATATTCTGACAAGGTTGACACGTACAGTAACATGGCGTCTGATTTATCAAGAAAAATACCATCCTTTGAGGAAAAACTTGCTGAGATAATAGGGGAGATGCAAAACTACCCGGAGCCTTCAAAAGAAAACATGGGTGAGGGATTGCCGTCCATGGAGCAGCTAAAGGACACAATACACAAACACGAGTCTGTGATGGCATCACTTGAGCCTGTGAACATGAGGGCGTTAGAGGACTATGATGCACAGGAGAAAAGAGAAAATGAGCTGGAAGAGGAAATAAAACGTTTAATTGATCAGAAAAGAAATCTTCTCAAACTGGTGGAAACCCTGAAAAGCAGAAAGAAAGAAGAACTGCTGAAGGTTTTTGATTCAGTAAACGAAAACTTCAAAAAAATATACCCGCAACTTTCAACTAACACAGAAGCAGAACTTGTTCTTGAAAACCCTGAAAATCCTTTTGAAGAAGGATTGGCAATCCATGTCAGACCAAAAGAAGGAAGGATGCTGAAACTTGAATCGTTATCCGGCGGGCAGAAAACCCTAACTGCCTTAGCCCTGATATTTGCAATTCAGTGTTATGAGCCATCACCGTTCTATGTGCTTGATGAGGTGGACATGTACCTTGATGCTGTGAATGCTGAAAAAATTGCGCAGATGATAAAGAACAACTCAAAGTATGCGCAGTTCATCATGGTTTCCCTTAGAAAAATTACCCTGAAGGAGGCTGATCATGTGTATGGTGTTGTGAAACAAAGCAACGGCGTTTCAAACATCATAGGCAATGTAAATCTCTCGCAAATCGGGGAGAAGGGTGAAATAAATATTGGGGGTGCCAGATGAAAAACAGCAATGAAAACATTAATCCCAGAAGTGTTTCAGATGAGGTTTTAAACCATCTGCTTTTTCATAAATCATTGATAGCTGAGGAGGATGAAGCAGAGAGAATAAACAAGTACATGGAAATGGTAAAATCTTTGGATAATGACTACACATCAATAAAAAGTAAATTTGACGGGGAGATTATGGTACTGTTTGAGCTTGTCATAGGGCACAGGCTTGACCCATGGGATATTGACCTGGTTAAATTTTCCAAACTGTACCTCAAAAGGGTGAGGAAAGAAAAAAACATTGATTTGGTTACTGCCGGGTACATTGTTTTGACAGCATGGACAATACTTAAACTGCAGAGCGACAAACTGTTGGAATCATCACTGCAGAGCGATGCTGAGGAAATTTCATGGGATGTCATACCTGACTGGTTTGTTGAAAACGATAAATATGATTACACAGCTGCGATAATGCAGAGTGAACCACCGATTGAGGAGAGGATTAGAAGAAAGGGCGACAGAAAGGTTACACTGTTTGAGCTGGTAGAAGCATTCAACGAGGCGAAGAAAACAATAAGACTGAGAGAGCTTATGCAAGAGAATAGGAAAAAACAGAGAATAACGGTTGAAAAAAACGATTTAAAAAACATTGATGAACAAATGCATAAAGAAAACATGGAGGAAGACATAGGTATTGTTTGGGGAAGGATATGCAACTTTAACGGAGCTGCTATACCATTATCAAGGATATACAACGGGGACAAAGACGATTTCATAAGAACAATTATGTCCGTGCTGTTTTTAGCAAATGAAATGAAAATCAATGTATGGCAGAAGAAATTCCCTTATGGTGAGATATTTGTTCAAAGGTGTGACACTTGAATGAGCAGGGTTCGGAATCAAGGGTTGTTGAGGCAGCATTATTTTCAGCAGGCAGGCCGCTTACAATACATGAAATCAAGGATGCAACAGGCTTGTCCGAAAACCTAATTATGGATTCATTGGAGAAACTCATCAATGAATACAATGAAAGGGATACCGCGCTTGAGGTTTCAAAAGCAGGAGAAAAATATGTGATGCAGGTAAAAACAGGGTTTGCAAAGCATGTTGTTTCTCTTGCGCCAAAGGAGATACCTGACAAGCTTCTGAAAACTTTAGCCCTTATTGGTTATCATCAGCCAGTAAAACAGGTTGACATAATGAGAATGATAGGGGTAAAGGTTTATGAGCATGTTCATGAGTTAAGCGAGCTTGGGCTTATTCATGCAAAAAAGGATGGCAGAACAAAAATACTAACAACAACACATAGATTCCCTGAATATTTTGGCATAGACACAACAGACAGAAAAAAAATCAAGGAATGGCTGGCTAAAAAAGCAGGTGTGAAAATTTAGTTGGTAGTTAAGTGTTAAGGCTTGAATGTGTGCTGATTAATTAAGACTTTTATAATATAATGAACAAATACTGCATCATTGCCTTTATCCCCTTCTTCTATCGCGTTGTAGTAGTTGATTTTGTCCTTTGTTTCAATGTAAAGCATTGGGAAGCGATTTTTACTTAAAAGCCAGTTCATTATCGTTCTCGCCGTTCTTCCGTTTCCATCCGTAAAAGGATGTATTCTAACAAGTTTGTTGTGAGACACGGCAGCGAGCTCAACAGGATGTAGCCTCTTTCTTGCGTGATAGTACCATTGGAAAAATGCTTTCATTTCTTTTTTAAGTTTTTCTGCTGATGGAGGAATCCATTCTGAACCGCTGATTCTCACATTACTATCCCTGTAGTCTCCCGCTATCCTGCATTTTGTGTTTTTTGTCAGAAGCCTATGAACTTTAAGGAGAAACTTTTGGTTTAGCTCATTCTTGTATGTTTTTATGAATTCAACACAGTCCTTTGAGTTTATCGCTTCATTATAATCATTTGGTGAAGCACCGGCAGGGATAATATTTTCAGTTAGAACCATGCTTGTCTCACGCAAGCTAAGGCGGTTTCCTTCAATAGCATTGGAATTGTATGTAAACCTCACCAGGAAATCGTCCTCATATTTATTTTTAGAGAACTCATCAATTTTTCCATACCACTTTATGAAAATATTCCTTAGATCCTGAAGTTGCTCTGCCTCCTCATTGGTTAAGAACACATGCTTCTTAATCATTTTTACAAGACCTTCTTTTCTTGCCTGTTTTTCTATTTCAACAACTAATTTTTTTATCTTTTCTTTAGAAGGTGGTTTTTCACCGGCGTATTCCCTGATTTTCCTCCATTTCCTTGGACCAACCCTAAAATTCTTTGAAACATAGTAATAGGTCTTACCATTTCTTTCTAAACGTTCAATATAGACCATACCCCTGTATGGGCACATTTATTAATAAATTTTACTATTTTTGTTAGGATTTGTGCCCATACTAATGGGAAACCTACAACGAAATTTTTTCCTTCTTCAAAAGTTTTTCAAGCACGGTTTCAGCATGTTTCTCCAGTTTCTCTGTGTCCTCAAGCGCCTTTTTTACCCTAATATTCTGGTCTATAATAACTTTTTTTGCCTCCTGCTTTTTTTTCCAGATTTCTCTTTTATAGACAAGAACCGTGCTTCTCATTTCCATAGCCTTTTTATGAATTACATTTGCTTTTTCCCTGATTTCCAGATACTCCTTATGTTTTTTGTTTGCCTTATTGATCAGGTGTGCTATTTCATCCACAAATGTTTTCATCTTTTCATGGTAGTTCTGCGCCTCGTTGTATAAACGAATAACCTCTTTATGTTCCTCATCAGCCTTTTTGAAAAGCTCATCCAGTGAGCTACTCATTGATGTTATATCTGTTTCAACCTTTTCCTGCTCCTTGAGTTTTTCTTCAAGATCCTTAATTTCATTTCTCTCTTTTCTGATTCTGTCGATAATCTCCTTTTCCTTTTTGATACTCATTGGCACTGTCTGCTGTTTAAACTCGAGTTCCTGCACACTTTGCCTCAGAAATAAAACCTTTTCAGGTAGGGAAAAAACAATTTTCCCCCTTCTTTCCCTTCTCTCCTTTATAAGTTCCTTCGCCTTTTTATGATAGCTGTCCCTGAGTTTTTTATGCACCCTCATTTCATCCATGAGTTTGTTTCTTTGAAGCTTGAGTTCATTCATCTGCTTTATCATCTCAGTTTTTTCATTGTTCAGGATGTTCCTTTCCTCTTTTACTGCGTTTGCCTCATCATTCAGTTTATCCCTTTCTTCAATCAATGTCTGATATTTTTTTTCTGCGCTCTGAACAGCATTCCTTTCCATACTTATCACTCACGGTTGTAGTAAACCTCTATTCTTAGAGTGTACCCTATAGCTACGTCTGAAAGACAATCGGGAGCCCATTTCACAGACGCCCTCATGCCTGTTAAATTCCATATTAAATCAGACCTGGAAAGCTTTACTATTTCTTCTATGGCTCCTGTAGCCTTTGGGTCCAATGGTGTGGAAGAGTTTTTTACTTCAAAATCATCTGACTCGTTGTAATAGATATATAAATCCAGGTCATTGGTATTTGGTTTATATGCATGGCCAGAATAATCAACATAATTAGATAGATACTCTAATGTAACAATTGCACTTTGTGCAGAGGTTTTAAGTGGGAAAAAGTAGGATTTTTCTTTTTCATCTTTTGTTATGTTCCCTTCATATTCTGCTTTGTAGTTCACATAAATATCCACAGTGTCATAGTCATGCTCTTCATTTACATCAACAACCTTTAGTTTCACAATATAATGTCCGGATTCACTGTACCTATGTGTTACCTCAGCACCTTCAGCATCCCAGTTATTCCCTCCTGTGAAATTCCAGTAATATTTTTCTATATTACCTTTTGATAACGATGCATCAAATGTTATAGTCTCGTTTGTATAAACAGCATTTTTATCAACGGATATTACTGCTTCCAAAACATATGTTTCCTCTTCCTTCTTTTCCTTTTCCTCCTCCCATATGCAACCACTTGCTGAAACCATGATGATAATGGAAGCACACAGCACTGCTATATGAACATTTTTCATTATGGATAATTGGTTGTATTGCATAATAAAACTTTCTACCCTCCAAAAATATATTATAGCAATAACACTTTACTGGAAATAATGGCTGAGGAAGAAGGGTATGTCAGAATAAGGCTACCAAGGAAAGGCGAAATATTCGGCGTAGCAGATCAACTGCTTGGTGCATCAAGGATTAAGGTGGTATGTGCTGACAGGAAATCAAGACTTGGAAGGATTCCTGGGAAGATAAAGAAAAGATTGTGGATTAGAACAGGTGACCTGCTTATTGTCAAGCCGTGGGTTTTTCAGGATGAAAAGGCTGATATCATCTGGAGGTACACGAAAACCCAAGCAGCAAATCTGAGCAGAAAAGGGTTAATCCCAAAAGAACTTGATATGTTTTGATAAACATGAAGCTTGATAAAATTGAAAAGATTGAAAGAAGAAGGACGGAGAAACAAAAAACCTGTTCTGAGGTTTTTGACAAACAAACATTGCTTTCTTTAACAAAGTTAATATCTGACAAAATCATTGATTCTGTAGATTTTCCAATCTCAACAGGGAAGGAAGCAAATATTTTCAGAGCAAAAAAAGACGATGGATATCTGGCATTGAAAATCTATAGAACATCAACAGCCGTTTTCAAGGATTTAACAAAATATGTTGTTGGAGACCCAAGATTTAAAAATGTTAAAAAAAAGAACATTGTTTATATCTGGGCAAGGAAGGAATATAAAAACCTGAAAAAACTAATGGAATTAGGGGTACCTGTTCCAACACCTGTTGCATGCAGAGACAATATTCTTGTTATGGAATACATAGGAACTGAATCAACGCCTGCCCCTATGCTTAAAAATGTTGAAATAAAAAATCCTGAAAAAATCTTTAAAACAATCCTGGGTTCCATGAAAAAGGCGTACAAAGGAGGGATGGTACACGGTGATATGAGTGAATACAACGTTTTAATGTGCAGAAGACCTGTTGTTATTGATGTTGGCCAGGCTGTTGTTCTTGAACATCCATTATCCAATGAATTATTGGAGAGGGATGTTAGAAACATAATAAAATATTTCAGGAAATTTGATATAAATGTCTCAGAAGCTGCTGCTCTAAAAAACATAAGAGGTGAATAGATGGAAATTCTGAAAATTCCGAAGGAAAGGGTAGGTGTGCTAATCGGGAAAAACGGTGAGGTAAAAGAAAGAATTGAAAAAAAATCAGGCACAAAAATTTTAATTGATTCGGAAAACGGTGAAGTAACCATAGAAAGGGGGAGTGCTGACCCGTTAACAGAATTAAAGGTAATAAATATTATAAGGGCTGTTGGAAGGGGTTTCTCATCAGAAAATGCGCTTAAACTATTCAATGATGAATACTACTTTGAGCTTATTAACATAAAGGATTACGCAAAAACCCAGAAGCATGTTATACGTCTTAAAGCAAGGGTAATAGGTTCCAGGGGAAAAACAAGAAGCATTATCGAAGAACTTTCAGGGGCAAAGGTTTCAGTATATGGAAACACTGTAAGCATAATCGGTGATGTTGAGCAGGCCCAGATTGCGCGAAAAGCAGTGGACATGCTATTAAGCGGCTCTGAGCATTCTGTTGTTTACAGGTATCTTGAAAGGATGAGGGGATGATGAAGAAAATATTATATTCTAACAGAAGAATTAACTGCTGGTGGTTTAAATGAAAACATCAAAGGTTTCCGGGTTTTACAAGCTTAACAGAAAAGAAAGACTAGGGTTTGTGAAAAATTTTGCGGAGCTAACAGACGAGGAGCTCAGGATTTTGAATGATGCCTCTGTTGACTTTGGTATTGTGGACAGAATGATTGAGAATGCAGTAAGTGTCATGTCAGTTCCACTCGGTATAGCAGTGAATTTTCTGATAAACGGCAAAGATTATCTTATCCCGATGGCAGTTGAGGAAACAAGCGTTATTGCGGCAGCATCAAATGCTGCGAAGATTGCGCGAGCAAAAGGTGGTTTCAAAACAAGCTCTACGGAGCCTGTTATGATTGGTCAGATTCAGCTTGTGAACCATGAAAATCCAGAAAAGGCAAAAAAAATAATTCTTGAAAATAAAGAAAAAATTCTGGAAATAGCAAATGAAAAGGACCCCATGCTTGTGAAGTTTGGCGGAGGAGCAAGAGACATTAATGTAAGAATCCTTGATAATGGGATGGTTGTAACACATCTACTTGTTGATGTGAGGGATGCGATGGGTGCAAACGCTGTTAACACAATGTGCGAGGCGGTTGCGCCGTTTATTGAGAAAATAACAGGTGGGAAGGTTTATTTGAGAATTCTTTCAAACCTTGCTGTTCACAGAATTTCAAGGGCAACCGCTGTTTTCCCAAAGGATATTGTTGGTGAGGATGTTGTTGATGGGATAATGCAGGCGTACAATTTTGCAAAACACGACCCTTACAGGTGCGCAACCCATAACAAGGGAATAATGAATGGTGTGGACGCTGTGGTAATTGCTTCCGGAAACGATTTCAGGGCAGTGGAATCAGGCGCGCATGCATATGCATCATTGAATGGTTACTCCCCCCTTACAAAATATGAAAAAAACAAAAATGGGGACATTGTCGGAAGCATTGAAATACCAACACCTGTTGGGCTCATTGGTGGGGCAACAAAGGTTCATCCAACAGCAAAAATATGTATAAAAATCCTTGGTGTGAAAACAGCTAGGGAGCTCGGCGAAATAATAGCTGCTGTTGGCCTTGCACAAAACTTTGCCGCATTGAAAGCGCTTGCCTCAGAAGGCATACAGAAAGGACATATGGGACTGCATGCAAGGAATATCGCAATAATGGCTGGCGCTGAAGGTGAAATGATTGACAAAATCGCTGAACAAATGGTGAAGGAAAAGAAAATCAGGATTGACAGGGCGAAGGAGATATTAAAAGAACTGGAATGAGTTTTCTGAGAAACAAAAAAATTTATACTATATTTCCAGCCACATCCTCCATTTCCCTTTCACAGTAGTAGCATCTGAGTTTTATAGGGTTTTTTGATACAACCCTGAAAACAGGCTCAACAGGCTCTTTTAGATTTGAGATGCAGTTAGGGTTTGCGCACCTAACAATTCCTTTGATAGTGTCAGGCAGGCTTACCTTGTGCTTTTGTTTAACACTGTAGTTTCTGATGATGTTTATTGTTGCATTAGGTGCTATGAGCGCTACTTTATCAACCTCTTTTGGGTTCAGTTCCCTGTTTTCTATTTTAACAATATCCTTTTTCCCTTCTTTTTCACTTCTCACATTCATTAATACGCTTACTGTGGCAATAGGGTTTTTTGATATTCCAAGAATGTTCAGTACCTTTAGTGCGCTTCCTGCTGTTATATGGTCTATAACCGTTCCATCTTTAATAGGCTGAACCTTCAATTCCTTCATTTTTTCGCCCCCAGAACCAAACTGAGCAACGCCATTCTAACAGGTACGCCGTTGAATGCCTGTTTGAAATATAGTGCATGCCCTGTTTTATCAACCTCTGGCACAATCTCATCAACCCGTGGTAAAGGATGCATTATTATCATGTCCTTTTTTGCGTTTGAAAGCATCTCAGGGTCTACCCTGTATATTCCAGCAACTTTTGCATATTCTTCAGGGTCAGGGAATCTTTCTTTCTGTATCCTTGTAACATAAAGCACATCCGCATCCGGTACCACATTTTCAAGGGAGCTGCTCTGCCTGAATTCTACTCCGCTTTCCTTTAGATATGAGAGTATCTCTTTTGGCATCTGAAGTGTTTCAGGCGCAACAAATGTCAGTGTTGCGTTGAACATTGCAAGCGCATAAGTCAGGGAATGCGCAGTCCTACCATATTTCAGGTCACCGACAAGAACAATGTTGTTGCCCTTTATTCTTTTTTTCTCTGTTTTTATTGTGAACAAATCAAGAAGTGTTTGTGTTGGATGCTGACCCGCACCATCACCAGCATTGATTACCGGTTTTGAGGAAAAACCTGATGCGAGACGCGCAGCTCCCTCATTAGGATGACGCAGTACTATGACATCTGAATATGCGTCTGCCATTTTTATTGTGTCCGCGAGTGTTTCCCCTTTTTCTGCTGATGTGGCTTTTGATGTTGCAAACCCTACAACATTTCCTCCCAGTCTGTTCATCGCTGATTCAAAAGATAATCTTGTTCTTGTACTCGGCTCAAAAAACAATGTTGCCAGGATTTTTCCATTCAGAAGACTGCTTTTTTTTTCGCCCCTGGCTATAGGCAGCATCTCCTCAGCCACATTCATTATATGGTTAATATCTGCTTTGCTCAGGTCTTTTATTGAAATTATGTCCCTACCATCAAAACCCTGTTTCATTCAAATCCCCATACTGGCATGGTTTTAGCATATTTTAAGTCTTCTCTAACGCCAGCAGAATAAAAAACAGTGTTACTCCCAGGATAATCCATATCGGCCAGATTAACCTGATAAATGTGAAAAGTACGTATGCCTTTGCTTTCTTTTCTGGTGTATCAAACACCTGTTCGATTTCTTTCATCTAAATTTTCGGCTCGGATGCCCCCTCCATCGGGTGGGGGAGGAGAGCCGCCCCCCTTCTTTCTATTAGTAAAGTTTTAGCTCTTTCCAGCAAAGTTAGTTCTTTAGCTTTTGCTGATGCATGAATTTTTGTACCATCAATTTTTCTTAACTCAAAATATCCCGAGGTCCTTCTACCAAAAACGAAACACTCAACATTTTTCCAAAGAACTTTATCAAATCTTTGAAACCCGTGTACAACTCGTTGGGCAGTGTTTTTTATATGACTTCTATCACCTTTGAAAAGCTTGCGGTTGCATTTCCGCACTTGCTGAATTAAGTAACAATAAGCATTTCTTTTCTGCCCGTTGCCGCCTGCTATAATGAATGCGTCGTTTATATGAGATTTTGATAATCCTAATAATATTCTGTTGCTCTTTGTAATATAGCCGTATGTGTGAGACGTGTTTTCTCCTGCTTCTTTTACTGTGTTTATCAGTTTCCACCTAACTATTGACATGAATGTCTCGGCTTTGAACCCGTTTAATGGTTTAATATCAAACTTAATTTTATCCTGAGAGACTTTATCATGGCAAGCAGAACAGAGTGTTACGAGATTGTTTGGGCTGTCCCCACCAACTTGTCTAGATCTAATATGATGAACTTCCAATATTTTATCTTTTGATTTCCCTTTACAGTGCTGACATGTATGATTATCTCTATACAGAACATATTCTCTTACATTCCAGAACCCGGCTTGACAGCCCTTTTGATACTCAACACCTGATATTTCAGGGTTTTTGATTTTCTGAATATCGAACGCTGCTACTTCGATAATAATATGCGATATGGGGAGTATTTCCTTGACTTTATTAATTAACTTGATATGGGTGTTGAGTTTATGCTGAATTGATGGTGCTAACCAGTTTTCATTTTTCTTTCTGTTAAGAAATCTTGGCTTTCTGTACCATGTTTTGCGGTGTCGTCTTGATCTCCGGTACTCTTTTCGTTCCGAGTTCAGTTTAACAATGTCAGTTCTTAACTTTGCTTTTGCTGAGTACAGCTCTTTCTTATCTGTTACTGCTGACAAACCCACTTCTGTATAGCCGCTGTCTACTCCGAGACTTATTCTCTGCTTTGTTTCTCCAGTAGCTATTTTCAGTTGAATTGTAAACGGTGTTCTTTTTACTACTTTTGCTTTTGATTCTCTTAACAGTTTTCTTGCTTTTTGTGGGGTTGTCGGCATGAGAGGAGGACCTCTCATGCTTAAGACATATACAGCAGGTACTCTCAAGTCCTGCCCTGCGTGTCTTTCCGCAGTTAGAGCCGCATCGGAGCTGTTAGAAGAAGTTTTTAAGTTTGGCACACTGAGAGTTTCCTCTCTGTTTAATACCAGACCACAGTTGCAACGAATGTGCGGAATGTTCGTTGGTGTGTATGTATTTCTTTCTTCTAACTTCTGCATTTTTTAATGCCTCCTAGTCAACCAGTTACCCTTGCTCCTCACGGAGCAAGCCCCTCTCCTTTTAGGGAGGGGTGATTGACTTTTGAATCACTGACTTAATCCTTTTTTTTCTGAAGAAGTCCTCCCTCTCCCTTTCTTCCAGAGACATCTCAATGTATTTGACTGTTGCTTTTAGTCTTGGGATAAATATGTGCTCTAATGCGTTTACCCTCCTTTTTGTTTTCTCAATCTCAAGAGCTAATCTTTCAATGGACCCCTCTACCTCCGCAATTTTCAGCACCTTGCACAGCACGTCCCTAAATTTTTCAACAGCCTCATCAAATTTTGCATTTGTCTCAACATATGAGTAGTTTTGTTTTTTTTCCTCTATTTTTGAACTTATCAGTGGTACATGCACTCCCATAATATTTATTGTGCTTGTCTGTATTTCCCCAACATCCGGTATGGCATACGACATGTTCTCAATCCTGTTTTGTCCCATGACTATCTCAGCATCAATCAACGATGAAAATGCATCGCTGATTGAAAGACTCAGTTTCCTTCTCAGTTCGTTTCTCTGTTTAATTATATCAAAAAATCTGCTGATCAGTGCATCCCTTTTTTCAGTCAAAAGTTTATGGCCTTTTTCCGCTAGTATTTTCTTTTTTCTTAAGGCAAGAAGCTCCATCCTTGTTGGTTTTGCTGTTTCAATAATTTCCTCAGGCATCAATCCTATAATATTATTAACGTTTTAATATGTTTTCCCAATTTATAACAAGCATTAAATACCCCTAATTCTATTACAATCTTGTATTTTGTGATACTTATGGCAGAAGAAACAAAAACAGGTACAACAACGCTTGCAATGATTTGTACGGATGGTGTGGTAGCAGCGACAGAGAGAAGAGCTACGATGGGCACGATGATAGCACATAAAACTACAAAGAAAATGTTCAAAATAGATGATAACCTGTGCCTGACAACTGCAGGGCTTGTCGGGGATGCGCAAACACTTGTAAGATGGCTGACTGTGGAGGCAGCACTGTATAAGATGCGAAAAGGCACCCCAATGACAGTTAAGGCTGCATCATCACTCATGGCAAATATACTCAGCGGCAGCAGGTATTTCCCGTACTGGGTTCAGTTGCTGATTTGCGGCATTGACCTTGAAGGAAACCATGTATATTCACTTGACGCAGCAGGTGGGGCGATACCAGACAAATATGTGGTAACAGGTTCAGGCTCACCCTATGCTTATGGTGTGTTGGAGGACCAGTACAAGGATGACATAACAACCAGCGACGCGATTGACCTCGCAACTAGGGCATTAACAATGGCTATGAGACGTGATGCTGCTTGCGGTGATGGAATAGATGTTGCTGTTATAACAAAGAAAGGCTACAAACAACTGACGGATGAGGAAATCAAAAAAAGAAAAGAAAAGATGGGGTTATCCTAATCTTTTTGTTGCAAAAAACATAATTTGAAATATTGGTGCGTGCTAACTTTAGCCTTATATATTTCAATGTATAAAAAAGAAGGGAGATAAATGGGTATAGAAGATGTTCTTGACAAAATAAGAGGAACCGTAAAGGAGATTGTGCCTAAAACAATAGAGATAGCAAACATTGAGTTTGAAGGTCCGCTTCTAATTATATACACAAAACAGATCGAAGAGTTTGCTGAGAACAGCGACATAGTCAGACAGCTTGCTCAGACGTTAAGAAAAAGGATTGCAATCAGACCCGACCCGAGCATTTTAATGGATGAGGATGCAGCAGAAGCAGAGATAAGAAGCACAATACCCCCAGAGGCTGAGGCAGGAGACGTCTTCTTTGATGTTGACACAGGGGAAGTCACAATTGAGGCAATGGCACCAGGTCTGGCTATTGGTAAGTATGGAGTGATACTAAATGAAATTAAGAAAAAGATTGGCTGGGCTCCAAAGGTTGTGAGGACACCACCAATACCTTCCAAGACTGTTAAAGACATAAGAAAGTATATGAGAAACAAGGCCCTTGCAAAAGAGAGAAAAGCATTACTAATAAAGACTGGGAGAAAAATTCACAGGGAAATAGGCGAAAACGAGAACTGGGTGAGGGTAACTGCGCTTGGCGGTTTCAGGGAGGTTGGGAGAAGCTCCTCCCTGCTTACAACAAGGAACAGCAAAATACTGATTGACTGCGGAATAAATGTAGGCGATGAAAACTTCCCATATATTAACCTCCCTGAGGTGCTGCCTCTTGAGAGTATTGATGCTGTTGTTGTTACGCATGCACATCTGGACCACTGCGGACTTGTTCCCTTACTTTACAAATATGGTTACGATGGTCCTATTTACTGTACCCTGCCAACAAGGGATTTGATGAGTTTGCTCCAGCTTGATTATTTAAAAGTGGCTACGGGTGATGGAAAAAAAATACCATATGAGTCGTTATATATCAGGGAGGCTGTAAAGCATTGTATCCCGTTAAGATATGGTGATACAACAGATATCTCACCAGATGTCAGGTTAACATTACACAATGCAGGTCATATACTTGGCAGTTCAATCGCACATTTTCATATAGGTGATGGTTTGCATAATGTTGCATTCACAGGCGACATAAAATATGAGAAAACATGGCTGTTCAATCCTGCAATGAACAAATTCCCAAGGATTGAAACGTTGATTATAGAATCCACATACGGTGGTTATCAGGACTTCCAGCCTTCAAGGATAGAAGCATCTGATCAGCTGAAGGATATTGTTCAAAGAACACTTTCAAAAAAAGGAAAGGTGGTCATACCTGTGTTTGCTGTAGGCAGGTCTCAGGAGGTGATGATAGTACTTGAGCGTCTTATCAGATCAGGTGAAATTCCTGAGACTCCGATTTATCTGGATGGCATGATATGGGAGGCAACAGCAATACACACCGCCTACCCTGAATATCTGAACACGTATCTTAGAAATATGATATTCCAGAAAAATGAAAACCCATTTTTATCAGATGTGTTCAAAAGGGTGGATAGTTCTGAGATGAGAAAAAAGGTTTTATTGGAGACCGATCCTTGCATTGTTCTGGCAACAGCAGGGATGCTGAACGGCGGCCCTGTAATGGAGTACATAAAAGCCTGGGTTTCAGACGCAAAAAACACGTTAATATTTGTTGGATATCAGGCAGAAGGAACCCTCGGTCGTCGTCTTCAGAACGGGCTTGAGGAGTTGCAGTTTTCAGAGAGGGGGAAATCAATTACTGTGAGTGTGAAAATGAACATGGAAACGGTTGATGGTTTCTCAGGTCATTCTGACAGGCGTCAGCTTCTGAATTACATATATCACATGGAGCCCAAGGTTGAAAGAATAATCATAGGTCATGGTGAAAACCTGAAATGCATTGACCTTGCATCCACATTGCATAAAAAATATGGCTTAGAAACAAGAGCTCCTATGAATCTTGAAACTATCAGACTCAGATAATACAAAAGATAGTTTCAAGAGAGCAGGAGTTGTTAAACTCCTATGAATCTTGAAACTATCAGACTCAGATAATACAAAAGATAGTTTCAAGAGAGCATGATTTAAAACGCTTTCTCACATTTTATGCCGTACTCTTCGCAAATCATAAAAATTTTCTTTTCAGTCTTTTCAAAATATTCGTTTTTTGTGAACAAAACCTTTTCATATCCTGGTATAAGTTCAGGGTAGTATTGTGATAAAAATGTTTTAATCCTTTCCCATACACCCGTTTTCAAATTTAGTTTATCAACAATCACATTTTTCACCCCAGCTTTGGCAATACTACCTATCAACCTATCAATATTTTTCTCAGTGATATAAGGCATTACCGGACCTATGAAAACCCATGTGTGAATATTGTTTTCTCCAAGTATTCTTAATGCATTTAATCTTTCCTCAACGGATGAAGAACACGGCTCATATTTTTTTCTTGCTTTATCATCAATTGTTGTGATTGTGAAACCAACCTCTTTTTCTGAGAATTTTTTTATAACGTCAATATCCCTCAAAATCAAGGATGACTTTGTCTGAATGCACACAGGAAAATCATGTTTAAGCAGAATCTCAAGGCATCTTCTTGTAATTTCATATTCTTTCTCAGCAGGCTCATAGGCATCTGTCACAGTGCCAATGCCAACCATTCCTTTTTTCTTTCTTTTTAACTCATTCGCCAGAACGTTTGGCAGGTTTTTTTTCACATCAACAAAACCGCCCCATTTTCTTTTCTCATCTAAAACCGCAGGCGCATAGCAATAAACACAATTATGTGCGCACCCCCTGTAAGGGTTTAATGCATAATTCAGCCCTGGCAGTTTTGAAACAGATAAAGCAGTTTTGCAGTTTGTTTCATTGATTTTCATAGTCCTCAATCCTTTTCTGATAAATTATATCCTTCAGGATTTTGCTGTTGTTTATCCATCTTTTTATTTTTATGTCAAGCCTTGATGAGATGTATGACAATGATTTTTTTAACGTTTCAAATTTTTTTGGAGGAGCTCTGAAAGCGTTTCTGACGTTTTCTCTGACATTCCACACGCCAACGGGCATAATGTAACCAGGATGAGCCTCTCTGAGTATTACAACACCAGCCTGTCGTCGCTCCCTGGATAAAAACTCTGCTGTTGCAAGCCTCGCTGCATAGTAGCATCCTCCTATCTCAGCATAAGTTTTCCTGCCATGGTATCCTTCACTGCTTGAGAAAATAACAATTTTTTTACCTCTTGGATTCCACACTGTGTTTGGATACCATGCCTCAACAAGCTCATACCTCCAGCTAATGGGCATCATGAGAACAATAAATCTGTTATCAAGCTCCCATGACTCATACATCCTGAATTCGTTTATCAAAGGATAGTTTTTCACCTTTTCCCTTAACTCCCCCCCTATCATGCTGTCAACAGCTGTTATGCCCCATCTTGTTGGAACAAATCTTCTCTGTTTTTTTATTCCGAAAGCACCAGCAGAAAATGCTTTCTGAATCCTTGAAACAAACGCACCCTTTCCGTAGAGCTCAAGGACTGCATCCTTTGCTTTCAAATCAGTGTCATAGTATGCTTTCTCAATTTTGTCATCAAACTTTATGCTTCCTACAATCATCTTTTTTAACTCTGCTGAGGGACCATAAGGCTGCACCTCATCATCCAAAACAAGCCTTCCAGCTGGTTTTTTCATGAACTCTGCTTCAACATCTGCAGGGTTTATGGACAATGCAAGCTCTCTTGTTTTTTCTGCGATTTTTTCATCAATGTCTGTAACATTAACCCTGTGCTTTCCTCTTACAAGTGTTGACCTGAAATCAACAATCTCATCAATGCTTTTCCCTAGCCAGAGTTCTGGCGTGTCAAGCAGGGACGTATCACCATGTAACGGTGGAACAAGTGGTCCTATAGAAACATAAGGATACCCTATTCTTCCAACAAAAACACCTGGTGGTGAGCTCCCATCAATCATTAATGAATCAATAAGTTTTTTTGTTTTCATGGACGCATAAAAACGTACAAGTATAGGGCATCTTTCCTTTCCGCAGAGCATCTTTGAGCCTTTGCAGAATGCACATATTGAGTCTTGGTCATAGTTTTTATCAAACGGACTCTGCATTAGTATCATAATATTGTTTCGGGTATAAATCTGTATTGCCTAAAACTTTTGTTTCTTCCATGATGATAAAATAATATCCCGCAGTTCATCAGCATTCTGCGCGTTTAACCATTTCGTTTCAAAATCAGGGCTTTCTGCTATCTGGGTGAGCCACATAAGAGCGTGAAGATAAAAATGTTGTTCATCATGGGTGGATATCATTATAAACGCAGCATTGGCAGGAGGATAATCATCAGAAAATGTAATGCCTTTTTTACATCTAACCAGAATAATGTCTGATTTTTTGTGCCAAGGAATGATTATGAATGGCAATCACACCTGGCTTAATCATTACACTCCTTTTCTTTTCTCTGGTCAGCAGCAGATGGAATATCTTATTTTCATTTGAATTATATTTAGATTAATCAATGACTAGAGCGCACCTATTCCCAATAACGCAAAAGCACTTTTTGTTGCCATAGAAAATATACCCTTATTTAGATTTGGTTCTGTGTTTATTGAAATGACAACTTCTTGCATTATTTTCTAACATTTTCGCAGATGATTCTGTGCTGAGTCTCATCTTATTCCTGTAATTTTTTATTTTTTTCTCAATTTTCTTGTCAGATAAACCTATGATTTCTGCTGCCAGCAGCGCAGCATTTTTCCCATTATTGACTCCTACTGCTGCAACAGGTATGCCGGGTGGCATCTGGGACATTGACAGCAGTGCATCAAGACCCCAGAGCGATGCGTCTGTTGGAACACCCACAACAGGCTTTGTTGTTAAACTCGCTATAACGCCTGGCAGTGCAGCAGATAAACCAGCAATCCCAATAAACACCTTTACCCCTTTTTTCTCATATTCCTTCACAATACTTTTTACCCTTTCAGGTGTTCTATGCGCAGACGCAACAGTAATTTTATACTTTATTCCCAGCTTTTCAAGGGTTTCAACACATTTCTCACCTATCTTTTTGTCAGATTCACTTCCCAGTATTATTCCCACCTCAGTCATGCCTATTCCTCCTTGATATCAATCCTGCAAAAACACCTGCACCAAAACCATTATCAATGTTTACAACTGCCAGACCAGGTGAGCAGGTTTGAAGCATTGTTGTAAGCGCACCAGCACCTTTTTCACCAATGCCGTAACCAGCAGATGTTGGAACACCAATTACAGGCACATCCACAAGACCTGATACGACAGATGGCAGTGCGCCTTCCATGCCTGCAACAACAACAATTGCTGAAACATTTTTTTCCATCATCTTTTTTAACGGCTCAAAAACCCTATGCAGTGCGGATATTCCAACATCATATGCTTTAAACACCTCACAGCCCATAACCTCTGCTGCAACCTTTGCTTCCTCAGCAGCAGGGATGTCAACAGTACCAGCAGCAATTATTCCAATTTTACCTTTTTTCGGAAAAACATGATTTTTCTTTTTCACCAACAGGGTTTTTGCTTTTTTATTATAGTCAAGTTCTAAACCTTTCAACTGAGAAACTATTTTACTGTAATTGGTCAGTCTTGTAACCAGCGCATAACCGTTTCTTTCCACAAGTATTTTTACGATTTTTACAATATCATTTGCTTCCTTTCCCTCACCTAAAACAACCTCTGGTATCCCTCTCCTGTATTTTCTATGAATATCAAGCGCCGCATTTTCAATTCTTTCAATTGTGAGTATTCTCAGCTCTTTCTTTGCCTCCTCAGAACTTATTTCATTTTTTTCAAGTTTCTCTAGCACATCCTCCATTTTAAGATTGAGTTTTTTCATTTTCCTCCTACGTCACAATGTCATTCAGTCTATCCATTTTTATTGCTTCTTTTATTTCTTTTGCAATCCTCCTTCCCATGTACATTTTTTCCCCATGCTTCAGATACGCATAAGGTGAGCTTCCTATGCCAACATTGCTTCCTGCAACAATCCTCGCAGAAATCTCAAATGTTATGATTTCAAGGTTTTCTTTAACAACTGTTTCAAGGCAGAAAGGGCCTATAATACCAGGTTTTGCTATCTTTTTTGCCTGCTCAACAACCATGTCTCCCATTCTGAGATACTCAGGCAGAAGTGATTCCCTGATTGTTAAAGGAATGTTGCCAACAATCGTGTATGTAGGGTTGATGCGCATTTCTATCTGCTCATCCGCTGGTATCCTGCCTATGTTGTCCGCGAAACTCTCATATCTTTTATCCACACCAAGGAACTCTGTTTCATTATTTAAGACAGAATGAAAATATGATGCATATATGTTCACACCAATTATGTATTCCTGGATGTGCGCATTTTTCAGTTCCTCTTCAGACATATGCCCATTGTTTATCATTTTTTTTCCTTTTTCATAGAATGTTTCCTTTGAATGCGCAAGAAAATAACCTTTTCCACCTTTTGCTCCTGGGTATTTCACAATCACAAGCCCTTTTATTTCATCAGGGGATTTAAACATCTTAGGCAGTTTTAAACCCGCGTCTATAAGCCATTTCCTCTGCATCTCCCTGTTTGTTTCCCAGTGTAAAAGATTTTTATTCCCAAACATTGGCACAGATAATTTTTCCATCATCTTCTCAGTACCAATGTATGCATTGAAGGAACCATGCGGAATAAGAACCGTGTTCATTTTTTTTAGTTTTTTCTGAATCTTTTCATCCAGAAGCTCTTTAAAATCATTAACCAGGATTATTTCATCAGCCAGTGGGAACCTGGAGTAAACAATTTGATCCTCCTTTTTACAAATGCATACAGTTTTGAACCCTTCTTCCTTTGCACCCTTAAAAATATTCAATGCAGAATGCGAGCCGAGTGTGCCTATTGTAATACCCTTACCATATGTTTCCAGTGTTTTGGCGGTGTTTTTGTCCATTTAATCTGAATATATTAGAAACTATTAAATGTTTTTCATCAGATATCATAACTGATGAAACTAATAAGGAAAGGCAAAGTCAAGGAAGTGTATGAAACAGAGAACAAAAATGAGCTGGAGTTTTTCTTCACAGACAGAATCTCTGTTTTTGACAAAATTATACCATCAGAAATACCATCTAAAGGTGAAACCCTTTGCAGGACAAGTAAGTACTGGTTCAAAATCGCAGAGTCAATGAATTTTAAAACACATTTTATTAAAACAGCAGGGCCTAACAGGATGAGGGTGAAAAGGGTTGATATAATCAGGGATTATTCTAAAATAAATGAATCAACAACAAATTATCTGATACCATTGGAGTTCATCTGCAGGTATTATGTTGCAGGCTCACTTTTTGACAGGATAAAAAACAAAGAAATTAAAAATGAAACACTTGGATTTAATCATGATTATAATGTGAAATACGGTGACAAACTCCCAACCCCTTTTTTTGAGGTTACAACAAAACTGGAAAAAACAGACAGAAACCTGAATTTAAAAGAGGCTTTGAAAATCTCAGGGCTGGGCAAAGAGGAGTATGAGGAGATAAAAGAAACATTTTTTAGGATGGACAGTGAAATCAACAGTGCAGTAAGGCAGAGGGGTCTTATCCATGTTGATGGGAAAAAGGAGTTTGCGTTTGATGAAAACAGGAACATAATGCTGGTTGACACATTTGGAACTGCTGATGAGGACAGATTCTGGGATGCAGGTAAATATGAAAAAGGGGAGTTTGTTGAGTTAAGTAAAGAATATGCCAGACAGTACTACAGGGAAATAAACTATTATGAAAAACTCATGAATGCGAGGAAAAAAGGTTTGAGTGAGCCTGATATTCCTCCTCTGCCTGATGAGAAGATTCAAGAGGTGAGCAGGCTCTACATTGGTTTGTTTGAAAAAATAACAGGTGAAAAGTTTAGATAGACGGAATATGAATCAACCCATCATCTTTACAATACCTTTTTATTAACCTATATCATTGCAATATTCCATGGACTTCACTGTTGAAACAATGAAAGGCATATGGGAAAGAATTTTTAGTCATTACAAAGGTGAGATTGCTGATATTGAGCGCGATTACCCAGGGAAAAAAAGCATCTTTGTCACCTATGATACAATCTCATCCGAGGAGCCAGGACTAGGGGAGTTTCTGCTCCTGCAGCCAAACAATGCGCTATATGCAGGTGAAAATGGATTGAAGGAAATCACAGGTTTTGATGCCCATGTCAGAATCACAGCTCTTCCAAAAGCTGTTTCAAGGATAGACATAAGGGATTTGCGCTCTGAGCATCTCGGAAAGTTCATAGCAGCGGAAGGGCTTGTCAGGAAGGCAACAGAGGTAAGACCAAAGCTGAAAGAAGCAGCGTATCAGTGTGTTAGATGCGGGGCAATCATAAAGGTTACCCAGGAAGACATGGTAGCAAAGGAGCCTCTGGAATGCTACAAGGACCAGGGAGGATGCGGCAAAACAGTTGCATCAACAAGATTCAAACTGCTTACAATGCCTTCTGAATCAAAAGAATGCTCTGTGTTTGTTGACACACAAAAACTTGAGATTCAGGAAAGCCCTGAAGGACTCAGGGGAGGGGCGCAGCCCCAGAGGCTTGTTGCATACGCTGAGGATGACATTACAGGAAAACTTTCACCTGGTGACAGGGTTATACTGAATGGTATATTAAGAAGCAGGCAGAAAAAGGAAAGAGGCATAAAATCAACCATGTTTGATATTTTTCTTGATGTGAATTCTATTGAGATTGAGGAGCATGAGTTTGAGGAAATATCCATCACACCGAAAGAAGAAGAGGAAATCATTAAGTTAAGTCAGGACCCCAACATATACCAGAAAATCGTTTCATCCATTGCACCAGCGATTCATGGAATGATGACAGAGAAGAATGCTTTAGCATTACAGTTGTTTGGAGGCGTAGCAAAGGTTATGCCTGATTCAACAAGGGTTAGGGGGGATATACATGTTCTCATGGTTGGTGATCCTGGCACAGCCAAATGTGTGTCTGGTGATACAGAGGTTCTTCTCGCAGATGGATCATTAAAACCTATCCGGAGTATTGTTGAAAATGTTACAAACAAAAAAATCAGCGGTGTCGTTGATGATGGTGTTTACTCGGAAACAAACCATGATATCGTTTCCTTAAACCCAACTGCTAAAAATGTTCCTGCTAAGACAAATATTGTATGGAAAAGAACAGCACCTGAAAAAATGTACAAAATAAAAACAGTTTCAGGCAATGAAATCAGGGTGACACCAACACATCCATTTTTCATCTGCAACGGTTTTATAGCCTCTAAAAAAGCAAAAGACTTAAAGGAAGGAGAATTTATAGCAACACCCAGAATTTTGAATGTATTTGACAGAGCGCAACCAATAAACATTCCTTACACAAAGTCAGCTTCAAATAATGCTGTTAGATTGAAACTGCCAAAAAGGACTTCCCCCTGGTTCTGGAGATTTATTGGTTTATTCATAGGTGAAGGTTATCTCGAGATTAAATCCCATAAAGAGCACGTTAGTTCAACAGCATTTTTCACAAACAATGATCCGAAACTCCTAAACGAATTTCATTCTTCATCAGAGAAACTCGGACTTAACCCAAAAATTAGAATATCCCATAAAGGAAAAACAGCAAAAGAAATTTTTGTCCCAAGTATAGAGTTTGGAACATTTTTAGTTAACTTAGGCGCAGGCGGACTATCAAAATATAAGCATGTCCCAGAACTTTTGTTTAAATGTTCCAAAAAAGAAATTGAAGCATTTCTTTCTGCATTATTTGATTGTGAAGGAACGGTCTCCTTGAAATCAAGGGAGATTAAAATTACAAGTGCGTCCAAAGAACTAATGAAACAGGTGCAGCATTTATTATTAAGGTTTGGTGTGCATTCCCAACTCCATAGCAAATTTGGAAAAGCAACCAACTCTCTGCATAAGGGTGACATATACCATAACCTGTATATCATGGGTGAAGATGTTGTTACCTTTGAAAATGAAATTGGTTTTTCTTTATCAGCAAAAAAATCAAGGTTGAGTAAATTAACATCTTCCAAAAAAATCTTTAATACAAACAAGGATATAATCCCAGTCAACGCTGTGATGTTGCGGAAACTAAGGAAGGATTTATGTCTCAGCCAGCGTGGATGTGGGATTCCAAGGGCATCGTACCAGCATTATGAAAAAGGGGATAGAAAACCATCCAGGGCTGCATTAAAGAAAATCGTAAAACAGTTTGAAAAAAGAAGTTTATCATTGAAAAATATTAACATTGTCGATCGTGTTTCCATCCTAAAAACACTTGCAAATTCTGACATATTCTGGGATAAAGTGGAAAGTGTTGAAAAAGTCGATTCTGATGATTTTGTGTATGACTTACAAGTGCCGGAGTATCATAATTTTATCGCAAATAATATTTATGTTCACAACTCCCAGCTCTTACGTTACATATCCCAGATTTCACCAAGGGGTATTTATGCATCAGGTAAATCAGCGTCAGCAGCAGGTCTTACTGCGGCTGCTGTCAGGGATGAGTTTGGTGAGGGCAGATGGACGCTTGAGGCAGGCGCTCTTGTTCTTGCAGACAAGGGTATTGCAGCAATTGATGAGATGGACAAAATGAGCCCTCAGGACAGGAGTGCCATGCATGAGGCAATGGAGCAGCAGTGCATTTCTGTTGCAAAGGCAGGTATTACTGCAACGCTTCATTCAAGATGCGCATTACTGGGTGCAGCAAACCCGAAGTTTGGTAGGTTTGATGAGTACAAACCAATTGCTGAGCAGATAGACATGCCTCCTGCGCTCCTTTCAAGGTTTGATCTTATATTTTTAATCTCTGATAAACCCGAAACAAAAAAGGATGCTGAGATGGCTGAGCATATACTTAAACTTCATTATGCAGGCGAGATTGATAAATACAGGGAGAAAAAGGAAAATGGAAAATATTCTGCTGAGGATAAAGAGAGGGCAATGAAGATTGCTGAGCCTGAAATTCCCCCTGAGACACTCAGGAAATATATTGCGTATTCAAAAAGAAATATTTTTCCAGTTATGACAAAAGAAGCAGAAACAGCGATCAAAGACTACTATCTGAATCTTAGAAGGCAGGGTGAGGATGAAAACTCGCCAGTGCCCATAACACCCAGGCAGCTTGAGGCTTTTGTGCGGCTATCTGAGGCAAGTGCAAGGATGAGGCTGAGTGATAAAATAGAAAAAGAGGATGCTGACAGATCAATAAGGATAATGGAGTACAGTCTGAGAAGAGCATTTTTTGATTATGAAACAGGCAGACTTGATGTTGATGTTATTGCAACAGGCATGACCCATTCTCAGAGGGAGAGAAGTATAAGTATTGTTGATATCATCAGGGATCTTTCATCTAAAAGTCCTGACGGTGTAGCTGAGCATAATGAAATAATAAACATGGCAAAGGATAAAGGGATAGATGAGGAGAAAGCCGAGTTAACCATTGAAAAACTTAAAAGGGAAGGAAGAATATTTGAACGTAGAGGCGGTAAATACTCTTTGGTGTGATAAATGATAAGCGTGAAATTCCGCAACAAGAATGTTGCGATAAAAACAAACGAGGACGTTAACGATAAAAACAAATGTAAACAGATTCGGCGTCAGCCTAGTTGTGGAATTTCAGTGAAGGTGTACTGTAAAAGGGAAGATGTACTTGTTGCAGCCTGTGATTCTGAACTGCTTGGAAAAAAATTCACTGAAGGTGAAATGTGCCTGGAATTAAGTAGTTTTTATGATGGAAAAAAGGTAAGTGAAAAAATCTTTCTTGAGCATATGGCAAATGCCACATCAGCAAATCTTGTTGGTGAAAAAACAATCAATGCTGCAGTAAATGCTGGTTTCATTGGCAAAGAAAACATTATCAGGGTTCAGGGAGTTCCGTATGCCGTTATGGTAAGGGTTTAATATGTTCTGTGTTGAATGCGGCAGGGAAGGAAAACTGTATAAGAATTTATGTGAGGACTGTTTCAGAAAAAAAACAGTGTTAGCAAAGATGCCGGTAGATGTTGATGCTGTCGTATGCTCATACTGTGGTTCCCTGTTTCTGAAGAAAAAATGGTTTGATTCAAAGGACATAATCAGGGACTCTGTTTCCTATGCAATTAGGTATCATGATGATGCAGAGGACTGCAATATTGATGTTAACCCATTGTACAGGGATGAAAGAAATGCTGCTATCACAGTTAATGTCAGAGGTGTCATTTTTGGGCTCAGTTTCATGGAGGAACATAAAGTAGAAGTAAAAATAAAGAAAGCGGTCTGCTCAAAATGCTCCAAAAAATTTGGGAAATACTATGAGGCAATAGTTCAAATCAGGGCTGCGGACAGGAAATTAGATGAGAATGAAATTAAAACATCATTTGGTATTGCACAGCAAATTGCTGACAGCATGGGTGGAGAAAATGTTTTCATATCAAACTATGAAAAAATACATGGTGGAATTGATTTATATATAGGAAATATAAGCGCGGGCAGAATTATTGCAAAAGCTGTTGCAGATAAATATCATGCAAAATATTCAGAATCACCAAAACTTGTTGGTAGGAAAAATGGAAAGGATATTTACAGGGTGACGTTTGCTGTGAGACTCCCAAAATATAAAACGGGTGATTTTGTTAGGGTTAATGGAATGGTTTTTTTGATAAAAACGGTATCAAAATCAAAGGTAACAGGGATTGATTTAGAACACCATGCTGAGAGATTTTTCAAATCAGATGAGCTGGAAAACGCAAAAATTCTGCCTCGCCTGATGAAGGATGCGGTTTTGGTATCAGAATCTGAGAAAGAACTCCAGATATTGGACCCGGAAAACTACAAAACAGTTACCTTGATAAAACCAAAATATTTCAAAGCAAAAGAAACAGTAAGAATACTGAGATACAAGGATGATATTTTTTTAGTCCCGGAGGCTTAAGATTCTCTCACCAAAACTAATATAAACATCGAATACCATTAAGGTGGAATATGGTGGAAACAAAACAAAAAGAGGACTTTAACTACATAGTGAGAATCGCAGAGGTTGACCTGGATGGAAACAGGAGTGTAGAGTATGCACTCACCAAGGTCAAAGGCATAGGCATCAGAGTAGCGGATGCTATAGCAGACAGGGCAAATATTGACAGACGCAGAAAAATTGGAACATTAAACGAGAAAGAGATTGAAAGATTAAACGAAATAATCAAAAACCTTCCAAAATATATGCCTATATGGATGCTGAACAGGCAGTATGATGCATCAACAGGTGAAAATACTCATCTCATAGGACATGATGTTGATATGGGTGTCAGGGAAGATATAAATCTGATGAAAAAAATCAGATGCTATAAGGGCATAAGGCATGAAACAGGTCAGAGGGTCAGAGGACAGAGGACAAGGGCGCATGGTAGAACAGGATTAACAGTTGGTGTGACAAAGAAAGCATTGAAGGAAGCGGCAAAGCAGAAGAAAGAAGAAGAAAAGAAAGGAGGAAGGAAAGAAGAGAAAAAAGAGGAAAAGAAAGAGGAAAAGAAAGAGGAAAAGAAGAAGTGATGATTTATGGGTGACCCAAAATTCAGCAGGAAAAAATATGAGACCCCATCCCATCCATGGCAGGCCGACAGGATAAAAGAGGAAAACGAACTCATAAAAAAATATGGTCTTAAAAACAAAAAAGAGGTATGGAAAGTAAAATCGTTACTGAGAAATTTTAGAAGACAGGCAAGACTGCTTTTCCCAAAACTTAGAATTGGGGACAAACAGGCAGAAAAAGAGGTAAAACAGCTAATTGGGAAATTAACAAGATTGGGTGTTGTGCAGGAAAATGCGGTGTTGGACGATATTCTGGCTTTGAATATAGAGACTATTCTCTCCAGAAGATTTCAAATGTTGCTTTACATGAAAGGGCTTGCTTCAACACCGAAACAAGCAAGGCAGCTTATTGTTCATGGGCATGCAGCAATAGCTGGTCGAAAAGTAGTAATCCCTGGATATCTTGTGAGAAAAGATGAGGAATCCTCAATCACTTATTCTCAGAAATCACCGCTCAATAATGAAGCTCATCCTGTCAGACCAAAAATTGAAACCCCGGGGGTGAAACATGGGTAAAAAGGGTGTTGCACACATATATGCTTCTTTCAACGATATTCTCATCACTGTGACAGATATTACAGGTGCAGAAACAGTTGCGAAATGCTCGGGTGGAATGGTTGTTAAAGCAGCAAAAGATGAAGCCTCACCCTATGCTGCAATGAAAGCAGCGGAAAAGGTTGCAGATGCAATAAAGGAAAAAGGGTTTGACACAATAAATGTTAAGGTAAGGGCGCCTGGTGGGAACAGACCAACCTCTCCGGGCCCTGGTGCGCAGGCTGCCATCAGAGCACTGACAAGAACAGGTCTTAAAATAGGAAGTATTGAGGATGTAACACCAATCCCACATGATGGGACAAAAAGGCCTGGCGGGAAAAGGGGTAGAAGGGTATGAAGGTCAAAATCATGGAGTTGAAGGATGATTCAATGAGGCTTCTAATTGAGGATTCCACCCCATCATTTGTGAACACGCTAAGGAAAGTCCTACTCAGTGATATTCCAAAAATGGCTATTGAGGATGTAGAGTTTCATCTTGGACCAATACGTCATGAGGGGAACGATTATGAGAGCATTTCACCATTATTTGATGAAATCATTGCGCACAGGCTTGGCATGCTGCCAGTGCCAACTGACCTAGGCATGTTTACTTTTGTGGACAAATGCAAGTGCGGTGGTGTAGGCTGTCCCAGCTGTACAATCAAATATATGATAAATAAAACAGGACCATGTACTATTTACTCAAAGGATCTAGAGGTTGTGAAAGGATGGCTTCCAGGTGATGAAAAACTCACAGAGGAAAAATTCAAAATAAAGGATGGAAACATACCCATAGTAAAACTAACAGACAGGCAGGCACTGATGATATACGCAACTGCGCAGCTTGGTACCGGGAAAGAGCATGCGAAATGGCAGGCAGTATCTGGTGTGGGCTACAAGTATTATCCTGAAATAAAAATTAACACTGAGAAATGCGATGGATGTGGTAAATGTGTGAAGTCATGCCCGAAAAATGTTCTTGCATTAAAAGGTAAAAAACTGGAAATAAAAGACATTGAGGAATGCAGTCTGTGCAAATCCTGTGAAGCGGTCTGCCCATCAGGGGCTATAAAAATAAAAGGTGATGATTCAAAATTTATTTTCAGGTTTGAGACAGACGGCTCTATGACCGCCAGAAGCGCAATTGAAACCGCATTAAAAATCATGGGAGAAAAATGCTCTGAGGTTGAGGAGAAACTGGGAAAAGTCTAAATTGTTTTCTCTATTATCTGACTGATTTCTTTTTCAAAAATCTCCATAAGCTCTTTTGTCAGTTCAGCCCTTAAATGCTCGGGCACAACATGGATTCCGAGTTTTGCCATGGTTTTTGTAAGTTTAATTGTGGCAAGATACTCTTTAATTTTTGCCCCTAAGTAGTCCTCAACCGAGGATTTGATTTCCTGCTTCAATTCAGGTTTCTCGTCAAGTTTCTGCCTAATGTATTTTTTAATCTCATCCTTGACTAAATCCTGAACAGCATCCATTACAATGTTTTCTGTGCCCACACCACCGATGATATTTTTCATCAAAGGGGGTATCCTTTCTTCAATCTCAGACATGGTTACACCAAAAACAATAATAACCTACAGATACATAACCTTAACTATGATAGTGGAGGAAACAGATTTCAGCTCCCTTATAGCGATATCTTCCGCACCAATAGCAACAACAGTACACAGGTACAAGGATGTTTATTTCGGGCTTGCACACATTGGTGAAAGTGTTTACCTAGCATTTGCTAGGGATGGTCCAAAAGAAAAAGCGCCTTTTATAGAATATGATGTAAGAAGCAAGGAATATTCACTGGTTGACCCATCAAAAAAACCATTTAGCAGGGACCCCTCAAAGGTTGTGATACCTGTGATTCATGTAAAAAACCTGAGCGGGGATGTTGGAGAGGAGATAAAGAAGGTCATTGAGAAACCCTATTAATTCGATATTTGTCGAAACATATATAAATAGCAAATGGTATATCTCGAATTATGAAAATAGAGTCTGTTTACAGAGAGATACTTACATCATCTCTTAACAATAAAAAAGAGTTCACTCAAAAAAATCTTGCTGAAGTCTGTGGGCTGAGCATAAGCACTGTGAATTATTCACTAATACCATTGCAAAAAATTGGTGGGATTGCTAAAAAAATGAGGGGTTTTTATGTTACCGATCCTAAAAAAATCCTTCTCTACTGGGCATCAATACACAAAATGGAAAAAAATTATGAAACCCATTATGATGCAGATGCTCAAGAAATAGAGTCGTTTATGCCATCCTGTCTTTTTACAGCCTACTCTGGCGCAAAATTTTATTACACGATTAATCCGTCAGATTATTCTGAGGTCTTTGTTTATGGGGATATGGATGAAATAAAAAAAAGATTTCCTTTCAGGTCAGGAATCACTAACATAATTTGTTTAAAATGTGATGAACATTTAATGAAGCATAAAAAGACCCCGATTGCTCAAATATTTGTTGATTTATGGAATCTGAATACATGGTATGCAAAGGAATTTTTAAAGGAAGTGGAGGGAAAAATCAATGAGATTCTGGAACGATGCGATTATTGATAAAAGCTGGAATGTTTTGCAGACATTGAGAAAAAAATATGATTTCATACTTATTGGTGGGTGGGCAGTATATCTATATACGAATGCTATGAAATCCAAGGATATAGATATAATCGTTGATTATGACACCCTTGAAAAGATTGGTTTGGAGAATGTTCTTAAGAAAAATGAAAGATTAAAAAAATATGAAGCAAAATTTCAGGAAATCTCTGTAGATATTTATTTGCCGTACTTCTCAAAGATCGTTATTCCTTCAGAGGAACTGATGAAAAAAACTGCTGTGGTTCAGGGATTCAAAACCCCTGCTCCTGAAGAACTTTTGATTCTGAAGCAGCAGGCAGAAACGGAAAGAAAAAACTCCATAAAAGGAATGAAGGACAGGGTGGATATTATGTGTCTCCTGTTTTCAGGAAATATTAATTTTAAAAGATATAATGATTTGCTGGAAAAACATCGTTTAACAGCATTCAAAAACAGGCTGAAAGAAATACTTGCTTCTGCAAAGGATGAGTTTTATTATCTCAACATAAAAAATCCAAGGGAAATAAAAAAACTGAGGGAAAAGTACAGGAAACTCATTGAAAGTGTTTGAGTGCGTACCCTGTTTCAGCATTTCACAGAAACTGGTGAGATTTGGGTTTTTCTATGCTCATTTTCCCAAGCCCTGACTGCCTCATCCCAGTCTTTCATCATACCATAATCAAACATTGTTTCTATGCTTGCGAGTGCTGCCCTGAGATTCAAAGCAATTAATGGTACGCCTGCAAACATTATAAGAACATCCGCATTAATCACAAGTCCTTTGTCAAATATTCTGTCAAGCAAATCATTCAGTGTTGTTTTTGCTGGCTCCATTTACTCACCCTTTGCTACCTGTCCTATTACATCTGCCCATTCATCAACATTTCTTGTTGCTATGTAAACATTCCTGGATTCAAACACAAACCTGAGCTGCTTAACCTTTTTTCCGAGAATGCATTTCCTTTTCACAATCTCACAAAGAACAAGGTTTTTGATGTTTCCCTGAAAGAATATCCTTGTTCCCTGAGCAAATATGAGTCTTTTACCTGTAAGATAAAGATAGCCTATCTTCCATGATATGCCGTGCTCATACAATCCCTGGGTCTTCATTATTATTTCCTCATTTTCAGGAACGGTTATTGATGGAATCATCTTTTTTCACCTTAGTTTGAAACAAATGAATAGGGTGCGAAAGGTCCTACAAACCTTACCGAGATGCCCTTTCTTTTGTTGATTTCGTCCAGCATGTCACCAAACATTTTGATACTTTCATTTTTTAGAAGAACAGAAACATTTAATATCATTCTCCCACTCTTTCCATCATTGTTTTTTTCTACTCTCACATCATCAGATGAGTTTTTTATTTTTTCATAGAATTCATCAGACATTTTCCTGCACTCAGTTTCCATAGAATTTTTGATTACATTTTCTATTTTCTTTTGGAACATGTATGCAGCGCCTTTTTGCATCTTCGCTGTTTTCTCCTTTAGTTTTCTGATTTCCCCGCTTTCCTCTAATCCTTTTGAGACTGTTTTTTCATCAATAAAAATCTGAACACCATACTCCTTTTTTCCCCTTATTTTTTCAAACCTGTTTTTTATATTACTGTGCTCCTTTTCAAGCCATTCCTTCAGAATTTTTTCATTTCCTTTGATTATTGTATCAAAACCAAAAGGAAGCACCGTTCCATATTTTTCCATTACCTTGTCAACAACGTTTTGATGTGATAGTATCCATCTCTTTACTGTTTCATCATCTTTTGAATTATATGCCTCTGCTTTGCAGGAATGAACAAATGCGCTCACACCCTTGAAAGGAATGGTGTAAACGTTGTTCTTCTCTATTCCTATGTTCCCAAAGTCTTCATTCATGTTTCCCTCTACGACGCAGTAAAGATAAACCCCCTCATCCGTTTTTTCTGTTTCCTCATTCATTTTCATCATTCCTGTATCCCAATTTTTTCTACCTGTTTCTCAACCTCTTCGCACCATCTCTCAGGATTGGCGATTTTATTTACACTGTCATCAACAATGTCATCCAAGCCATTCCTCAGCTGAGCAACAACCTCAGTGACTCCTTGTTCCTTCTTTATCTGTTCAAGTGCATCATTAAGCTCCATAAGAGCACTGCCGAATCTTTCCATTTCCTCATCTGTCAGACTGCCTTTCTCCATCCTTTTCATTCCCTGAATCTCAACAGCATCCCTTATGATTTCTGCCAGAGCAAGAACCAGTCCAAGTATGGCTTGCCTCCAGCTTTTTTCATCAACCTTGATGCTCATCCTTCCCTCTTCTTTATTTTTACTTCCAGAATGCCGTTTTTGTATGTTTTTTCAACAATCTGTTCAGGCATGCATGGAAGTTTTAATTCTTTGCTGTATTTTCCGCCAGATATTCTCAGCAAGTCTTTTTCAAGCGCTATATTTATCTCCTTTTCCTCAACGCCGGGCATTTCTGCAATCACTATTATGTTTTCCTTTTCATCAAAAATATCTATCAGCGGTTCCCTGGCTTCTTCTTTTGGCGTGATTACTTCAGGCTTTTCAGGTGCCGCTCTTCTAGCAGCAGATTTTTTAGATGTTATTTCCCATCCTCCTTCCTCTGAAGGCACAAGCGTTCTCACAGAATACCCAAACGATACCACTGGTCTTCTTGGGCCTCCTTCTGCAAGTCTTTTCTTTATTTCAGTGTCTGTTTCCTCAATCCTTTTTTTGAATTCTGGTGATGCGCTTGCCAGCGTTTTCACAATACTGCCAAGCCCAGGGATTATTCCTCCAACAACGCCTTCCACTACAGACGGCTCTTTTTCCTTCTCCTTCTCAAGCTCTTTTATTCTTTCTTCCAGCTCCTTTATTTTTTTCTCCTGTTCCTCTTTTTTTTTCTTTTCCGCCATAATATCACCTCATATTGGGGGATGGTAGAGAATCATCCTAATTTGTTACTGGAACAACCAGTGTTTTCTTTGCTTTTGCAGAAACCCATCCGCACCATGGGCAGCTTTTGTTTAACAGTTCCTCCTGAGACACCCTTTTTTTGCATTGAGGACATATTTCTTTTCC
>Ga0172364_10000078_pt1 | contig 53074 bp, 45 predicted proteins | sample LakKivSesite10cm_FD_114545 | JGI IMG/M metagenome (GOLD analysis project Ga0172364, IMG submission 114545) | Sediment microbial communities from Lake Kivu, Rwanda - Sediment site 10cm | ecosystem: Environmental > Aquatic > Freshwater > Lake > Sediment | place: Rwanda: Western Province, Lake...
GCGGATTTTGGTCGGCTTGAGCGTGGTGAGCACCTGACCGGACTGGTGGCCATCATAGATATGCGCACCCTGGCGGGCATAAGCCACTCTTAGAGGTGTTGGCAGCGATCCCTTCCCTTTATAGGGATATAAATTTGGGGCACCGGTGAGCACGATGTGCTCACGCTCGCCATCGTACAGCTTGCACAATACAAGCCGATCGGCATTGGGGTGGGGCATCACCTCTAATACCGATGCGGTGACGATTTTATCGGGTTCCCAGGCCAGGCCGGTGATATTGGTACCCAGGTTTTCCCCAACGGGCTGAGCTTCATCGCCCCCCACCTTGGGAAGCGGTAATCCAATATAGCGTAGCTCTTCCACCTCCAGGCCTGCCAGGGTCAGCTGGTAAGCCAGGCGTGGAATGGGGATGGTCACGTCGACAAAATCTTTCAACCAGGATATGGGGACTTTCATAAAAACCTCCTAAAATTGTTCCAGAAACCGCATGTCATTGGCCCAGAAATAACGGATATCTTCGATGCGGTGCCTCAGCATCATGATGCGCTCGGTGCCCAGGCCAGCAGCAAAGCCGGAATGTTTTCGGGGATCATAGCCGCCATTCTGCAGCACAGCAGGATGGACCATACCGCAACCGCCAATCTCAAGCCAGCCGCTTCCAGCACAAACCGGGCAACCTTTCCCGCCACAGATCAGGCACTCAAAATCAAACTCGGCGCTCGGCTCGGTAAAGGGGAAGTAGGATGCCCTGAAGCGGGTGTGTATATGAGAACCAAACAAGCGGTGCGCCAGGTCACCCAGAGTGCCCTTCAAGTCACCCAGGGTGATATTTTCTCCCACTGCAAGCACTTCGATCTGGTAGAACTGAGTCTCGTGTCGAGTGGTCACCTGCTCGTAGCGATAACACATCCCAGGCAGGATGGCCCGAATGGGTTCGGGGGAATACTGGCGCATCACGTGGATTTGTCCCGGTGAAGTGTGTGGCCGCAGGGAGGTATTGGGCATGTTGGTGTAGTATGTGTCCAACATATCGCGGGCTGGGTGATGAGGGGGCATGTTGAGCAGGTCGAAATTAAACTCGTCGGTTTCGACTTCCGGCGAGCGGTAGACCTGGAAGCCCATGTCAGCAAAAGCACGCACCACGCGGCGCATAGAAAGTGTGGCCGGGTGAAGCCTTCCTATGGGGAATTCCCGTCCAGGCAGGGTGACATCAAGGCGCTGAGCTTGCAAGGAATGTTGCAAAGCTGATTTCCTGATGGCATCGAACTTAACATCATAGGCTGCATCCAATGTGCGTTTAATTTCGTTGGCGCGCCTACCAAGGATAGGGCGTTCCTCTTTCGAGAGTTTACCAAGTTGCTCGAACACCTGCATGAGAGGTGCTGAACGGCCCAGGTGGGCTATCCTCCAGGCTTCCAGGCTGGTTTCATCGCTTACAGCCTCCAATTCTTTGACGGCACGCAGCTTCATATCATCCATATCTTCTAACATGGTCACCTCCGATTAAATCTGGTTACCGGCGCTGGCTTTTAACCATATTTGCCAGGCAGTAAATAAAAACTCCCGCCCCGATAAGGGACGGGAGGCGTTTCCCGTGGTACCACCCTTTTTGGTCGCAGAGCGACCCGCTTATTCCGACGGCACTGAGGCGATCGGTTCCCTGGATAACGCTCGGGGTGCGTTCCGCGCTACTAGTGAGAAGCACATTCACACGGAAGGCTCCGGAGGGAACTTCACTGGATTTATACCCGGTGGGGTCTCAGTCTGCGCCCCATGCCTCCCTGTTGGCTTAGGTCCAGCTACTTTCCTCGTTCAACGCCTTTCAACTTATTTCCCCTAATTATCGACAATTGCTCCTTTCTGTCAAGACTTAACTTATAGCCAAAACTATTGTAAAATAAATAATTCTCTGCAAATTATCATGGGAGTCAGCAGCATAGATGCTAACCAAAGGTGATGATGGATTTATGGGTATAATCAATCCAATGAGCCTGCGCCAACTTGTAGTTATCATTACCGGTATCTGCTTGTTTCCCTTTCTGGTTTCTGCATGCAACAAGAGCAGCCCTGTTTCCACCGGCTACCCATCAGAGACGGTGGCAATTGCCTCTTCAACTTACACGATCGAGCCCACCAGGACGGTTGTGCCCTCCACTGCGACGCCTGTGCCAATGGCAGCCATTGTGAATGGTGCAGGGATTACCCTGACCGAGTTCCAGGCGGAAGCTGCCAGGTATGAAGCCTCCTCCACGATAACTGGCACGATTCTGGCATCCGATACGAATACCATTGTGTTGAACGAGTTGATCGACCAGACTCTTATGGCGCAAGCTGCCGCTGAGGATGGTTATACCGTGGATGATACGCTTATAAAAACCCGAATTGAAGCCCTGGAAACTAAGCTTGGCGGGAGCGAAGCATTGAAAGCATGGCAGAGTGACCATGGGTATTCCAGCGAGGCTTTTTCTTCAGCGTTAGAAAGAGCAATTGCAGCCGCCTGGATGAGGGATCAAATCATCACCGCAGTGCCTGAAACTGCAGAACAGGTGCACATCCTGCAGATCCTGCTGCTAACCCAACAGGAGGCAGACCAGGCTTATGCCTCGCTGGAATCGGGAACAGACTTCCTGGATTTAGCTGCTAAATATGATCCCCTTACGAATGGTGATTTGGGATGGTTCCCACGCGGTTACCTGAGCGATGCGGCAATCGAGGAGGCCGCTTTCCAGTTGCACGACGGAGAATATAGTGCTGTGATCCACACACCAGTCGGATATCACATCCTTTATCTACTGGAGCGGGATAGCCAGCACCCTCTGCAGCCCGATGCCAGAAGGGCATTGCAGGTGAAGGCGCTACAGGATTGGATCAGCCAACGAAGGGAGAATAGCCAGATTCAAGTCCTGGTGCCATAGGGGATCGTTGGGAAAATGAAGCATGGACACGTATGACATATCCGAAATAAAGGAACCACCCAGCCGTAAAAACACTGGCAACATGGTGTGGAACATCCTGACTATCCTGTCGCTGGTCTCGATCTGCTGCGTGGTTTCCGCGGTCACCATTATTTTCGTTAACCCCAACAGCAGCCTCAATCCATTTCCACCACCCACAGTGAACCCGGCGTCGTGGACACCAACACCCACGGTCACACTACGTTTCACCATCGTGCCTTCGTGGACACCCACTTCCAGCCCCATGCCGCCCACAGAGACCCCCACGCTGGTCCCAACCTATACTCCTGAACCCACTGCTGGCATGGTAGTAGTCCCTTCGTCCACACAAGAGCCATCCAATAAACCGGCAGGGTTGTATGCTTTTAAGCTGCAGGAAGGTAGCCCGGCAGCCATTGCAGGAGATGATTTTCACCAAAATGCTGATTGCAACTGGTCAGGTGTGGCGGGGCAGGCGACGAGCCTGAATGGTGAGGCGCTCAGGGGGCTGTTCGTTGAGCTGGGAGGCTCGGTGCCTGGTATGGATGCGGTGGAAAAACTCGCCATGACCGGGCTGGCACCTCAATATGGCCAGGGAGGTTTTGAAATTACCCTGGCAGATAAGCCGTTTGCTTCTGCAGATAGTTTATGGATCCAATTATTGGATCAACAAAACCTGCCGCTTTCAGACCGGATCTATTTCAATACCTTTGATGATTGCGAGAAGAACCTGGTGATTATTTATTTCTGCCAGGTACACTAAAAAAAGAAAAAACACCCCTATCAAGCTGCCCGGAATGGTGTGGCAGCCTTATTTTTCACCCCACAGCTCCTTCATGTACATCGCATCGTCCTCCATTACGGGGCTTTCGCACAAGATGCGCCCGCGACAGTGGTGATCAGCCAGGGCTGTAAATAAATCCTGCAGGTTAAGATCTGCCTCTTTTAGAGGAAGATGCTCTTTCTCACCTTTTTCACCGTATCGGATGCCAGACAGGTGGATGTGCAAGTGGTTGAGTGCATCATCTCCCAAAGCATTTGCATACGTCTCGAGAATGCGAGAGAATTCAGCGTAGGTATTGATCGAGCCATCGCCCGGGCGGGCATGCAGATGGGCAAAATCGATGCAGGGTACTATGCCATCCAAGTTTTTAGCCATTTCGAGGGTATCTTCCAGCGAGCCCAGCATGGCGGATTTCCCCATGGTTTCAGGGCGCAAAATCACCGGATTCCCGGCCAACTTCAGCTCATCCAGGCAGCTTTGTAGGCGAGATATGGCGATGGGCAAAACCTCCTCGGGAGGTTTACCAAAGTAGGAGCCCGGGTGAAAGATGATATCGGTTGCACCAGCCAGGTTGCCATAATGGGCGGCATCCATCAAGCGCTGGCGTGATTTGCCCCATTCTTCGTCATCTGCATTGAGATTGATAAAGTAGGGAGCATGGATACTGATCAGCACGTCCTGATCCTGGGCGGTGGAGCGGATGGCAGCGCAGGTCTGCTCGGTAACACGCACCGCCCGCACCCAGCCAAGCTCCAGGGCATCCAGGCCGAGCTCTTTCAATCTCAGGATGGCACCCACACTGCCGCCCGGCTTTTTAGGCGTGGAAATGGGTGAGCCAACTGTTCCAAAGCGGAAGGATTTTGCCATAATTACCTCCGGTCACAGATTAAATATAATAATCGATCAAGAATCGGTTAGGTTTTATGATTTCTCTTACACATCAAAATAATGTTCTGATAACCGCCCATAATGGTGGCCCCAAGACTAAAAACCCGATAATAGCACTGGCGATGGCGGCGATTAATACCGCAGCCGCACCCACGTCTTTGCCCACCTTGGCCAGCTCGAGCTGCTGGTGATTACTGGCCAGGTCAACCACTGCTTCCAAGGCCGTGTTCAAGAATTCAGCAATCCACACCAGGGCAATTGCCAGGAAAATTAACGCCCAGCCTGAAGCGGAAAGGTGTAGTAAAAAAGATAGAATGATCACCGCTATACTCACCACCATATGAATCCAGGCGTTGCGTTGCGTGCGGATGACAAACCACCAGCCGGTAAAAGCATACCGGAAAGCCCTTGTGCGAGATTTGAAAAAACCATCGGGAGGATCTGAGCTGGTCATAATTGAATGGACAGGTTGGTGCCGAGCTTACTTAAGATCTTATCCTGTGCCTCCTGCATCTTTTTCTTTTCTGCAGCGCTGGCATGATCGTACCCCAAGAGATGCAAGGTGCCGTGAACCACCAGTAATTGTAACTCATCCGCCAGCGCATGACCGTGAACGCTAGCCTGTTCTTCGGCACGAGGCAAGGAGATGATCACATCACCCAGGTATATGTCGGATGTATCGGGATCGAATTCTCCCGAAGGAAAGGAAAGCACATCGGTGGGAGCGTTCACCTGGCGGTATTTAAGGTTGAGCTTGCGAATCAGTTCATCATTGCCAATCACGATGGCTAGGTCTCGATGGCCAGTCTTTTGGGTGTATTGAAGGGTCAGTTCGGCAGCCTTCAGCAAGATGGACCGTTCGATGGCAAGGTTTACATTGCGTTTCACATGGATGCTGATCATGGCACCTGGATTACGCACGGCCTGATTTTTCAGTTGGAGGCGAGGCCTCGATGTCAGGCATTTTAGGGGGTGTGTCTGCATCCGGGATGCGGTAGGGAGCTGGCTGTGTCTTAACATCAGCTTCTGAGTGGGGATATTGGATGCGTGGGTGATAAACGCCGCGTAATGTGGAAGTGAAGGACTCGGTGATTACATCCAGGTCTTTCAGGGTTAGCTGGGTATCATCCAGCTCACCAAGCTCGAGCTTATCTTTGACGACGCTCTTAATCATCTCGTGCAGGCTGTTTTCATCCTTGGGCTTTTCAGCGCGCATGCGTGCCTCGCAGGTATCAGCGAGCATCAAGAGCGCAATCTCACGCGAGGTAGGGCGAGGGCCGGGGTAGCGGAACTTATCGATATCCACGTCATCCTTATTCATCCCGGCTATCTCCAGAGCCCGCCCGTATTGGTAGCGGGTGAGCGTGGTGCCGTGGTGCTGGGAGATAAAATCCAGCAGCTGTTTCGGGAGGTGATATTTACGGCCTAATTCCAGGCCATCAGTCACATGCCGGATGATGGTTGAAGCACTGGTTTCTGGATCCAGGTCATTATGCGGGTTAATATTCCCTTGAGGTTGGTTTTCTATGAAGAAGAAGGGGTTGAGCAGCTTGCCAATATCATGGTAAAGGGCTCCCACGCGGGCAAGCATGGCATCGGCGCCAATGGCCTCAGCAGCCTGCTCGACCAGGTTCGCAAGCTGCAGGCTATGCTGGTAGGTGCCTGGAGCATTCCTGAGCAACAATTGCTGTAATGGGTGATCAGGACGCGAAAGCTCAATCAGCTGCAAGCGAGTGGTCTTGCCTAATAATGGCGCAAGATAGTAATGAAATAACAATGCTATGCTGGCGGAAGCAATCCCATTAATGATGGCAGCCAGGACAAGCTGGGCAATGCCATTCCAATCAGTGGCTGGCTCTGTAATGTGGTACACGAACGAAACCAGTGCGCCTGAAATCGCGATGGCTGCGCCTGCCCAAAAGAAAGAAGTAAGCCTTTGGGCTTTTCGCAGGAGAAAAACACCCAACACGCTGGCAAGCAAATAATAAAGGGTGAGGATTTGCGCATCAGGCAAACCGTAAGGCACGAGACACGCTAATGGAATGACTGTAACGATAGCCAGTTCGGTTGAAAACAGCGCAGAGATGGTGAGCGCATAACCCATGACTGGATATACATAGGGTATGACAGTATGGCCAGGGATGAATATACGGGCAACCAACAGGAAGAGCAGGAAAAGGATCACCAGCACGGTCAGTTTCCTGAGGCCTGCGTTGCCAGAAAACAGCTGCACATTGCGGCGTAAATAAAAAATAAAGATCGCTACGCTAAGTGATGTCAATCCCACCGAGCTGAGGATATCCTGCCAGCGATTTTTAGGCTGTGCCAGGCCAAATTGCTGCAGCGCTTCAAAGTCAGTAGGTGTGATCACCATGCCGCTCCGAACAATAATCTCACCGGTGCTGAAGGAGCGGTTAATCGGCACCACATTATCACGCGCCTGCTGGCGAGCAGCTTCGGTGAGCTGCGCATCGTACAGGCTGTTCGGCACCACGAAAGCCCGCACCAGTTCGGCGATGATGGCTGATTGATCGTCTGGGAAAGATAGGCTTACCAGGGTAGGGATCTTTTGATTTACAAGGCTGACCTGGTTATCGCGGATTGGCTCACGCATAACCTGGTCTAACACTGAGGTAGCTTCCTGCGAAACTCCCGACCAGCTCGAAGAGCTCATCGAGAGAATATCGGCGACCGTATCATGGCTCAGCTGGACATGCTCCAGTGCTGACAGGTCGCTGGTCTTTTGTTCTGTGGTTGCGTAACTATCTGCCCGTACATTACTCACGTATGCCAGTGTATTGCGCAGTTGTTCCAGTTGCTGCCGGGCGATACTTGTATCTACAGGAGAATAAATTGGAGGTACAGCAGCCGCATCACTATCCTGCTTGAGTGAGGTCAGGATCTGGCTTTCATAGGTGAGTGCGGTTGGTGCAATAATATTATAGGGAGCAACATCCCCGATGGCCAGAGGAGTATCGGTTAAGTCTTGCAGGATGGGGGATAAGAGCGCCAGCAAAATAAACCCGCTGAAAAGCAAGAATATCAACCCCAGGAAGAACCCACGCCGGGTAACTTTAAATGCAGGCACTTTTTACTGTAACAGCTTTCGTACTACCTGACTGGCTTGGTCGCCGGTTGCGCGGCCTTGAATTTTCGGCATGAGGATTTTCATGACCTGGCCCATCTCCCGTATTGTGCTCGCACCTGCTTCTGTGATGGCAGCTTTCGCCAGGGATTCCAGCTCTTCTGGTGACAGTGCTGCAGGCAGGTATCCCTGCAGGATACTGATCTCCTGCTCGGCCTGGGAGATTAGCTCGGGACGATTAGCCCGCCTGGCATCCTCAATCGCTTCCCGGCGGGATTTTATCTCTTTCTGGATTACGGCAAGCAGGGAGTTTTCATCCAATTGCGTACCTTTGTCGATCTCAGCAAGCTTAATCGCCGCTAGAGCCATCCGCAGGGTGCTTTTACGCGTTTGCTCACCATGACGCATGGCATCTTGCAAATCTGCTTGGAGTGTAGATTTCAGGTCCATGTAGAATATTTCTATCCAACCTCGATCTTATACTTAAGATGATTAGATTATATCGTAACTTGATTGGATGAGATTATCAATCTATAGTTCGATGGGACCCTTATAAACCATAACTGCTGCTGTTATCCAGCAAGTGGGACGCGGAAACCCGGCAGTCTCATCCAATCATCATGCACAATTAAAGTTGATAACCATGTTTAGCAGGGTCACCTTGATCCTGTTCTAGGCAGCGAGAATCTCACCCTGCAAGACCTCCTGAACCGAACTTGAAACATGAATGTGAAGGATCTGGTTCCAATACGGCGAGGATGCGATGGTGGACACGCGGATGTAATTATCTGAGAATCCGCTAAGCTGCCAGAAGTGGTCATCGATTTGGGAGTTTTTTTCAACCAAAACGGGTAAAACCTTACCGATATGCTCGTTGCGGAAAGCTGTGGCGCTTTGTTGAAGAATATCCCGCACGAGTGTATTTCTATACTTCGCCTCAGTGAAGGGCACCTTACCCGACATTTCGTATGCAGGCGTGCCAGGCCGAGGGGAAAAAGTGAAGACATGACCGCTGGAAAACCCCATTCCAGTAATAAATTCAATACTTTCATCAAATTCATCCTGGCTTTCTCCTGGAAAGCCGGTGATGATATCGGTGCTAATAGCCACACCGGGAATCGCCAGGCGAGCATGGCCGACAAGCTCTGCATATGCTTGGGGTGAATATTTTCTTCCCATGCGTTTCAGCGTGGCTGCGCAACCTGATTGAAGCGGAAGGTGCAGGTGACGGCACAGGCGGGCATCATGCCACAGATCAAAAAAATCGGGGGTTAAATCCCAGGGCTCAATCGATGAAAGGTGCAGGCGCGGCGTGCAGGTTGTATCCAGGATCGTCCTCAACAGCCAGGACAGGTGTGAAGGCTTGGGAAAATCGTAACCCCACGAACCCAGGTGAACTCCGGTAAGCACGATCTCCTGTGCACCACCATGTAAAGCGGAAGCGATATCGGCCAAAATATCTTCGATGGAGTGGCTGCGCGATGCGCCGCGGGCTAGCCGGGTGATGCAATAGGTGCAGTGATTGTCACAGCCATCCTGGGCCTTGATAAATGCACGCGTGCGTAACCGGGCGCCGGGGATAGGCAGGCGACTGGGGGCTGCGCTGCCGGTCGAGGACAAATCTATACCCAGGACAATTGGTACCAGGTTGTCCTTATCTGAGTTGTCCACCAGTTGGGTGACCCCGGGGAGTGTTAGAACCTGTTGCGGGTTCAGTGTAGCCAGGCATCCTGTAACGATGATCGGCTGAGAGCAGGCTCTATGCGCCTGGCGGATTTTCTGGCGCGAATCAGAAGCTGCTGCCGAGGTTACTGTGCAGGTGTTGATCACGATCAAATCAGCTTCGTGAGGGTCAGCGGTCAGGGTGTGCCCAACGAGTCGAAATTGAGCAGCGTATCTTTCAATCTCAGCCTGGTTCAAGCGACAGCCGACCATATCCAGAAAAACTTTCATCTTGTGGTTAACAACTCCTGGGGGATAAATTGATCATGCTGAATTACCGTACTTTTTGTAGGTTTTAATTTTAGCCGGTGAGCGATAGAGAAGGGTAAGTGGCTGGCACCCAGGCAGATCACGGCCTATAAACGATAAAGTTATCGAATAAGATATCTGTTCCCCCTGCAGTAAAGCTGCCTGCTAGCAAACCAACATTCCCGGTGCTGTAATCCGCGTCGATTTGCTGATCAACCTGCGTATTGTTAACATACAGGGTGAGGGTGGAACCGACACAATCGAAGCGTACGTGGTTGGTGGCAGCGCCAGGGTTTATTGTATTACTCTCAAGCAGAGTATCCTTTCCAATGCCCCGAACACCCTCGGGTGTCATTTTTAAAACGCCATAATAGCCATCGCTGCTAATCACTGCGAAATAAAACCGGGATGCATCTTCATACCGGCAAATGATACCGAAATCATTGTCATCAGGGCCGGCAATCTTGGTGGCATCTACTTCAATACGAGTATCTATAAAATTTTCGTTAGCCGGATTCGCCCAAATGTTGGCATTTGCCGGGTTTACGAATATGCGATATGCACTGTCATAATAGTCTGCACTGCCAGAATCTTCTAAAACCCGGTTCCATTTTTTACTGGCATCTGAAAAATCGTCTGCAAATAGGATCGCATTTTGTGTACCCTGGAAATCGGTGAGAGAACAAGCCAGGCCTGGCAATAATAACAGCAGGAAAAATGATAAAAAGTACCCGGCTTTCTTCAATACTCCTCCTTTGCGATTACGCTACCCAGTATGACATTCTGCCTGTTGAACTTACGCTTGCTGACTCATCCATTTCATCGATAGGTCTGAGAGGTTTGTCGCTCATCACATGTGGTGCCAATCATTCATGGCATTTACCTCTACTTGCATATCCATGGCGCGAAGGTCATCCGGATTGGCACACGAATTGTGATTGGGCATATTCGCCAAGCTACGACAGGCGCTATCGAAGTGATCGGTGGTCATTTTCTTCCTGAAACCTTATCTCAGTTGTTTTCGATGCCAGAAAAGTCATCCGATCACAAGAAATTACTTCCCGAGGCATAAGCGGAGCTCAACCTGAATAATACATTAGTCGAAAAGAACAAGCGCATTAATTTCGATAATAAGATCCTGCTGGTTCTGGTGTGGGATCGATTGTACCATTATATGCTGAACGGGGATAATTCGAATGGAATACAGCAAGGTGATGATTTTATCATGGGAAGTAATACTCGATCATCCTGGAGGCCTGGGCAGCAATCCATGAATTGGGGTCTGAATCTCTGGCCAGGTTGAGCCAATGATAGGCGAGCGTGGGCTCTCCAAGATCGAGGTAAACGGTTCCCAGGCGAAGGTAAGCAGGCAGATTAGCCGGGTTTGATTGCACTGCCTGCAATGCATAACGCTCTGCTGAATGATAGTCTTTAAGGGCTAGCATCACCTGGGTCATCATATCCAGTGAATCAGAGTCGTGTGGAGCCAGGATAATTGCCTGTCGGGCAGCCGGGAGAGCCAGCTCGCGCACCTGGATGTGGTTATCCAAGGCAAACCCAGCCAGCAAGCGATAGAATAACGGATCTTGGGGGGCGAGCTGGATGGCTTGCTGGAATTTTGCCTGGGCTGCTGGCAAGTCACCAGATTTGGATATGATGTTCCCCAGCTCGGAATATAGGTAAGGATCGGAAGGGTCTAATGATATTGCCTGCTCCAGGTAGTTTTGCGCCTGTGCAAAGTCTTGCTGGCGCTCCCAATACAGACCCATGAGGGTATTGGCGAGCACCGAACCCGCATCCAATTGTAAAGCTTGCTGCAATTCAGCCAGCCCGGCATCGGAAGTGGCACCGGTTTCTTCTATGGTCATTTGCTGCCTGGTTTCACCAAGGAAAGCCCATGCGTCGGCATAGCCCGGATCCACTCCAGTGGCTCCTTTGAAGGCTTCGGCAGCAAAAGTCCACTCTCCCATGCTGGCCAGCTGGCGCCCAGAGGTAAGCAGGGTATAGGCAGGCTGCTCGAACAAGCTGGCGGTGCGAATTTTATCGTGCAAAGACTGAGCATTTGAAGCGAGTGACGGGTCGATTTGAGCTGCCTGGGCTAAATATGGCAGGGCATTTAGAGGATTGGTAGCTGCATACAGCAGTCCAACCTGGTAATAGAGGTGGCCGTCGGTTGGATTTAATGCAATTAGTTTCTGATATCCGGCAATTGCTGGAGGATAGTCTTTTTGCTGGAGGTGAAGGCTAACCAAATCCTGGAGCGCAGCCGGGGAATCCTCTCCTTCGCTCGCAGCCTTCCAGGCAGCTTCAGCTTTGGCAAGATTACCGGCTTGTTGGTAGGCCTCGCCCAACAGGATCAGGTCATCGACGGTGAGATGGTTTGTGATTGCCGGAAGTTCAAGGTATCGGATGGTCGTTTGCGATTCACCAGCCTGGAAGGCAAAGCGGGCAGCCTGGACCAATAATTCAGGCCGCCAGGGATAATAATCAACCACGCCAGCAGTGTAGCTTGCAGCACTGTGATAATCACCTGCTGCTGCAGATTGGTAGGCATCAGACTGGAGACGGGTAAGCGCTCGAGGAACTGCACCGATCCCGACCACGGCGATCAAAATGCTTACCACCAGGATGCGAAAATAAACTTGAACAGGAGAAACAGTGTTCACCAGGATTGATTATATTGCAAAAGGATGGCAGATTGGGCTCATTCGCGGTATTAAATAGATATCCGGTTAACTTTTCTCCGGGCAATCCAATTGACTTCCTCATTCGCAATCAAGGGAGAGATGTATAAAAAGTCACGATATGGTTGATCCTGCTTGTAGTCGTTATCGTGGGCATGATTTATAATGATGCATCATACTCTCTCAGGAGGATGCATATGGATTTCGCCTTGACAGACGAGCACCGCATGGTTCAGCAAATGGTGCGTGATTTCGCAACCAAGGAAGTAGCTCCAATCATCAAGGAATTTGATCGTGCCCAGCAAATGGCTCCCTTCATCCTGCCCCGCATGGGCCAGCTGGGTATCCTGGGGATTTGCTTGCCGGTGCGCTATGGGGGACAGGGTATGGATTACATCTCGCTTGGGCTGGCCTGCGAGGAGCTGGAAGCAGTAGACAGCACCCTGCGGGTGGTAATGTCGGTGCATATGGGCCTCAACAGCATGGGTCTGTTGCAGTGGGCGACGGAAGAGCAAAAACAAAAGTTCCTGGTGCCGCAGGCCAAAGGAGAGAAGATCGCTTGCTTCGGATTGACCGAGCCGGGAGCTGGTTCTGATGTGGCGGCGATAAGCAGCACGGCAAAATTGATCGGTGATGAATATGTCCTGAATGGTGAGAAAATGTGGATTTCATTGGCCACCAAAGCGGATCACTGCCTGTGGGTGGGCCGCACCAACAGCAAGGCAGCAGACCCGCATGAAGGCCTGTCTGCCTTCCTGGTGGAGTTGAATCGGCCTGGGGTGACCACTGGTGATATCCATGGTAAGCTGGGTGTAAGGGCAGGCTCAACCGGGTGGATTAATTTCCAGGATGTGCTTTTGCCAGCTGACCAGCGTATTGGCGAGGAAGGAGAAGGATTCAGAATCGCCATGGCGTGCCTGGATAACGGTCGCTATACCGTTGCTTCAGGCGCCACGGGTTTGATCCGCGCCAGCCTGGAAGCGAGTGTCAGGTATGCAAAAGAGCGTAAAGCGTTTGGCAGGCAGATAGCTAGGTTCCAGCTGATACAGGAAAAAATCGCCAACATGGTGCAGTCATATGAAATGGCGCGCCTGTTGTACCTGCGTGCCGGTTGGATGAAAAACCAGGGCGTGCGCAATACGCGGGAAACCTCCCTGGCAAAGTGGTTCGCCACAGATGAGTCTTTTAAAGCAGCTTCAGACGCCATTCAAATCCATGGAGCGTATGGGTACAGTGATGAATATGATGTGGAGCGTTTCCTGCGCAATTCACGTGGGGCGATCATCTACGAAGGCACCAGTGAAATCCACCAGCTTGTGCAGGCTGGATACGCGCTGGGTTTACGGGAAGATACCCCCTTACGCTGCGAACTGCCGGCTTATAATGCTGAGGATTGGCAATAGAGCGATCTTCCAGTTACGCCGTAATGTCCTCGCAGGTTGATTAATAGTATAATTGCATTGGCACCCAGATCAGCAATGACTGGGATGAAGTAGTAGAAAATACAGGTCAATTTTGGCCCCTACCAGAATCTTGAAAGGAGGGTACCATGTCAGATATTCAATCCCCCAATATTATTATTTCCGAAGAACGAAAAAAAATAACCGTTCGCCAGATCCAGGCAATGAAAACGCGCGGCGAACCTATCAGTATGCTGACGGCATATGATTATCCAACTGCCCTGGTGATGGACCAGGCGGGCATGGACATCATCCTGGTGGGTGATTCCCTGGGTATGGTAGAACTGGGCTATGAAAGCACACTGCCTGTGACCATGGACGAGATGATCCACCACTGTAAAGCAGTATCACGCGGTGCTAAATATGCCTTGTTAGTGGGTGACATGCCGTTCCTGTCGTACCAGGCTTCCACCAGCGAGGCGGTGCACAATGCAGGTCGCTTTCTGCAGGAAGCCGGGATGAACGCAGTCAAGCTAGAAGGTGGCAATGAAAGGGCAGCGACCGTGGAAGCCATCGTAAGTGCAGGCATCCCAGTGATGGGTCACCTGGGCTTAACGCCGCAAAGCGTTCATAAGCTGGGCGGCTTTCGAACGCAGGGTCGGGATGCTGAAGCAGCTTATAAACTGCTGGAGGATGCCCTGGTGTTGCAGCAAGCAGGTTGCTTCAGCCTGGTGCTTGAATCGATCCCTGGGCGGCTGGCAGAGCTCGTGTCGCGACGGCTTGACATTCCCACCATCGGTATTGGCGCTGGAGTGGGATGTGATGGGCAGGTGCTGGTTGTCCATGACATGCTGGGGTTATTCGAGCGTTTCACTCCCAAATTCGTAAAACGCTATGCAAACCTGGCGGATGTCATGCAGCGCGCCTTTCGTGATTATATCGGGGATGTGAAGGCAAGATCATTCCCTGCTGCACAGCATACCGTTGATATGAAAGATGAAGAGTGGGAGCGCCTGGAGGCAAAGCTTGCTCAGATGGACGTGAGCTTATTATTGCAAAACCAGCCAGTGAGGTGATTGTATGGGCATCCTGGTGGCAGGAACAGGTGCTCTGGCATGTTTGTTCGCTGCCCGTTTAGCTGCTCGAGGGATTCAGGTTACCATGCTGGGCAACTGGCCCGAGGGCCTTGCTGCATTAAGGGATAATGGCCTGTATGTATTGGAAATGGATGGTAGCACGCATCGATATGCGGTGGAAGTCATGGATGGGTCCAGCTGCGAAGGCGAGTACCCACATGCATTGGTGCTGGTCAAATCCTGGCAGACAGAGCGCACAGCCAGGCAGCTTGCCCAATGCCTGTCTCTAAATGGGATCGCTCTGACATTACAAAATGGGTTGGGTAACGCTGAAACCCTGAAGAGCACCCTTGGATCCGAACGGGTTGCCATCGGTGTAACCACCGTTGGGGCCCGGATGCTAGAGCCGGGGTATGTGCAGCATACCGGAGATGGAAAGGTGATCCTCGCGGCAACCCCGGGCTTGAATGGTCTGGATGAGCAGTTGGATGAGGCCGGGTTCCAGGTGGAGATGGCTGCTGACTTGCAGTCACTCCAGTGGGGCAAGTTGGTGATCAATGCGGCAATTAACCCGCTCACCGCGCTATTGAGGGTGGAGAATGGCGAGCTGCTGTCACGCCCGGACGCGCGCGAGGTTATGGAAGATACAGCTCGGGAAGCAGCATCGGTGGCTGAAAGCCTGGGAATAGGGCTGCCTTATCCCGATCCACGGGCGGCGGTGGCTGAAGTGGTGCACAATACCGCCTCCAATATCTCATCCATGCTGCAGGATGTGATGCGCGGAACACCTACCGAGATCGATGCGATTAACGGGGCGGTTGCCCGGGCAGGTGAAATTACAGGTGTGCCCACGCCGCTCAACCACCTGCTGTGGCGCCTGGTGAAAGCCCTGGATCAAAAGAAATAGAGGAGGATGAATGAAAGTCGTTGAGTCGCTGGAAGAGCTGCGTCTGGCCCGAGATGGTTTGGTAGAGCCTGTTGGATTGGTGCCGACCATGGGCTTCCTGCACGATGGGCACTTGTCACTGGTAAGGCGGGCACGCAGCGAGTGTTCAAGCGTGGTGGTGAGCATTTATGTCAACCCCACCCAGTTTGAGCCGAGCGAAGACCTGGAGAAATACCCCCGTGATTTGAAGGCTGACCTGGATAAACTGGCAGCTGAAAATGTAGACCTGGTTTGGTCCCCGACCGATAAGGTGATTTACCCGGCTGGATACCAGACCTGGGTGATGGTAGAAGAAGTCACCAGGGTATTAGAGGGCGCTTTCAGGCCGGGGCATTTTAGGGGTGTGGCGACGGTGGTGAGCAAGCTTTTCAACGCGGTCGCACCCAGCAAAGCTTATTTCGGACAAAAGGATGCGCAACAAGCTGTGGTGATCCGTAGGATGGTGCGCGACTTGAATTTTCCCATTGATATCGTGGTCTGCCCGGTCGTGCGCGAGCCGGATGGGCTGGCCATGTCGAGCCGTAATGTTTATCTTGATATGGAGGAACGCCGTGCTGCAGCAGCATTATCGCGAGGATTGTTCAAAGCCAGGGCAGCTTTTGAAACGGGGGAGCGCGATGCATCTCGTTTACGTCATACAGTGCTGGATGCGCTGGTGACCGAGCCTTTGGTGAAGGTGCAGTACGTGTCTTGCGCCCATCCCGATACACTGCAAGAGCTGGAAGGGCAGGTCGACCACGCCTTGCTCTCTCTGGCGGTAGTGATTGGAAAAACTCGCCTGATCGACAATATCCTGGTTTAAACCAGGCGGTGGATGCCTGGCACGTGAAATTAATAAAAGTGTGAGGATAAAATGTTGCTAACCATTGATATCGGGAACACGAATATTACCCTGGGTTTGTATGAAGGCAAGACGCTGGGACCCCGATGGCGCCTGGCGACAGATTATGACCATATGCCGGATGAGTATGGACTGCAGCTGCTCGGCCTGCTGGAGCATGTGGGTCACCAGCCGGATGATATTACCGGGATATGCATGGCTTCTGTGGTGCCACCCATTACCAGTAAAATCGTCGAAGCTTGCCGCCGGTATATCCATAAGGATCCATTGGTAGTGGATGCTGGGGTGAAAACAGGTGTGCGGGTGAGGTACGAAGACCCGCACGCAGTAGGAGCCGACCGCATTGTGGATGCTGTGGCTGTTATCCACCTATACAGTATACCGGCCTGTGTTGTTGATTTTGGCACGGCCACCACCTTCGACGCAATCTCAAAAAACGGGGACTACCTGGGTGGAGCAATCGCGCCGGGCATCGCCATTGCAGCTGATGCGCTTTTTAGGCATACAGCCAAACTCCCTAGGGTGGACATCCAAAAACCTCCCTCGGTTATTGGCCGCAACACCGTGCACTCGATGCAGTCAGGATTGTTGTTCGGATATGTAGGCTTGGTGGAGGGCATGGTGGCGCGCTACCGTCAAGAGCTAGGAGATGATTTAAGAGTAATTGCAACCGGTGGTCTGGCTGATATCCTGGCTCACGAGACGAATGTGATCCAGGTGGTGGCTCCCTGGCTTACCCTGGATGGACTGCAAATTATTTGGGAGATGAATTGCCCGGCTGAATGAAATCATGAACTGCAAAGAAACAAATCCAGCTGTTGTTTTATTATGAGAACACTGTAATCAATAAAAAATGCATCGGGGTATAATCTATAGGATTATGGAAACAGAAATCCTGAAAGCAAGTTACCCCAATGCTCTGAGCCATGCCGTGGATGTGTTACAACACGGCGGATTGGTGGCATTTCCCACAGACACTGTATATGGGCTGGCAGCATTGCCCTTCAATGGTGAATATGTGGAGGGCTTGTTTTCAGCTAAGGGCAGGAATAACACCCGGGCAATCGCAATCTTGATCGGTGATTTTAGCGATTTAGAAAAAGTTGTGGATCATTTTGATAAGCTGGCTGAACGCCTGGCACGTCATTTTTGGCCGGGACCGCTCACCCTGGTGGTGAAAAAGCAACCAAACCTGCCGGATGTACTTTCACCGGATAACACGATCGGCGTCCGTATGCCCGATAATAAACTCGCACTGGCGCTTTTGTGTAAAATTGGGCCCCTGGCAGTCACTTCTGCCAATATCTCGGGCGAAGAGAATACCAATACTGCCGAGGAAGTGAGCCGCCAGCTTAATGGCAGGGTACATTTAATCCTGGATGGCGGACGAACCTCGGGAGGTGTGCCATCCACTGTGGTCGATTGCACCACCCCCTCGCTGGCCATCCTGCGTGAGGGACCAATCAGCCAGAAAGACATCGAGGAAGCCCTCGCCTGAGCCTGGTTTTATTCTCACGAACTTTTTAATCTTTTTTCATGACATTTTCAGGTGAATGTATATAATGATAGTTGCATTCTCCTCACTCAAACTCGCCCGATGAGATTGGAGCCATCTCAGAGGGCGATTTGAGTTTAATAGGGATTCGATCATCTCCCTCTTATTTTTGGTTTAAAAGCAATATTTCAGGGATTAGGCGGGGCTGGTATTTCAGATATGGGCCAATTCGGTAATACATCCATGTCCAGCGGGTCACGTTGCCCACGCACGAACCTGAAATAGCCGGCACCGGCAATCATGGCAGCATTATCCGTGCAGAGCCAGATGGGTGGTATATGGAGTGGGACTGTAGCGTTCATCTGGATGGAATGGCGCAGGGCTCGGTTAGCAGACACTCCTCCTGCGATGAGAATATTCTTGGCGGAATATTCCCTGGCGGCTTTGATCGTTTTAGTCACCAGCACATCCACCACGGCAGCCTGGAAGCTTGCTGCCAGGTCTGCCACAGGCAATGATTTGTGGGGATCTTTTTGGCGCACTTCACGCATCACGGCGGTCTTCAAGCCGCTGAACGAAAAATCCCAGCTGTCCTCCAGCCAGGCACGTGGGAAGTTATAAGCCGACGGATTGCCATCTACAGATGCATTCTGGATGGCGGGGCCACCCGGGTATTCCAGGCCAAGCAGGCGCGCCACTTTGTCAAATGCCTCGCCAGCGGCATCATCTAAGGTGGCGCCTAAATGTTGGTAATGCAAATGATCCTTCATCAATACCAGTTCGGTATGCCCTCCAGAGACGATCAGTGCCGCGAGGGGAAATTTGGGTGGATTTGGAGGTGTGGCATCGGGCTTGTATGCCCAGGCAGAATAAAGATGGCCCTCCAGGTGACTGACCCCGATCAAAGGCAGGCTGCTGCCCAATGCCAGGCCTTTGGCGGTGTTCATACCCACCACCAGGGAGCCGGGCAATCCCGGGCCGCGCGTAACTGCAATCGCATCCAGGTCTTTCAAGGTCATATGCGCCTGTTGGAGTGCCTGTTCGATAATTGGATAGATAACCTTGATATGCTGCCTGGAAGCAACTTCAGGGAACACTCCGCCAAATTGCGCGTGCAGGTCTATCTGTGAAGCCACCACGCTGGAGAGGATCAGGCGCCCATTTTCAACCACGGCAGCTGCGGTTTCATCGCATGACGTCTCAATACCCAGGATGCGGACGGGAGGGGTGTCTGCTTGTAACTTCGGTTTGGGAGATGTTTTCGGCATATCTGGCTTACCCTGCGTTTATCTATATCTTGGGTAGGATTTTATCCTGTTTTTACCGGTAGGACCAAATCCAGGGGATAATTTGCCAGCACCTGGATCTTTCCATCAGGCTGCACCCAAAAGCTGTCTTCCAGGCGCACACCCATGCCCTTTTCTGGATAATATAAACCGGGCTCGATGGTAAATACCGTCCCGGGCACCAGGCAGTCAAACTCGTCACTGCTGGCTCCACTCCACGGGCGCTCGTGCACATTCAAGCCGATGCCGTGCCCCAATGAATGCACATAACCAGCCTGTGTATTCGGATTTTCCCTGATGGTGGGGTGGCCCTGGGCTGAGAACAGCTCGCAGGCCATATCCTGGTAGTTTTTAAACGGCGCACCGGCTTTCAGCTGACCGGTGATGTGATCATATGCAGAAAATACCGTTTCGTACAATGCCAGCACCTCATCCGGTGCATATCCCAGGCACCATGTGCGGGTGAAATCATAATAATAGCCACCACCTGCCTCGCAAGGGTAGATGTCGAAAACGATGGTCTGGCCGAGCTTGAGCGGATCCCGTGGATTTCCTGAGGAATGGGGCACGCCGGCATCACTACCGATGGCGAAGATGGTATCTTCGGGATTTTCAGCGCCTCGCTCAGACAGCCACAAGTTGATGCGGCTTTTCACATCCCCGACGGTTAGAGGTTGGCCATCTGGCTTTACCACGGTGTCGTTGCGCACGGCGTGAGAGGTAATATAGTCTGCCACCAGGCCAACTACCTGGGTGGTAATCTGTCCCATTTTGCGAATGTGCTCGATCTCAACCTGGTCCTTGGTCATGCGGGCGAGCATCAATACTGAGTTGTTCACTTCCCCAACCAGGGTCAGGGAAGGCATCTCACGCTGCAGGGCGGTAAAAATTGCATAGCTTGACCCAATCTCTGATCGCCCATACAAGGCGATGTTTCCCGAGACCACCCCGCACTCGCTGAGCATCAGCTGATAACGCCTGGCTGTGGCCAGTTGGTAATCGCCATCGGCGTCTTTAAGCAGGTCAAGGAAATTATACTCCGCCAGGTTTTTCGTGGTTAAGCCCGATTTTGCCGCTTCATCGCGTTCCATGGGGTTGCAAAACAAGATAGGTGCCTCACCTCTTTTTTTAATCAGGTCAGCACTGCTCACGTGCCCGCCGCCAGTCATGTAGACCATGGCGGGATTGTGTTGGGCCGGGCCCGAGATCAAGATGGCATCCAGGTCTCTTTCCAGCATCAATCTATCAAGGTCATTTTTCATAATAAAGATATCCTTCTTAATTTGTTTTTATCACAGAACGAATCGCGTTGATTAAATCCTGCTCCTGCTCGGCCAGGATGGTGCGTGGATCGAGGATGATCTTTTCGTCCTCCAGACGCGCGATCACAGGCGGGTGACATTGCCGTAAGCTTTCCACAACCCGGTTGGGTGAGCGCACTTGCAAGGACAGCACGAAGGTGGGTAATGTTTCCTCGGGAAGCGAGCCGCCTCCTACGGTTGAGTGGCTGGGGATTACCTGGCCCTTACCCAGGGTAATCCGCCAGGCCTCGGCGCGGTCTTTTAGTGCCTGAGGGGTAGCGGAAATCATCTGCCAGATGGGGATTTCTTGTAGTGCTTTATCCTTCAGGTAAATCAGCAATGTGGCAGACAGAGCGGCCAGGCAGAGCTTATCCGCACGGATGGCACGCGCTAGGGGATGTTTTTTTAGCTTGGCGACCAGGTCGGCTTTACCCAGGATGATACCTGCCTGCGGCCCGCCCAGTAGCTTATCGCCAGAGAAGCAAACCAGGTCAGAGCCTGCCTGCAGTGATTCAAATACGGTGGGCTCATGCTGCATGCCAAATTGGGCGGTATCCAGCAGTGCGCCGGAGCCCAAATCGTCCACCAGGGGGATGCCGGCATGGTGAGCTACTTCGGCTAGCTGTGAAAGGGCTGGCTCGGAGGTAAAGCCGGTGATTCGAAAATTCGAGTGGTGGGTGTGCAGCACGATGACTGGGGATGCCTGCTGGATGGCAGTAGTGTAATCATCAAGGTGGACCCGGTTGGTGGTGCCCACTTCGTAGAGATGAGCCCCTGATTGATGCATCACATCCGGAATGCGGAAGCCTCCGCCGATCTCCACCAACTGGGTGCGGGATATTACCACCCTGTGGTGGCGTGCCAGCGCGGAGAGCACCAGCAGCACTGCGCCGGCGTTATTGTTGACCACCAGGGCAGCCTCAGCATGTGTGAGCTGCTGCAACAGTGCTTCGGCGTGCACCAGCCGTGAGCCACGCCGCCCCCGCTGCAGGTCGAATTCGAGGTTCGAGTAGCTTAGCGAGACTGCTTGGATGGCATGTATGGCAGCCTGGCTGAGCGGTGCCCTTCCCAGGTTGGTGTGCAGGATCACCCCGGTGGCGTTGATCACGGGTTGAATGGAAGGTAGCGTCCACCTCTGCAGTGCCTCGAACGCCTGATCTAATATTTCATCGCTTGCAGGAATTCGCTGCGATTGGTCGAAATCCTTGCGGGCGTGCTCAATCGTTTGGCGTAATGCTTCCAGGGTCAGCGGCCGACCAAAATCGGCAACCCAGGAGGCAACTACAGGCTGCTGCAGCAACTGTTCGATGGAAGGCAGATCGCGCAAGCTGCTCATCGGAAGGTCCGGGGAAAACAGTTGTATGCTGAAGCCGCGCTTAAGCCTTCCACTGGCTCTTCTCGCTCAGCCTCAGCAAAAATTCGATCAGCCCCAGACCGATGGCCAATAATATTGCCAGTGCTGGGTTTAACACCCGGCCCATCTGGAGCCATAGCAAAGTGGCCGCGTAAACGGCGAACCAGAGTGCCTGTCTAACTACCACGAAGTAGGTGGGTGGAGGAGTGCTGGGGAAACGCCGGTTAAGAAAAGCGATGATGGGTAGAATTGTGCCCGTAACAGCCAGTACGATGAGGAAGAAAAAAAGCCAGCGCGGGCCTACGGTTGGCAGCGTGGTGAGAACCAGTGCGATCAGCCCACCCCACCCGATAATTAATAAAAAGATCGATGTGGGGAAAAAATTCGCCACGCGTGGTGAGAGATTGGATTTCATATTTAGTTTAATTCTATCACAGGCGTTAAAAAATAAACCAGGCGGATGAACCATCCATCCGCCTGGTTATATACTTACATGTCGCGGAACTCGCCTTCCACCACTTCACCCTCACCATCCGGATTACCCGGTTTGTTCCTATTGTTTCCAGAAGCAGAATTGGGTGAACTCCCGTTTCCCGGCTGGCCTGAGCTCTGTGAGGCATACATCTGCTGGCTGAGGGCATAAAATGCATTCTGCACTTCACCTGCAAGGTCATTGATCTTCTTGATCTCATCGCCTTTCATAGCGTCACGCAGCTGGTTGATCCTGGCTTCGATATTTTGCCGGTCTGTTGCGGGAACTTTATCTTGCAGGTCACGCAAGGCCTTTTCAGTCTGATAGATCAAGCTGTCAGCATTGTTACGCACCTCGATGAGCTCTCGCAAGCGCTTATCCTCAGCTTCGTGCTCACGTGCTTCACGCACTTTACGCTCGATCTCATCCTTATTCAAGTTGGTTGATGCGGTGACGGCAACTTTCTGCTCTTTGCCGGTGGCTTTGTCATGAGCGGTCACGTTCAAAATACCATTGGCGTCAATATCGAAGGTCACTTCGATTTGAGGAGTGCCACGCAAGGCAGGCGGAATGCCCTCCAGGCGAAAGCGTCCCAGGCTCATGTTATCGGCTGCCATTTGCCTTTCCCCTTGCAGGATGTGGATATCAACAGCAGTCTGGTTGTCCTCAGCAGTAGAGAATACCTCGGTTTTCTTCACCGGGATGGTGGTATTGCGATCAATCAAGACGGTCATCACACCGCCCAGCGTCTCCAGGCCAAGCGACAGCGGGGTCACATCGAGTAACAACACATCCTTCACCTCGCCGCCCAGCACTCCTGCCTGGATAGCAGCCCCCACCGCAACCACCTCATCTGGGTTCACACCCTTATGGGGTTCCTTGTTTGTCAGAGAGCGCACCAGGTCTTGCACCATGGGCATGCGTGTGGCGCCACCCACCAGCACCACTTCATTGATTTCATCAATGCTCAGGTTGGCATCCTTCAAAGCAGATTGGAAGGGCTGGCGCAGGCGCACTACCAGGTCTTCAGTCAGCTGCTCAAAGCGTGAGCGAGTCAACTTGGTTTGCAGGTGCTTGGGGCCATTCGCATCGGCTGTGATGTAAGGCAGGTTGATCTCAGTCTCCACCACGCTGGAAAGTTCAATTTTAGCTTTTTCAGCGGCTTCGCGTAAGCGCTGCAAAGCCTGTCGATCCTTGCGTAAATCAATACCAGACTCCGACTTAAATTGGTCTGCTACCCAATTCACAATGCGTTCATCCCAATCATCACCACCCAGGTGAGTATCACCATTGGTGGCACGCACCTCAATTACACTGCCACCCACCTCGAGGATCGACACATCGAAAGTTCCGCCACCCAGGTCGAATACCAGGATGGTCTCATTCGCTTTTTTATCCAGTCCATATGCCAGGGCAGCAGCGGTTGGTTCGTTGATGATGCGCATGACTTCCAACCCGGCGATTTTGCCGGCATCCTTGGTTGCTTGGCGCTGGCTATCATTAAAATAAGCGGGTACGGTAATGACAGCCTGATTAACGGGCTGGCCCAGGTAGGCCTCAGCATCCTGCTTAAGCTTACCCAGGATCATGGCAGAGATGTCCTGAGGGGTGTAATCGGTTCTCATAATCGGTACACGCACCCGCGCATCTTTGGCTGGTCCTTCGACAACCTGAAATGAGACAATTTTTCGTTCAGCCTCCACTTCATCAAAACGGCGACCCATAAAGCGTTTGATGGAGTAAATTGTGTTATCAGGATTAATGACAGCCTGTCGTTTGGCGGTTTGACCGACCATCCGTTCCCCATTTTTATTGAAGCCCACCACTGATGGTAATAACCGTGAGCCCTCTGCGGTGGTGATCACGGTTGGCTCTCCACCTTCCATGACGGCCACTACACTGTTCGTTGTTCCTAAATCAATACCTATAATTTTAGACATATACTACTCTCCTCTGTATGTCTGGCATGCTGTAGTAACCATTCACATACAGATCATTTTTTCTTATGGTTAAAATACAACTTTTGTGCAAGAATCATATTAACGGGATGTAGGAAGGGTATATGAAAGAAGTGATCTGTTTTTTTGATATGCTATTTGTTCCTTCCTTTGGAAGTATTCCTTAATCTAAAATGAGAATCTGCATTAAAAGTATGCCAAATTTGGCGAAAAAATATTGATTACCGGTTATTTTTTATCGTAAATTCTATTTCTGGCATGGCTATATATAGACTTTTATCCAGAATACAGCAGAATAATGCCATATATGGGGGCAAGAACACATGTTCCCCAATCTCCGGGCTATAGTTTCACTTCACCCCTCGTGGGTCAACTGCTTTTATAAATATCAAGGTTGAGTTTGCTTTAACATTACAAATCTTAAATAATTGGTAATTTTAAAGATAGCGTAGGTTAAGTATATTGCCATAGGTGCGGATTATCTGCTAAAATGCGGGGGTCATAATCAGGTTATAGAGGTACGTAAGTATGGTTAGCCAGCCTAAATATTGAAGTCAGCGGCTGGCTTTTCCGTAAAAAACGAACAGGTAAATATATATAAACAATCTCACCATACAACCGGCTGAGATGATTTGACATGCTGTTGTCGCATCCTTATCTTGAGGAGGAAGGGATTGCATGAAAGCTGAGCAAGCATGGCAGGCTGTCCTAGGTCAATTACAATTGGATATGCCCAGGGCATCGTTTGACACCTGGGTGCAGAATGCAGAGATCGTAAGCTATGAAGACAATGTATTTGTGATCGGTGTGCCTAATGCTTATGCCCGCGATTGGCTGGATAGCCGGTTGTCTAGCAAAATCAAGCGTTTATTATGCGGGATTATGAATCGTACGGTGAGCATTCGATTTATCGTCTGGCAGACAGCCAGTGATCAGGAAATCGTCGAGACCGTGGTAACGGATAAAGAACCGGAAGTTATTGCAGCGCAGACCTCGACCAGTGCCTTAATCAGCCGTTACAGCTTTGATAACTTTATTGTCGGTCCATCCAACAGGTTAGCGCACGCCGCTTCTCTGGCGGTGGCGGAACGTCCGGCTCAGGCATATAACCCTCTATTCCTTTACGGAGGCGTGGGCTTGGGGAAGACCCATCTTTTACACGCTATCGGTAATCACTGCTTGAGGCATGGACAAAATGTTTTATATGTGACCTCTGAAGAGTTCACCAATGACCTGATCGATGCCATTCGCAGCCATACCACCCAGGCTTTCAGGGAAAAGTACCGCCACATCGATGTGTTATTGATTGACGATATCCAGTTCATTGCGGGAAAAGAATCCACCCAGGAGGAATTTTTCCATACCTTTAATTCTCTGCACGGGCAAGACAAGCAGATCGTGATTACTTCTGACCGGCCCCCCAAGGCATTGGTGACTTTGGAGGAACGACTGCGTTCGCGTTTCGAATGCGGCCTGGCAGCTGATATCCAGCCTCCTGACTTCGAGACCCGGGTCGCCATCCTTAAATCAAAATCGGAACGTATGGGGCATGCCATTCCCGATGAAATAGTGGCAAAAATAGCACGGCGGGTGCAGTCAAATATCCGTGAGCTGGAAGGCAGCCTGACACGGGTGCTGGCTTTCAGTGATTTAAGAGGTCTACCTTTGAATGAAAATTTGGTGGACATTGCCCTGGCAGATCTATCGCCGAAACCGGCTACCATTGAGCCAACCGAGATCATGAGCCAGGTGGCAGGTGCATTTGGAGTATCGATCCAGAACCTGACTGGTCCTGATCGGCGGCAGGAGGTGGTATTGCCCAGGCAAATCGCCATGTATTTGCTGCGCGAGGAAGCGAACTACTCTCTGCCAAAGATAGGTGAAGCAATGGGTGGGCGTGACCATACCACCGTCATGTACGCTTGCCAAAAGGTGACCGATATGCTGGAGAGGGATGATAAGCTGCGCCGCCAGGTGATCAAAATCCGTGAGCAAATCTACGGCCAATCTAAGTTAGCCTTTTAATTTGGCAGGATTTGTTAGCGATCGATAAAGGTATATGCCCTGACGGTTTTCCCTGGCCACGCAGGTAGGGGTTTTAAGTGGTGTTCTTTTTCCTTGAATTCCACCAATTGATGAGGCGATTAAAAAGCCTGGCAAACCAATGGAAACCCATCGGCTCGAGCACTTCATGGTAATTAGCCCATGGATCACGATCCAGCATCTTGTTGAAAGTGTAGCGGGCGAATAATGTGATGCTCGCCAATACGGGTGCAGCCAGCATCAGGCCGATCACCCCGATTAAATTAAAGGCGATGAGAGCGACGATCAATACTGCGGCAGGATGCACACCCAGGCTTCTTCCCATGATCCGGGGTGACACCAGGTTATCATAAGTTTGGTCCACCAGGATGGAAAGCCCGATGGTAATGATGGTGAAGTAGGGTGCTAACACATGAAAGGTATTATCGCCCTGGAAAAGTGTCACCAGCGCCATGATGATATAAACGATGATCGGGCCGACATATGGCACGAAGCGCGCCAGGCCGGCAATTGTGGCCACAGCAAAAGCATAACGTACACCCAGGATAGATAGCAATATGGTGTAACTGATGATCACCATGATCACAATCGTGATCTGGCCTCTCAGGAAAGCATTCCAGATACGCCCCATGGCTGCACTTAAGCGCTGGATATCAGAACGGTAGCCTGGGATGTCAAGATAGTCGACGATGCTCGGCATTGTCCCGGAATCTGCCAGGACAAAGTAAGATATGATCATGACGAAGAACATCCATCCGACTGTACTGGCTGTGGCAGTTGCAAGTGTCCCGGCCAGGGTACCGGCCCGACCAATGATGGATTGCAGTGCTGTGATTACCTGAGAGCTGAATTGCCCAAGGTCGGTTAACTGGCTGAGATTAATGGTGTAGGGACCGATGATGATCACCTGCTGGGATAAATTATCGATCAGGCCGGGCAGGTTATTCACGAAGGTTTCAATTTGGTTGATCAGGCTGACAATTTGCTGGAAGGCAGCCAGGCCCGACAGGGTGAATAAACCAATCACAATGATCAGTAATGAAAAATACACAATATTGACCGATACTCGCCATGAGAGCCTGGTATGGCTGGTAAGGAATTCGACCAATGGATGTAGTAAATAGATCACGACGAATGCCAGGATCAGCGGCCCAATGATGGAGCGAAAATAAATCAGCATGGCAAAGACCAGCCCGGCGAAGATCATCCCCATGATCAGCTTAAATGACGTGCTCCAGGTTGGAGAGGGTGGTTTGGGTTCCTCGATGCTCACGATAAATCTTCTCTTTTCTGGGTTCGCTGCCACCAATAATGCCTGCGCGGTGGCAGAGGCTCTACCGAGCTGACCGGTGACCATTCCATATCAAATAGATTGGCATAAAGATATTGACCGATAACTCTCAGCGTGGCAATTGTGGGGGCTGCCAATGGAATACCGATTATACCAGCCAAGAGTGCACCAGCTACAATTCCTAAAATGACTACTAATGGAGGAAGATGTACCTTGCTTCCGATGATACGAGGGATCAAATAGTAATCGTCAAATGGCTCAAAAAGTGTATATAGGCCGATAATGATCAGCATAAATACCCAATGAGGGATAGAAATCCATGTTGATCCCAGTAAAAGTGCTAATAATGCAGCGACAACCAGCCAGATGCCATGGCCGATACTGGGGAAAAACTCCATAAAACCGGCAAAGATAGCCATTGCCCAGGCGAATGGCAAACCGAGGATCATACCAATAACAAACCATATGGCAGTGACAACCGCGGCTAATAGAATTTGACCCCTGAAGAATGCATTCCAAATTTGGTTGATTTCACTGCGAAACCAATCATATTCAGGCTTATACGCAGGAGGAACGCGCGCAGTAAACCATTCGTCAAGCCTGGCTGAGTCCCTGATGAGAAAAAAGGAGATTATGATGATAAAAACGATTGCGATAATCGACGTGAGGATATCTCTTAAAATAATCACCGTCTGGCCGATGACTGGTGACAGGAGTGTTTGTAAAGAATTGATAGCCTGGTCGACGAGGTTGCTTGGATGAATGGTGATGCCAAAAATCACATACTGTTTTGCCAGGCTGTTCTGTATCGAGATAATGATATCCTGAGGATTGATCTGGGTTGTAGGGAAATTTCGACTAATAAAAGTAACAATCAGGTAAGGTATGCCGATGAGAAATGCCAGAACAAGCAGGTAGGTTAAAATTATGATCATCACCCGTGGCAGGCGGATATTTTTTTGTATTAGATTCACCAGGGGGTTTAATACGTATGCGATAATTACCGAGATAATAATGGGGATAATGAATGCCTGGAAACGAGTTAACAAGTAAATGATGAATACCAATATTAGCAGGCTGACGGTCAATTTCGTTGCATATGGCCAGGAAGCTCGTTTCACTTTCCCACCCTTTTACATTCATCTGGAGAGCAGAATTACAATCGAATTATTAATGCAGGAAAAATGACAATACGACCAGGATAAGGATAAATGAGCCTGCAAGAACGCCTACGCGGTGAATATCACGAATCACAACGTGATAATCCGGATTAAATCCTGTAAGGCGGTTGCTCGTTAATGGATCTGCTGCGGGTTTTTCTACCCCGCGATTGATATCCCGGCGATTTGAATGTTTTGATTTTTTCGCCATAACTCACTCCATGAAAAAGTATAACATACCTGTGGAATATAACATTCTTCGGGTTAATTGTTTATCGACCCATATTATATATCTTATTCATTCCCCGTCTGTAAATTCGCTCGGACGACAATGCGCTGGTTATCCACCATATAAGGGTAACATGAGATCAGCGTGACTGTGGGATCGGGAGTATTTGCCATCACCTCGACATCCGTCGGGGCGACGACTTGCACATTGGCGATAACATAGGTGAACGAGCGCGTGGCTGTATAGATGATGACATCGTCACCGCGTTGTAATTGGTCGAGATGGCGGAAGATTTCACCATAGATATCATCGTGGGCTGATAACACCAGGTTGCCTATTTGCCCGGGATCAGCAGTTTCCAGATGTTGGGCCACTCCCTTCTTCAATTGTTCCCAGCTATCGCCCTGCACAACAGGAGCATCCACGTTGATCGCCGGTATTTGAATCCTGACCGCTTGCTCTGGCGCTGGAGTGGGGATGGGCAGCTGTGCCATCGAATGGTAGAGCGGTAGAAGATGGGCTGGTATTTCCGCATCATTTGGTTGGGCACCTTGTGAGGAATTCGGAGGGGTGTGCCCGGAAGGCAATACGATGGCATTAATCAAAGGTGTGGGGGTAAGCGTAGCCGGGATTAAGGACTGAGTAAATTCGTTGTTTAAATTACGCAGGATTTTAACGCCACTGTAGATGATAAATAACAAGCCTGCCACGGCAAGGATTTCAATAACCAGGAAGATACGGTCAAGGGCGCGCCCAGCCCGCTTGTACCATGGTAATTTCTCATCCAGGTTGTGGTCGGTCAGGCTGGTTGAATGTAAATTCTCGAGGGATGTGTTGCCTTGGTCTGATGTAAGGTTCACCACCCTGCCCGTATTGCGGAATTGCTCCAGGTGCCTCATGCGGATTTTACGCCGCTTTTCTACCATGAGCTGCTGGAGTTCATCGATGGACAAATCTTCGGGTGATTTTACCTTGGCCACGAGGTGATTATACTATTTTTACTTTGGGTGATTTTTCAGCGGTCATAGATAGCATGATATCCAACAGTTTTGGGGCGATGGCCAGGCGGTCGAAGTGTGATTCCACATAAGCCCTTCCCCGGGCGCCCATCTGGCGTGCCAGGGTGGGGTGATCAGCCAGGCGGAGAATGGCCTGTGCCAGCGCCTGCGGGTCACCCGGCTGAACAGGAATGCCCCCACCTGCCTCTTCGATGACCTGGCGTATCACCCCATCAATGGCCAGGATGACCGGTTTTGAGGCGGCCATATAATCGAAGACCTTGTTGGGATAGGTGGTTTTATATAATTCGATGGGCTTGAGGATAGCAATGCAGGCATCCGACGCAGCCAATGCAGAAGGCATCTCATTTTTGGGGATGGGAGCAATGAATTGAACGTTTTGCAATCTCTCATTTGCCGCCTGGGCCTGTAATGCAGGCTTATCCTTGCCATCTCCCAATAGGATGATGCTGATATCGCCACGAGAGCGCAGGATTTTTGCTGCTTCCAGTAAAATTCCCAGGTTGTTTGACATGCCATGGGCGCCTGCATAAAGGGCCACGAATTTACCTTCCAGGCCATGGCTCATACGAAAGCCGCTACCATCTACATCAGGGTTGAACATGAGCAGGTCCGTGCCATTCGACACCAGCGCCACGTGTGAAGCACCTCGCTCCTTTACGTGGTTGATGAAACCAGGTGAGTTGGCCACCACCTGGTCGGCATGGTGGTAAAGGAAGCGCTCCAGGCATTCAGATAGCCGGATCAGCAGAGGATTCTTCAGCACACCCACTGCCACGGCAAAAGCTGGCCACAGGTCGCGCACCTCGAACAGGAACGGCACTCGTTTTAACTGGGCCAGCCACCAGGCTGTCAGCCCTTGGAAGATCGGCGGGGAGGTGCCCCAAACCAGGTCCACATTTTTTACCCGCAACCCAATCAGAAAGGAAGAAACCATGAAGCTGAAAAAGCTGGCCAGTCGGAATGCGAAGCTGCGATGCAAGGATGGATAGGTGTACACCCGGAAAATGGTGATGTGATTACCATCGGTTTTCTTTTCGGACCAGGGGATTTTTTTCGAGGAGGATTTCCCCGTGAGATAGCTGATAGGGCTGGCAATAACAGTGACCTGGTGACCTTGGGAAGCCAGGAAGCGGGCAAGCTCGTGGTGGCGGGTGCCGCCGGGCTCATCCAGGGTTACAAATGCCTGGTGGATCAATAAAATGTGCATGCAGTATTTTTCCTCATGTGCTTCCGCTCAGTCAGCTTTGTCAGGCGAGCTGTCTCTCAGCACGAACAGCTCATCGGGCCATCCTTTATGATAAGCTTGAATGACATAATCTGCCATGCTGACTGGAAGCAAAGCTATTTCGGGCAGGTTTCTAACCGCGACCCATAATGGGTGGTGATAACCTTTTTTAGAGGTTGCTGCGCTGCCCATCTCCTTGCCGGTGCCAGTTCCAAAATCGCCGCTGATTTTCCTGGCCAAGAAATAGTATTGAGGTGTTCCCAAATACCAGGCTTCGGCAACCATCCGGCCAATCTCCACAACCACGCCCAGCTCTTCCAGGGTTTCACGTTTCGCCGCCGCTGCAGGCGTCTCGCCGACCTCGATTTTACCGCCTGGAAAGACGAAATAATGCTTGCCAGCTCGATAGCGCTCAACCAGAGCAATATTGTCATTCTCGATCAAGATAACCGCAGCTCTAGCTTTCATCGGGTAACTTCCAGGTGCTTTTTATCTGGATGGGCAAGGCTTGCGAGGTTTTAATGATCCAAGCAAGGGCAGGTTTTTTCTCCCCGTAGGTGGGCGATACCCAGCCCATGATCGGAGAAACTATCCCAAAGCCATGCAGCAACCTTCCTGCACGCACAAGCATGAAGTCTGCTGGCTCGGCGAGCCTGCCACTCTTACCCTGATACAACTCGGTTTTAAGGCCAATCCAACCATGGGGTGAATGGAAGCGAATCGCGATAGCTGCGGAATCAACCACAGAGGCTGGATCAGACAGCTCGTACTCCCAATCAGGCAATAACCAGTGCAGGCTTGCCGTATGGATAGAGCCGCTTTGCCCCTCTAGCCGATCGAGCACCTTCCAGCTGCCGTCAGCGCACGCAGTTACCTGGCGAGTGTAATTGATTCCCATTTTGCGGAACCCATTGTGCCGGGCAGTGATGCTCAACAGGCGGTTCTCACCATCGGCGAGGGTCTCGATGACATGCGATTCAGCCCAATCCAGGTACAGGAAGCGGCCTGCGCGCAGCATGTATTCCTGGTCATTCACCAGCAGGCTATCGTGGACAATAGCGCTGGTAAGTGCATTATCCCAGGGTGGAGAGGCATTGTACAGGTACGTGCCGGCATCCTGGCAGATATTCAACCCGCGCCACCATAAATCCAGGTGCAACAGGTCGGCATGGGCAGGCCGTGAGTGGAATTGCGTGCTGCGGAAGTACGCCCATGATTTGCCATTGGGGCTTTGAAGGACATGTGGAGGTTCACCGTTTTTACCGGCTGAAAAGCCTCGCCAGCTGTCCAGGTTGCCCCTGGCCTGCGGCGGTTTTACTTGGCTGAATAACCAGGTGCCCATATCATCCCACGGACCTTCCGGCTCAAGTGATTGGTGCAGAAAGATACGCGCCGCAGCATGGATGACAGGGCGGTAATCTTGAAATTGACAAGTAGTGAGCGGCAGGATATACGAACCGTCATTGTGACCTAGGTTGGGCACACAACCGGTCTGGGGGTCGATCAATTTCCCCAACCATACGGTGGCGGTAGCAAGATGTGTGCTGACCTCCTCAGGGAATGGCTCGTCGGTGGAAACCTGGTCATGTACGGCAAAGGCCCACAAGGCGGCCTGCAGCATCAGGCGATGGTAATTAGTGCTGTGCTGCATGTAGCAACCGTCCGGAGTGATCTGCGTGCGCAAGCCATAAATCAGCCATTTCCAACCCAGAGTGTGCCAGGAGGCGGATAAGGGATGATCGCGTAAAACGGCAGACGCGGTATAAAGCCCCACGGCTTCACTGATCAGGTGGTTGTTATTTTGCGAGCGGGCATATACCATGGTTGGAGGGATGCGCGCTGCGTGGATGGTGATCGTCCTGGCGAGAAGCTCGATGCGTCGTGGAGTGCTGTGTGGAGAGCCAGCAAACACCTGCAAACAAAAAGCCAAGGCCACCAGGCGGAGAGCCGCTTCCTGGGCGGAGGCCCAGTGAGGCCCCAAGTAAGGCGGGTTAGCGGCCAGGAATTGCTCGCTATACTGCCAGAAAATTTCGGCGTAGCGCTGGTCACCCGATAGGTGGTAGGCCATGGCAAGCTTATAAGCCCAGCCAAACCTGCCGGCCTCCCAAATGAATTTAATGTCTTTCCCACCCGGCAGATTGTCACCCGCTTCATATTCCGTCCAGGGGGCAAGAGGCTGCGGTGGGGTTAAAACCAATGGCACAACCTGGTTGCCGAACAGGCGCACTTTCCCGGAGGCGATTTCATCGGCTTGAGCGTAGATCACTTTAGCCTGGTCCCCTAACTGGCGGTTCAGCTCACCCTGGTCTGGAAGGCTTGCCAGGCAGGGATAACTTTTTAGCGCTGAGGTAGTATTCAATCGGTCCAGCTGTATCAAAGCAGATGAGAGCTTGCGGTGATAATGCCCGGTGACCAGGCCGATTCGATACAAAGCATATAACCCCAGGGAGCCGAAACCCAGCTCGCGCAAGGCTTTGATGGCCACTGAAAGGCGTCGTTGAAGTTTCATTGCTGATGCATCAGGGATGAACGTCAGATATTGGCATGCCCCAGGGTCACCGTATGCTGTGTATGAAGAGCTTGCAGGGCGGCGAAAGTGGCTTCGGTCACAGTAAACAGCTGGTCATACGGGATGGGCGGCGCACTACCGGCGATGACTGCCTGCGAGAAGGCCTCCCATTCAGCTTGGTGGCCCTTATCCTGGCGCAGGCGGGAATGGAGCACCCGTCGCTTGCCATGAGAGACCAGCTCAAGTGTGCGGAAGTCGTCTAGTGCTGCCGATTTGCCTGCTGAGAATACCTCGATACGCTCCTTGGAGAACGATTTGTCACCATTAGATAGGTAAATTACCGATCCAACCGAGCCATCGGGGAAGGATAGGACGATCATCACATTATCTTCACGGTATCGTTCATCATCGGGGAGGGCGTAGGCTGAGACCGCGGTGGGTGATACTCCCACCAGGAAGGTTAGAAAATCAATGAAATGGCAGCCCTCGCCGATGATGCGCCCGCCACCCTGCAGCGGGTCTTGAACCCAGTGGGTCGGTGAGATGCTGCCTGCATTGATGCGGTAGGTGGCCAGCATGGCTTCATGGCGGGGCTGGAAAAAAGCCTTTAGCTTTCGCGCCAGTGGAGCAAAGCGGCGGTTGAACCCCACCATGAGCAGAGGTGAACCTTCGCTGGAGTGCAATTGCTCTTTGATGAGGACGAGCTGTTCTGGGGTGATCGCCAGAGGTTTCTCGCAAAATACATGCTTGCTTGCCTGCAAGGCGCGTACCACCTGTTCGGCATGCAGGTGATGGCGGGTGAGGATGGCAATAGTATTCACCTGAGGGTCTTGCAGGATTTCATTCTCACCCATCGCCGTGTATTTAAAGGAAAATTTGTCTGAGGCCGCCCTGGCGTGCAATCCAGAGCCAGAAGCAATCGACACCAGTTCAATAGAAGGAATTTTCTTCAGCGCAGGCAGCATGATGGCATTGGCGAAGTTACCTGCCCCCAGCACGCCCAGGCGCACAACGTTTACGCCGCTCACAGGCAAGGCGGCTTTTTTCACCTGCCTGACAGCGGATGGAGCAAGTATTGCAGGTTGGGTACTTGGCGGATAGGTGAGCAGGACACCCATGAAGGGATCATGCCTCTTTCCGCTGATCAGCTCGTAGGCAGCCGGGGCCTCTTCAATAGGGAAGCGATGGGTGATGAGCGGTTTGACGTCCAACCGACCGCTGGCCAACATATCCACGAAGGCCTCCATGTTACGGCCTTCTGTCCAACGCACATAACCTATGGGGTAATCCTGCCCGGTCTCCTCATACGAAGGATCATAACGGCCCGGGCCATAGGAGCGGGAGTTGATAAATGACAGTTCTTTGGTGTAATAGATTTTACGCGGGATGTTCAGCCCCACGGCGCCGATGGCCACCACATGCCCACGGTCACGGGCGAGCTCACCAGCCAGCTCAACCGGGTCATTTTCAGGGGTGTCGGCACAGATCAGAATATTGTCCAACCCATGCCCGTGGGAAAAAGACTGGGCAACCTCGCCGGTATGTGAGCGCAGGACCGCATTCACACCAAGCTGGTTGGCCAGGGTAACCCGCCATTCATCGATGTCAACTCCAAAAACCCGGCAGCCAGCCGCCTGGGCGATCAACACTGCCAGGAGTCCCAGTAATCCCAGTCCGATAACACCTACAGATTCCCCCAGCTGGGCTTCCGAAAGGCGAAAGCCGTGCAAGGCAATGGCTCCCAGCGTGGTGAAGGCTGCCGATTCACAATCGACATGCTCTGGCAGCCTGGTTAGCAGATGTTGGGGCACCACGGCATACTCGGCATGAACGGCGTAGCCACCCCCGGCACAGGCCACCCGGTCACCGGTCTTGTAACCCTGCAACCCCTCCCCAGTGATTTCGATAATCCCAGAAGATGAATAACCGAGGGGCATGGGCTGGTCTAAACGATTGAAGGCGGCTTCCAGTGATGATAGCAGGCCTTCGCGACGGGCTTTATCCACTACCTGTTGAACCAGGTCGGGGCGGGAAAGGGCTTTGCCCAGCAGCGATTTGCCCCCGAATTCAACCAGCATGCGCTCGGTGCCGGCGGAAACCAGCGAAGCCTGGGTACGTACCAGTGCCATCCGAGCCTGTACCTGTGGGATGGGCACATCCAAGACCAGGGTTTCACCATTGCTGATATTCTGTATAAGTTGCTTCATTAAGTATCCTGCCTTGATGATATATGCTAAAGGATGATTTACGAGATTATAGCGCGGATTCTTGCCGCATGTTATAATTTTTTATCGGTTAAATGTCAGACAATTAAGGAAGAGGAGTGATCATGATATCCCACCCATATCAAAAACTTGCCCAAATCCTGGTGGATCATTCAACAAGCGTAAAGCCCGGCGATCGTGTGGCAATAGAAACCACCACCAACGCTTCAGAGCTTGTCGCTGAAATCTACGCTCTGGTGGTGCAGCGCGGCGGGCATCCACATGTTTTATTAAATCTACCCGAACAGGAACAGATTTTCTTCAAATATGCTAATGATGACCAGCTGGCATACACGCCGGCCTTCCAAAAGCTGGTTACCGAGCAATTCGAGGCATATATCCGCGTGCGCGCTGATATCGATCCGCTGGCTTTACGGGATGTGCCAGCAGAGAAGCAATCATTGCGGCAAAAAGGCATGGCGCTCGTGCGCAATACGATGCTGCACCGTGCAGCCGAACACGCCTTGCGCTGGTCACTAACGCAATTCCCGACCGAAGGCTACGCAAAAGAGGCAGGCATGAGCCTGGACGAATACACAAGCTTTCTGCTACAAGCCTGCCACGCGGATGAAAATACTCCTGATCCCGTGGCACACTGGGAGAACATTCGCAGCCAGCAGCAAAGGATGATCGAGACTATCGAAGGGCATGAACAGGTGAAATTGCTGGGATCGAATGTTGATCTGACCCTATCGGTGAAGGGACGCAAGTTCAATAATTCCTATGGAAGGCATAACTTGCCAGATGGCGAAATTTACACCGGACCAGTGGAAGAGTCCGCGAACGGTTGGGTGAGATTTACCTATCCCGCCATTTACCAGGGTCAGGGTGTGGAAGGAGTGGAGCTGAAGTTCGACCAGGGAAGGGTGGTGTCGGCCAGGGCAGAGGTGGGTGAAGAGCTGCTCTTAGCCATGATTGCTACAGATGAAGGGGCGCATTACCTGGGTGAATTTGCCATTGGCACAAATTACGAGATCAACCGCTTTACCCGGAACATCTTGTTCGATGAAAAATTGGGAGGGACCTTCCACCTGGCGCTGGGGGCAAGTTTTCCCGAGACCGGCAGCCGCAACACCAGCAGCATCCATTGGGATATGATCTGCGATATGCGCACGGATGCGGAAATCCGCGTGGACGGCGAGGTAATTTACCGTAATGGCAAATTCCTGTAAACGATAGATTGACAGAACAACAGGCGAGGATCGGAAAAAATCCTCGCCTGTTTTTATTTCGTAAATAATCTGGTTGGGTATGGCTGGCAACCCTCAGCAGGATCGCTGCGATGATAAATTCATCGCAGCGGTCTACACGATTTGGTGGTAAAGCTCCCACATCTGCTGGAACAGGCCTGGATGTGATAACAATTGGCTATGGGTGCCGCGTTCGATGATACTGCCATCCTGCAGTACCAGGATTTCATCCATAGCCTCCAGCCCAACCATGCGCTGGGTGATGGTGATGGTACTGCGTCCATGGCTCATGTTTTTTATGGATTCTAAAACCGCAATCTCGTTGGCAGGGTCAAGGTTAGCGGTTGGCTCGTCCAGGATCAGGATGGGGGAATCCCTGAGTAATGCCCGGGCAATGGCCAGGCGCTGGCGCTCCCCGGCGCTTAAACGCAACCCATGCTCGCCAATCCAGGTATCATATTTATCCGGCAGATTTTGGATGAATTCATGTAGTTGCGCCTGGCGGGTGGCCCAGATGATCTCGTCGTTGGTGGCATGTGGCTTGGCGATGAGCAGGTTTTCCTTGAGCGTGGCACTGAACAGGTAAGTATGCTGTGAAATCACGGCAATGTGCTTATGGATGTCGTGTGTTGAATAGTCGCGCAGCTCGTGGCCTCCCAGGCGGATAGTGCCCTGCCGGTATTCCCAAAAACGCTGGATCAAGCTGATTAGCGTGGTCTTTCCCGCCCCATTTGGGCCAAGGATGGCGATATGTTTTCCCTGAGGGAGAGAGAGCGAAATCTCTTTCAGGCTGAAGGGTGAAAGGCCTATGTGAGAGTCATGCTCCTGCCAGGGTGGATATTGGAAGCACAGGTTTCTCACTTCCAGGTCATAACCACCAGGACATGGGCTGGGCTTGACAGGCTCAGCAACTGGAGGGGGAGCGTCCACCAGTTCATACAGGCGGTAGATGGCAGCTTGGTTGGCCTCATAATTCTGAGCCACCGATGGCAGGGGTTGCAGGGCCTCGAAACAGGTCAGTGCGAGCAGTCCCACCACGCCCAGGAAGACGCTATTTAGCTGGCCTTGTGATACCCTTTGAATTGCCAATACCAGAACGGTGAGCATTGCCAGGTTGGAAATCAAGCTGCCCAGGCTGATGTTCAGGGAAGCCAGGTTGGCAAACCTGGCTTGCAACCTGCTCAACCGCTCTCCAACCCGGCTTATATTTTCGAGCTGCGCGTTAGCCTGTCCGCATGATAGGAGGTCAGGTAACCCCTGAATGCCGTCAATGAAGGTGATACTCAACCGGGCACGCAGGTCGATGATGCGCGGCCCAAGACGGTGAGAAAAAATGAGCATTAACCCTGAAATACCCAGGCCACCCAGAGCCAGGAACCCCAATAACGCCAGGGCCAGCTGGCTTCCAAAGCCTGCCATAAATATCACACTGGCCAGGCTCACCAGGATGGCGACCAGCGGAGGGGTCAGGGTGCGCACGTAAAAATTTTCCAACGAGCCGATATCGCGGATCACCCGGGCGAGCAAATCCCCGCTGTGATAGCGCATCAATCGTGCAGGTGCCAAGGGCTCCAGCGCCTGGTAAAACCAGGCTCGCCAGCGCGCCAGAAGCCGGAAAGTCACATCATGCGAGACCAGGCGCTCCAGGTAGCGAAATACTCCACGCGAAATCCCGAAGAAGCGCACGCCTACAATGGCCACCTCCAATTCGGCGATGGAGGGGTGCAGGGCGGCTGCTGAGATGATGTAAGCGGCGGTAGCCATTAACCCGATCCCGCTGGCCACGGTGGCAAAACCCAGAAATACCGAAAGGAGGATGCGACTCCAAAAAGGCGAAAGCAGGTTGAAGAACCGGTTCCGGATGGATGGTTTTGGGAATTGTTCGATCTCACCGATCTGCAGCGGCAGCTCTTCAGGCTGCGGGTGAATTTTGGAGTAAGAGATCTGTAAATTGCCATCCGGAAAGGATTGAGATTCAACACGGCGGGGTTGTTCTTCGCGATAAGGTTCTATCCTGCCATGATTCAGCCGTATTACCTGGTCTGCCTTGGAGATGGTTGCCTGGTGGTGGGCAATCACGAGCACTGTCCGGCCGTGTGCCAATGTTTCCAGCGAATTACGCAGCAACAGGTCTGTAGCAGGGTCAAGATGCGAGGTGGCTTCATCCAGGATGAGCAGGGGTGCATCTTTGAGAAAGGCACGCGCCAGTGCAATGCATTGCGCCTGGCCAGCGCTCAGCCGGGTGCCTCGCTCACCGATCACCATCTCATAGCCCTGCGGGAACTCACGGGCAAATTCGTCGACATGCGCCAGGTGTGCTGCCCGTTGAATTTCCGCATCGCTGGCATCAGGCCTTGCCAGACGGATGTTGGCGGAGATAGTGTCGTTGAATAAGTATGGGTTCTGTGGCACCCAGGCCAGCATCTCGCGCCACTGTGAGATTGGGATATCGGCCAGTAATTTTTCATTGACCCATATCTCACCATCCTGGGGCTGTAAAAAACGTAGCAGCAGCCAGGTGAGGGTGGTTTTCCCCGCTCCGCTGGGGCCGACCAGAACGGTCATCTTCCCAGCAGGCAGGCTCAGTGAGACTCCATCGAGGGCTTTTCCCCTTTTTGGATAAGTGAAGTTGACATCCTTGAAGGTTATCGACAGGGGTGCATCCGATATCCCTGGTGACGCCATCCCTGTGAGGGGTGGGCTATCGCCCAAAAGTATGGGGGTGTCGAGGACCTTATAAATATGCCTGGCAGCTTCCACACCCGCCATTCCTGCATGGAAGCGGGTGCCCAACAGGCGTAATGGCAGATAAAACTCGGGCGCCAGCAACAGGATAAAGAATGCCTGTTCAAAGGCCATCCTGCCATATAAGAGGCGAACGCCGATTTCGACAGCCACCACTGCGGTGCTGAGGGTGGCGATCAATTCCAGCGCCAGGGCGGAGAGAAAGGTGACCCGTAATACGCTCATGGTGGATTGGCGATACCGCTCGCTGACCTGCTTGATCATCTCGGTTTGGTCACGGCTGCGGCCGAGTGATTTCAAAGTGGTCAATCCTTGGAGCACATCCAGGAAATAAGCACTCATGCGGCTCAATCCCAGCCATTGCTTGCGGGTGAGGGTTTCGGCGGCTTTGCCAATTAGGATCATGAAAACCGGCAACAATGGGGCTGTCACCAGCAAGACTACGCCTGAGATGGCATCTGTGGGAAATACAAAGATCAATATGGTGAGCGGGATTAGAGCTGCCAGGGCAATTTGGGGTAAATACTGGCTGAAGTAGGCATCCAGTGCATCAATCCCTTCGGTAGCCAAGTTGACCAGCTGGCCAGTTTGGACCCCTATGCCGTTCTCCCCGCTATGCAGGTATGCAGGCCCGAGGGATTGGATGTGGGAGAATAGCCGCTGGCGTAGGTCTTGTTTAATCTGCCGGGCAGCCGTGTTGGCGCACACCTCTCCAAGCCAGTTGAATATAAACCGTAAAATAATGGGCAATAAAATAAGAAGAATAACGAGGGATACAGCATCCAGTGTTTCGCGCTGCAGGAACACCGCATTGATCACCCTGCTGACCTGGCGGGCTTGGAACACGCCCACGATTCCCCCAATTACCCCCAGAAAAATCGCAGAAATAACAGCAACACGTGCCTGCCAGGCTTCTTTAAGCAAGCGGGGATCCAGTTTCATATCGATAAAATGCCGGCGGCCTGCTTCCAGGTCTTATGGATCATTGATGACTGAAAGCAGGCTGGCCTTTGGACGGAGGTAAATTAATAAGTCAGCTTCTCCGCCTCGCCTGAGACGCGTTTGCGGAAAGTCCAATAGGTCCACACCTGGTAGATCAGGACGATGGGTAAAAAGATCAGGGTGACGATGGTCATCAGGCGTAGCGTATTGGCGGAAGAGGCGGCATTTTGAATTGTCAGGCTCCAGGCGGGATTCAGGCTAGAGACCATAACGCGCGGATACAGGATGGAGAAGATAGAAACGAATAAGAAACCCACGGTAAAGCAGGTCATGAGAAATAGACGCCCGTACTGGCTCTTTCGAAGGAAGTAGCTCGCGCCAAGAATTGCCAGGACCGAAAAAACTGGAAATATGATGGACTGGGGGGTCAAATTCTGTAGTGCGTCAGTGACAAAAAACGTGGTGACCAGGAAAATGACCAACACTATCACCACCAATGGCCAAAACCAGCGCAGCAGGTCCTTGGCTTTTTGTTCAATCTCGCCGGTCGTTTTTAAGCTCAGGAAGCTGGCTGCGTGCAAGACGAACAATAATCCAACCGTCAGGGCGGCCAGCAGGGCATAAGCATTCAACAAGTTGAAGAACCCCCCCGCGTACCCCATATTGGCGTTGATGGGCACGCCTCGAACCAGGTTGGCGAATGCGATAGGAAACAGCAGAGTGGCCAGCAAGCTGCCGGTAAAAATGCACCAATCCCAAAGGGTGCGCCACCTGGGATCGTCATTTTTACTGCGAAACTCAAAAGACACCCCACGGATAATCAACCCGACGAGAATCAAGAATAAGGGCAGGTAGAAACCGCTGAATAAGGTGGCATACCAGTTGGGAAAAGCGGCGAAGGTGGCTCCACCGGCGGCTATCAGCCAGACTTCATTCCCATCCCAATGGGGACCAATGGTATTGATGATCGTCCGCCGCTGCTGGTCGTTTTTACCGAGGAATGGCAGCAGGATGCCCACCCCAAAATCGAATCCTTCCAGGATGAAGAAGCCAGTGTACAACACGGTGATAAACACAAACCAGAGGATGTTGTAAGACATGGATATACCTCCTAATGCGACTCAGGTGGGTCGACCAGGTGCGGTGTGAATTCAGGCGGCGCCACATTCTCCTCCACCGGACCTGCTGTGGCCGATTTCCTCATCAAGAAGATCATCGCCATTATGATCAAGCCGTAGATGAGCACAAAACCAACCAGGCTGAACAACAATGTACCAGGGGTCAGGACCTGAGAAAAACCATTCTCCATTTTGAATATCCCATAAGCAATCCATGGATACCTGCCCACTTCTGTCAGCAGCCAACCACCGGTATTGGCGATATAAGGTAAGCCCATCGAAAACATCAGTATTGTTAAAAACCAGGGGAATTTATTCTCGAGGTTCCTGAAGCCGACGATGATGGCGATGATGCTGAATAAAATCATCAGCAAGCCCGCACTCACCATAGCTCGGAAGCTCCAATAAAGTATCACCGGTGGTGGGGTATAGTCGCCTGGTCCGAATTGCTGTTCGTATTGGGCCTGAAGCTGGTTGATACCCATCACCTCGCCGGATAAGCGGTCGTACATCAAGAGGCTGAGCGCCTTGGGAATGCGCCAATCAATAATCAGCTTGCCGGTGACAGGATTCGCAATGGTAATAATGGATAAGGAAGCTGGGTCTTCTGTATCAAAGAGCGCCTCAAGCGAAGCCAATTTCATTGGCTGGTATGATCGAAGTTCCTTGCCCTGGAAGTCTCCAATCACGCCAACCGCAATGGTGCCGACCACCCCGATAATGGCTGCCATGCGGAAGGAATATCTAAAAAATTCGGTTTCGTTACGTCGTAACAAATGATAGGCACTGATTCCCAGCATAAAAAAGGAAGCCGTAACTAAACTGGCAGTGAAGACATGTGGATAGTGGGTGAAAATGGGCAGGTTGAATACCAGCTGGGAGAAGTCGGTCATCACGGCGCGTCCCTCACTGATGATATAACCAGCAGGATGCTGCATGAAGCCATTCGCGATCAGGATCCAGATTGCTGAGAGATTCGACCCGATGACAACCAGCCACATGGTGGCGAGGTGCAGACCCTTTGAGATCCTGTCCCAGCCGAAAATCCAGATACCCAAAAAAGTTGACTCGAGGAAGAATGCCAGCAATGCTTCAATTGCCAGGGGTGTGCCAAATACATCTCCCACGAAGCGCGAGTATTCTGCCCACGACATGCCAAATTGGAATTCCTGGACGATGCCGGTAACCACACCCACCGCGAAATTGATCAGGAACAGCTTACCCCAAAACTTGGTTAATCGCTTGTAAATCTCCTTGCCGGTACTGACATAAATCGTTTCGAGGATGGCAACTACCAGCGAAAGACCGATGGTGAGGGGTACGAAGAAGAAATGATATATGATTGTAAGTGCGAATTGAAGCCGGGCTAATATCAGCACATCCATATTGACACTCCTCCCACGCTAAATTGCTACTATTTGCTTTGTCAATTATTTATCTCGATTATAGTTTAAATTTTCGAAGATTGTCAAAACAGAAACCTTAAAAAATTATTGGCGGTGGAGCACCATAAACATCATCTACCCAAAAACATGGTCACTGTTGCTCAAATTATCCAGTAATCGAGCACAAATGATCAGATGGATATCTATACAAGGATTCGGGAGCGAGGATGGCTTTAGTATTTTGGGGATATGGTAACCTGATGCCTGACTATCCTCATCCTGGAGATGGTAACATCACCCAATCGGGGTTAATGAGCTATCCCTGTTTGAAAAGTATTACAGTTGCCAACGCTCACCAGGATTGTGGATGGGTCTGGTTAGCTATTTTTACTCATCGATGGGCAGGTACATGCGCTCAGTATATTCTTTTACCATCCGCTGGATGCTGAAGCGTGGTGAAAGTGTGCGGATTGATTCCTTCATCACCGCGATCCAATCACTAGGCAGGCCATCTGCTGATCGAAATTCGTAATAAAGAGGGATGATCTTGTTTTCAAGGGTATCGTACAAGCTTTCAGCGTCGGCTGCATCCTGTAATTCATTGTTCTCGCGGTCCTGCTCATCACCAATGGCCCAGCCATTATTGCCATTGAATCCCTCGCGCCACCAGCCATCCAGGATGGATAAATTCAGCACCCCGTTCAGGGCAGCCTTCTGGCCAGAGGTGCCTGAGGCCTCATTGGGCCGGCGCGGGGTATTCAGCCACACATCCACCCCTTGCACCAGATAGCGTGCCAGGTTCATGTCATAGTCTTCCAGGAATACCAGCCGCCCTCCTGCTTCTGATTTTTTGATCGCACGGTAAACTTCTTGAATGATCTGCTTGCCCGGCTCATCAGCAGGATGGGCCTTTCCCGCAAATATGATTTGCACGGGTTGGTTCGGTCGGTTGATGATCGACATCAGGCGGTTTACATCCCGCAGGATCAGGTTAGCCCGCTTGTAAGTGGCAAAGCGGCGTGCGAATCCAATGGTCAGCGCATACGGGTCGAGTAGCGCACCAGCGGCAATCACCTGAACCGGATGGACGCTCCCATTCAGCCATTCCTCGCGCACCCGCTCGATGATATACATCGTCAGCTTCCGTTTCAGGTGCCGGCGGATGGTCCACAGTTCCATATCGGGGATGCTTTCGATCTTTTCCCAGATTTCCCGCTCATCCACGTGATCCTTCCAGCGCTCCCCAAGGTAACGATCATACAATGTGCTCAGGCGGCGAGCCAGCCAGGTGCTGGTATGCACACCGTTGGTGATATGTGTGATGGGAACTTCATCTTCCTTCAGGTCAGGCCAGAAGAAATTCCAAATTTTTCGTGCCACTTTGCCGTGCAACTCTGAAACGCCGTTATGCTTGGTAGAATAGCCCATAGCCAGAATGGGCATACTGAAAGTCTCACCCCAGGGTAAAGTGTGGTGAGCGAGGTCGATAAATTGGTCACGGTTCAACCCCAATTGCGGCCAAAAATTAGAAAAATATTTATCGATCAACCACAAGGGGAATTCATCGCTACCGGCAGGTACATTGGTATGCGTGGTGAAAATCGTTACCGAGCGTACTAATGCAGCGGCATTTTCAAACGTGTTACCTGCGGCTACCAGCTCGCGGATGCGTTCCAGGACCATAAATGCGGAATGTCCCTCGTTCATGTGCCAGACGTTCGGGTTGTACCCCAGGGCTCGCAATGCCCTAACGCCCCCGATGCCGAGGATGATCTCCTGCGAGATGCGCGAATCGAGGTCGCTTATATATAAGCGCGAAGTTAGCTCGCGATCAGTAGGTGTGTTGGTTTCCACGTCGCTATCCAGTAAATAAAGTGGCACACGCCCAATCCGAATTTCCCATAACCTTGCTTCCACGTTCCTGCCCGGCAGCTCGATGGTGACCGTCAGCGGTTTTCCATTGTCGTCGACGAAAGGTAAAACGGGAAGCTCTTCAAATTTCAAGCGCACGTAACGGGCGTCTTGCCAGCCGTCCTCCGAAATGTGCTGTGAGAAATAACCTTGCGTGTATAGGAAGCCAATTGCCACACAGGGCAAGCCTAAATCACTGGCACCTTTTATATGATCCCCTGAAAGTACTCCCAACCCACCCGCGTAGATTGGCATGGTCTCGTGAAGGCCAAACTCGGTGGAAAAATATGCGATGGGTTTATTCAAATGTTGGGGGTAGGTGTTTGCATACCAGGTGCTCTTTAATTTCATATAATCATCAAATGAGCGCATGATACGATCATAATAATCCAGGTCATAACGGTTGGTGGTCAGCTGTCTTAGCCGCACCGGGTCTACCAGGCGTAAAAATTGTATGGCATTATGATTGGTTCTTTCCCACAATACCGGGTCAATGCGACTGAAGAGTCGCTGTGCATCGGGGTTCCAGGTCCACCACAAGTTATATGCCAGCTCACCCAGGCGATTGACCCTACGAGGTATGTTAAACTGGTTGGGCAGAATGGTTTTAAAGTCGTACATATTTCTTCTCCCTGAGTCTGTTTGCTGTATCGGCCCTGCAAAACGCCGTTAATCTTACCACGTCAGGTAATTTTTCGCGAGCCAGGATGATAATTGTCGGGCGTAAATATTCAGGTCATTTGATCGAGCCCGGCATGATGCTTATCCATTAGCAAAGAGCATGGATTGGGCTACAATTACCACGGAGACATGAAATGACGACTACTATCCAGCTATTCATCACTTGTATTATCGATACGCTCTATCCTGAGACAGGTGAATCCGTGGTCCGCATGCTTGAAAAAGCCGGGGTGAATGTTTCCTTCCCGCCCGGCCAAACCTGCTGCGGACAGCCTGCCTTCAATGCAGGCTTACGCCGGCAAGCCCGAATGATGGCTATCCAGACGATTAGAGCTTTTGAAGGCTACCCGGGGCCGGTGGTGGTGCCTTCAGGCTCATGCGCAGCAATGCTACGCCATTCGTATGCAGAATTATTCGCCGACGACAGGCAATGGCTGCCGCGTGCATTAGCCCTGGCGGAGCGTACCTACGAGCTCAGCGAATTCCTGGTGGATGTGCTGGGAATCACGGACCTGGGTGCCCGTTTTATTGGGCGGGTGACCTACCACTCGTCCTGCCACCTTTTGCGGGGTTTAGGCGTTGATCGCCAGCCGCGTGCCCTGCTGGCAAATGTCCATGGCGCTGAAATGGTAGAGTTGCCTGAATCTGCCGAATGCTGCGGTTTTGGAGGTGTCTTCTCTGTGGAGCACCCAGAAATCTCGACTGCCATGCTTTCACGCAAGATTGCGAACCTGGAAGCGAGTGGCGCCGATCTGGTGGTTTCTTGCGATGCCGGATGCATCACCAATATCAACGGTGGGTTGCACCGCATGGGAAGGCCTCTTATGGCCGTGCACATCGCAGACTTGCTGGGGAAATTATAGATGGTTGATATTTTTCACCGGCGGATCCGTAAATCACTGGCAGATGCCAACTTGCAATCAGCTTTGGATGCCAATGCTGCTAAACGCATCCAGGTGCGCAAGGAGGCATTAGCTGCGCTTCCTGATCCTGACGAGAGGCGCAGGCGAGCCCATGCTGTACGCGCCGATGTGCTCGATCATCTGGAGATCTACCTGGCCCAATTTACCCACCACGCAGCCGAAAATGGGATACATGTTCACCAGGCAACGGATGCCGGCCAGGCTGTCAGCCTGGTGCTGGAAATTGCACGACAGCATGGCGCCAGGATGATTGCTAAATCGAAGACCATGGTCAGTGAAGAGATCGGTTTGAACCATGCCCTTGAGCGGCACGGGTTGAGGGTGGTTGAAACTGACCTGGGAGAATATATCGTTCAATTACGAGGCGAACCTCCTTCGCATATCATCACCCCCGCGGTTCACCTGACCCGGCAGGATGTGGCTAGGTTATTTGAAGAAAAGTTGGGCATCCCTTACACTGAAGAGATCAACAGCATGACGGATAATGCCCGTAGGATCTTGCGAGAGGTTTTCCTCTCGGCCGATATTGGTCTCTCGGGTGTAAATTTTGGAGTGGCTGAAACGGGCACTATTTGCCTGGTTACCAATGAGGGAAATGGTCGCATGGTCACCACCATCCCTGAAGTCCATGTTGCACTGATGGGCATCGAGCGCCTGGTGCCAACGATGGAAGACCTGGCCTTGATGCTGTCACTCTTGCCACGCTCGGCAACCGGGCAAAAGCTGTCGGTCTACACTAGCCTATTGAATAGCCCCCGCCGTCAGGGAGACCCGGATGGACCCAGGGAAAGGCATCTCATCCTGGTTGACAATGGGCGCAGGAACATAGAAGCTTCAAAACTTCGTGAAGTCCTGTATTGTATCCGCTGCGGATCTTGCCTGAATGCCTGCCCGGTATACCGAGAAATTGGCGGACATGCCTACGTCTCCAAACACGGCGAGGGCAGCGCCTATCCCGGTCCGGTGGGGAGTGTGCTCTCACCGGCTTTATTGGGGCAAGGTGAGTATGGCCAGCTGGCACGCGCCTCTAGCCTGTGCGGGGCTTGTAAAGAAGCCTGCCCAGTGGATATTGACCTGCCTGGGTTATTATTGCGTGTGCGTGCAGGTTTGCAGGTGGAAAAGGTGGGCAAGCGTCCTCGCCCCAATGCGCCGCGAGGGTTGGCAGCCGGGCTAAAGGGCTATAGCATGCTGGCAAGCTCTCCGCAAAGGTTTGCCATCACCCAAAAAGTAGCGAGCACACTAGGCTCTTTTTGGGCAGGACTCTCTCACGGGGACCGTTGGATACGACTGCCAGGCATCACTGGCTGGGGATATTCGAAGGATTTTCTTCTGCCGTCTGGCCCCTCCTTCCGGTCAAGGTTTATAAAACGAACGTCCGTTCAGCCAGGGGAAAATGGATCTACTCAACCTATTGGAGAGAGTGTAACTCCCACATCTTTGGGTGAGGTATACATAAAAAATGAGACAAAAAGCAAGGTTACAGGTTTTGCCGATGAGCTGCAAGCTTTGGGAGGCTTTTATCACCCATGTTCCGCTGACCAGCTTATCGGGAAGGTTGTGGAAATCTTGCAAGAACATCGGCTAAAACAGCTCTTAGCCTGGGATATGTCAAGGTTGCCAGCGGGTGTACTGGAGGGGCTAGGTGAGGCGGGAATCCAGGTTATTCATCCAGCCCTTGTAGCGCTCGAGACTAGTAACCAGGTAAAAGCAGGCTTGACCGGTGCAACCGCTGGAATTGCAGACACGGGCTCTGTGCTGCTGTTGAGTGGAGAGGGTCAGCCTCTCACGGTCTCGCTGCTGCCTGAAGTGCATATTGTCGTCCTCAACCAGGAAGATATCTATGATGATCTTGTTTCGCTGTTCTCCCATGTGCAGGTATGGAAAGCGTCTGCCGGGGTAATCATTACAGGTCCTTCCCGTACCGCGGATATTGAAATGACATTGACGATCGGGGTACACGGTCCTGGTGAGCTGCATGTGCTGTGTATAAGTGATGAAAGACTATATAACCGGTAAATCAATGATGATGAGCCATGAGTAAAAATTGGGGATTAATATTCATATGCATAATTGCGGTCGTTGATATAATTATCAGTGATACAGGCTTGCTGCAGTGAGTTTACCGCCGCAACCAGGCGTTGAGGCGGTTATTTTTTGGAGGAGAGATGGATAATAAGCTCTATGTAGGGAATTTACCATTCAACACGACAGAAGAGGACCTGCGTAGCATGTTTGCTCAAGCGGGAACGGTCGTCTCCGTCAGCCTGATAAGGGATCGGGAAACCAAACGTTCGCGAGGCTTTGCATTTGTTGAGCTCAGCAACCAGGCCGAAGCAGAAAAAGCAGTCAGCCTGTTCAACAATACGTTGCTCGATAATCGCACTCTAAAGGTTAACCTTGCCCGCCCCAGAGAAGATAGCGGTAAGTTCCGTAAACAGGGTGGAATTAAGCGCTTTTAATTTCTAAGCGATCCGATATCGGAGTGGCTAATATACCAGCGTAGATCCTGCCTGGGCTGGTTTAACCTGGCAGGCACGTGGGTTTGTATTCCCCACCCGGCTCGGTAACCAGGGCGCTGATGGAAACGACCGAGTCCATCTCGATTGGCCCGAAAATATGGGGGAATTGGATGCCGCCTGCACTCTCCCAGCGAATTTCAGCCCCAACTTTAGCAGTATCCAGCCATAATAAAACCGGATCAGGAATACCCTGGTAGAGCCGGTTGGCGACCACATGGATTTGTTCTGGTTGCGAGCAATGGATAAAGCCTTCATCTTCCAAGGATGGGCTGCGAAATACACCTCTCTGCTCAGCTTCCTCCCATTCTTTGCGGCGGCACAGGTGAACGATCAGGTTGGGGCGCTCGATTTCCACGCAACGGTCATGGCCAGCAAGATCCTGCAACAGGTTTACTTTCGAAAGGGGGAACCTGGCTTGTGCCATGGATTTAACGGTTTCCCCCTGTGAGGCTTCGATTTCTACCAGCATTAATCCACCCGAGATAAGCAGGTTACGGGCCTGGTCGAGAAGCCTGTTGATCAGCATGGTGCCCTCCAGCCCGCCATCCAGCGCCACGAGGGGCTCTTGCATGGCGGTTGGTAATAAATGCAGCAGCGAAGAAGGTATGTAAGGCAGGTTGGCGCACACCAGGTCGAAAGGTTGGTCGATCCCTGTCAGTAGATCGGCTTGAATAAACACAATGTTATGAGTAAGGTGATGTTTTTGCGCGTTCAGGCGGGCAATGCGCAAAGCTCCAGGTGAGATATCCGTCATGGTGAGCTGCAGGCCCGGAACATGCCTGACCAGGCTGATCCCCAGGCAGCCGGAGCCCGTGCCGATGTCTGCCACCCTTCGCCGTGAAGGATACAGGCGCAGCCAGCCGATCGCCCGCTCCACCAACAGCTCAGTTTCAGGTCGTGGGATGAGCACATCCGGGGTCAGGTTAAAATCCATGCCGAAAAACTCCCAGTGCCCAAGGATATAAGGCAAAGGTTCCCCCCCCTGCAATCGCCTCGCTGCTTGGGTAATCTGCTTATTTTGCTCCGCATCTACCATCGCTTCCGGATGGGCCAGGACCCAGGTGCGTGTATGGCCTGTGAAGTGGGCAATTAGAACCTGCGCCTCCAGGCTGGAAGTTTCGCTGGTTTGGTGTAGCTGAGAGGCCAGATTCTCTATTAATTTGCCAATGGATATCGCCATGCTAAACTACCAATTCTCCCATCCATTGTGCCGATCAGGGAATTGCGGAAACAGAATTTTATACATGGATAAAGCGGTTGGTTCGATTGCAGAGAAAATCAGTTATTGTTCCCGGTCAATGTTTCCTCACCCAGGCTGGCAAGTCTTTCCACTTCATCCCGCGTGGCGAGCTCATCGATGAAATCGTCCAGCATTGCCCCGGTCATGAACCCGGCGAGATTAAAGGTGGACATATTAATGCGGTGATCTGTGATCCTTGATTGGGGATAGTTGTAGGTACGAATTTTTTCTGCGCGTTCTCCCGTGCCTACCTGCGACCGCCGGTTGGCTTCAATCTCAGAGCGACGTTTTTCTTCCTCGATTTCATACAGGCGGGCGCGTAAAATGCTCATTGCCCGTAAGCGGTTCTGTAACTGGGAACGCTCGTCCTGACATGCCACCACGATGCCGGTGGGAATATGGGTGATGCGTACCGCCGTAGCATTCTTCTGCACATTCTGGCCGCCTGCCCCCGCAGATTTATACACATCCACATGGATGTCCGTTTCAGGGATATCGACTTCCACCTCATCGACTTCTGCCAGCACGGCAACCGTGGCAGTGGAGGTGTGGATGCGCCCCTGGGATTCTGTTACCGGCACCCGCTGGACGCGGTGCACACCCGATTCATATTTCAGTCGTGAATAGGCGCCCTTACCCTTCACCATGAAGATGATTTCCTTATAGCCACCAATGCCGATTTCATTCGACGAGAGCACCTCAATGCTCCACTTCCGCAACTCAGCGTAATGTGAGTACAGCCTGAACAGGTCGGCGGCGAAAATAGCCGCTTCATCGCCCCCTGTGCCTGCACGGATTTCCATGATCACGTTGCGTGCATCGCGTGGGTCCTTTGGAAGCAGCATGGCCTTAATAACGTGTTCCATCTGATCGATTTTTGGCACCAGGTCCAAAATTTCGGCCTCTGCCAGCGTGCGCAGATCAACATCATCGCTCTCAACCAGCGAATGCGCTTCTTCCACGCGCTCCAATGCATGGCGGTATTCACGCGCCCGGCCAACGATGGGTTCCAGGTCACTGCGTTCTTTGTTCAGCTCTGCGGCGCGTTGGTAATCGTCACCCACATTCATAAGCAGTTGGCTGAGCTCTTCATAACGCTGTTCAATACCGGCCAGTTTATCCAATAAATCCATTGGCATGCTATTCTATGCGCCTCCCAATCAAGAGAATGATTATACCACCGGAACTTTTAATAAATCTCCACCGTCTAAAGCCCAGATGATCAGCCAAAGTCTATAAAAGGCATTCGTGATCATACAGGAGGAGAAGATGAGCACCAGGCTGGTTTTATTTTCCACGAGCATCATTATTATCTTTATCCTGTCTCTGCTATTGCCCGCCACTGCTTTTGCTGATGGGATCATTGTCCCCGACCCACCAGTGTGCGATCCGCAGTCATGCCCCCCGGTAGTAACCCACATTGACCAGCTGGTGATCCGCTACCACCATGTGACGGTCACCATTCAGGACCAGCTTGCAGTCACCCATGTTGACCAGGTGTTTTACAACCCAAATGACTGGACCATAGAAGGCATTTATATTTTCCCCATCCCGGATGATGCTGCCGTGTCAGGCTTCACCTTGTGGGTGGACGGGAAACCGGTGGAAGGGCAGGTGTTGGATGCCACCCAGGCACGCCAGACTTATGAGCAGATTGTGTCCAGCATGCGCGACCCGGCTTTGCTCGAATATGTTGGGCGTGGAGCTGTACAGGCGCGCATCTTCCCCATTGCCCCCCAGGAAGAACGCCGGATCGAGCTGGAGTATTCTCAAGCCCTGAGCGCGGATAATGGGCTGGTGCGCTACATATATCCGCTCAATACCGAGAAATTTTCAGCTTCTCCGATTGAATCTGTCACCGTGAATGTCGACATCCGGGCCAGCGCAGGCATCCGGGTGGTATATTCGCCCAGCCATGAGGTGGCAGTTAGCCGGGAGGGTGACCGCCATGTAGTGGCTGGATATGAGGCTGCCAATGTGCTCCCCGATACTGATTTTACCTTGTATTATTCCCTCGGCCAGAATGAAGCCTTCCACCTGCTCACTTTCCGCAACCCTGCCGACAGCTCGGACCCGGATGGTTTTTTCCTGGTGCTGCTTGCCCCACGCATCGGCACGATAGACCAGATTATCCCCAAAGACCTGATCCTGGTCCTAGACCGCTCGGGGAGCACGGAGGGGGAGAAGTTCTAGCAGGCACAGC
>Ga0172364_10000079_pt1 | contig 53045 bp, 47 predicted proteins | sample LakKivSesite10cm_FD_114545 | JGI IMG/M metagenome (GOLD analysis project Ga0172364, IMG submission 114545) | Sediment microbial communities from Lake Kivu, Rwanda - Sediment site 10cm | ecosystem: Environmental > Aquatic > Freshwater > Lake > Sediment | place: Rwanda: Western Province, Lake...
AAGCGTTTATCGGCACGCTGACGCTGGTTTATGGTGCTGTCACCAGCCGGGCGTTGGCGCTGGCGTTTGGGGAAGATCAGGCCGGGAATGGCGAGTAGCAAGTTGCAAATTGCAGTTTGCAAATGGCAAATGGCGAATGGCGAATGGCGAATGGCGAATATCGTGGCTATCGCCATGCTTCTTGCCATGCTTGTAAGTGCAGGATGTGATCCTGTCCCTACTATGATTCCCACCTCCACGTCCATTCCGACACCGACGACCACCCCGACCGCCACACCCACTCCAACCGCTACACCCACTTCAACCCCGACAGCTACCCGTACCCCTACGCGTACCTCTACGCCTGCCCCCACACCGACCTATACCCCCACTGCCACGCCCGTCCCGCCGACCGTCACACCTACTTCTATCTTTACTTCCACCGCTACACCCGTTCCACCTGCTGCTACGTCTGCCCTTACGTTCACGCCCACACCTGTCTCGCCCATGGCTACGCCCGCACCACCGACTGACACGCCGGTGCCAGCTTCATCTTCCTTCGCCCCGACTCCTCCGCCTGGGCGGGCGTTTGCCACGCTGGACGACTTCTGGGCTGGAGCCGCTGAGTGGGTGTTGGAGGTATACGACGTGGGCCTGCCCGTAGGCGAATCGGACACCGTGTACCGGGGCGGTACCGAGTTCTGGTCCTACCTGCACGCCAGCTCCCAGTCGGCCGGGGTGGTAGATTCGTGTGGCGATCCGGCCCCCTTCCCCGGCTGCGTCACGCTGTGGAAAAGCCACGATGGCGGGCTCCACTTTGCACTCGAAAATCCTAGCTGCCTCTTCCCTTGCGCCACCTGCCCGTGTAGTGCAGGGCGAGATCACACTCAGCAGCAGCAGTACCCGCGCGCCTTTTTCGACGCTGGTCGGGCCTATATGGTCTACGAATGGGGGGCAGGCACCTACATGCGCACTTCCAAAGATGGCCTGCGTTGGTCGGGCGAGGCTCACGTGCCCGGTACCGGGCAATGGAACGCCGATCCGGGCACGTGCGCCGAGGCCGAATCCATCGGCGAGCATCCCAACATCTATGCGGAGACCGAGTTCGGAAACTGTCTGGTGGGCGCGCCGCCAGGTATTTACGTCGAGGGCAACCTGCTGTACGTCTTCGTCGGGCTGGGGCGAGACCCAGGGCACATGGGCTGCTACGTGGGCAACAAGTACAACGGGGCAAGGGGCCTGCGCAAGTGCGCGTCCAATCCGCTCTTCGGGGCGGAGCTCGGCTACGGCCCACTGGATGCGCTCGGCGCGGCAGCCAACCCATACTTTGATTTCCGCACCATCTCCTCGGCCGACGTGGTGCGGGTGGGCGACCATTATTATGTGGCCTACGAGGGGGTGCGCGGCCCGAGCAACCCCACCGTCGTGGACGACCAGTTCGCGCTGGGGTTTGCACGCAGCGCGGGACCGGCGATTGACGGGCCGTGGGAGAAATACCCGGGCAACCCGGTGCTGATGGACCTGTCCAACAACTGGGGCATCGGCCACGCCGACATCGTCATCGTCGGCCCGGCCACCTACCTCTATACGGCTACCTCGCAGGTCACGCGGGGACGGTACGTGTTGGTACTGCGGTAGCACGAATGGCGAATGGCGAATGGCGAATGGCGAATGGCGAATAGCGGATAGCGAATGACGCAACACGGAACACGCAACACGTTTCACGTTTCACGTTTCACGTTTCACGAACTCAGGAGGCATCTATGAGTCCATCCATCCACCACATCGCCATTGCCGTGCATAACCTGGACGCGGCGCTGGCGTTTTACCGGGACGCATTGGGATTAGAGGTGACCGAGCGGCGCACGGTGACCGAGGAGGGGGTCGAGATTGCCTTCCTGCCGGCCGGGGAGGGAGAGATCGAGTTGATCCGGCCGCTGGACGAAACGGGCGGCGTGGCCCAATTCCTGGAGAAGCGCGGTGAGGGGTTACACCACGTCTGCCTGGCGGTGGACGACGTCGAGGCAGCGATGGAGCGGTTGCGGGCGGGAGGAGCACGTTTGCTGAGCGAGATACCTCGCGTCAACGTGCACGGCACACGTTACGTGTTCGTGCATCCCAGGTCGGCCCACGGTGTGCTGCTGGAACTGTACGAAGTCAGAGCTTTGTAAGGATCCAGGCACTTACAGGTACAATGCTACGTGGAGCGACAAGGCACTACACACAGTGCGGCCTCGTGTGTTTGCCCTCTATTACCTCAGTTCAATCAGGCCCTTCTGAACCAGCGAACCGACAAAGTCTAGCGCTTCTTGTCCAAAATGTTCTTGTAACTGCAACAAGGAAGTCTTCCCATCACATGCATCGAGTACTGACCTGGCTGCTGCTGCCACAGGTACGATGTAGCTGCCGCGCACTAGAACATACCCGAACTCCTCCACCCGCAGCGTATACCGCCCCACTGGATGTGCCCCCTCGTACAGGACTAACTCCTCCGGCGATCTGTGTTCCCGCTCCATGATGGGGGGCCGCATCAACGGGTCCCGTTCTATACCCTGGATCATGGCCACCGCCCGGCAGCCGCCATGGCAACGAGGCAGTTCCACACAGTGCCAACACTGCTCAGCAATCATTCCCCGCCAGTGGTTCATGGCCTCACCGTGCCAGATTTCCTCGGTAGATTGCTCCAGCAGATTGCCACAGACCAACGGTGCGTGGTTACAGGGTCGCACATTGCCCCAGGGGTCTATCGTGCAATAGGCCACCCCGGCCAGGCAGCCAGTGGATGAGGAGGGGTAAAAGCATTGGGGAATGCAATTGCCAAACTTCACCTGCCTCCCTTGACGTCGCAGGCGATCAATTGTCTCTACTGCCTGACGCAGTTGGCCTTCATCAGGCTCAATCTGGGGCAAAGGATTGCCCAGGTAGCGGTTGAATACCGCATGGTTGGCTCCCAATTTCTGGCTGAGTCTCGCGATGTCCTCAATGTCGTACCAGTTATAGCCGGTAACCACTGTGCTGGTGGTCACGTTCAGCCCGGCGGCAACTGCGCGACGGATGTTGGCGCAGGTCTCGGCAAATGAGCCAGGCACACATGTAAAGGCTTCGTGCGAAGCATCAGTCGCACCGTGTAGAGAGACGAGCAGGCCTCTGCATTGAGGGACAGTTTGGAGGAAGGTGACCAAGTCGGTGGGATCATGCCAGCGGGCGTTCGTAAATAAGGCGAAGGGGACTTGTAACTCACGGAGCGTAGTGATCACAACTTTGAATTCGGGGTGCAAAGTGGGCTCGCCGCCGGTGAGTTTGAGGCGGTGGATGTGCGGCCTAAGCTCAGCACAGATCTCCTGCCACTGTATAGCAGATAACGGTGGTGGTGTGTGATTTTGAGTGAAGACATTGCCACAGCCAGGGCAATAGTTATTGCAAACAGGGGTGAGTTCCAGTGCAAAGAAAACAGGGAAGGAAAGAACCAGGCGTTGGCTACGCACATGCGCAGTCACAGGCACATTCCGCTTGATAGGCATCGTTGTGTGTGCACTCTCCTAAACCCGGTGGATCAATCGGAATACCAGTCAAGACAACTCGCTGCTCAACCAATTCTCCAAAATCCGGGCAGTTGCCATTGTCCCATGCTATCGGTGTAAAAAGCCCAAGTAAATAGCCTCTCCGAGGATACTCACCACAGTGAAACCCTTTCGTCATATTAATTCTTGCCACTACGCACCTCCGCTCTTGTCAGCCGCGTCCGCGTGGTGGCGCTACACGCTGCCACAAAACTTGGGAAAGTGGGCATCTCAATTAAACCACCCCAGGCGTCGTGCAGCCGCTTACACCATGCCATAGACATATCTGGGGACAACCTCTCGATTCTTGCCCTGAACTCCTTCATCTCCTGAGGCAAGGCTCGTACGCCGTGCGATACGTAGAAACCGCGTGCGATATCCGGATAAGCATTGATATAGTGACCAAGAGCCTGGTCCAGCAATTGCTGATCATCCGAACGAACTGCAATATCATACTTCAAATGACCAAGTGTTCTGTCCATTCGACCGTAGAGATCGGGGAACTCGTATGCGTCTCTTCTGTACCCGGACAATCTCGTGTTATAACCCTTTACTTCAGACAGGTCATCTATGAGGAGTTCGACCGGTTTTCCCCTATCACGAAGATAAATCAGCTCGGCCAGATGCACCAGATTCGCTATGATGAACCAGACGTCATCTGTCTCCTCTGCTCTCGTCGCGCCTTCTCGAAAGAGCCGCTCAGCCTCTGCCAACTCGCCCTTGGTCTGGGCGATTCTGCCAGCCCGGTTTAGAGCGGAGGGCAACCCAGTAGGATTGCCAGCTTTACACAGATCAACACTTCTCATCGCCAGTTTCCAGGCATAGTCGAGGTCTGGTGGAACGCCGAGCTGAACCTCTGCAATTGCCTTCTGCTGATATACCTGGGACAGCCATTCTGTGTGGCGTTGCTCCTCGAATATGGCCAGGGCACGATCGTAGCACGCCATCGTTTCTTCATAACCGGTAAGCGCGTAACGATTTGCCTCCCCTAAGGTGCTATAGCACACGCCTACCATAAAGACATCTCCTCGGGCTTCATAGATCCTCAGCGCACTGTCTACCAGCAAGATAGAGCGCTCATATCGCCCTCTCAATACCTCGACGTAGCCTAGATTGTTGAATGCCAGGGCAAGGTCCCACTCTTGCTCCGCCACCTGGCAAAGTTCCACTGCCTGCCGATAATACTCCCTGGCCTCATCCCAACGCCCCGCGCGCCGCATGACGAGCCCCAAAGAACCGACAGCTTGACCTATCTTGGGCCGGTTTCCTGTTTGCGCAGCAAGCTCTCGAGCATGCTCCAACACATCAACAGCTTTTCGCAGTTGACCAGGTACCCTCGACAAACAGGATCCCCAAAAGATCTGCAACTCAATCTCCCGGTCGCTGTCATCCCGTACCACATCTATTAAACGACAGGCGATATCACAGGCCTCGCCAAATCGTCCCTTATTGCGAAGATGGCGAGCACCGCGCAGTTCGACATCGTAACGACGCGCACCTTCCAGGCTCTCTACCCAGGGACGAATTTCTTCCCAAAGCAGTTCGCGGTAACTAATGTACGCGTCGGTCGCAGCATCGAACTCGCTGATAAAGTAGTCGCATCCATCGTCGAGGTTGGCCCTCAGTGCATAGAACAATCTCTCTGCACCAAGCGTCCAGAGGTCAGACTCATTCTCCGCCAGGAAGTTAAAGCTGCCCACAAGCTGGTCAGTTTCCAGTTTGGCGCCGGCTTCACTTGCCGCAGCGGCAAGTACCTGACGAGCCTGTTCCAACTGGCCTTTGAGCTTCGCGATCACTTCGTCGTAATAGCCGAGTATGATACGATCTAACTTTTGTTTCTCCAACCCAAACTTGTCATAGTGCGGCCAGGCGTACTTTTCCACCAATTTCTGCATCTCATCGTGCAGCACAAAGCTTTCATCCGGCTTGCACTTGATGAAGGGAAGTCCACGCAACTCTTCTACCAGGCTCTCTGGAACAGGTTGACCTATGAGCCTTGCTAGAAGGTCAGCATCCATGCGGCGATGTGCATACGCCATCACCAAAATCACCTTATCACGGGGGGCTTGAAGCTGAAGAGTAGTCCGGACAAGTGTCTGGCGGAATATCCCGTTGAGTTCCTTCGCTTGCTTGCCGAACTTTTGCGCTTCCAGATCTGCAACTGACTTATCAATGAACTCGGGCAGGATTAACCCACGCCGGAGCCATTCAATGGCCAGGGCAATCAGGATGGGATGTCCATCGGTCAGCAGGTGCAACTTTCTCCGAAGGTCTGGACTGAGACGCAGACCGACGTCGGGAGACTCGAGATAGAGATCAGTTTCTCCAGACGTGAAAGGTGGCAACGGTATCAGCGCAACTGAAGCCACAACAGAGTCTTTATCGTTACGCAGTTCTTGCTCGAACTGTGGTTGGACTACCTTCTCCAGATCGCGACCCGCCAGAATAACCAGGGTGTTCTGTAAGCGCGGGAAGACATCCTGTCGAAAATGGTCCCATATACCAGCCCCAACTACACTCTCTACCGTATCAAGCAGGATCAGCGTCCGGTAGCCACTGCTTGCCAGGTCGTTGAACGCCTGCAGGAAAACTTTGTCTGCTTCTTGCCGTATATGTCTTGCCTGTGCCAACGGCTGCTGTTCAACTTGAGCTCTAATGTGTTGAACCCGAAGATCACTGAATGCTTTGAATGCAAGCGGATCAAGCTGTTCAGCGATTCTCTGCTTGAGATTCAGCGGCATGCGCAAGGCCGTGTCATCCAGACTGATGAGCCGGGTATGTTTGAGATTGGATCGAACTTCCAACCTTCCTTCATTTAGCCGCCGATCCAACTCGCCCAAAAGATAACTCTTCCCAATACCGCCAGCTCCACTGATCAATAGGATATGCGTCTCACGCGAATCGAGCAAAGACCGAATCTGCCCAATCTGTTTCTCTCGGCCAATGAATTGAGGAAATCTTTCTACCATAGCTACCCCCTTATGATGCAGGGCCACATGCCCATCCAAGCAGTCTCTCCCAGAGGGCCCCACCGGCTTCCTCTCCACCCGCCAGGTAGTATATGCGATCTTCTAACTCCCAATCGTCATTAAGAGCATCTCGCATGCGGCGACGCTGGTTAGGAATATCATAGGCCCCCAGAGAACTGTCCAGGTCGTCATGTAGACGCTTGGCTTCTCGCTCTAGAGCCTTCTCATTCAGCGTTTCAATGGACCAGAGGTAGTGGTAGAGATACTCTTGTGCCAGCGCAACTTGAAGCTGATCCTTGGGCCTGTTGGGAAGCTCACCAGCGTAACGTGTGGGGTCATCCCTGGGTACAGCCTCGATGTTCTTACCGTCCAGCCAAGCCCTAAATACGTGCAGAGCGATGAGGTTGAGGCGAGAACATAACCCAGGATTTTCGCCTTCCATCGCCATCATGAGTAGACGGCGCACAATCCTGTCAGTATGGAAAGTCTCAATACTGTCTGGAGGTGTAATAAGGGTAGTAGCGGTCAACGAGGCGAAAGCTTCGTCGCTGGAATTGAAACCCTCAATCTCCCCGCTGTTGAACAGAATGTTAACCACACGCTGGTCAAAGCGACGAAACACACTGATTTGCCACAACAAGTCCGACACTTTATCGTCAAGCTTTTTCATTAACTCGTCTATGACCTGTTTGACGCTATCTCTGAACACTCCATCGTGGATGCGGTCAAAATAGTTTCCAGGACCTTCGTAATGGATGCTGAATTTCATTCTTGCAATGCGGTCTATCACCTGGCTCATACAGCGCGGGTGTCCACCTGTCACCCGGACAATGCCACGCGCCATCGCGCTACACGCTGGCGGGTCAAGGCTCCGCCCGACATCCTTGGCCTTTAGTCTCAGCGCTTCCTCGACGATGTCTCTGGAAAACGGTGAAAGCGGCAAAAGGGTGAATTTAAGGCCATGCTGCTTGCCCAGGGCATCCCACTCGCCGGCAATGAATCGGCCAGCAAGGATAGCCCGTAGCTTGACCCCGCTTTTCGTTGCATCCAGCCCCTTGTCAAGTCCAGTGATCAGATCACGCAGCAACCAGGTTTTGACCCTTTCAATCGGTATTTGATCAATATTGTCAAAGATAAGCACAACCGTAGTGAGTCTATGGTTTGGTCCCTCAGACTGGTCGGCAATGGCAACGATCTCCGGCGCAAGATTATCTGCTGAAGCAACCGAATCTGGAGAAATGTCCAATTGTTGGCAGATAGCATCCAGCACCTGTCGCTCCAGAGCGAGCCTGTCACCAAACTCAACAAGTGCGCCACGAATATGGGGATGGTCTTCTCTCGGCTTCTCCGGCGGTTTGCCTGAAAGGCCGCAAAGTTGCCTTCTGATCTCAAGCAATAGATGTGACTTGCCGTATCCCGCAGGAGCATCAATAAGTATGAATTGCGCCCCATTCAAAGTGCAGATTCTCCTCAACTCATACTCACGGTTGACAAACCGGACTCTGCTCATATCATCCTCCCCTGGCCCAGTCCGTTCATCTCTCGTCGTGGGCGTGCTCGGCCTGCAAACTTCATCAAAAGACATACCCAATTCTTGCAATGCAATCCTATTCAGTTGGGCGATAATTTCAGCGCGGTTAGATTGGTATATCTCAGTATCACCATATTGCCGAGACCGAGCGATATTCTCGATCAGCCGCTGTTGATATGTGAGAGCCTCAGAATAACCGGGATGGTCCCGCCTCATTTGGCTCAGCAATCGATCTAGCCCAGCTTCATAAGAGGAGTAAATATCAGATCCCTGAATACTTGCGGATGAGTTTGCATGGACGGGATGGAGTTCGGATAGCATGGATTCCCGAGTTGCGGGTTCGGTTATGTCCTTTCGACGTTCCATTCCTACCTGAATAGCCTTCACCAACTGTGTCCAACCATCCACCTGGAAAAGGTCCACCCACTGGAACTGGCGGAGGCCTTCTGGTACCTCACAGTCTTCCATGCGGACCGGAATCAGATAGATATCGTTCTCCAACATTTCCTGCCAAATATTCAGGGCATCCCTGATCTCCTTCTGCAAGTAGCCTCTCTTGGTGATCGAATTTGCAGACAGACACGCCAGAAAGAAATCAGAACGGCGGATAGCTGCCTGGATACTGGATTTCCATACTTCCCCTGGTAGAATGTCCCTCTTGTCCATCCAGGGTTTGAATCCTGCATCGGATAACCTACGATAAAGATGTTCTACCCTATCTCTATCCGGTCGCGCGTAGCTAAGGAAAATCTGGGCCACTGCCATTGCCTGAAATCCTCTGGATGGCTTAACAAATCCCTTTGTATGCCTTCTAAGAGGCAGAAATGAGGGGATTTAAGCGTGTCAACTGCAAACCTCTAGCCAGCTGGTTACACCACAGTTTGCACTCCATGGCACAAAAGCAACAAGGGCAACGCCCACCCATGGCCGCCCTTCGAGCCAGGGACAAACGTTACCCTCATTCACCATCGCTCATAGTGCTGCCCTCCCTTGCAGGCTTAAGCGCTGGCTACAATGGAGATTTCCTTGACTTAGGTATTATAATATAATCAGAGAAAATGCGCAAGTCCGTCATTCAGAAGATGTATTGTGCACATCTCCAGAACCTTGATTGTGCATCCTCATAGTATCAGGCAGAAGTATAATGTCAGAAACAGAAGCATTAAAAATTTCCTAACATGGACTATTGCACAGAACAGATTACCCAGCCCGCCCTCACGAATATTGACCAGGCCCCCGAACAGCTAAGACCTCTTGCTCCAACATGGCGAAGGTTATGGCAATGATGAGCGCGACACCCACAAGCGACAACAGCCCCCAGACTACGGTACCGTTCTCAATCAAATGCTGTATCCACAACTTTGCCTCTAGCCGCAACATGTCCAGCTGCAGGTACATCTGTAGGCGGTAGAGAGAGGTCCGGTCGGTTGAGGACAGATAGTGCCACAGGAGCATAACCACAAACACCAGCCCGCTCCCCGCCAGGCTGATCGCCAGGTCGCTCCAGCGGAGCCGGAAACGGGGGAGCGCCGGGCGCGACCTCACGTGCGCCATCACGCGGGCCGTGAGTCCGGCAGGCTCACTCACGAGCGGCCAGGTCTCCAGCGCCTCTACCACCGCCTGCAGGCGGGCCAATTCCGCCCGGCACTCGTCACACTCGGCCAGGTGACGCTCCAGGTACGTGGCCCGCGCTGGGTCCAGTTCCCCGTCCAAGTATGCTTCTGACTCCAACTGTACTTTGAGGCAGTTTGCCATGAGTGTTCGCATGCTCCCAAGGGTGAAAATAGCCCACACGTGGACAAGGTGGCATCTTGTCCTACATTACTGGAGACAGGACACAGCCTGTTCTGCAAGGACGTCCACACCCTTCTCAGTCCCAACCGTGTACTCCTCCCACTGGCGCAATCGTTCTACCAACAGCCGGCGCGCCCGGTGGAGGTGGGTTTTCACTGTCCCCATCGGCACATTCAGCGCGCTGGCGATCTCGTCGTAGGATAAATCCTGCAGGTAGTACAGCGTCAGCACCAGCCGGTACTTTTGCGGCAGTCGCTCCAACTCGGCGTGCAGGAATGCCTCCCGCTCCCGCGCTTCAAAGAGGGCGGGCGGCGCGGGAGCAGGGTTGACCAGTGCCTCTTCCAGCGGCTCGATTTGAAGCAGCTCGCGCTGGAGCCCTGGCAGCCGGTTCAGGCACAGGTTGTGGACGATGCGGTAGAGCCAGGTGGTAAAGCGGGCCTGGCCCCGGAAGCCGGACAGCCCTTGCCAGGCGCGTACGAATGCCTCCTGTATCACGTCCTCGGCTTCTGTATGGTCGCCCAGCACGCGGTAGGCCAGGTTGAAGGCGTATCGCTGATGCTTGCGCACCAGTTGCTCGAAGGCGTCTGTATCACCCTGGCGCGCCCGCGCCACCAGTTCTGCGTCGTCCACTCCTCCACTCCCATGGATTAGACCGCGCTGGATGCCAGAATGTTTCAATTATACCTGGGAGGGCGTGAAACGTGAAACGTGTTGCGTGTTGCGTGTTGCGTGTTGCGCGAGACGTGAGGCATGAAACGCGAAGTTGATGAAACATTTTGAGCCAACGGCGGTCAAAAAGAATGAAAGAGCAAAACCTGTCAGAAGGGAGATGTAGGGCAAGTTGGCAACTTGCCCCTTTCAGAAAGGAGAGGGAATATGAAGCGAAAATGGTGGATCGTGGGAGTCCTGGCCTTTGTGGAGCTTTTGGTCTGCGGAGGCATCCTCCTGACCCTGTGGGCCGGACGAGCTGCCTTCGAGGGAGTTCGCCTGTTCTACAGGACTGACATCCACGTTGAGGATACGATAGAAAAGACCTTTGCCGTGGATGGCCCGGCGGTGCTGGACCTGGAGGCCGACTTTGGGGACGTGACGGTGACGGGCAGTACCCGGGACGACGTGCAGGTGGTCGCCAGGCTGAGCCTGTGGGGCGCGGACGAGGAGGATGCCCGCCGCCAGGTAGACGTACAGATGACTCAGGACGGGAACCGCATCACTGTCCGGGTCGTGCGGCCGGAACGTATCTATGCCTTCGCCTCTGTCAAAGGCTCGCAGGTGGATTTCGAGATTCAAGTACCTTCCGAGACGTCGCTGCGGCTAGTGACCTCCAGTGGCGACCTGGCGGTGAGTACTATCACCGGCACAGTGGAGCTCAATACTTCCTTCGGCGCCATCCAGGCAGAGGAAGTGAACGGCACAGTGAGCGCCCGCTCCTCTAGCGGCGACGTCACGTTGGTCGGCCTGAGCGACGCCGGTGACCTGCAGGTCAGGACCGACTTTGGCAAGCTGGTTCTGCAGGACATCACCGCCGATAGTCTCACCGCCCGTTCCTCCAGCGGCAGTATCCAGGTCGAGGGGGGAACGTTGGATGGTGCGCTCGACGTGGAGACCAGTTTCGGGGACGTGACGGTGACAGGCGTCCGCGCTACCTCTTACCGGCTGGCCTCTTCCTCCGGCGACCTGATGTTGGACGGGTGCAGCGGCCCGCTCGACCTGCAGACGGGCTTTGGAAACATCGAGGTGCGGAATGGCGCGGAGGCGCAACTGGCACTCAAGACCAGCAGCGGCGAGATCCGCTTCTCTGGAAGTCTAGACACTCAGGGAGAGCACCGGGTAGAAAGCGATTTCGGGAGCGTGCGGCTGGTGCTCCCCACTGACGCCGCCTTCGACCTGGACGCGGAGACCGGCTTCGGTGCGATTGACAGCGAGCTCCCCGTGACGGTGAGCCAATTCGAGGAGAAGCACATGGTGGGTGAGGTCAACGGGGGTGGCCCGCTGCTGCGGATTCGCACCAGCAGCGGAAACGTCACGCTGAAGCGCGGAACAGGTGGAAACGACTGATCGTCGTGTAAACTAGAGCATAGGAGGAAGAACATGGATCGGATAGAATCACTTGGATTGTGTGTCGTCCCGATCGCCTTCTTGATTGCGATCTTCGGTACCATCGTCATCCTGAGGTGGTTCAGGCACCGGGAGATCATGACGCTGGCGGAGAAGGGACTGCTTCCGGCGCAGTACGCGCAATACCTGCGCGCGTCGCGTGGCCGGGGGCTGTTGGGCTGGGGCATCGCGCTGACGGCGCTGGGGTTGGCGCTCACGATCGGGTTGTACCCCGCCGGCTTCGTCGCGGAGACGCAGTACCCGCTCTACTTCGGCCCGTGGATGCTGGGCGGCCTGATTCCGCTCTTTATCGGGCTGGCGCTGTTGCTCACCTACTTCCTGACCCGCGAGAAGGAGCCCCCGGCGGCGGAGGCCCGGTCGCGAGACGAAGCAGGCGCCCCCGAAAGCCAGGTGTAATCACTACTGCAACCTGGCAACGCTGTACCCATACTCAAGCGCATCGTCTGGAAGCGCCTCCCACCGGGAGGCGCTTCCTCATAGAATGCAAGACTTACGCCTCACCCTTCACGTTTCACGCCTCACGTTTCACGCAACACGCAACACGCAACACTTGCAGTTACTTGACATCCCGAACGTTTGTTCGTATAATATCAGGTGGGAGGTTCACAGTGGACGCGCTGGAGAAACTCAAACTGCTGGGACCGCCGACCTGCTTCGAGCCGGCCGAAGAGGTGGGGGGGTCGCGCCGGCCGCCCATCCGTCAAGAGGCAGGCGACGACCTTTCTGGCTGCATTCACAACGCCAGCATGCCCGGCGGGAAGCGCATCGCGCTGCTCAAGACGATGCTCACCTCTGCCTGCGAGCGAGACTGCGCCTATTGCGCCTTCCGGCAGGGGCGCGATTTCCGCCGCGCGACCTTCACCCCCGACGAACTGGCCCAACTCTTCATGCGGCTGCACCAAAAGTCCATCGCCGAGGGCCTCTTCCTCAGTTCTGGCATCGCCGGGGGCGGCCCCCGTGTCCAGGATCGCCTCATCGCCACGGCCGAACTCTTGCGCCAGCGCTATGGGTTCCGGGGTTACATCCACCTCAAGGTCATGCCCGGCGCGGAGCGAGAGCAGATCCGGGCAGCGATGCGCCTGGCCAACCGCGTCTCGGTCAACCTGGAGGCTCCCAACACCGAGCGCCTGGCAAGCCTGGCCCCGCACAAGGTCTTCGAAGCGGAATTGCTGCAGCGGCTGCACTGGATCGAGGAGCTCCGGCGGGAGATGACCTCTCCCCTGACCCCTCCCCGAAGCGGGGAGGGGATGACCTCTCCCCCGACCCCTCCCCGAAGCGGGGAGGGGAGAGTATTCGGGCGCGCGCCCAGCTCTACTACGCAATTCGTCGTCGGCGCGGCTGGCGAGAGCGACGTCGAACTCCTGACGACGACCGCATTTCTGCACCGGCAGGCCGGCCTGGCGCGGGCCTACTTTAGCCGTTTTGTGCCGGTGCCCGACACGCCACTCGAGGATCATCTGGAAACGCCTCCCCAGCGGGAGCACCGGCTGTACCAGTCCTCCTTCCTCCTGCGCGACTATGGCTTCGACGTCGAGGAACTCCCCTTCGACGCCGGCGGCAACCTGCCGCTGGAGAGCGACCCCAAACTGCTCTGGGCGCGGCAACACCTGGCCGATGCCCCGATCGAGGTGAACACTGCCGACCGGCGCGAACTCCTGCGCGTGCCGGGCATCGGCCCGCAGGGGGTGGAGCGGCTGCTGGCGGCCCGGCACCAGGGGCGCTTGCACGACCTGAGCGACCTGCGCGACCTGGGGATCATCGCGCAGCGGGCGGCCCCCTTCATCCTGCTCGACGGCCGCCGCCCGGTCTACCAACTGTCGCTGTGGCCGGTATAGCTGGCCCTGGCTCACACTGGCAAGGGCTACGGGTCTATGGTAGAATAGCCGCAAAGCGTGTTCAAGAGGTGCTAGATGCCATCCCCTTTCCCCGGCATGGATCCATACCTGGAACACCCGGCGCTGTGGCCGGATGTGCATCAACGTCTGATCGTTGCACTGGCTGACACTTTAGGCCCTATGCTTCGTCCGCGTTACCGGGCGGCCGTCGAGGAGCGGGTCTACGTGACTGACGCTGAAGGCCCGTTCTTCATCGGCCGGCCTGACGTGGCCGTCGTCGGTCCGGCAGTTGGCCCGGCGCTGAGCGATCCGCTCGCATTCATTGAGCCGCGCGTCGTCGAGGTGCCGCTGCCCGATCACATCCGCGAGGGTTATCTGGAAGTGCGCGACGTTGCGACCGGCGAGGTGGTGACCGTCATCGAAGTTCTCTCGCCGACGAACAAGCGCCCCGGCGAGGGACGGCGGCTGTACGAAGAGAAACGCTTGCAGGTGCTGGGGACGCGCACGCACCTGGTGGAGATAGACCTGTTGCGGGGCGGGGAGCCGATGAGGATGTGGGGGGATGGCCGGGACAGCCACTACCGCATCCTGGTAAGCCGCGCCGAGCGCCGCCCGCGCGCCGACCTGTACGCCTTCACGCTGCGCAACCCGCTCCCGCCCTTCCCGCTGCCGCTGCGCGCAGGGGACGAGGAGCCAACGGTCGAGTTGGGCGTGCTCCTGCGTGCGCTCTACGACCGGGCCGGATACGACCTGGCGGTGGACTATGCTGTCAAGCCGGTACCGCCATTGGAAGGCGATGATGCCGCCTGGGCCAATCAGCTACTGTGTGAGAAAGGGTTAAGGTGACAGATTCTTTCAGCACAAAGCCCAAAGTCGTCTTTACACACCACGCCGAAGACAAGTTCGACATTCTGGCACGACATGGGTTTAGCGTTAGCAGGGCACAGGTGATGGATGCTCTCCTTGAGCCAGATAGCGTTTCCCCCACCACGAAAGATAGACAGATTGCCCAAAAGACAGTAAGCGAGCATCACGTCCTGCGCGTTGTGTATCGCAAAGAAGGAGAAACGTTGGTAGTCATCACTTTCTATCCTGGTCGGAGGAAATACTATGAAAGTTCGATATGATCGTCCTGAAGACATTCTGATGATCGAGGTAATGCCTGAAGGCATTATTGATCACGCTGAGCAAGTGGATGGAGTCATTGTCCATCTTACGGAAGACGATCGGGTGGTATTGTTGGAGATTCTCGACGCAAGTGAGTTTCTCTCCACACTGGTCAAAGTGACCATGCAGCCAACACCAGAGGAAGTGTTGCTGCCTGCATAATCGCACCCTGTTTCCGCACCCGCTATCAGGCAGGATAAACCTAACATGCTTCACGCAACTGAGCCTGAACCGATCACCTGCATCCACCTGGCGCGCACTTTTTTCGGCCGCTCACTCTACAGCGTCAAGGCCTACCTGGTAGATGGCCTGCTGATTGACACCGGCTGCCCGGCCACGGCTTCTGAACTGGCCGCCTGGTGCCAGGGGCGGAATGTGCGCCAGGCAGTCAATACTCACCATCACGAGGACCACGCCGGTGGGAATCGTGTACTCCAGAAGACTTTGGGGCTGCCTATCGCAGCGCCGGTTCAGGCCGTCCCCATCCTGGCCGACTTTCCCCGCCTGCAGTTCTACCGCTGGCTCATGTGGGGCCAGCCGGGCGACGTCACCGTGGAACCGCTGGGGGACGCCGTGGAGACCGACCGGCACCGTTTCGAGGTGATCTCCACCCCCGGCCACTGTCCTGATCACATCTGTCTCTTCGAACCGAAACAGGGGTGGCTCTTCAGCGGCGACCTGTTCATCCACGAGCGGGTGCGCTATTTGCGGGCCGATGAGGATGCCCGCCGCACACTGGAATCGCTGCGGCAGGTGCTGGCACTCAAGCCCCGCCTGCTCGTCTGCTCCCACGCGGGCCTGGTCGAGGACGGCAGCGGCGCCATCGAGCGCAAGATCGCCTACTGGGAGGGGGTGGCCAAAGAGGCGCGATCCCTGCGCCGCAAGGGGCTTTCGCTGCGCAAGGTGACCGACCGTCTGCTGGGCCCCGAGGACATGATGTCTCGCATCACGCGAGGTCACTTTGCCAAGATCAACCTCATCCGCTCGCTGCTTGAGGAGGGCAGCGGTGAGCGTTGAACTGCCTGCCCGCTTCATCGGCGCCCCCATCGAGGTCCAGCACGACCGGTCGCCCGCGCTGGAGAAGCGCCCGGGGCCTCCGGACGGTTTCACCTGGGAGGGGTAGGCCTACCGGGTGGTGGAAGTGCTCCAGGAGTGGCACGATTACCGCCAGCGCGGCAAGACGGCGGCATTTTACGTCAAGGAGCGTGGCTCCTTCCGGGCCAAAGCCGCCGAGCGGCACGGCTCCTGGGGGGTGGGGCGGGATTACTACCGCGTGCGCACCGACGCAAGCGAGGTGTTCGAGCTATACTACGACCGCGCCCCGCAGGGGGCTGACCGTCCCAAAGGGGGTTGGTTCCTGTACCGCCAGATTCTCGTCCAGGAGGGATCAGACCTGTGACCGTCGTTACGCTTGACGAAATTCAACGCCGGCGCACCTTCAACTGCCGCTGCACCCCCGAACGGCGGCTTCGTACGGTGGAGGAAGCGCGCGCCTTCGTCGAGGAGGTCGGCTTTTGCCACTTTTGGCCCATCAAGGATGCGCTACTACCCAACCTGTTCCACGCCATCGCCGGGCGGGAGCGGCCCGTGCCGATGGAGCACGACGACCCCGACATTGGCAAGTGCTGGGGTTGGAAGGACGACTCGCTGGACAAAAAGTGGTGGTACTATGGCAAGTTCCTCCGCCGCCGGGCCACGTTGGTCTCGCTGGTGGAACTCCCCTATTTCTACGCGCTGAGCGAGAACTTTGGCGACCTGAGCGACTATCTGGAAGAATATAACGCCGGGATGATGACCGCCGAATCCAAGCAGATTTACGAGGCGCTCCTCGAACACGGCCCGCTCGACACGGTGCGGCTGCGCCGGGAGGCACGCATGAGCGCCGAAAGTGTCAAGTCTCGCTTCGAGCGGGCACTGGTTGACCTGGAGGTAGGACTCAAAGTACTGCCCGTCGGTGTGGCCGAGGCCGGCGCCTGGAGGTACGCCTTCATCTACGAGCTCGTGCAGCGGCACTTTCCAGAGTTGCCGGAGCGGGCACGCCAGATCGGACGTGGCGAGGCGCGGCGCAGGCTCGTGTCGCGCTACCTGGACACCGTCGTGGCGGCCGACCGCAAGACGATCGGCCAGGTCTTTCACGTGCTCAAGTGGACGCCAGCCGAACTGGAGCGTACGATAAACACGTTGCTGCAGGAGCAAATCATCCAAGAAGTACAGGTTACGGGACTGGAACATCCACAACTGCTTTCGTCCCACATTCTGAAGCATGCATCGTAGATCCCACCATCCGGCCGAACGTACTCTGCAGGAGCAGGTTCATTTGGAAACGCTCATTTTAGTGTTTACTTCATCCGATGACAACCGCTTGACCGACAATAGCGGCACGCCCAGATCGCGGATCCGGCTCAGTATTCCGTATAGTGCCGCCTGGTCGATCACCGGGCCGGTCAGAACCGTTTCGCCGTCCGGCCCCTGGACCATCTCCAATTTCCCTAGCTCCTTTCACGAAGCGGTACCAAGCTTGGCCTGGTCGGCGGCTTTCCCTAGCGCTCCTGGATTTTCGGCTAAAGCCATGTCCAGGGGCGCCGGCGCGGGTTGGGCCAGGGCGCGCGGGCCCAAGAAGATCAGCAGGGCCAGCACAGCATACCCCAGCGATCCGATGACCCCCTGATTTCCGGGGCCGATCAGCGGGTTCGGTTCTCCGCTGAAAAAGATCCACACCAGCCTATTCGAGACGTTGATTGCACCGTGACCGAGCGCCGCAGGCCAGACGCTGCCGCTTCGCAGGGTCACCCAGGCATAGAACGCGCTCGAGAAGATCAAGACCAACACGAACAGCAGCGGGCCAACCACCGGCGCGCCCCAATAGCCAACCCCGTAGTTGAAACCCGCCAAGATGCTCGGCCAATGCCAGACGGCCCAGATCGCGCCCACGAGCACCACGGCCTTGCGCGGACCGAGTGGCATCAACTTTGGCAGCAGGTACGCCCGCCAGCCGAACTCCTCGCCAAAGGACAGGAGCAGGGCCTCAGTCCAGGGCTGCACGATGGCGATGCCCACCTGGGTGATGAGGAACAGCCACGGCACCATACCGCTCCCGAGTGAGGTCACTCCTCCCAGGCCGCGATAGTCTGACATGGACGGGTCAAAGTGGCCGGGGAATAGCAGGTAGTAGACCGCGCCGCCCATGGCGGTCGCCACGAATGGCAGGAACCAGGCTGCCAGGTAGTAGCGCCAGCGACCCCGGCGCAAGTCCGGCCGCAGGAAGGTGTTCGACCAGCCTTCGCGAGTGATCAGCCGGGTGGCGATATGGGCGATCATTGGGGCGAACATCAGCAATGCCCTCAAGATGCCCGCCTGCGGCGCTGCCGCATTCCGGTAACTGCTGAACGGCCCGCCGCCCAAGAAGATCACGAGGTACGGCGCGATGCACAAGCCATAGGCAATGGCCACGAAAATGAAGATGCGTTTGCGATCGATCGTCGAGATCACGGTACTCCCAACTCTCCCGCCAAACACTGGAGACTCCCTTCCTGGATTCTGGAGCGAAAGTTTGGTGTTCATGGCAAACCTCCTCCTATGCAATCAGGCTGAACTCCTCGAAAGCTATCCAGCTCTACACCCGTACCTGCCTTCCCCGCCAGTACGCGGAGAGCAGCAGCAGCCCGGCGGCTGCCAGCAGGTAGACCTGCGGCGCGTCGGTCGTGAAATCCATCCCCGCCGTCTTTTGAAACGGGCCGGCATACCACCAGATCACGTAGACCACCTCAAAGACCCGGCTGCCGGAGGAGAAGACGCCCAGCGCCAGCGCCAGGGTGGGGATAAAGACGACTGCGCCCACCCACCCGGCCAGACCGGGCAGGTCGCCGCTAGAGAGGAAAACCACCGCCCCGGCAGCGCCAAACAGCGCCGTCGCCAGAACGCCGGCCAGCCAGGCAGCCGGCAGTTGGCGCAGCACCGGGCGCGCGGAAGAGAAGACCATCTGAAAGGTGTTGTTCTTCCGCTCGCGGTTGCCCATCTCAGACCAGATGGCCAGCGGCCACAGCCAGGCGAGGGGCAGCAGGTATTGCTTCGCCGCCGATAGCGGGGAGGTGAGGATGGCGATATTCAGCCCGGCAGTGATGGCCCACCACCACCAGCGGCGGCCGTTGAGCAGCATGCGCAGCTCGGCAAACAGCACCCCCAGGAAGGGGTTCACCTGGGCCAGTTTGGAGACGAGCGGCGAAAGGTTGGGCAGCGCGATGCGGGGGGCCTTTTTCCGCGGCGCGGCCGGCTCGCCTTCTTTCGCTTCCTCGGGCTTTCCCCGCGCGCGTCTCAGCCCTTCCCGCGAGGGGTCGAAGCGCGCGAACCATACCGCCGAGAGCAGGATCAGCCCCAGGCCGAAGACCGCCCACAACCACTGCCCGCCGACGATGCCCGGGGTCCAGGCCAGCCCGGGCCAGTTGAAGACCTTATATTGAATGTCGTGGGTGGGGTCGATCTGGACGCTCATCATACCAATCGTTTCGTTGGGAAAGGCCGCGCTGGCCCTAGCATATAGGGACGCGTGAAAGACGTTGAAGCCCATCGGGTCTGTGAGGAAGGGCAGCTCCTTCCCCCCCAGAAACGTGAATATGATTAAGAAGAGCCACAGGAAAAAGTAGCCCGCGTTGCCCACTGCCCCGCGCAGCCAGGGCACGGTCTCGAACACCACCGCGAGCGCGGCGGTCAGCGCCATGTAGGGCAGCGCGACGGCGAGAAACGGCATCAGCAGCGCGCCCAGGTCCAGCGCGGCTTCGCTCTGGAGCAGCACCATGACCGCTGCCGCAGCCGCCAGGATCAGCTCCAGCACCGAAAGGACTGCGAAGTTGCTGATCCATTTCCCCACCAGGTAAGCAGCCCGGCTGACCGGGGTGGTGGCGATGATCTGCCCCACGCCAGTGCGGATATCGCGCTCGATGCAGTCGTTGACCAGGTAAAAGCCGAACAGGCCCAGGAAGGTGTTGGTCACCAGCACGGTCATCGTGCCGATCCAGGCCGAGTTGAATTCGCCCCGGTAGCTGGACAAGAGGTCGCCCGACACCAGGCGGAAGAACGCCGTGCCGCTGTTGACCAGCACGCCCATGTAGATGACGGCCGCCAGGGTCAGCAAAAAGCGGTAACGCCGGGCGCGCTCGTAGAAATCGGCCAGCGCCAGGTGGTAGAGGACGCGCAGGGTGTTCATACCGGCCCTCCCTGGCGCTGCGCCACCATCGCGAGGTACACATCCTCCAGGTTGGGCGTCACCGGCTGGGCCTCCGGGCAGGGCCGCGCCTCAGAGACCGCCCGCACCTCAACCCCATCCATGCGCCGGATCGTGCCGCTGACCAGGAATTGCTGTTTGAGCGCGGGCAGCTCCTGGCTGGTTGCCATCCATTCCCACACGGAGCCTTCCATCTGCTTGAGCAGTTGCTCCGGGCGGGCGCGGACTTTCAAATGCCCCTTGTGGATGATCGCGATATCCGTGGCGGTCGATTCCACGTCCGAGACGATGTGCGTGGAGAGGATGACAATCCGCTCGCCGGACAGGTCCGAGAGCAGATTACGGAAGCGCACCCGCTCCTCGGGGTCCAGCCCCACGGTCGGCTCGTCCACAATCAACAACTGCGGATCGTTGAGCAGTGCCTGGGCGATGCCCACGCGCTGGCGCATTCCGCCGGAATAACCGCCCAGCGGCCTGCGGGCGGCGTCGCGCAGGTTGACCAGGTCCAGCAGGTCGGAGATTTTCCGACGAGCCTTTTCGCCGCTCATGCCCTTGATGGCCGCCATGTATTCGAGGAACTCCTGGGCCGAAAGGTTGGGGTAGACGCCAAAGTCCTGCGGCAGGTAGCCCAGCACCGAGCGCAGCGCCTCCGGATCTTTGACCACATCTCGGCCGTTCCACAGAATAGTCCCCTCGGTGGGGGTGGTGATGGTTGCCAGCATACGCATCAGGGTTGACTTGCCCGCCCCGTTGGGGCCCAACAGGCCGAGGATGCCCGGGGTCAGCTTCAGGTTGAAGTCCTTCAGGGCCTGTACTCGTTTGTAAGCCTTGCTCAGGTTGCGAGTTTCTATCACGAGAGAATTGGAAGTGTCCATTTTTTCTTAGCTCCTTTCTCTACTACGCTTGGATTGTGGAGTGAAGGTTTGGTGTTCTGATGCGCCCTTCTGTTCCGCAATCAGGCTGAACTCCTCGAAAGCTATCCAGTCCGATCGATCCGTAATCTTATCCGGTGCAACGTGGATCACGCCGATCTTTTGCGCAGATCCAAATTCAACCAGCAGCACCTGTTGTTTTGCCGACCAGGTGTTATACTGGTCCTCGGTGAGTTGGAGCCTGGGCTGCAACTCTTTCAAGGTATGGGACAGATCTTCGTCCAGGCTATTTGTAAAGTACAGAACGCGAACGACGGTAGCTTTTACGCGCACGGCGCAGTCATCCTTATCCCTCAGGAAATAGAGGCTATCGTCCGGACTTACAGGTTGCCCGGCAGATTGGGCAGGATCGAATTCTTTCACGATCATCGTTTTAACGCCGCTAAGGATTTTCTCAAGCTCCCCTGCGCGTGTGTCAACAAAAACAAGATGATTCATATATGTTATTCCTCAGTTCGTAGCATCGCAGTCTACCTACACTATAAAAGAAAAACTCCTCGGGCGCATCCATCCGCCGAGGAGTTTCAGGGTAGCCTTTGGATTGTATTTTCGCTTATACCAAAGTATTAGAGTTGAGACTATCTTGACCCAAACAAAAGGGCGGCCTGTTTGCACAAACCGCCCCGTGGCACAATCGGGATATGTCTAACCAACATGACCCAAGTGCCACAGAGCACTTTAACAAGCTAATCCCATTCCGTCAAGCGGCTTACGAATGTTTAGGCAACACCAGAGATGCTCTCTTCGAACTTTGCGACGCCGTCATCGCCATGCCCACACTCTAATACTTTAGTATAAGAAAAAATAGAATCCAAAGGATAACCTGCAACTCCTCGGAAGATGGATGTGCCCGAGGAGTTTTTCTGTTATAGTAGAAAAAGTTCTTGATCTTTCCAATGAACCGTAAGGAGGCTCAAAATGAATACGAAAACGAAATGGATCATCATCACACTGTGCATCGTCGCACTTGTCGCAGCCGCGATCGGTATCCACCTGGCTTTCCAGGCGGCCGCCAGCCCACCGGCGGATCAGACCGGCCCGTACAAGGTCGGGTTTGTGGCGAATACGTACTATGACAGCACCAGGAGCGACTTCGCCGGGGGTCCCAGGCCCATCCTGACCTTTATCTGGTACCCGGCCGTACCCGATAACAACGGAAACCCGATGCCGCCCGCTGTCTACCCAATGAATGTGTCCGGATTAAATGACTTGCCGGATGCCTCTTCTACGGATTTTGAGGCTTATGGCATCGACCCGGCATACCAGGAAGTGGCTGCTTCGAAGGATGGCCCCTTCCCGCTGGTCATTTTCTCCCCTGGCCAGGGCGCAGATTCGCTCGGCTATGTCCACATTGGGACGCGCCTGGCCAGCCACGGCCTCGTGGTCGCTGTCCCGACCAATTTCGACGAAAGATTGAACGCGTTGGGACAACCGGAGTTTTATCCGACCGGTGAGGCATATGCGATCGGGACCTACATCGAGCGAACCAGGGACGTCCAATACCTGATGACCCGCCTGGTTACAGACTCGAACCAATCCAGCAGCCTGCTGTCCGGTACCATCCGGCCGGATCAGATTGCCGTTTCAGGGCACTCCCTGGGTGGGCTGGCCGCCCTGGCGTTGGCAGGCGGAGACGACCAGGCTTGTGATTTAGCTGGCTTCCTGGATCCAAACAAGTTCCCGCCCGAAACCTGTGTCCCCATCCTGCCCGATCCACGCATTAAGGCGATCGTCCCAATCGATGGGTCGAATCAGTACCTCTACTATGCTGAATTGGCCAGGATCAAGATCCCGAATATGGGGATTGGGCAGGAATGGAATACCATCGAATCGACGAATGCCGGTTGGGGATACATTCAGGCCAGGCCGCATGCCGCCATCCAGGGCCATCCCAACTACCGGGTGGATGTCGCCTATGCTATCCACAATTCGTTCTCGAGTTACTGCACGTATATCCATGTCTTGTATGACAAAGGGATCATCGATGATCAGATGCTCGACGCCTCGATACCGTCCAATTGCCCGCCAGAGTCAATCTCGGCAGCAGAAATTGAAAACCTGACCACCCAGTATATGATCGCTTTCCTCAAGACCGTACTGGTTGGGGAGAACGGTTATAAAGAAATGCTCACGACGGACTATGCGCTGGAGAATGAGCCTTTCATTGAGTTCTTCGAGACCGAGGAGGGCAGTCCCGACGAAACCGTCGAGGAGGGTTATTTCAGCTACTTTATGCACCAGCCTGGCACCGAGCGGGCCACAGCTTTGAAAGATCCGTCTTTGAAGGTTCCGTAAGGGAACAAGCGAATGACTGGGTTGGCACGAAAGCCACCTTAAGAACGGCCGAAGACAGCCATCTGGCTGTCTTCGGCTTTTTACTTGAACGGTTCTGGGTTTGTGAGCGGCGGCCAACAAAATCTTGGCGATCATTTTGTCTAACTGCTGAAAAGTAGGATATTCCGTTTATAGAGAAACGATTTTATGTTTGATCGCATACGCGATGGCCTCCGCCCTGCTGGAGACCTGCAGCTTGGAGAGGATATTGCTGATGTGGGCCTTGACGGTGGCGACGCTGATGAACATGGCATCTGCGATCTGGCGGTTGCTTTGACCCTGCACCACGAGGTTCAGAACTTGCACCTCTCGTTCGGTCAACTCAAGCCAGGGCTGTTCCGTCGGGCGAGTTGCCTGAACGAGCACCCTGGCGGCTTCGGGGGAGAGGGTTGACTTGCCCAATGAAGCGGCCCGAATGGCGGCTGCCAGTTCATCGGAAGTGACATTCTTGAGCAGATAGCTGATCGCTCCAGCCGCCAGCACCCCATGGACGAGCTCCTCTTCCTCAAAGCTGGTCATGGCGATGATTTTCACATCCGGGTAGTCATCTAGAATGGCACGTGTGGCCGCGATGCCGTCCATCTCTGGCATCATCAGATCCATCAAGATTACATCCGGTTTCTTTGCGCGGCAGAGATTGACAGCCTCTAAACCATTCTTCGCCTCACCCACCAACTGCAGATCCTCATAGGCTCTCAGAAAGGTGGCCAGGCCGCTGCGCACCACATTGTGATCGTCTACCAACATCACCCGGATCGTCTGAGAAGTCTGAGAAGCATTCATCAGTTCAATCCCTCCCGTACTGACCTCCACTCCAGCTCGACGGTTGTGCCCCGGCCTACCTGGCTTTCGACTTTCAAACAGGCTCCAATCGAACTGGCCCGCTCGCGCATGATGGAAATTCCCATGTGGCCAGGTTGAATGGAGTCGGACTCAAAACCCAGCCCATCATCTTTGATGAGCAAGTTCATCTGCCCGGGCCGGCATTCCAGACAAAGCTCAACTTGCCGGGCCCCCGAATGTTTGGCGATATTATTCAGCGCCTCCTGCGCAACCCGGTAAAACACAATCTTGACCTCGTGGCTTACTTCGCAATCTCCCTGGATAACCAGGGAAACCGGAACACGCACGCGACCGATAAACGCATCGGCCAGTTGGGTGAGGAGGGATTTGACGTTGGACCGTTCCAGGGATTCGGGCCTCATCTCCAACAGCAATGTCCGCATCTCTGCCAGCGCACCACGCGTCAATTGGCGCAGTTCTTCCAGGTTCTGCAGTCCCTCTTCTGGATCGCGTCTCCAGATCCGGGGTATCACGTCGGCGATCAGACTGGCGGAGAACAGCGTCTGTGTGACTGCATCGTGGAGCTCGCGAGCCAGGCGGCTCCGCTCCGCCGTTATGGCTACGAGTTCCGCCTGTTCATACAGGCGGGCATTCTCCATCGCGACGCCAACTTGCTTGCCAATCGAGCTCAGCAGAGAGAGTTCTTCGGGGGATAGTTGGCCCGGTTCATGCTTGCCTAGAATAAAAAAGCCCAGTTTGCGTCCCTTGGTCGAGAGCGGAACATAGACCAGCAATTGAAAGTCAAACTGTGATAGCTGGTCCCTGAGTTTTTCACCTTGGAAATCCTCAATGCCAAAGGCGATCACTTCTGCCGGGTAAACGGCCGGAATCCCCCCGCCTGCAATCGTGTAGCTGTTCACGAGATCGACAGCGGTGACTGGCTCAAAGCGCCGGTGGGCCATCAGGAGTGGTGGCGCCGGATGCGGTTCGAACTTGAAAGCAACGCCCGCGTCAAAGCCCATATGCTCGACCGTCTGGTTCAGCGCATCCTCGAGGATTTCCTCGATATCCAGCGAACGGCTAGCTACCGAGAGAATCGCGTTCATGGTTGCCAGCTCCCGCGTGCGGTCGGCGATCTTTTTCTCCAGCGAGGAATACGAATCATCCAATTCTGCTGACATCAAGTTGAATTGGTCGGCCAGTGCCTCAATCTCGTCGCCCGTTTTCACCTCAATCCGTTGCCTGAATTGGCCCGCGGTCACCTGCTCGGAGGCCCGGATCAACTTCCGGATGGGGTTGGTGATGTGCCTGACGCCATAGGCGGTCACCAGCACCGGCACGATCACGCCCAACGCGAGCAGGACGAGCAGGAGCTGCCGGTAGGGCAGTGAAGGCCGCATCACATCGGCCCAGCTTTCCTCCTTAATGAGATTCCAGAGCATAAGGTTACTCGTAGAAGCGAACAGTGGAGCATAGCTGACCAACACATCCTCTTTCCCTTTTCGGAACCGTCCACTCTTACTCTGACCCTGAAAAAGCTGTTGGAGGTAGGCTTCTCCTGACAGATCTCTGCCCATTTGGGATGGATCCGGGGAAAAAATGACGCGTTGGTTCCTATCTACCATGGTTATATTCGGGCCCAGACCCAGATGGGTATATGCCTTGCTATAGGCTTCATAGTAGACGTTCTGCGTGGGCGGATAGACGGTAAAGCAGTAATAGACCGCGCCCACGAATTCACCCTGCGGGCCATTCATCGCATGGCACACACAAAGGATTTCCTTCCCGCTGCTCTCGATGGTTCTGAGATCGCTATACGCGGCTTTGCCTGGATGATCGGCCATAAAGCGAAACTGGGGGGTATCCGACCAATCCTTGCCCAGGAGTTCAGGTTGCTCTGGCTGTGTTGTGACCACCCTTCCCTGTGGATCCACGAAATAGATGCCACCGTCAAAGATATCTATGCCCTCCGCGTGGTCAAGGATGTTCTGAGCTCGGACTTTGAGGGGCTCTTCTGTGTAAGTATCGATTTGCAGGATAATCCGGACCAGGAGGGGATTGGTGATGTCGAAGAATACGTCAAAGAGCGGTTGGGTTCTTGATTGGACGATCGCCCAATCCTGGTTGATGGCCAGATCCCCGATCACTTTTTGGTAGGAGTAAAAAGTAAACCAGGCCACGGCAGAGAGGATGATCGCGGTGGGGACGAAAGACCAGGCGACGATTTTGACCCGCAGGCTGTTCCACCAGTTCTTTTTCATCCTCACTCCAAGATCATCGTTTTGTAGGAAGCACAGGAGTCATTCATTTCGACCCCTTTCCATTGCCCTAAAAGGGGATTCTCATTATTATGAGACCAACAGTCCTTCTTGTCAAACCACCAGGCAACTCACGGCGGAACAGCGGTCGGGGGAGCTGTCGAATCAGGTAGGCGCTGTACCAGAGAGGTACCGCAGGGAGCCATAGCCCGCGGGGGCCACGACCAGGAACAGGCGATGGCCATCTCGCAGCCCCTCGTCGAGACGCTGGGTCAGCCGGGGTCGTGCTACCAGGTTGGAGGTCGGACGCGGCCTATGGAGCTTGGTTGCGAGCAGAGTGGAAAGCATCCGGCCCTCCGAAGAGATTCTCTTGCCGAGCGAAAAGGCTTCTTAGCTGCGCTCTATCATACTACAAAAGACCAGCGATCTGGGGGGCAGGAGTTCCAATCTGACAATTCCTCCCTTGGCCAAAGTTTTGTGCAACCAGAGGCCGAATCGTGGAAATCGGCCTAACAAGACACCCAGCATACGCTCCTGGTGGCCTGGTCGTCAGCAGATTGATCAGCGCCTGCAGCACGTGAAAAGCCAGAAAACGGGCCTGCCGTAGTTCTACATTTAGATTTCTGTGAGAATTATGGAGACCTGAACGACTACCTGGAAGAGTACGAGGCGGGGATGATGACTGCCGAGGCGAAGGCGATCTATGAGGCGCTGCTCCAGCACGGGCCGCTGGACACGGTCCGGCTACGCCGCGAGGCGCACATGAGCGCTGAGGGCGCCAAGAGCCGCTTCGAGCGGACGCTGACGGAGTTGCAGGTGGGGTTGAAAGTGCTGCCGTTTGGCAGTCCGGCAGGAGCGGTTGGTAGTTACCCGGGGATGGACTGACGCAGGTACGCGACACTGATGGCAGCCCAGGCCTCTTCCTTGGCAATGGTATCCGAGAGGGTCTGTTCGGGGGGCGTCCAGAGCTCCAGGATCGCGTTTGGCTCACAAGCATCGAGATTCTGCGCCTGGCGCTCACGGACCTGGTCACCCAATGCTTGAAGCAGCCACGACACGTTCAACTGCCCCTGGCCGGCGGGACGGCCCTCGACGATGAAGCCCATCATGTGGCTGGCTCTGCGAATGGCAAAGTCCTTCACGTGCAGATTGACCACCCACGGCCCCAGCGTCTCCACCACGGCTTCAGGCCCCTCCAAAGCGCCAAAGGAGTTGACGGTGTCCAGGCAAACGCCGGCGTAGGGACTGCCAATGCGCTCAATGATTCTCGCCAGGACTTTGGCCGGAAAGCGATCGTGGTTCTCAATCGCCAGGCACACTCTCGCGCACTGGAACTCGGGGACGAGCGCCTGGATCGTGCTGACAATCTCGTCCTCTGTCGGGTGGTGGCCGGCGGTGTCCACCACCACCCGCAGGATCGAGGAGCGCAACCGCTCCGCCAGGCGCAGATAGGTACGCAGGTGGTCGGGGTAAATGCCGCGCGTGCCCACCTCGACGTTGATCTCGAGGCCGGCCGCATGACACTCAAATGCCTTCAATTCCGCTGCCGTGAGCCGGTCGAGGGGCAGGTTGTCAGCGACCTGCACCAGGTGCACACCCAGTCCGGCCGCCTTATCCAACAAGCCCAACGCCGTCAGCGGACGCTCGGGCGGATACCCCGGCACACCAATGGCCCACGTGTAGGTGTAGGAGCTGATGCCCAATTGCATAGGCGCCTCATCAGAACAGCACACAATATTATGGGCTCTTTGGCATAGCCCTGCCTCGTACAATCGCCTTCACTTCGTTGAGCACGTTTTCAGGCTCAAACACTTTCTTCCAGTCGGGCTGAAAGATGTGCTCCTTGGCCCGGACGACGGCCAGCCTGGCCCCGTCCGAAAACTGCGCGTCCAGGTAGCCGAACAGAATGCCGACGTTGATGTTGATGTGGCCGAGCAGAAAATCACGGGCGGCCTCGGCCGGCACGCCGCGCCGGACGACTTCGTCCATCGCCTCCCGCATAACGAACATGCAGGTCAGCGTCACCGTCTCCGCCATCGCCGGTTCCAGCAGCGCCATTTGCTCGACCGTGACGCGGTGCACGTTCATCACCGGCGCGAACATCTTGCGCACGATCTGCTCGCCTGTGGCATAGTCGCTTTCTGGCCCCTGCATCAGCGCACACACAACGTTCTGCCTGGCCTTGATCCCGCCGTAAAAGTCACGCCGGGCCTCCGCATCTACCTCGTCGTTGACCACCGGCGGATGGCAGGGGTGCGTGACGAAGTAGGTAATGTCCTGCCGTTCCGGCAGTTCGCCGCCGTGGGGCGCGGCAGGGTCCAGGCAGATGACCATCGCCCCGGGTTTGAGCGCGGGCACAACGTCGGCGGCGACGGCGCCGATGAGCGTATCAGGCACGGCCAGGATCACCACGTCGGCCTCGCGGACGGCCTCCTCCCTGAGAGTTGGCGTGAACCCACGCGCCCGCAACCGGGCCTCCCCAGCCTCCCCGGCCTCAATATACAAAGTGCGATACTCGGTCGCGTCTTTGAGCCGATTGGCGATACGTGTGCCAATCTTCCCTGCTGCGCCAAACAGTGCAATCGTTGTCATGATTTATACTCCTCTGGTTGTAGTGGGAGGTGGCATTATGCTATAGCCACGATGCGAGCGACCGCATAAGGCAATAGCGTGAGCTCAAGCGCACCCGCAGACGTGGGCATACGCTCGCCCTCCTGAGCACGGAACACTTCGGGCCACTGCATGGCGTCTTCGACGTTCGTTTCGTCTAGCGTGCGCACCCGCGCCTCGCCTCCCAGGTTCCGTAGTGTGACGTGCTGCGACTCACTGCTCAGGTTGGCAACGATGACGAGTGTCCGATCATCCTTGCTCACAGCGAGGCCGTCTACCTTGAGCGTGTCGCTGGAGGCGGTCGGGATCACCACACCGCCCGCGAATTGGCCCACGTCGGCCAGCACGTGGTACAGGGGGAAGGCCGATCCGGGCAACGAACGGAATTGGTCGGGCAGCGGGGAACCGGCCTCGGTTTCCATCACGCCGCGCCACCCCGTCGTTTCGTAGCAGGTCACGCTGTACACGCCGCTTTCGGCAACGTACTTGAGGTTGCCCGTGGTCCACCCGGCGCCAAATAGCGACATTTGCCGCACGTCCACCTGCGGCGGTAACTCGCCCAGGCCCAGTTGGGGTGTGGGACCTGTAGCGTCTGGATTGAAGCGCGGTTTCAGCGTGACTGGGCTGATCGCTAACGGCACGTCACCTGTGAACTGACGGGCACTCGCAACGGCCCAGCGCTGGGTTTCGAGCGTCTCGACCAGCGAAGCGTTGTCGAACGCGTGGACCTGCGGGTTGAGGGAATAGCTCACCAGGTCCAGTTCCTGCACAGGGGGCCGGCCCCGGTTCAATTCCGTGAAGTACACATTCGTGCCAGCTCCGACCTTTGCCGCCGGGCTGTAGCCCGCCAGATAGGTGCGGGCCAGCCTGATCCATTTGGCCGTAGTAGACTTTTCCCGCTTATGAAGGATCAGCCAGGCACAAACGGCAGGTTTCACCCGTTCAAGCACCTGGACGAACGCCTTCAGTTCGTCGTCGGCAGCGTCGGACAGGATGAGAGCGATCTCCAGCGGGATGCCCAATGCGCCGGCTTCAGCGGAAGCACGCCCGAGCACGGCTTCGTAACCCGGCTGCCCTGACCCCAAATCCACGCGCAGGTGAGCGAGGTGCAACGCGCTGAGGCGCGCCAGTTCCTTCTGGCTGAGCGATTGGCCGTGGCTGGCCAGACCTAACCCGATGCGTGGAAGCGGACCAGTGGGCGACGGTCCTACCGAAAAGTCAATGCCCGTGTCAGTCGTTCTGGCCTGTGCTTTGAGAACCTCCCCCTTGAGGGTCAACGTGACAGATTGCGAGATCTCTGTACCGGCTTTGACCTCCACCGGAAAGGGCAAAGCCAGCGGTGTGCAGTAGGTTTTATAGGAAGCATCGCTCCAGTTGCGCTGGTCTTCCATTTCGAAGACGTCCCCTGCGAATCGCACTTCGGCCCACACGCCGGGGATGACTTGATAGGCAATGGCCCGTATGTCCATGAATGGCTGATGCGGCGCAATATACTGGGGGAATCTTCCCACTTCCACCGTTCTGTCCACCTTCTCAACGGTACAGGGTTGGCCGGCGCACTCCCGGATGGGATGCAGGACGCAAAAGCCGATGCGGTTGCGCCAGAAGGTCGAGCGCGCTTTGCCGTCCATCGTGAAGGTAATTCTTCCTTGCGTGTTGCCAGTGAGCGTGCCCTGCCAGAAGAAGTCAATGTCGCCTTGCTTGTTTTCCACGTCGTACGTGATGTGGAACGCGTCACCCGCGACGTCCACCTGGACATTCGAGAGCTGCGATGGAACGGCGCCCCAATTGGAGTCACGGACCGCCACGTAGACCCGGCGCAGGATTTCCCGGTCGCCCAGCCTGACGTAGCGCAGGTCACCCGCTTCATAGATCAGGGACAGGGGGCCTGCGTGCCACTCTCTCCGCTCTGGCAGAGGCTCATCGCACCCATAGTACAGGACGCTCCTGGATAGCAGGCTCATTCTACGCTCTATAATCCTATGACTTGCCCGGTGCGGGCCGATTCGTACGCACCGAAGACCAGACGCATCGTTTCAAAATTGTCCTCGCCCGACGTCTCCGCCGGGCCCCCGGTCTGCAGCGAGCAGAGCAAATCGGCGTTACAAGGGACGATGCTCGAGTGGACTAATGCGGTTGTATAGCGCCACACACTTGACGCCCTGCAGTTCCTGCCATCCGGCGAGTTGAAAGCGCGACCAGAAGCCGGTGCCGAAGATTGCAAAGTGCAAATCGGTCACTCTTTCGCCCTCCTGATTTTAGTGTGTCGCGCACGCGATACAGGGGTCGAAGGCACGCACGACCCGCCCCACGGCGCGCTCCAGCTCCATGTCCACCCGCTCGGCTGTGACGTAGCGCCTGGCCGCGACGCGTAGCGCCCGCTCGATGGCCAGCACGTTGTGCACGGTGGGAATGATGAACTCGGCCTGGGCGATGAGACCGTTCTCGATGCGATAATGGTGGATCAGGGGACCGCGCGGCGCTTCAACCAGGCCGTACCCTTCGCCATCGCGTGGAGTATAGGAGACGGCGGCATCCTCGCCGTCGAGCGGCTCGACCAGGATTTCCATCGCCCGCTCCAGTGCGTAGACCAGCTCGATGCCCCGCGCCAGGTCGAAGAGCATGATCGCGTGGGCCGGCTGCCCGAACGCCTGATGAAAACGCGCCAGGTACTCGTCGGCGCGCGGTGTGCCCATGCAACGCGCCATGTTGATGCGCGCCAGGCTGTTGGCCCGGAGCACCTGCCCCACGTAACTGGTCTGGCCCGCGTAGCTAGTTTCGCTCTTCTCGTAGGTGAGATAGGAGCGGAAGTCGCGGGCGGGGAAGCGCTCGCATACCGTGCCATCGAGGCACATTACGCAGAGGGTGTCACCGTAATAGTTTGGGCAGCAGTCGGCGACGGCGGCGATGTAGCAGGCGGGCGCATCGTCGCCCCAGGTGCCGATGCGCTCTCCCATTGCCAGCGACGCCTCCCAGTAGTAGTCGAACAGGTCACAGGCAACGGGCAGCGCCTCAGCCAGCTCCGCGCGCATCGCCGCAGCGCTCTCGGCCTCGATGCCACCCGTCACCCCGCCGACGATGGCCTTGACGGGGTGGATGAACTGGCCCCCCGCCACTGTGATCAGGTCGGTGCCTGCTTTACGCACCTGGAGCGCCCGTGCGGCAAGCACGGCTCGTTCCTCCTGCTCCATGCCCGTCCCTTCCTCGGTGAGCTGGAAGATGCTGGCAACGCCGAGGCGATCCGGCATGGTGAAGATAAAGAGCGAGGTGGCCTGGTTCTGGACGATCTGGCCGAGCAACAGAAGTTCGCGGATCTTGAGCGCAAGCGGCGGCGGCGTGACGCCGTAGGCATCCTCGAGCGCCTTGACCGCCGCGACGTGGTGCGCCGTCGAGCAGACGCCGCAGATACGAGGGACGATCACGACCATCTGCTCGGCCGGGACGCCCTGCACAAAGTACTCAAAGCCCCGGAACTCCATCGCCTCGAAGTGGGCCGAGATGACCTCTCCGCCCTGCACCTCGACGATGACCTGGGCGTGTCCTTCGATGCGGCTGAGTGGAAAGGTCAGCGTTGGCATCTTACAACACCTTCTCTTTCGGCCTGGGGGGCCGTCCGGGGCTACTGTAGTCGGAGAACTGGAACAGGAACAGCGCCAGTTGCGGTGAGCGCAGCGCCGCCTCGACCTCGTGGACAGGGATGTCGGTCATCGCCGCAAAGACACGCTCGATGCTGGCGAACCACGCGCTCGACTCCTGCTCGATCAAGACGTCCGACGGTCCCCGGCAGCCCACGCAAGGATGGCCGGCGCGGGGGCAGGGCGCCCGGCAGCCGCCGCGGGTCGAGGAGCCGATGCACAGGTAGCCCTGGTTGATCAGGCAGATATCAGGGAGCACCCCACCCCGCTGGAAGCCGACCAGCCGGGAAGGACGCACGTCCTTGAGCTTCTTGCGGCCGCATTCCTGGCACACGATGCGGCTGGGCTTGAAGTCGGGTGGGTTGAAGAGCACGACCATAAAGAGCTCGGGTGTCGGCGGGCAGCCGGGCAGGTAGCGGTCCACCGTCACGAACGTATCTATGGGGTGGCAGCGGGGCAGCAAGCGAGGCACGTGCCGCCGCCCCTCCTCGGCCAGGAAGAGCTCGCGCACCTCGTCGCGGTCGCCCAGGCTGGCCACGCCGCCAGAGATGGCGCACGTCCCGACGGCCACGGTCTGGTGCGCCTGTCGAGTAGCCCGGCGCAGGTTGTAGAGGTCCTCGTCGGTGCGCACACCGCCGCTCACCAGCAGCACGTCTACTTCCGGCACGTCGTAGGCCGAGATGACCAGCGGCATGTACACCAGTTTGTAGCGGTCTACCCAGGCCTGGGCGTTGAGGAGCGAGACCTCGCAGCCGGCACATCCGGAGAGTTGTAGCACAGCAAATCGGTGCTTGGTCACATGTGCATGTTATACAACACTGGGATGAAATGTCAATTCTGTCTTGCCCTCGTACCATAACTGTGCTAAAATAAGACACGCGCTCATTATACTAATCTGCGCGTGCCTTATTTCGTTGTAGGAGCCCGCCGATGTTTGTGGACCGCCAGCAGGAACTGGCCTTCCTGAACGCTGCGTTGGAGCGCAAGCGCCCTTCGACAGCGCAACTCGTCCTGCTCTATGGCCGCCGCCGGGTGGGGAAGACTGTTCTCTTGCGTCATTGGGCCGAAGCCTCTGGTCTGTCGTACACCTATTGGGCCGCCGAGAAAGAGCCTGCTGCCTTGCAGCGGCGCAAACTGTTCGGCCGGGTACTAGGCACTGAAGCATCCCACGCTCCCACCTTCGACACGTGGGCCGACTGCTGGCAGGCTATCGGCACCTTCCTGGGTGACCGCCGCCATATTCTCATTCTGGACGAGTTCACCTACGCTGCCGAGGCCGATCTGGCCATGCTTTCGTCGCTCCAGCACGCCTGGGATCAACACTTCAAGGCCTCGCAGACCGTTCTCGTCCTGTGCGGCTCCCACGTCCACGCGATGGAAATCCTCCAGGCTCGCCAGTCCCCCCTGTTTGGCCGCATGACCGGCCAGTGGCACCTGCAACCTCTCCCCTTCGCCAGCCTGTGGGAGTTCTTGCCTGGCTGGTCAGCAGAGGAGCGCGTGGCGGCCTATGCGGTGGTGGGTGGAGTGCCTGCCTATCTGGAGTGGCTCGACCCCGATCGCTCGCTCAGCGACAACATCCGGGAAGTCATCCTGGCTCCAGGGAGCATGTTCATCGCCGAGCCTGCCTTTCTACTCTACGACGAGGTGCGCGACCCGCGTACTCACCTGGCGACCTTGCAGGCCATTGGCGCAGGATACCATACGCTGTCCGAGATTGCGAATGCTGCGCTGGTGGGCAGAACCCACCTCTCCGCCTACCTGGCCCGTCTACAGGAGTTGCGCCTGGTCGAGCGACGTCTGCCGGTGACCATCCCTCCTGGCCAGCGACGGCGTTCCCGGCAGGGACGCTACCACATCAGCGATCCCTATTTCCGTTTCTACTTCCGTTTCATCGCCCCGTACTATGATGAGTTAGCTTACCGGCCAGAGCAGGTCTTACCTCTCATCCGCGAGGGGTTACGACCGTTCGTGGGGCAGACGGCTTTCGAAGAACTGAGCCGCCAGTGGGTTGCCGAACAAGGGCGGGCAGGCCGGTTGCTCTTCGAGCCGGAAGACGTCGGCAGCCATTGGAGCCGCCGGGTGGAGGTAGACGTGGTAGCAGTCAACCGGCAAGAGCGGGCCATCCTGCTAGGAGAGTGCAAGTGGGGTATGGGTCAGGTAGGGCGAGACGTGATCCGGGAGCTGCTTGAGGAGAAATCACGCCAAGCCCTGCTAGACCTTCCCGACGCCGGCGAGGGGTGGGCAGTGCACTATGCATTCTTCGCCCGCGCTGGCTTCACCGAGGCTGCCCGGTCTCTTGCCCAGACTCACGGCGCGTTACTGGTGGACCTGGACACGCTGGACCGGGATCTACAAGCACCACACAACTCACAGTGAGGTGATCCATGAAGGTTTTAGACTACGCTCGTGCCAACCAGGATCGGTTTCTGGCCGAGCTGAAAGAATTCCTGCGTATCCCCAGCATCAGCACGCAACTGGAGCACAAGCCCGACATCGAACGCGCGGCGGTATGGCTGCACGATCAACTGCTGGCGGCCGGGTTCCCTCAGGTAGAAGTGATGCCCACGCCGGGCCACCCGGTCGTCTATGCCCAGTGGCTGGCCGCCGGCCCCCACGCCCCCACCATCCTCGTCTATGGACACTACGACGTCCAGCCGCCCGACCCGCTCGAACAGTGGGACACCCCGCCGTTTGAACCTACCGTCGTCGGCGACGACCTCTTCGGCCGGGGAGCCTCAGACGACAAGGGGCAGTTGTACGCCCACGTCAAGGCCATCGAAGCGCTCAGGCAGACGGCAGGCGCACCGCCGGTCAACGTCAAGTGCATCCTCGAGGGCGAGGAAGAGTGCGGCAGCCCTAGCCTGGAACCGTTCATCCGCCAGCACACCGGGCTCCTGGCGGCCGACGTGGCCGTCATCTCCGATGCGGATATCCTGAGCAAAGACTTGCCTTCCATCGTCTATGCGCTGCGCGGGATGGCCTACGTCGAGGTCGAAGTGAGCGGCCCCGACCACGACCTGCACTCTGGCATCTACGGGGGCGCGGTACACAACCCGATTAACGCCCTCTGCGCGATGATCGCCAGGCTACAGGACGAGCGCGGACGGATCACCATCCCCGGCTTCTACGATCAGGTGCGGGAGCTCTCTCCAGGCGAGCGCGCGGAACTGGCCAAGATTCCCTTCGAGCGCGAAGCCTGGCTCCGCGAAGCGGGCGTCGAGACCGATTGGGGCGAAGCGGCGTACACCATCACCGAGCGGACGACCGCCCGGCCCACGTTGGACGTCAATGGCATGTGGGGCGGCTATACCCAGCCGGGGGCCAAGACGGTGCTCCCCAGCAAAGCCTACGCCAAGATTTCGATGCGCCTGGTGCCGGACCAGAAACCGGCGCACATCTTACAACTGATCCGCGATTACCTGACGGAAATCGCCCCACCTGGCATCAAGGTCGAGGTACGCGGCCTGCACAGCGGCGAGAGCGCCATCGTCCGCCGCGACAGCCCGGCGATGCAGGCCGCGTTTCGTGCGTACGCCGAGACGTTCGGCAGGCAGCCCATCTTCGTCCGCGCGGGAGGCTCGATCCCCGTCGTCGCCACCTTCCAGAAGGTCCTGGGGATTGAGACGATCATGATGGGCTTTGGGCTCCCCGACGACCGCCTGCATTCCCCCAACGAAAAATTCCACCTGCCCAACTTTTACAAGGGGATCGAGACTATCCTCCACTTTATGTACTTCCTGGGCGAGCTGTGACCTCACCCCCCACTGCGTGGAGGGCTGCAAAGGCTACAACAGGTAGTGCGCCAGTGCGTGCACGAGGACGGCCACGCCGACCGGCAATACGTCCTCGTCAACGTCGAAGCGCGGGTTGTGGTGGGGTGCACCCAGCCCGCGCTCTGCGTTGGACGAGCCGAGGAAGAAATAACAGCCCGGCACCGCCTGGAGAAAGAGGGCCGCGTCCTCGCTGCCCATCGTCCGCTCGCCGGTCGAGACGTTCTCTGGCCCGACGACCGTCTCGGCCGCCGCGCGCACTACCCCGGCAACCCCAGCGTCGTTGACCACCGCGGGCGTCAGGAGGATGATCTCCAGTTCGGCTACTGCGCCACAGGCCGCCGCCACGCCCTCGATCACCTCGCGCACCCGCCGCACGACCGTCTCACTCACGTGCGGGTTGTAGGTACGGATGGTGCCGCTTAGTTCGACGTGCGTGGGGATGATGTTGAAGGCGTCGCCGCCGTGCACCGTGCCCACCGTCACCACCGCTGTCTCCAGCGGGCTGACGTTGCGGCTGACGACCGTCTGTAGCGCGGTCACAACCTGCGCCGTCGCGACGATAGGGTCCACCGTCTGGTGCGGGAGCGCGCCGTGCCCCCCCTTTCCCCGCACGGTGCACGTCCACTTGTGGGCGGCTGCCATCACGGGGCCGGGCGAGACGTCCAGCGTGCCCACCTGCTTGTCGTTCCACACGTGCGCGGCCAGGAAGACGTCAGGGCGCGGGTTCTCCAACACGCCCTCTTGCACCATCACCCCGGCCCCGTTCATCCCCTCCTCGCCGGGCTGGAAGACCAGTTTGAGCGTGCCGGCCATCTCGTCCCGGTACCGGGCCATCAGCGTGGCGACGCCCAGCCCGATCGCCATGTGCGCGTCGTGGCCGCAGGCGTGCATCACGCCCAAGTTCTGTGAGGCATACTCAGCCTCGTTCTCCTCGGTGACGGGCAGGGCGTCCATGTCGCAGCGCACCATCACCACCGGCCCCGGTCTTGGCCCTTCCAGCAGCCCGACCACGCCGGTGGTGGCAACGCCCGTCTGCACATGGTAGCCCAATTCCTGGAGCCGGTCAGCGACAATGCGCGCCGAGCGATGCTCCTGGAACCCCAGTTCGGGGTGCGTGTGAAAGTCGCGCCGCCAGGCCACCAGTCGCTCACGCAACATCTCCGCATCAGCTTTAAAGTCTACCAGGTCTGCCCTCCTTTATGAGATCATCTCGACGTCCTCGAGTGGCACTTCCAGGCGCCGGTCCTCGACCTGGACGACGACGACCCCCTTCAACGGCAGCAGATCCACCACTTTCCCCTCGCCGTGAGGCGTCCGCACGTACTTTTTGCGCCGGGGCATCATCTGGCTGGCCTCCTTGTACTGCTCCTCCTCGTAGATGAGGCAACAGCGCAGCCGCCCACACATGCCCGTGATGTCCGCAGGGTTGAGCGATACCCCTTGCGTCTTGGCCATTTTGATCGAGACGGGGCTGAACTCCGAGAGAAAGCGGGAACAACAGCGCAACTCACCACAGGCGCCGTAGCCCCCCATCATTTTGGCCTGGTCGCGCGGGCCGATGCGATGTAGGTCCACGCGGACGGATAGCGTGCGCTGCAATCGCTGCAGCAGCTCGCCAGCTTCGAGCTTTTTCTTCTCGTCCTCAGTCACGTACAGTAGCGTCAGTCGTTGGCCGTCGAAGGTGTACTCGACCGTGGCGACCTTGATCGGCAGGTCCAATTGTGCCACCGTCTCGCGCGCAACGACCAGCGCTTCGCACTCCTTCTTCTGCCATTCCCGGCGTAGCGCCAGGTCACGGCCGGTTGCCCGCCGTTGTACTGGCTTCATACTCGCCACGTCCTCGCCTTGGCGTGGAGGATGCACGTCCACGACCGTGCCCAACTGCTGGCCACGTGCCGTCTCGACGAGCACGATATCTCTCGGTTGCAGATCCGGGAAGTGGCTTGCATCGAAGCAGTAGACCTTGCCTGTACGCTGAAAACACACCCCCGCCACCCGGGCTTCTGGGTTCTGGGTCTCAAGTTCAGGGGGTGGAGTTCGAGGTTGGGTGTCTGGCATTTGCGTCACTTCTTTTTCCGAGCTCCCTTCCGTTCCCGCGCGGCCTGTTCGGCCGCGTAGTCTGTGGGGTGGATCTGGGCGTGATACGCCAGCGGCTTCGCCAGCCGTTCCAGGCCCCACAGGAATGCACCGTCCCGCTGATAGGCCGTAATCTCGTAGTCGTGATCCATCTTGATCGCGTCGAAAGGACAAAACTCTGCGCAGAAACCACACGACATGCACATACTCACGTCAACGTGGAACTCTGCCGGCTCCCGCGCGGGCCTCCCTGTCTTCGGGTTAGTCGCGCGCACGATCCAGATACACTGGGGCGGGCAGACCCGCGCACACGTGCCACAGGCCGTGCAGCGCGCTTTGCCTGTCTCCGGGTCAATCACCTGGAAGGGGAACCCACGATAGTTTTCCGGGAGCGGCAGCCGCTCCTTCGGGTACTGCACGGTGAATATGCCCCGGCCTTTAGGGCTTTGTCGCACGGGGAGCGCGGCGGAGGAATAACGCTTGCCGAAGCCGCCCTTGAAGAACCACTTCAGGTCGTCCACATACGTCATCACAAAGCGCCCCAGCGTGACGCTCAGCGATTTGAGAATGCCCCATCCGTACATCAGCGATCCACCTCACCGAGTGTGATGTCTATGCTTGCCAGGATCGCCACGACGTCGGCCACCAGGTGCCCACGGCACAACTGGCCCAGCACGCCCAGATTGGCGAAACTGGGTGTGCGAATGCGATACCGGTACGGACTTGGCCCGCCATCAGAGACCAGGTAAAAGCCCAGCTCTCCCTTGGGTGACTCTACCCGTCCGTATACCTCGCCTGCCGGCACTTTAATGTCCGCTCGTTTCTTGCCGGCCTGGACCGGCCCATCCGGCAGCCGTTCGAGCGCCTGGCGGAGGATGTGCAGCGACTGCCGCATCTCCTCGAAGCGCACCATGAAGCGGTCGTGAACGTCTCCGTTGTAGCGCACGACCACGTCCCAGTCGAACTCGTCGTAGATGGAGTACGACTCGACGCGCCGGACGTCGTAGGGCACGCCGGAGGCGCGCAAGAGCGGCCCGGTACAGCCATGAGCCACGGCCACGCCCGGCAGCAACACGCCGATGCCGATGGAACGCGCACGAAAAACCTCGTTATCTACCAGGAAGCGCTCCAGTTCGTCCACGCGACGCGGGAGCCGCTCGTAGACGAGCTCTTTCGCCAGCGGGAGAAACCCCTCGGGCAGGTCACGGGCCACGCCGCCGAAGCGGAAGTAGTTGCACATCATGCGCGAACCCGACGCCATCTCGAACAGGTCTATGATCAACTCCCGCTCCTCTAGTGCGTAGAGCATGGCGGTGAGGTAAACGCCGATGTCGTTGGTGAAGAAGCCAATGGAAATGAGGTGATTCATCACGCGCGTCAGTTCCGCCATGATGACGCGGATGTACTCCGCTCGCTCCGGCGCCTCCACGCCGAGCAGTTTTTCGACTGCCACGGCGTAGCCAAAGTTGTTCGACATTGAGCATACGTAATCCAGCCGGTCCGTGTAGGGCATGTTGCCCAGCCACGTATTGCGCTCGCCGATCTTTTCGTGGCAGCGGTGCAGGTAGCCCAGCACCGGCTCCAGCCGCTGGATCGTCTCCCCGTCCAGGCGGGCCACCAGGCGCAAGATGCCGTGGGTACTGGGATGCTGCGGGCCCAGGTTGAGCACCACCTGGTCGGTGGTGTGCATCGGGCGGAACTGGCCAGCGGCGTACTCGTCCATCAATGTGTACACCGGCACTTCGGCCTGGGACTCCCAGCTCTCGGGGGACCAGCCCGGTGGGTATTGGAGGTTGCCGCCCAGGGGCGCCCGTTCCCCGGCCTGGGGCGGGCGCCCCTTGGGGTAACGGCTGGCGAATGGCTTGTGGTCAGCTTCATAGTACGGCTCGTGCCAATCCTTGCGCAGCGGATGGCCAGCGAACCCCTCCCACAGCAGGATGCGCCGCAGATCGGGATGGCCCTCAAAGCGGATGCCCATCAGGTCCCACGTCTCCCGCTCGTGGACGTCAGCCGAGGGCCAGACCGCTGCCAGCGACGGCACGACGGGGTCGTCACGGCTGGCGTGCACGTGCAGCGTCAGCGGCCCTTCCTGGGTACGGAACAGGTGGTAGGCAGTCTCGAAGCGGGCTGGGAAGCGCGCCGTGGGCGCTGGATAGTCCACGCCGGTGACGCAGGAAAGGTAGGCATAGCCCAGTTCGTCCCGCAGGAAAGTGGCGACCTCGACCAGGCGATCAGGTGTGATGACCACTCCCTCGTATTCGGCGGGTTGGGCAGCGCCGGGGAAGCGCACTTCCAGTGCAGAGAGCAGTTCGGCGGTCTGTTGGGAGAGCGGGCTTGTGTGTGCTACGCCGCAACAAGTTGCGGCGTCCAGTTGCTGAGAGGGCTGGAATTTATCAGGCTCGTCACTCATTGCGCTTCTTCGCGTTTCTGTCGGCCGGCCGCCAGTCTACCAGGTCCGGCCCTAGTGCTGGCTCCGAGACACCCTCATCGGCGCCTTTCTGATACCAGCGGAGGTCGCGTATCGCTTCCCGGTCCCACTTGGCGTGCAGGGCAAGGAAGGCATTGTACAACGCCTCTGGCCGGGGCGGGCATCCGGGAACGTAGACGTCCACGGGGATCAACTGATCCACGCCCGGGACCACGTTGTACCCCTCCTTGAACGGCCCACCGGAGATGGCGCAGGCCCCCATGGCGATGACGTATTTGGGCTCGGCCATCTGGTTGTAGAGGCGGACGATCTGGGGGGCCATCTTCTTGGTGACCGTGCCAGAGACGATCATCAGGTCGGCCTGGCGGGGGCTGGGGCGCACGATGTCCATCCCGAAGCGAGCCTGATCAAAGCGGGCTGCCGCTGCGCAGATCATTTCGATCCCACAACAGGCCAGGCCAGAGAACAAGGGCCACAGTGAGCGCTTGCGGCTCCAGTTGTAGAGCCGGTCCCAGGGCATAATGTGTACCGTCATAGAGTGCTATTCTACACCGCTTTCGATAACTGGCAACTGAGCGCCGGCTCTGCAAGCCTCCGGCGATGTGAGGGGGCCGTTGTGTTTTGTTGACCGCTACTGTGACCTATGATATACTCGTAGCCAGGCTCTTGAAGGCAACTATAGTTAGTACATAAGGAGAATTTGCTATGGACGCAAGTGTGACTGAGGCTGCCATTACCATTAGTCTGACCGATCTGGAAAATCTTATCCGTCGCGTGGTACACGAGGTAGTCCATGAAGAGCTCGTCCATCTGTCCCGCACGTCAACGCTTTCTATCCTTGATGATTGGAGCCAGGAAGGGCCAGATGATCCTGCTGGTGACGAAGAATTGCTCACTGATGCGCTTGTCATGAGCCAGCAGTATAAAGAGAGCAAGGAAGGCTGGAAGAGTTGGGAGGACTTTAGGGCCGAATTGGAGCAGGAGGCTGAAACCATTCATGCTCTACCACGTTGAAGTTTCTCCATCGGCGCAAAAGGAAATCAGATCTCTGCCTGGATACGCGCAGGCCCAAGCCCTAAGGTTGATTGACGGTCTGGCGGAGAACCCTAGACCTGCCCGTGCCAAAGAGTTGCGTGACAGGCGCAATATCTACCGCATCTGGCTGGCGACAAGGTGGCGCATCGTCTACGAAATAGACGAGGAGTCTCAAATCGTTCTAATCATGCGGGTGCGCCGGAAAGAATATATAGATTACGAGAGTCTGTAGATAGCCTCTAACTGCCATGTCCAGTTGCTACTTGTGTATCCACGGTCACTTTTACCAGCCCCCACGGATGGACCCCTTCACTGGCCTCATCCCGCGGGAGCCGGACGCCGCCCCCTACGCCAACTGGAACGAGCGTATCACCGCTGAGTGCTACGCGCCGCTGGCGGAGGCGGGCTACTTTGGGCGCATCAGTTTCAACCTGGGCGGCACACTGGCGCGCTGGCTGGACGAACACGCCCACACCACCTACGCGCGCATCGTCGCCGCCGAGCGAGACTATCAGGGGACGCACGCTGCTGGCAACGGGCTGGCCCAGCCGGTCCACCACACCGTTCTGCCATTGGCCCGCCGCCGCGACAAGATCTGCCAGATTCGGTGGGGTATCGCCAGTTTCACCCACCGCTTCGGCCACCGGCCGGAGGGGATGTGGCTCCCGGAGATGGCGGTGGACCACGAGACGCTGGAGATCATGGCGGCGGAGGGCGTGCGCTTCACCATCCTCTCCGACGAGCAGGTGCGTGGTGACCTGATAGCGGGGGCCGGGCCGTATCGGGTGCAGCTCCCTGGCGGCGGAGAGGTCGCCGTCTTCGTGCGTGACCGGCCTCTCTCCAATTCTCTCTCCTTCGGAATGCCGGACCCGGTTGGTGTAGGCACCTGGCTGCGGGAGCAGGTGGAGTGGCGGTGCCGTCGAGGGGGATTGGCACTCATCGCCACCGACGGGGAGACCTTCGGCCACCATCACCAGCAGGGGGTTGAGGTGCTGGGTCACATTCTTTCCGCAGGGGAGGCCCATGGTTACCAGGAGACCACGCTGGGGGTCTACCTGCACCAGAACCCGCCGCAGGCGGAGCTACAGGTGATCGAGAACACCGCCTGGAGTTGCTCGCACCGGCTGGATCGTTGGGTCGTCGGCTGCGCGTGTACCTCTGGCGACGGCCGCTGGAAGGGAGCGTTGCGGCGGGCGTTGGACAACCTGGCCTGCGACCTGGACGGGATCTACGTGCAGGAGACGCGCAGGCTAGGGGTGGACGCCTGGCCGCTGCGGGACGATTACATCGCCGTGGTCCTGGGACAGGTGAACGGGCCGGCCTTCCTGTCAGGACATGGACTGGGCCACCTCAGTGACGAAGGAGCCGAGCGACTGCTGGCGCTATTGGAGGCCCAGTTCTACCGGCAGCGCATGTATGCCAGTTGCACGTTCTTTTTCGACGACCTGGACCGGCACGAGCCCCGCTACGCCATCGCCAACAGCGTCCGTGCGCTGGCACTCACCCGCTATGCGACAGGAGAGGACCTGTCCCACGGCTTTCGCCGCGACCTGGAGGTAGCCCGGAGTGGGAGGACCGGCCGTACCGGAGCTGAGATCTTTGACGAGATCCTGGAGCAGGCAAAGGTATGAACCGTCCCAAGACTCCGCCTTACTCCGATATTGACCTCAAGCGGTGGCGGGAGTACGACCACGTGTGGACCGACTCGCTGTGGCTGATCGAGGCTCGTGACCGCACCGGCGGCCATCAACTCGACTATCACGGCAACTTTGTCCCGCAGATTGCCACCCAGGCCTATCTGCGCTACACCAAAGAGAACGACATCGTTCTCGACCTGTTCCTCGGCTCGGGGACGTCGGCCATCGAGGCAGTGCGGCTGAACCGGCGGCTGATCGGCGTCGAACTGAAACCCGGCCTGGTGGAGGCGGCGCGGGCCAAGATTTCCCCTGACTTGCTGGACACGCGCATCCATATCCTGCAGGGCGACTCGACCCAGGCGGAGACGCCAGTGCGCGTGCGAGAAGTGCTGGCCTCCATGGGCGCTGAATGCGCCCAACTGCTCGTGTTGCACCCGCCGTACCACGACGTCATCCGCTTCTCCGACGAACCGGCCGACCTCTCCAATGCGCCGAGCCTGGAAGGCTTCCTCGACCTGTTTGAAACCGTCGCCCAGCGAGGCTTCGAGCTGCTGGAGCCGGGGCGGTTCGCCGTCCTGGTCATCGGCGACAAGTACACGCAGGGGGAGTTGGTTCCGCTGGGCTTCTACTGCCTGGAGCGGATGCAGCGGGTTGGTTTCCACACAAAAGCCATCGTCGTCAAGGACATCGCTGGCAATGAGCGGGGCAAAGGGCGGGACAGCAACCTGTGGCGCTACCGCGCGCTGGCCGGTGGCTATTACATCTTCAAGCACGAGTACATCGTCGTGTTCCAGAAGCCCGTATGAAGACTGAGTCGCAGCAAAAGGGCAGAGAACCGCGGATTCTAGTCTATCTCTCGTATTCCCTTGACGGTGCGTGCACAGAAGTGTGTTACGATGGTCATAGACTTAGCTGAGCGGCGGCTAGAGTCCCTGACATGTTGCTCATTGCACGATTACGAGACAAAGGGAGTTGACTGCATAGATTTTTCCTATATAATATTCAGTAGTGATTCATCCAGTTTGGAGTCTCAGTTGTGGCCGCCATAAGCTCTATGGTTGAGGTAAGTGCTCAGTGGCTAATGAGGTTGTAATGGAAAGAAATCAGGCAGACATTTATAGCTGTTATGAAGACAGGCTACGCCAATTGTTGAAACAGCTGGGGCAAGATCATTCTCGTTATACTGAGGCTCTTACCTATCAACAACGGCTGCAGGAGAACATTGCCCAGTCCCGTCAATTCGGTGATAATGAAATACGTAGAACTGGGCGAGCAGAAATCATCAAAGGGTTAAACGAGTTAGCATTATCTGAACTCGGTATGCCTTTCAATGAGCTGAGCGGCCTGAGCACATCCAATGGGGAACAGAAACTAGCGGCAGTTGAACTCGAGATTGCGCCAAATAGTCTTACTATCCAGATCGTTCTGGCAGGTCAATCTGCCGATTGGGCCTCACAGGAACGCCAAAGGCTACTGGTAGAGGCCCTAGCTGAAGTCCTTCATATTGGCAGCACTGGCATCGAGAGCCTCGATAGCACTGGTGGAAGCTGCGTTGTCACTCTGCGACTGCCTAAAGATGTGGCCTGCCAATTGCTTGGTTCCGAGGCGACTCCGCTCCTTCGTACCGTCGAGAATACCTTTATCGCCAAAGCTCGTGAGCGGCAGGTAGAACCAGGCCATTGTCGGATTATCAGAGTATATCGTAGTGAGCCAGGCGCTCCTCCCTACCAACTGGATTTTGCCAATCGTGAGCGGGAGCTGCAGGATCTCCTAAACCCTGGTTCAGAGTACTATATTGAGATTAGCGCCCCTGCAGGTTATGGCAAGACTTATCTGCTCAACAAATTGGCAGAAAGGTTTACAGCAGAAAGCTGGCGTGTTGTTCGGCTTAACCTGAATCAAGCTATCGCACCCCAGACTGGAGAAGAGGCACTGGCTGAGATTGGGCAGCAACTCAACCAGCCTGACATAGGAACCATAGATCGGCTTGCCCAGTATATTTTCAGGGAAGGGTTGCGATTGGTATTTCTACTCGATGGTACAGAACGCGCGTCTTCTTCGTTTAGCGCCTGGCTGGTGGATATTCTGCTGCCCCAACTCGAAGCGCATCGCCTGCCGCCTATCGAGCCGCAGCGCGTCATTGCCGTGGGCCGTCACCGCGTTGACAAATGGCATCAGTTGGGCCAGCCGCGCTTCGAGCTTCGGTCATTGTCACCGTTCCACGCTGGCATTATCCAGACTGTCCTGACAGAACAGGTCAGGAAACGGAGTGACCTTCATGTTCAACCGCAACCGGACTGGTATCGTGACATGGCCAGAGACATATTTGACCTATCAAAGGGACATCCTCTGTGCATCTGTAATGTAATCCGATGGCTTGATGCTCGGAACTTTGCTGTGCCGTCTCCAGTCTTCCAAAGGGACCGGGGACGTATTTTTGGTGAGCAAGTACGGCCAGTCGTCGAGGAGCACATTCTGGGCCACGTGACCGAGCGTGACACGTTAGAACTGGTATGTCTCTTCTGTGTGTTGCGGGGCTATAATCCCAATATTATTCACTGGCTGGCGACACGGATTACCTCGACAAATCAAGTCATCTCAAACGAATTGAAGGAGATTCTCATACGAAGTATTCACAACTCACTTGGGACTCTTGGCAAACTCAATGCCACGCAGTTAGATGGTTCTCTCGATACACGGAGAGATATATATCGCTTCGACGCCATGATCCGCCAACTCATCTCGCTGCAGGTGGAATTGGAAAACCCGCCCCTGTTCTGGCAGATCCACCGCTGGGCTGCTGACATGTACGACTATTGGATTGCGGGAATGAATCAGCCGAACGAGCCATTGCCCATTCCCCCGGCAGACTCAGTGCAAGCAGCCTATATGGTCGAAGCACTTTACCACCACGCACGGTTGATGCACTATCAGCGAGTCGCTCAAGGTGAGGCAGAGGAGCAACTTGCGCAATACGTGCAGCGCTATTGCGGGCAGGCACGTAGCAGCGCAGGCTGGGCAGGACAGACGGTTCAACAGTTTATTGACCTGGTAAATGTGGATGAAGAGTTGATTCATTTCCTCGAATTGGCAGCCGGCCGAGATCGGCTGGGTACCGTTATGGCACTGGCTTATGCAGCGAGTCAGATCGAAGGTCCCTCTTCGTAGGAGGAAACACAGTGACTTCTGAGGCTTCCGATTTTGTGGGGCGCACCAAGGAACTGAGGGCTATCCGGCAGGCTATCGAAGCACCCGATCACAGTACCTACGTCATCTTGATTTCCGGCCCGAGTGGTGTCGGCAAGACACGCCTGTTACAGGAGATTCCCAGGCTATACCGTAACCGGCCGGATGTGTTCGTTGCTCAGCGTATAGATTGCTATGAAACTTCGGCCCACGTGCCATTTGGTGTTGAGCGTCGTTTGGCGGGTGAATTGGGGTCGTTTGGGAACTTTGCTCGCAGTTTTTGCGACTGGTATCGGCTCAAACTGTTCGAGGTTCAGAGCCCGCCGCCCGCTGCCCGCAGGCCAGTGCAAGAGGCTTTCTTGTATGACTACAACGAACGTGCGTGGCGACAGCGGATTGTGCTGCGTTTTGACACGATGGAAGTCGCCCGACGCTCTAAGTTGTGGGAGCGCATTGTCGAGTTGTCGTTTCATCTCAAGAACACTGTATTGTTGCTCGCTGGTCAAGATGTCGCATCTGCGCAAGCAGAGTTAGAAGAGTACTATCGTGCTCAGGCTGCTGTGAGGGAGAAACTGACCGGCGAGAATCTCTCTGCGCAACCAGCACTGGAGGACCAGGGCGGAAAGCAAAGGCACAACATCCAGGTTAAGAGACTGCTCTTGAGCGGTTTCGAGAAGAGAGAAATCAGAAAGTTCTTTGAGCACCACGCTGGTGATTTGATAGCCCCCTCGTTACGAGAAAAAATCCGCTTTGTGACCGGCAGAAAGCCGATGCCAGCAGCGTTGGATATTGCTTGGCTGAGAGGCTCTGCGCCAATCAGAGGACTAGAGGCCTTGACGTTAGAAGAACTTAAAGCCCTGCCCCCAGATGAACTTGCTCAGCACCGGCAAAGGTTGGAGCAGGCACTTGAAGATAGGTTTTCGGAGAAAATTCGTATCTTGACGGACGGGATACCAGCACTGGTGACATTGGCGATTGCCTGGTTAAGACGTTCTGTGCCGACCAAGAAGCTCGGTGCACTGTCGTTAAAAGAGATCGAAGCTCTCTCTTCTGATGAGCTTAGTCAGCTTCAGCAGGAGGTGGAGCAGGCTTTGGTTGAAGGTGTTTTGCAGCTTACCGATTACGTGGATCAAGCGATCTTGCAGATGGCCTGGGTATATCGGCGTTTCGATGTCCGCATTCTGAGCACCTTACTGGGTATTCCTACTGCGGAATGCGAGGCCATCCTGGCTCATCTCCAGGATTTACCATTTACGCGTGTCCTGCCCAACGGTGTATGTGTACTGCATGACCGTATCCGCGAGCTGGTCGTCAAGTACGACTGGCCAATCGTTGATCCGAACGGAACATACCGGTTGGAGCTTGACAGAAAAATGGTCAGATACTATGACCAAGTAATTGCGGAGCAAAAAGACGAAGCCGAGCGGCTACGGCAACGTCTGGTCTCTAGTCCTGCAATCGAACAGCCAGGTGAAGGGGAATGGGGGCAGACTTTTGACCGGTGGGTGACGGCAGACACCGCACAGTGGGTATACGAGGCGGAAGGGCTTTTCTATGCTCTCCGTGCTGACCCTGAACAGGGTGTATCCCGCTTTGTGCGGGCTTTCGATGAGACAACCGACAGCAATCGCGACTTGCGCGAGTTGCTTGTCTCTGACATCAAAGATCAGACTGAGAAGTGGCGTGCAGGCTTGAGCATGGATGCTGACTATGCCATAGGCATCCGGCTTGCCAAGAACCTCGCTGACGCAGGCCAGACTGGAACTGCGTATCAAAGCCTCCTCTCTCTCCTGAATCACCAGAGCGCAATCGAAGAGCACCGTGCTGATCTCCTGATCCAACTTGGTAATGCGGCTGTTCGACTGGGCAAGATTGCTGAAGGAAAGAGGTATTTTGACGAAGCATTTGAATTGAGCACGGCCTTGAATAACCCACTGTGGGCGGTACGCAGCGGGCATGCCCTGGCATGGTTACAGCGGCTGCAAGGTCGTTGGTCTGAAGCCGTCGCTTACTACCGCGCCGCTTTGGAAAAGGCTCCTTTGATTGGCGACGAGAAGCAACGCATCAGGAGCCAGGCATGGCTGGAGAATGGACTTGGCTATGTTGAGCACTTGCAGGGTCACAGTGAAGAGGCGGAAAGACGCTGCTTGAGAGCGCTGGACCTATGGCAGCGCTTGAATGTGCCTATGCAACTAGGTAGCCTGTTCAGTACACTAGGTGAGGTCATGACAGGTCAGGACCGATATGATGAAGCGCTAAAATACTACTGGCGGGCAATCTATATATTTGAAGAACAGCGCGCATGGGAATGGCAGGTGATCGTCTACCACCAAATGGCGTATTCGCGCTGGTGTGCAACAGACTATGACAATGCATGGCGATATATCCTGAGAAGCCAGAGAATAGCAATGGAATACAAGGTTACCCGTGAGTGGCCTGTCATCTTTCACCGGTTAGGGTTGCTCGCCTGGCATGATTTGCTCGACTTGGACCAGGCCATTCAACGCTTTGAACGCGGTGCTGAAGCCAGTCGGCATCATCAAAATGGGCAGATGTTATTGGAGAACCTGGTTGCTTTGGTTGAGCTTGCGTATCGTTCTGATGATGATCCGACCATGGAGCGGTGTGCTGGGGAGATGTTTGCAGAAATCCAGAAGTGGCAGCTAAATTATCCCTTGATCGAGGGGCGCCTGGAGCGCATTCTGGCTCAAGCCGCACATGATCACCACGATTATGATAGGGCCCTGGCCCATTACCTGAAAGCGATTCCGCTCATAGCCCAGCATGGCGGCTATGCCCGATATCGGCTTTCGAACGAATTAGATTTGCTGAGAAGCCGCCTCGAGGAACTCGCTCCGCCAATTGCTTTGTCCTGGTGTGAAGTAATGCACGAGACATGGCGGCGATTGGAGGTGAGCCAAGTACATCCCGAACTCCTGGATTTTTGTGAGCAACAACGTGCCCGCCTGGAGAAGGGGTAGAAATATGCCTGATTACCTTGCTCGCAGACGCTCGCTTGCTTCGCATATCAGTGGCCAGTGTGACTGTGCATGCCCTGATGGGACTTATCCAGAGCAAGTAGCGCCGGCGCCGTTGATTGCCTACCTTGAAATCACACCTGCTTGTACTAACCGTTGCATCGGTTGCCCCAATGGACCCACTTTCCACCAGGTATTGGAGCGCCCTGGCATACTCCGTTTATCTCAATGGTCATTTATTCTCAATCAGATGCTACCGCACCTGCAGCGGGTGAAGCTGACCGGTGGTGAGCCCACCCTGCATTGCGACTTCTCAGAAATCGTCGCGTTGCTGGATGATATGGCGATGCCGTTTGACCTGTTCACGAATGGGCGTTGGCAAGATCCCGAGCGCCTTGTCCGCCTTCTGAGCGAGACCAGGCACTTTGGCGGTTGCCTGATTTCGCTTCATGGACCCACCGCTGACTCGCACGAGGCCTTCAATGGCGTACCAGGCTCTTTCGAAGAAACGGTACGTAACATCCGCTTGGCGGCCTTCCAGGGAATACCAGTGGTTCTCAGCACCATAATCACTCAGAAGAATTATGCGCTAGTTGACGACCTACTGGCGCTTGGTGAGGAGTTGGGGGTTCTGCACATTGTGTTCAACCGCTATGTTGGCCTGCCTGTGCTGGGGATCAGCCCTACGTCGTTCCAGCTCACGGAGGCTATGTGTCACGTCGATCGCCGTCGCACTGAGGGATACCAGGTCAAGTTCAGCGTGTGCATTCCTCAATGCCTTATGCCCTCTTCATCTCAGGGATGTCTGGCCGGCATTGCCGCGTGTACCATTGATCCATGGGGTAACATGCGTCCATGCAATCATGCACCTCTGATAGTGGGCAATCTGCTCCGTCAAGAGTTAGGTGGACTGTGGCATTCAGAATCTATGGCATGGTGGCGTGAGCGGTCCGAAGAATGTTCTGGCTGTCACATGTTCTTCAGATGCCGGGGAGGGTGCCGTGCCCAGGCTATGCTAACCGGCAGCGAATATGATCCGCTGATGATGAAAGGTGCCTGCCAGTCCAGTGTTGTACAGTTTGACGCCTGGGACATACGTACATCTTCTTTTGCTCAGGAGGTTCAAGATGTCTGTAGATACCCATGTCCGTTCTGAAGTCTCCTCTCGAATTCCTCTCTTTGGTTATTTCTGTGTCGAGAAGGACGGGTTGGAAACAGTTTTGGTCCGGGTCGAGTCCGAAGGCCGCTGGGCCTTCCCGGTCAACACAGAGTTTGACCCATGCGACCAAACCACTGCTGAGGCAATGGATGATGCCGTTCGCAGGTTCTGCTTAAGCCAGTGTCAGCGCGACTCTTGTGACTGGCTGGAGAAAAAACCTGATGAGATTGATGATGCCGTCAGAGAGTTCTGTGAGACACGCGGGCTATTGGTCCGCCTACTGGCTTCTGGCCTTGAGCAGCCGGTCTTATGTAAGGTCCTCATTGGCCCATCACCGGCCGGGGAAGATGCTATTCCCGGAGAGGCTAGATCAGGCCTCTTTTTCAAGATCAGGCCTAATGACCAAAGTGAGTTTTCCAGGGATTATGCCTGGGAATCAAAGGGTTCGCTTTTCTCTGATCGAAAGCGGTGTATAGATGCCCAAAAACTGGATGCCATTAACCGCGACTTTAAGTATGTGCGTTTTGGTTTCAAGGTGCTAGAGTGTGTGGATGTGCTTGTATTCCGCATGAGAGATCGCCGGGCTGAATTCCTGGTGCTTAAGCGAGAGGTTGCAGGAGAAACCATTGGCTTGGAGTACCCTAAAGGAGGGATTCGATTTCATGAGACGTTACGGGAGGGAGCGTTGCGCGAACTGGAAGAGGAAACCGGTGTTACCTCTTATATCTATCGAGGCTATCTTGGTTGCCAAACAGTGGACGTGCGCCCCCGTAAACGCGATTATAACGTTCTACACGTGCATGGCCTGACTTTTCTGTTCACCGGTGCAGAGGATACGATCCGTCCATCGCGGGAAGGGAGGGCAGGAGAGGGCCTTAGAACGCCCACGTGGATGCCCTTGGAAGAGGCTCGGGAGAAGGTCTGGATACAAGCCTATGGCCCCGAGTTCTTCGACCGGTGGCAGGCAAAACAAGATCAGATACTTGCCAGATTGCTATAGTATGAACTGGACCAAGTCATGCCGAGGAGGGTGTAATGATAATTGAACAAGGACCGTTCAGTATTGCTTTCCAGATTGTGCAGGAGTGCCTATTTCAGTGTGACATTTGTCATCGGCGTTATGTGGAGGGAGAGAGGTATTTAGACCCAGAACAGAGAAAACAGATGGTCGATATCCTTAAGGAGTATGGACTGAGGCGACTGACCGTGACCGGTGGAGAGCCGATGATTTTGGATGGTGAAGAGTTGTTTGATTTCTTGAGGTACGTGCATCAAAAGCAAATCCATGTCTGCCTTTCCACCAACGGCTACAGACTCACTCAAGCGAGAGTTGAAGAGATGGATGGATATGTGGATCAGATATTGCTCCCTATCCGCTCGCTGACCAGGCCAGGTTGGCAAGTTGATTTTGGCGATACGCCGTATACTCTGGAATTGTTCGAAACAGTGATTAACCTTTTGCAGTGGATTAAGACGACGAGCATCATTCTAGAAGTTTCTACGGTTGTCCATAGAGAGAATATCGGAAAGGTTATGGACCTGGGATGGCAGTTGGTCAGCCTCAATCCGAATATCGTTTGGCGCCTCGAAGAGTACTATGGGATGGGTATCCGTGCCGACTTGCGGTCGCGGTTTGAAATTGGTGAGAGAGAGCTTGACCTGTTATTCTGTCGAGTTCATCACAACTTTGAGCATCTGCTCAAACTTATTAGACCTGGCAAAGGTAAGGGCAGAATCTATGCACCTGACCTATTCATTACTCCAGTGGGAGATCTGGTTACCACGTCTAACAATTGCTATAGTGAGCCTGTCGGCAACGTTCTCAAAGGACAATTGCCACCCGAGTTCAGAAATCGCAGGCCCTGGTCGGATTATCAACAGGTCTGCCGCGATTGGGACTGGGGAGATTTATAGCGATGCCAGAGTTAGTACCTGTTCAAAAACAACTTCGCACTTTTACAATCCAATCACGGTGACACAAAGCGTGGCTTGATAACATAGTTCCACTTGGGACAAATCCTTCGGCGGTGCAAGTTCAAGGCATTCATCT
>Ga0172364_10000082_pt1 | contig 52542 bp, 38 predicted proteins | sample LakKivSesite10cm_FD_114545 | JGI IMG/M metagenome (GOLD analysis project Ga0172364, IMG submission 114545) | Sediment microbial communities from Lake Kivu, Rwanda - Sediment site 10cm | ecosystem: Environmental > Aquatic > Freshwater > Lake > Sediment | place: Rwanda: Western Province, Lake...
CACAGAATATCCAGATGATTCTTCTAAGCAGTTGAAATTATTTAATTTATAATGGGACACTATTGATGACGTCCCCCAGTTTTGCCAGTTTTGCCCCAGTTTTGCCCCAGTTTTGAATTATCTTCCGGCATTCGGCGAGAAGGCTGTCTCGATCGAATTCAACATATTTTCCCGGCGGATAATTCCCCAGATTAGAAGTGGCCAGGATCAGTTGGAATTTCACCGGCATTTTTTCCGTTTGATAACTCCAGGTATAAATTTCATACTTCGTGCCGGCGGCCCCTTCCTCAGTCAGGGAAAAGGACAGCGTCTTTCCTCCCAGGTTCTCCGTTTTAGTTTCGAGAGGTTCGAAGCCAGTTCCGGGAGCCTTTTCCTCCGGTTTTTCCGGATCTATTTGCATAATGGAGAAGCAGGCGTCCTTTAAGTTCGTTTTTTGATAGTCCTCAGTATTGACGTAGCGCAGGCTGTATCTGTAAGGGGGGACTGGTGTCTCCCCGGACGGTTCTTCTTCCAGATAAAACAAATCGTTGTAGCCGAAAGCGAAAGAAGCGTCGGGGCTGCTGACCGACCAGAGCTGGTGCTCTTCTCCGCGGGGATTGATGGCCACGAACAGCCGGGCTTCCTGGGCTTTTCCCGTACTCTTTAGTTTGACTACATATTTGCCCTTGGACGGAAGACGGCCGCGATAAAAGGGGTAATTACTGAATCGTTTGATGATCCGGCGTTCCCCCCAGGTGGTGAACTCCAGCTGGAGATCCTTGAAAGGCGAATCGAGGTAAATCGTTATCACCTGATCTTTGTCGGCTTCGAGGGATAGAAAATCAATTTCGTAGCGTTCCAGGGGGACGGGCAGTTTGATGAAGGTGGCGCCGGCGGCAAACTTGATCGGCCGCAGATATTTTGGTTCATGAGATAGGATCATGGTAGATGACAGAATGAAAAGGCAGGCCAGAACCAGGGAATGTTTTTTGACCGGGCTATCTTTAAATAATTTTTTTTGGCGGCTTATGTACATATTTAAATCTATATCTAAAATTTGATTATTTTTCAATCCGCACCGGAAAACCGGTCAGTAAAGGGCGGCACTTTTCTCCGGCATAAGAAAAAAACAGAAAATTTGTTGCTTTAAACTTATTATTTTTATAAAAAGACCGTAGGTTATGGAGAAAACAGGAGAAAAAATGAAACGCTTGATTTGTCTTCTTTTAACATTTATTGCTGCGGGAAGCCCGATGTTGCTTCTGGCTCAGGATAAGCCCGGGGTAAAAATAATTTCCAGGAGCTTTTATGTTGACAAAAAACATAAAGAAGGTCCGGCCAACCGCCTCGAGCAGGTTGATTCCAACTATGCACATAATTATGACCAGGCCTCGACCGCCAGAACCTGGGTTTATGCCAATGCCTGGATCGGTGATGTAGAAGCCTGGATATCGGGAACGCAATACGTCGATTTTGAGGTGACAGGTTTGCCGGCCGGGACTTCGTTCGTAGCTAAAAGCGTAATTGCCCGGTTTAAGGCCTTCGGACTGGCTGATGCTTTCGGACTCGGTTATTCCGATACTAACTACCGGATTCAGATAAAAACCGGCCTGAAGGACAGCCTGGACACGAACTGGTCAAAGGCGCTCCGCCGCGAGACAATTTTTTCCAAAAGGGACAAAGAAACCTGGGAATCCACCGACTTTGCCGTGACCCTGGCTAAAGCGGCTGGCCGGGCTCTGATATCCCAGATCCCCGGTGCCGGAGATTATCTTGACGTTGTTCTGGAAGTGGCCAGCACGGCCTGGGATGCGGTCGAGGCTGAGGGGAAAATGGCCAAGCGGGGATGGCTGAGGTTTTTCAATGTGCCGCTGGTGGCCGGCAAACGATACCGCATTTTTCTCGGGGTCGAAAGTCAGGTAAAGGCCGCGGCTATCCTTGCCGGTCAGAGGAGCATAAAAATTGACTTCATGGGCCGGGCTCCCTTTTTTGCCAGGGATACGAAAGACCTGAAAGAATGGGGGTTTGGAATTGAAAACATTGAGGTGGTTTTTCCCGAATCGGTCTTGAAGACAAGCGGTGGAAAGCCGGCTGTTAAAAAATCTCCTCCGACGCCGAAGGCCGATCTTTATTTTTCCGCCAGGCCGGTTCTGCTCAAGGCCGAAAAAATCATGGACGGGAACTACCGGATAATCGAAGGCCGGCCCGTGGATCTTCAAATTTCCGTGGCCAGCAGATATCAGAATGCCGATAAGGTCAAGGTTCTGGTCGAAATACCAGGGCTAAGCTGGAAAGAAAACGTCATTATGCCGGAAGTCCCCGGCGGAAAAAGTTCGACGGCAACCGTCGATTTGCCGGAATTCAGTATTAAAGCCGGACAGGTTCACAGCACCTATAGAATTGAAGCCACGATAGATCCGGCAAGAGAGATACCAAACGAGACCAGGACTAACAACAAAGAAGCAGCCGATCTGCTGGTCATTCCAAGATACTTACAGCTTAAGGTCAAGGGGATAACCATAGAGCCGAAGCAGACGGAGTACCAGGTTGATAAGCCGGTCAAACTTACGGGAGTGATCGAGAACGCCAGCAACGTCGATTTACCGGCGGTCGGAGCCGGTTTTTATTATAACAGCGGGACCCGGGAAAAGGTTAATCTGGTAGCCATAGAAAAGAAAATCATTTTCCTGAAGCGGGGAGAAAAGGCCGTTGTTTCCTGCTCGTGGAAAGCCGGCAAATCAGCCGAACACTGGACCGATGTCTTTTTCATAGCTGATCCCGACAATGCCATAAAAGAAGAAGTGGAGAACGACGCCCACCACAAAGCCTCTACTTCCGTAATCGTGAAATAAAGCCGGCCGGGCCGGAGCCGGTTACGATTGCGGCCTCCGATCCGGACCGGGCACGAAGAGCGATCCCGTAGATTATTTCCCTTCGATCTCAGCCGCGAGTTTACCGGCGTCGTAGAGCTTGCGGAGGGCCTCGATGATGAAGGCGCTGTGTACGGATACGCAGCGGTTGGTCGTTTCATCGTACACATAATCGCCGACCAGGCTTTCAATATTGCCGTCGAAGACCAGACCGACCAGCTCGGCGTTTCTGTTTATTACCGGTGAGCCGGAATTGCCGCCGACCACGTCGCAGGTGCTGACGAAATTTACCGGGGTGGAGAGGTCGAGTTTATTCTGTCTGTCCCAGAAGCGCTGGGGCAAGGCCCAGTCGCCCTCCTGGTCAAAGCCCAGAGCCCGGTCATAGAGACCATAAAGTGTGGTTTTGTAAGGCGCTTGGGTGCCGTTCATCGGATAGCCTTTGACCGCTCCGTATGCGAGGCGCAAAGTGAAAGTCGCATCCGGGTAGGTATTTTTGCCGTAAACGGCGAAGCGAGCGTTGGCGATCTTTTCGTAGGCCGGAGTGACGATGGACTCGGTCTCCTTTCGCGATTTTTCCAGGCGCTCGCGCAACAGCGGCTCAAGCTCGCGCATCAGGGCGATGAACGGATCGGTCGACTCTGCGATCGCCTTGGCGCCGCCCTCAAATAGGGCCCGGCGCACTTCGGGCTTATCGAGGGTCGTGGCTTCGACCATCTCTTTGGCGGCCTCCTCCGCCGGGCGGCCTTTGAGCACTGCTCTAACGATCGGATCTCTTTCTCCGGCTTTGTCGATGGCCAGTTGGATCATGGCCGCGAAAGTAGCCTCCTCCAGATCCTTGTAGACCGGGGCCGGCGAGAAAAGATACAGCTTGGCCCTCTCCAGTTGGACCTCATGGAAGCCGTCCAGCCGTTCGATATCCGGTTTTTGTCTCTCGGCCGCGGCGAAAACAAGACTCCGGGCGGTGTTGGCGAACGAGCCGCTGAGGGCCAACGCTCCGTAGTATGTGGAACCGAACTCTTTTTTCTGTTTGGCGATTACCTTTTCAATGCTGCTCCAGCCGTCGCCATAGGCCTTTTGCCACTCGCGATTGGCCTCGACCTTAGCCCGGAAGGCCTGTTCTTCAGCCTTGACCTTGGCCATCAGTATGGCGTCGAGCAAGCCCTGATAGCTGCCGGAATAGGATTTTTTGGCGTTCTCCAGGCCGAAGATTTGACCGAGGGCCCGGCGTTCTTGCTCCGGGCCGCGCCGGGAATAAGCATAGAGTACATCAAGGCGCTTTTGGATCATCTCCAGGTTTATGGGTACACGGTAGTCGCGTTCGAACTCCAGCTCGGCATAGATTTTGAGACGGCTGGTGCGGCCGGGATGGCCGGAGACGAAAACCAACTCGTTTTGGGCGGCCCCGGCGGCGTTCCATTTAAGAAAGTGAGTGCTGTTCAGGGGCTTGTCATTATCGTAAACGCGGAAGAAGGCCATGTCGAGGTCGTAACGGGGGTAGGTGAAATTGTCGGCATCGCCGCCCCAGAAAGCAATCTGGCGTTCGGGAGCCATGACCAGACGGATGTCGGAGTAGCGTTTGTACTGATAGAGCCAGTACTCGCCGCCGTTGTACAGGGAGACGACGTCACAGCGCAGGCCGGTTTTGTCATGGTACTCTTTTTCGATCCTGGCCTGCTCCTCCTGGCGGGCCTTGAGAGCGTCGGCCGGCTTCATCCCCGGCTTGACCGCGCCGGTAATGCGGCTGGTGACGTTGACCATGTCGACGAGCACGTTCAATTCGAGATCCGGGCACTTGGGCTCTTGCTTGGGAGTGGCTGCGTAAAAACCGGTCGCCACATAGTTCTTCTCGGGAGTAGACATCTTTTGCAGCTGGCCCATAGCTACATGATGGTTGGTCATCACCAGACCATTGGGGCTGACGAAAGAGCCAGAACCGCCGTCCATGAAACGGACGCTCGACAGCCGGACATGATCCAGCCACTCCTGGCTCGGGGTGAAATTGTATTTCTCCTGGAGCTGTTTGCTGGGCGGATTGTCGAAAGTCCACATGCCCTCGTCGGCAAAGGCAAAAGGTGAGGCCGCAAGCAGGGCCACAGCAAGGAAAACACGGATGATGCTGTTCAAACCAACCTCCTTTTTCGACGGTTAAGAAAAAACCGCTACCTATCGGAATAAGATTATATACCACGTGCGGACCGGATCAAAAGTTTCGTCCTCGAACTCAAAGACTTCCTCTATGGGCAGCCCGAAATGCTTCGAGATGTCGTGGGCCAGCCTCTGCGAAGGATTATATTTGCCATTTCCAAGGAAGACGATAGTCTCACGCCTGACCCCGACCAACCGGGCTAACTCGAGCTGGGAGAGACCATGCCTGGCTCTCAGTTCTTTGATGCGGTTTCTCATTTTTTCATTCCGCTTTCATTCCTTCACTCCCAGCCAGCAGAGAAGAAAGACGACGGCCAGGCCAGAATCCCTCCCCCGACCAGGCTGTGAGCCTCGAGCGAGGTCCTATCGCTGATGTAGTATGATTATGAGATTTTAAAAAAAGAAAAATAATAAATAGTAATGTGAATAAAAAATGGTGTATATTGAAAAAGAAGTCGATGAGGGAGATCTTATGGTCCTGATTATTCAAGCGGTCGGCGGAGGTGCGCTGACGGGAATGGTCAAGGCCATCAAGAAAGCCATCGGCAAATAGTATTTAGGGAGGAGGACACATGGCAACCAAAAGAACGACCCACCGGAGCGTCAAGGGAACCAAGCTCTATGCGGTTCGCGATAGCAAGGGTCGTTTCATCGACATCCAGACGTACAAGCGGGCCCACGCCGCCGACATGAGGCGCAAGAGCAAGAGCGAAACCGCGGCCAAAGCCAGGAAAAAGTCCAAATAGCGGCCTCGGGATTCAAAGTCGGCGCTGGACCGGCCGGGAGCCGAAGTAAGAAGCCAGGTAATTCGGTTTCCGGAATATGCGGCCGGCGTACTTTCGATGGTGAGCGTTAGGTACAGACTCCACGTGAGTATCAATCTTCTCTTCGGGCGGGCAGGCAGAATATAGGTTTGGGTACCGAAAACTGTCATGATTGCCTGAAAGGCCCTGGGCAGCAATAACACAGCCATGAACGGGCTCGGGAAAGAGCTTCAGGCTGCCGGTCTTGTCTTTTAATCGTCAGGGATGATTTTGAGATAAACCTGCCTCCTGCGGGGGCCGTCGAATTCGCAAAAGAAAATGCCCTGCCAGGTACCGAGAACCGGACGTCCGGCCTCGATAATGACGGCCACCGAAGAGCCGACCAGGCTGGCTTTGGCGTGGGCCGGGGAGTTTCCCTCGGCATGAGCGTAGGACAGAGAATCGGGAACCGCTTTTCGCAGCACCATCATCAGGTCCTGCTTCACTGTCGGGTCGGCATTCTCGTTAATCGTCACAGCTGCCGTCGTGTGAGGGACATAGACGAGGCAGACTCCTTTTTCAACCGCCATCTTCCGGATTTCCTGCTCAACCTTGGAGGTGATATCGATGAAGGCTTCCTTCGAAGGAGTCGAAATGTCCATCTTATTCATTGGCGACCTCTTATCGGAATTTTAAATCCATCGATAGCCTAAATAAAATTTCTTAAAAATGGAAGGTTTTATTATGAATCGGCATCCCCGACGGAGAGATTGACACACTGTGGCCCGCTGGCTTAACATTTAGCTGGCTCTGGAGCCGATTCGATTCGTTTTGCGTCAGCCCGCATGTAATACTGGCGAAAGCGCGGGCAGCCGCAAGGCTGGTGAAAGGGTAGAACATGGTAGAAAAATTCGAAAAAACGTCGCGCATCGCTCTGCTTATAGACGGAGACAACGCCCAGCCGTCGCTCGTCGGGAAAATCCTGGCTGAAGCCGGAAAATACGGCCTGGTGACTATAAGAAGGATATATGGTGACTGGACGACATCCAGCATGTCCGGCTGGAAAAAGGCCTTGCACGAGAGCGCTATTCAGCCCGTTCAACAGTTCCGGTTCACGGTCGGCAAGAACGCCACCGACAGCGCCCTGATCATCGATGCCATGGACATTCTCCACAGCCATCTCGTTGACGGCTTCTGTGTAGTCTCGAGCGACAGCGATTACACGAGATTGGCCACCCGGATCCGTGAGATGGCTTTCTTCGTCATGGGGATTGGCAAGAGATCCACACCGCGTTCCTTCGTCAATGCCTGTAACGTCTTTATTTATACGGAGAATCTTGTGCCGCGCGAGCAGCACGAAAGGAAAAAGGCCAGAGGGCGTGACCTCCCGGGAAAGGAGGAAGCCGCCGTCGAACCTGAAAAAGAGGATCAGAACGACAAAAACCGGCGCTATGACCCCGTGCCTCTGCTCAAGGGTGCCTTTGATATGGCTGTCCGCGAAGACGGCTGGGCCAACCTGGGGGAATTGGGTTTTTACCTGCGCCAGCTCGATCCGGGCTTTGATCCCCGGACCTATGGCTTCAAACAGCTTTCCCAACTGATTCGAAATTATAAGCCTTTGTTCGAGATCCATTCCAAAGGCGATGAAGAAGGCGGCGCGGCGATATACGTTAAGATGAAGGATTGACTCGTCCCGCCCGTCTGAGAGAGGTCGAAAAGCCATGATTCACCTCGGCGGAAAAGTTGAATCCTTGGTAGGTGATATAACCGAAGAAAATACCGAGGCCATCGTCAACGCCGCCAATTCGAGCCTCCTGGGCGGCGGAGGAGTCGACGGGGCTATCCATAGAGCCGGCGGTCCCGAGATCGATAAGGAATGCCGGAAGATCAGAGAGAGGCTTTATCCGGAAGGACTCCCTCCCGGACGGGCCATGGCGACTTCCGGCGGAAATCTTAAGGCCAAGCATGTCATTCATACCGTAGGACCAGTCTGGCAGGGAGGGAAAAAGGGAGAAAGGGACATATTGAGGGCCGCTTATCTGAATTCATTGGCCGAAGCGGAGAAATTGGGGGCCGGATCAATCTCTTTCCCGGCGATATCAACCGGCATCTACGGATTTCCGGCCGATATCGCGGCCAGGATAGTCTCAAGCGCTTTGTCCGATTATTTCCAGACCAAGCGTTCCATAAACCTCGTCCGTCTCGTTTTCTTCTCCCAGCGTGAATACGATATCTTCGTTAAGAACGCGGATTTTGGCCTCTGAAATGGGCCGGGTTCTTTCTATTTTCGTCATCGCCCTGATGGCATTATCCTTCACGGCTTGCCTTCGACGCGGTGACCGGCTGACGGAAAAAGGATCCCAGGTATCAGTCGGTCCCTCCGATTCGAGACAGGTTCTTGAGCGGAAGGCTGTCTCGGTGAGGCCTTCCGGCCGCCAGATTGCCTGGCAAAAGCTCGAATTTCAGGCTTTCGTTCATTTTGGTCTTAACACTTTCATCGACCGGGAATGGGGCACGGGACAGGAAGAACCGGCTCTCTTCGATCCTTCGGATCTCGATCCGGATCAGTGGGTAAGGGCGTTCAAAGCCGCCGGCATGAAGGGAGTCATAATCACGGCCAAGCACCACGACGGTTTCTGCCTGTGGCCCAGCCGTTATACGGCTCATAGCGTCGCCTCTTCGCCATGGAAGAACGGAAAAGGCGATGCCGTTAAGGAAGTGGCCGAAGCCTGCCGAAAGGGAGGTCTGAAGTTCGGTTTCTACCTTTCCCCATGGGACAGACACGAACCGTCATACGGCGACTCGCCGCGTTACAACGAGTTTTTCAAGAACCAGCTCAGTGAGCTGTTAACAGGATACGGAGAGATCAGCGAGGTCTGGTTCGACGGCGCGCGCGGGGAGGGGCCGAATGGGAAAATTCAGGTATATGACTGGCCGGGATTCTGGCAGGTCGTTCGCCGGTATCAGCCTCAGGCGGTGATATCGATCATAGGTCCGGACGTCCGCTGGGTGGGAAACGAAGCCGGCCGGGGCCGGCGGAGCGAGTGGAGCGTCGTTCCGGCGACTCGTATGGATGACTTTCCGGCCGCCGATAATCCGCAGGGAGCAGCCGGATTGAAAGCCCAGGCTGAGGATATAGGTTCCCTCGAAGCCATAGAAGCGGTGGCAAAAACGGGAGGCCGGCTCATCTGGTATCCCGCCCAGGTCGACGTCTCGATAAGACCCGGCTGGTTCTATCATGGTTCCGAAGACGGCCGGGTGAAATCTCTCGACCGCCTCCTCGATATTTATTACTCTTCGGTCGGAGGCAACACTCAACTCCTTCTCAACGTCCCCCCCGACCAGAGGGGTTTGATCCATGAAAACGACGTCCGGAGGCTGACCGAGCTGGGGCTCGTCCTCAACGGGACATTCGCCGTCAATCTGTCGGCCAGAGCCGAGATCCGGGCAGCGGGCCGGGTAAATCATGGTTTTGAAGTGCATAAGGTTTTCGACGGCGATCCGGAAACGTGCTGGATGCCGCCGAAGGAGGAGGAAGAAACCGTGCTGGAATTCTTGTTTTCCGAGCCCGTTTTTTTCAATGTCGCCATGATTCAGGAAAACATCCGCTTCGGGCAGAGGATAGAGGAGTTCATAATCGAGGCCGCGACCTGCCTCCCGGCATCCGGGCGAGAGACTGAGGCCTATGTCTGGAACGAGATTTCCCGCGGGACGACGGTCGGCTATAAACGGCTTGTCCGGTTTCCGGCCGTTAGTGCGAAGCTGATCAGGTTGAGGATAACCGACTCGAGATCGCGGCCGACGGTCGCCGAATTCGGACTTTTCCTGGATCCTGAAAGACGGTAGAGAATCCGTCGGCGGGGCTTCGATGGCCGGCCCTCGCCGGATTTTTGAGCCAGATTCGAAACCGTCTGTCAATTTATTCGTATTTGAAAGATAATGAAATGTTGCGGTTCAGGCCGCGGAACTTTTTTCATGGAGGTGAGTCCAGGTGACAAGAAGCAAGAATCTGATAAAGGCCGTCGTAGTCATCGGGCTTTTCTGCGCGGGTGCCGCGCTGGCCGCGGAGTCTGGCCTCCAGAACCAGGAGACCGGAATATTCGAGCGCTATCATAATTATCAAGAATTGGCCGCCGTCTTTAATGATTTGGCCGCCGCTCATCCGGCTTTCATCAAAGTCCATAATTTGAGCCAAAGCGCCGGCGGCCGGAATCTCTTTCTTGTCGAAATCGGCCCGGAGACGGCCAAGGCCGGCAAAACTTATCCGGCGGTTTTCGTAGCCGCGAATATGGAAGGAACCGTGCCTCTGGCTTCTGAAGCGGCGCTATTTCTGGCCCGGGCGCTGGCTGACAAGCCCGAGGTGCGTTCGGACCGAACCTGGTATGTGCTGCCTTGCGGCAATCCAGATGCCGCCGGCCGGTTTTTCGCCAAGCCGCTCATCCGTGATTCGCGTAATGCGAAACCTCACAATGACGATATGGATGACGCTGTCGACGAGGATGGCCCGGAAGACCTAAATGGGGACGGGAAAATAAGCGTTATGCGGGTCAAGGAGCCCGGGGGAGAATGGCTTCCCGTAGAGGGAGAGGCACGGCTCATGAAAAGAGCCGACTGGTCGAAGGGCGAGAAGGGAGTTTTCAAACTATATCCAGAAGGCCTCGACAAGGACGGCGACGGGATCATAAACGAAGACGGCCCGGGCGGCGTAAATGTCGGCCTGAATTTTCCCCACCTTTTCCAATTCTTTACCAGAGACGGAGGACCCTGGCCCGGCTCGGAGAATGAGAGTTTTGCCCTGATGAAGTTCATCGATTCCCATCGTGAGATCGGTCTGGCCATCGTCTTCGGAGAGGCGAATTTTTGCCTCAATCCGCCGCGTGGCGGTCGCAAAGGCGAAGCCGATCTTAATCAGATCAAGATTCCCGAAAGATTCGCCGGTTTCATGGGTGCGGACCCTAACAAAACGTACACCATGAATGAAATAATCGAGCTGATCAAACCTATGGCTCCTCCGGGGATGGAAATAAGCGAGTCCATGATTGCCAGCTTCCTCGGCCTGGGAGCCGTGGTCAACCCGCTTGAGGACGATCTGAAGTTCTACCGTGAACTCTCCGAAAAATACAAGGAGTTCCTCAAGAAAAACAAACTCGACGGGAAGCGCCTGGAACCGGCTTCGGACAAGGACGGGTCGTTCGAGCTCTGGGCTTACTACCATCTGGGCCTGCCTTCGTTCGCCATCGATTTTTGGACGCCGCCCATAGTTGAGGAAAAGAAATCCGGGGACGAGCTCACGCCCGAAAAGCTCGAGAAGATGTCCGACGAGGAGTTCATAAATCTCGGTGAGGAGAAAATAGATCTTTTTCTCAAGTCAGCCGGGGCCCCGGCTCAGTTCAGAGCCCAACAATTGATCGAGGCCGTGAAGGGCGGGATGATGGATACCAAGCGCATGGCCGAGATGATGAAGCAGATGCCCAAGCCGCCCTCGGCCGAAGGGGCCGACCCCAGAGAGAAAGCCCTGCTTGCTTTCAGCGACAAGGAACTCGGAGGTAAGGGATTCGTGGCCTGGAAACCTTTCGCGCACCCGACTTTAGGCCAGGTTGAAATCGGCGGGCCGGTTCCCTTCGCCGATAACACTCCTCCGGCGAGGATGATCGAACCATTGCTCAAGGGCCAGGTGCCATGGGTGTTCGAAATTGCGGCGGGAATGGCCCGGATCAGAATCTTCGATATTAGCGTGAAAGATATCGGCGGAGGAATTTATGAGATTAAAACCGTCGTCGAGAATGTGGGGGCTCTCCCTTACCCTACGGCCATGGGCCAGCGCAACCAACGCCTTCTGCCGGTTATCCTGACCGTCGAGGGAAGCGGTTTCGACATAGTCGGCGGCCAGACAAGAAGTTTTATCCAGAGCCTCAAGCCCTTGGAGACGAAAACCGTGACCTGGATGCTCCGGGCCAAGGCTGACGCCCGGGTACGGATTACGGCAGAAACGAAGACAGCCTGGCGCGATTCGCGCCCGGTCGATCTGGGAGGTTCGAAATGAAACGAATGAAGACATACGGTCAAAAAGTGCTGCTGATCGGTCTCGTTGCCTGGCTGGTCGTGCTTGTTGTCCCTGCGTCGACGTCTCCGGCGCCTCAGAACCGGAAGATTGATCTTCCCCTGAGGTTCGACAGGTATTATCCGCTGGAGGACTTGTACGATGCGCTGAGGGCTTTGAACGCGGCCTATCCGAAATTGACGACCCTCGAGGAAGTCGGCAGGTCCGACGAGGGAAGGCCACTTTTCGCTTTGACTCTGAACAATCCGGCCACGGGCCGGGCAATCGAGAAGCCCGCGATATACATCGATGCCAACATTCACGGCAATGAGATCCAGGGCGGAGAGATTTGTCTTTATCTCCTGCAGTATCTGCTTTCGAACTACGGCCAAAATGAGGAAATCACTAGTCTCGTGGACCGGACTTGCTTTTACGTCGTTCCGGTTGTCAACCCCGACGGACGCCACCACTTTATCACCGACGCGAATACGGCCAGCTCCAATCGCGGTCTGCGCATCCCGGTCGACGATGACCGTGACGGCCTGTTCGACGAGGATTTTCCCGATGATCTCGATCGCGATGGCAATATCTGTCAGATGCGGAAACGGGATCCTTTCGGAGCCTATAAGACCGATCCGGAGGACTCCCGCCTCTTGATCCGGGTCAAGCCGGGCGAGAAAGGCGAGTGGACGATACTCGGCGAGGAAGGAATCGACAATGACGGTGACGGCAGGATCAACGAGGACGCCGAGGGATACGTCGATCCCAACCGGAACTGGGGATTTGATTGGGCTCCTCCCTATGTTCAAAACGGAGCCGGAGAATACCCTTTTTCGGGCACGGGCATAAAATCCCTGGCCCAATGGATATATGCCAGGCCGAACATATGCATCGGCTGGTCTTTCCACAATTTCGGTGGCATGTATCTGCGGGGGCCGAGCCGGAAGGGACTGGGCGAATTCCCGCCTCAGGATGTTGCTGTCTATGATTACATTGGCAAGCAGGGTGAGAAAATTATGCCGGGCTATAGATACCTGGTGAGCTGGCGGGACCTCTATCCGACCTACGGCGATTCCGTAGAATGGCTGAGTCAAATCATGGGTGCCTACGGATACGTGGCCGAGGTTTATCAGCTTCAATCCGAGGTATTTCGAAAGCCGGGGGAAAAACCAGACGTAGCCGCCGAAGAGGCTGAGGGGATGATGTCCATGCTTGGTGAGGGTGTAAGCGACAGAGAGAGGCTTAAATTCAACGATCACCTTGCCCAGGGCGAGCTGCATAAGCCGTGGCAGGCCTTCAAGCATCCGGTCTACGGAGATATAGAGATCGGCGGCTGGGTGAAGATGAGTTCCCGCCTGCCGGCGGCCTTCATGATCGAAGACATGGTTCACCGTAATGCCATGGCCGTGCTTTTTTCGGCCAAACACGTTCCGGAAGTCAGCCTTGAAGTGAGCGAGGTCAAGAGCCTCGGCAGCGGGCTTTACAGGCTAAGGACCAGGCTGACCAACTCGCGGGCCATTCCTACCATGAGCGCCCTGGCCGAGAAAAACAATTTGTACACGAAGGATGTACTGAGGGTTTCGGGCAAGGGCATAAAAATTCTGGCCGGAGGCCTTTTGACCGATCCTTATCGAGATGCCGTAAACTTCAAAATGCATAAGCCGGAGCTTCAGTTCCTGATCGTGCCCGGCTTCGGGAAGATAGAACATCAGTTCATCGTCGAGGGCTCAGGCGAAGTCAGAGTGGAATATGAGTCCCGGCATGCCGGAAAACTGGCCAAGGCTTTGAAGCTGAAGTAAGCGGACGATACCGTCAGGCCCCGGCTGCAGTTAGATGGCCGGCCTTCCAGGCCCCGTAGACCGCTTCAGCGATGAAAATATCCTGGATAGCGACGCCGGTCAGGTCGGCGACGGTGATGTCATCATCGGCAACCCTGCCTCTGGACGGTTCGGCGACGACTTCGCCCAGCTCGATCAGCCGATCTTCCCGGATAAGGCCGGCCTGGAGAGCATGGTGGCATTCTCCCCGCGTTCTGGCCTGAAAACGGCTGTCGACTACCACCCGGCTGGCTTTTTCTAAAATGCCGGCTTCGAGTTCCTGTTTTTCCGGAGTATCGGAGCCCACGGCCGTGATATGAATGCCGGCTCTTATCCAACTCTTCTTCAAGAGCGGTCTGGTGGACGGAGTGCAGGTCACGATGAGATCGGCCCGGCGGCAGATTTCTTCGGCGTCGAGGGTCAACTCGATCTCAAGGCCCGGCCGGGACATGTCGTGGCGGTATTTTTCCAGCTCTTCCCGGTTCAGCCCCCAAACGAGCGCCCGGTCGAAGCTTCGAACGCGGGCCAGGAATTCGAGCTGCATCCTGGCTTGCGTGCCGGCTCCCAGAATGCCGACCGTCTTTACGACGGCCGGAGCCAGGTATTTGGCCGCCACCGCGCCGGCGGCAGCCGTCCGGACATTGGTCAAATAGCCGCGGTCAAGCAGGACGGACTCGAGAACTCCGGTCCGCTGGTTAAAAAGGAGCATCAGTCCGTCAGAAGACGGTAAACCGAACTTTGGATTCCCGTAGAAACCGGAGGCGATTTTTATGATGTAGAAGTCGTTGCCTCGGACAAAGCCGTATTTTATGTGGACGTCTCCGGGCGGATCATCGAATATCAATTCTCCTACGGGCGGAACGACGACCCGGCCGGGCTCGGTTGAATAGAGCCTGAAGGCCTTTTCCATGGCTTCGACCGGATTGAGATGCTCAATTATTGATTTTATTGCTTCGAGGGAGATGAATGAGGCCATATTTTTTCTCCGGTCCCGAAGTATAAACCAGGCCTGCCGGGCGTTCAATAGGATTATCAGGCCGGGTGGAGTACGCCGGTCCTATTAAGCCTGAAGGCCCGCTTTTTCGAGAAGACCCATCTTTCGCAGGGCTTCTTCGCCCCGGCTCAGTTCCGGGACCTCACCGGGCAGATAAAGCATGACTCCTCCCTTGACGGGCCTGACGATTATCTTGCCTTCCTGTCCCATTCTGTTGGTCGTTTCGATCGGGTTTGCGCCTTCGAAATAGATCTTGAAAGCCTCATTGAAGCCGCTGTAGACCGAGTGGATGCCTCTGTAGTTCTCCAATCGAAGCCTGGTCACAGCCAGCTTGACGAATTCCTCTTCGGTAAGTTTCTTTTTCATCAAATCCTCCGCTTCCGGATTCAATGGAAGAAGACGGCCGGACGGCCGCCCGATTCTCACAATCGCAGGAGGGGCAGGGGAGTCATGGGCGAGGGCGAAACAACCGGAGGCTGTTACCGGGATGTCACCCGGGCGGACTCTTTATTTCGGAAAGCTCCTTGTCGACGTCGAGGGAAGGTTTTTTGGCAAAGTATTCGCTTATTTCGGCTGGAGTAAGAGAACGTGATGCCTGACGGGAATATTTTCCGTCGTCAAAAGAATATTCGAATACGACAGCCATTTCCCCTCCCTGTCTCCAGTATGTCTCGAGCCGGGGAAAGCCCTGGTCGGATTCGTTGAGAACGAAAACCATCGAGCCGGTTATCAGGCCGAGGACTGAATTGGTCCTGCGGCGGTATATGAGCCATTGGCTGCCGCTCGAAAGCTCCATCCGGGTGTTAAGTATGAACTTCTCGGGGCTGCCGTCGCCGTCCAGGTCATACTCGAGCGACTGGAGCGGGCCGCCGTCGTAATTCTCGAAAAGCATGGCCAGGCTTTCGGGGATAGTGCTGTCGGGTTTGGCCGAGCGAACCGAGAAGAAAGTCCTGAAGGGTGCCAGAACCGCTCCATACGTTTCCTGAGCCAAAGCCGCGGGGCCGTCCATCGCCCCGAGAGCCAGGACCGCCATGAGGAGAAACGACGACATATCAAAAAAGTATAATACCGCGGCCTGGAAAGTACAAAACATTTTTTCCCGCATTTTTCCCCTTGTTATTGATTTTTTCTCTCCTATCGTGTCAAATATTAGGTTCTATTCTTGTTCGTCGACCTTAAGGCTCATATTTGACATATAGAAATTTAAGCTTATGAGAAAACAAACGTTCAGCGGAGGAATTCATCCTCCCGGGTACAAGCATCTTACGGAAAATATGAGACTCGAGCGCCTTCAGCCGCCCGAAAGAGTATTCATTCCTCTCATCCAAAGTTTCGGGGCGGCGGCCGAGCCCCTCGTCAAAAAGGGAGACGAAGTGCTCATGGGCCAGAAAATCGGCGACAGCCGGGAATTATTTTCGGCTCCGGTTCATTCCAGTGTCTCCGGTAAAGTGCTCTCCATAACGGGCTATCCACATCCTCTGGGCTCTTTGGTTCCTACCGTGGTCATCGACAACGACGGAAAAGACACTTATCACCCGGACATCAAAGGCAACGAAGATCCCTTTTCGCTGAAGCCGGGGGAGATTCGTAAGATGGTGAGGGCAGCGGGAATAGTAGGCATGGGCGGAGCCGCTTTTCCGACGGCAATAAAACTTTCCCCTCCTGAAGGAAAGGCCATCGACACGGTCATAATCAACGGTTGTGAATGCGAGCCCATGCTGACGGCGGATTATAGATTAATGCTCGAGCGTACCGAAGACATCGTCAAAGGAGCCGAGATAATCAGACTGGCGACGGGAGCAGACCGGTTCATCATAGGTATCGAAGACAACAAGTCGGAGGCCTTCAAGGTTTTCAAACAAAAAATGAACGGTTTCCCCGGAGATGCGGCTCTTTTAAAAACAAAATATCCCCAGGGCGCGGAAAAGAACCTGATAGACGCCCTTTTGAAAAGGGAGGTTCCCCGGGGAGGGCTGTCATTCGATGTAGGTGTCGTGGTCCAGAATGTGGGGACCGTGAAGGCAATCTGGGATGCCGTGTCGTCCGGGAAGCCTTTAATCGAAAGAGCGGTCACGCTTGCCGGCCCCGGCATTAAAGAAAATAAGAATCTGATCATTCGCATAGGCACGCCGTTCAGAAGCGCCATCGAATACTGCGGCGGACTGACGGAAGGGACTAATATGCTTGTCATGGGAGGCCCCATGATGGGCATTGCCCAATGGGACCTCGATACTCCCGTAATTAAATGTACTTCTGGGCTGGTGGCCTGGCGGGAAGGCGGCCCGGCCCCGGAATTTCCGTGCATAAACTGCAGTCGTTGCGTCGAGCACTGTCCCATGAATCTCGTTCCGACCAGGCTGATGAATTATTCCAGGCACGGACTTTACCAGGACGCCGAAAAATGGGGAGTCCTTGATTGCGTGGAATGCGGCTGCTGCGAGTACGTTTGCCCGTCGAAAATTCCCTTGGTCCAGTGGATCCGTCTTGGCAAGCATACAGTCGCGGGCCTGAAACGAAAAGAGAAAAGCCGATGAACGAAGACACCCTTATCCTGAAATCTTCCCCCCACTTCAAAGCCGAAGATTCAGTATCCAGGATTATGTATACGGTCGTCATAGGTCTCGTGCCGGCAATTGCCGCCTCGATTTACTTTTTCGGGCTAAGGGCCATATTGATATATGTGACGAGCGTGGCCTCGTGTTTGATCACCGAGGCCGTCATTCTGAAAATCAGGAAAAAGGATTGCCGGTTTTTATGGGACGGTTCCGCCGTGATCACAGGCTTACTTCTGGCCATGATCCTTCCCCCCTCAGTCCCTCTCGACCTGGTCGTCATCGGCTCGGTCATGGCCATAGCTCTCGGCAAGCAGGCCTTCGGGGGCCTGGGCTACAACGTGTTCAATCCGGCTCTCGTCGGCCGGGTTTTTTTGCAGGTTGCTTTCCCCGTGACGATGACCACCTGGATACCTCCGGTGGCCCTTAAATTGAACACGGCCACTTATGCCACTCCTCTGGCTAACCTAAAATTCCAGAACACGTTGACCGAGGGAACCTTGACGTCCATTAAAGATCTTTTTTTGGGCAACGTCGGCGGTTGTCTGGGGGAAACTTCCGCTTTAGCTCTTCTTCTGGGAGCTGTCTTGCTGCTCTGGCGCCGGGTGATTGACTGGCGGATTCCGGCCGGGATCATCGGTGCGCTGGTCTTATTCACGGGGATCTTCTGGATTACCGATCCCGGGCGTTACGCTTCGCCTCTGTTCCATGTCCTGGCCGGGGGACTCATGATAGGGGCTTTCTTCATGGCCACCGACATGGTCACTTCGCCGGTGACACCTCTCGGATCCTGGATTTACGCGCTCGGGATAGGTTTCATGATCGGTCTCATAAGGCTTTTCGGCGGTTTCCCCGAAGGAGTGATGTTCTCCATCCTGTTCCTGAACGCCTTCGTTCCGCTCATAAACAGATATACCCGTCCCCGCATCCTGGGTGAAAGGAGAGGCCGGTGAGCCTTTCCGCCAGAATGGTAGTCGTGCTCACGGTGGTGGGCTTGATTTCCGGGACTTTCCTGGCCCTGGTGGGGACGATGACCGAAGACCGAATCGAAATGAACCGGCAGAGCGAAATCCAGAAGGCGATCATTGAGCTTATTCCCGAGACGGAATCGAGCCGTAAAATATATGAAGAAAAATCACTGACCGTTTACGAGAGCCTGGACGAAAATGAAAATACGGTCGGGTTTGCGGTTTATGCCTCCGGCACCGGGTTCCAGGACGTTATCACTCTGATGTACGGAATCGATCCGTCCATTTCGAAAATGAGAGATTTGCTCATACTCGATCAGAAAGAGACGCCCGGCCTGGGGGCGAAAATCGCCGACGAGGAGAGTTTTCTCAGATTCTGGGAGAACAGAAACTGTGAAAACCCGCTGGCTCTGCGAAAACCGGCCGTCGACTCTCCCGAAAAACTCGCCCCTTCAGAAGTCAATGCCATAACGGGAGCGACCATATCATCCGAAAAGGTTCTCGGTATCGTTAATTCATCTTTGGCCAGATTGAGGGAAATAAAGGAGGAAGGCAAGCTGTCGAGCGAGGGAGGAAATGTCAACTAAAAAGAGCCTCAGCGAAGAATATCTCAAAGGGCTGTGGAGCGAAAATCCGATTTTCAAACAGCTACTTGGAATGTGCGCCACCCTGGCTGTAACCAACGCCGTCATCAACGGAATTGCCATGGGGCTGGCCACGTCCTTTGTCCTGATTTTCAGCTCGGTTGTCATTTCCTCGATAAAGAAACTAATTCCTAATCAGGTTCGTATCGCGGCCTATATAGTTGTTATCGCTTCATTTGTCACCGTTGCCGACCGGTTTTTAGCAGCTTTTTTCCCTCCGATATCCAAAGCTCTCGGCCCTTACGTCCCGCTCATAGTGGTCAACTGCATCATTCTGGGGCGGCAGGAGGCTTTTTCATCGAGAAACTCCGTGGGCCGGTCCTTTATCGATGCCCTGGGAATGAGCAGCGGTTTCATCCTGGCTTTGCTAATCCTGAGCTCGATAAGAGAAGTTTTGGGATCGGGAACTTTCCTGGGTCATCAAGTCATGGGTTCTTGGTTCAAGCCCTGGATAGTAATGATACTTCCGGCCGGAGCTTTCATCACGCTTGGAGTTCTTCTGGCGATATTCATGTTGATCGAAACGAAGACCAGGAAAAGGAGCGCCTGATGGATATCCTGACCATATTTGTCGCTGCCGTCCTGGTCAATAATTTCGTGTTTTATTATTTTCTGGGTATTTGCCCCTTTCTCGGGGTCAGTAAAAAATTGGACTCGGCTCTTTCCATGGGTTTGGCCGTGACCTTCGTCATGACCCTGACAGCCGTCACGTCCTGGATGATCAACCACTGGCTGCTCATTCCTTTCGGCCTCGGCTATCTCCAGATAGTCTCGTTCATTCTGGTCATAGCCGCTCTGGTCCAGCTGGTCGAAATGTTCATTAGAAAAATGAGCCCCCCTCTGTATCAGGCGCTCGGCATTTATCTGCCTTTGATAAGTACCAACTGCGCCATTATGGGGCTGGCTCTTTTGGCCTCTCTAAAAGGCTACGGCTTCATCGAAACTGTCGTCTTCGGGATCGGTTCCGGCCTGGGCTTCACCCTGGCCATAGTCTTGATGGCCGGTATCAGGGAACAGCTTGATCTGGCCGACGTGCCGGAACCTCTCAAAGGTGCGGGCATAACTTTGATTGTAACCGGAATCATGGCCCTGGCCTTTTCCGGCTTTTCAGGAATGATAAAGTGACGGATGTTCTGGTATCTGTTCTGATCATGAGCCTTTTGGGCCTGCTCCTGTCCATCGGTCTGGCCGTTGCTTACAGGAAGCTCAAAGTAGAAGAAGACCCGAGAGTGGAAAAAATAAGCGAGATTTTGCCCCAGGTGAACTGCGGAGCATGCGGTTATTCCGGCTGCCGGGCTTTTGCCGAAGCCGTGGTGAAGGGAATCGCGCCTGCCAACGGATGTCCGGTGGGCGGGAATGAAGTCGCTAAGGAAATCGCTTTGATAATTGGAACAGAGGCGGGCCGGATAGAACGGAAAGTCGCCAGGATTCACTGTCGGGGGACTATTGAGGCCGCCAAGAGCAAGGGTATTTATCGAGGTATCAATACTTGCCGGGCCGCTCATATCGTCGGCGGCAACAAAGAGTGTATGTACGGATGCCTGGGTTTCGGAGACTGTGTCAAGTCCTGCCCCTTCGATGCCATGAGAATGGGCGATGACGGCCTGCCGATAGTACTTGAGGATAAATGCACTGCCTGCGGGGAATGCGTTAAAGCCTGTCCCCGCAATATCATCGATCTCCAGCCGGTCTCGCAGAATATCATGGTCTTCTGCCGGTCTCTCGACCCGCCGGCCGTGGCCAGAAGAATCTGCAAAAATGCTTGCATAGCCTGCAACATCTGCGTCCGGGCCTGCCCGGAAGCCATAGTTCTGGAGAACAATCTGGCGGTAATCAGAGATTACAGTAAAATAGATCCCGAAAAGATTCCGCACATAGAAAAATGTCCTACCGGGGCCATCGGCCGGATAGACAAAGAAAAAGGGCTATGAAGGTCAAAACGAAAATAATATCCATAGAAGGGCCCTTTGCCCTGGTCGAACTGGATTGCGTGTCGGGCTGTCAGGATTGTGCCGCCCGGGGACTTTGCTCGAATAGACGGCGGAGTAAAGGCATCTTCAGGGTCTTGAATCCGGTGAAAGCCGGCCCGGGGGATGAAGTTATGGTAGATGTCCCCGAAGGAAGGTACAATAAATCCCTCATTATCATGTTCGGTTTGATGCTTCTGGCCTCTGTGGCCGGGATGTTTCTGGGTTTTTATGCGGCCGGCTATATGTCTCTTAACCGGTCAACGGGAGGAATTCTGGGATTTTTCCTGGGATTGGCGGTCACCACGGTTTTGATCTTCCACCGCTTCAAAAAAAACAGCCTCTATCCCGAAATTACCGGTATAGTAGAAGAAGGAGATGACCATGAATAGACGCAATTTCATCCAGACGCTCGTCTCTGTCCCGCTGCTAAGCCAATTCGTTCTCGGCTCGAAAAAAACACAAAGTGCGGCCGAGCTGCATCTCATTTCCGAAACTCCCCATTATATCCTTCCGATCCTTCTCGGAGAGCTGAGAAAAAACAACGTAAATTGCGGCCGCACATTCAGCTTGCTGAATCATTTCCCGGAAGAAAGAAAATTAGTCCTGGGACTCGAGAAAAAGGGATGGTCCTATTCTTCGTCCGGGCGAAGTTCTGATTTGCTGATTTCGAGCAGGGCCATCGGTTATGAAATCCGGCCGTCATTCACCATGGCCAGAAACGGCCGGGTGTGGGATATCCGGTCCGAGAAGCTTTTTCCCCTGTGGAAAGAAATGAACGGGGGAAACAGCCTGTCTTCCACCTTAACCATCGCCTCTTGCCAGGGACCCAAACACAGATATGCCGGCAAATCGGTTTCGATCTTCAGCCAGGGTTCGAAGATAGACGATTTGTCTCTGGCTGCGAATAAGGTGAACATTTACGAGAACGATCTGGGCAGGATATCAGTTTCCGTGAATGCCGGAAAAGTCTGGGTCAATGAGTCTACGTGCCGCCATAAGATATGCCGCCTGACTCCGCCGATATCCTTCGCCGGGGAACGAATCATTTGCGCTCCGAACCGCTTCCTCATCGAAATAGACAGAACGAGCCTGGTGGATACGTCCATAGGCTGAACCGGCTCTTGTCCAACAAATGAAGAAATATTTGATTTCGCTTTTGGTCGTCCTTTTCGCGGCCGGCTGCGGTCAGGGTAGATCCTGGCACAGGTCGACGTTAATCTTTTTCGATACGGTCTGTGAATTGAGAGTATTCTGTTCTTCAGCCGAACGTGCGGCGGCGAAAAAAGAAGTCGAGAAAATATTCTCAACGATAGAAGAAAATTTCGCCCCGGGCCAAATAAGCACCGGATCCGAAATGGTCGATTATCTGTTGGCGGAGAGTTTCGAGATAAATAAGAACACCGGTGGCTGTTTCGATATAACGGTCGGTCCTTTGAAAGAGGCCTGGGGCTTCCTTGACGGTCGTCACAGAATCCCCTCCGGGGAAGAAATCACTGAGTTGATGAAAATCGTGGGCATGGACAAAATCCCGGTGGTTAACGGTGAAATCACGGTTCCCGCCCTGTTTAAACTCGACTGGGGCGGCATCGCCAAAGGTTACGGGGTGGAGCTTGCCGCCAGGGCTCTTTTGGATATGAACATCAAAAAAGGTTTTTTGAACGCGGGGGGGGATATTTTTTGCTGGGGGAAAAACCCCGACAAAAGAGATTGGAGAATCGGAATCCAGCATCCCAGGAAAAGCGGGTACATCGGGGTCTTGACCATAACCGGATTGGCAGCGGCCACTTCCGGAGACTATCAAAGATTTTTCATGAAAGACGGAATCAGATACAGTCATATTTTCGATCCCTCGACCGGCTATCCGGCCAGAGGCAAACAAAGCGTTACGGTAATAGGCCCCCGGGTCTTTTTGTGCGATGCCCTGTCGACGGCCGTCTTCGTATCCGGTGAGCCGGAAAAGATTTTTGAAAAATATCCGGAATACGGTGCGGTCGTGGTCGACGATGACGGCGAAATCACCTTTCTGGGAAAAAAGTTTCCGGTGGAGCTTTTGAACTGATCTTATCGGAACGTGAGATCGATTCCCGAACCGGCGGCGGTCCCTCTTATTTTTTGCACTTGTCGATGATGGACAGTATTTCGTTTTTCTCTTCGGGCGTGATTTGTGTTCCTTTGATTTCAAGGTATCGTTCGCAGAACTTGAGGGCCAGGCTTTTGTCTCCTTTGTCGAGATAAGCAAGAGCCAGGTTGTAAACCGGATAATCGAGCCCTGGATCGAGTTCGGACGCTTTCTCCCAGTTGGCTATGGCTTCGTCCGTTCTCCCCAGAATCTTGAGGGCTCCGCCGTAGCCATTGTAGGCCGAAGCCAGTCCGGGGTCGGCGGCTATGGCTTTTTCGAAATAGCCGAGGGCGCTTTCAATCCCTTTCGGATTTCTCGTTTTCAGGGCTGTGGCCACGAAAAAAGAACCCATATTGTCATTGTAGATGGCGTCATTCGGGTCGATAGCCAGAGCCTGCTCGAAGTGGACGCGAGCCTGGTCAGGCTGACCTAAATGCCAATAGGCCACTCCGAGCGAATTCCAGACTTCGCAGTCCTGGTCGAAGAGAGAGAGGGCCTTCCTGAGGAATTCGAGCCCTTCGTCCATTCTCCCGTTCTCGACCAATGAGATTCCATATAAAGAGACCATGACGTAGTTGTCGGGATTTTCCTGGTAGCCTTTCTTAAGAACTTGGAGGCCTTCTTCGGGCCGGCCCTGAATATTGTGAAGTCTGGACAGCTGGTCGAAGGCCGTGACGAAGTCGCTGCGAGCCCGGATGATTTCTTCCAGGAGCCGGATGCTTTTCTCGATTGCCCCTTTTTTCTCGTTGTCGAGAGCGGATTGCAGTTTTGCCTCGAGCGGGAAGAGGCTTTTAAGATCATCCGCCTGTCCGTAAGTTTTTTTTGCCTGTGACACGGGGGAAGCGATGTACCCCAGGCTTCTGAGCCTCTCTCTTGTCTCCCGGTCGACCGTGCCGGCCGGCTCGGATTCCAACTCCGAGGAATCAAATTTCATTTTTTCTTCGAGCATTTTTTTGAGCGGAGCGGTTTCAGTTTCGGAGACGAGGTTTTTTTGTTCGCCGAAATCCTTTTCCAGGTCGTATAGTTCGGGGATCGGAGAATCGATGTATTTCTTCGCCCCGTCGATTATTCCGCGCAGGGGGGCCCAGCCCCGGTTCAAATGAGCTTCGAGGGCCTCGAAATAAATCGGGTTGGCCTTCCTCGTCTTGCCTTTCAGAAATGGTAAGAGCGAGTCGCCATGAAGTAAACGGGGAGGTCTGATCCCGATGGCTTCGCAGATCGTCGGAAAAATGTCGACATGGCTGACGTTCACTTTCGTCCGCCGGCTTTTAGTTCCGGGTCCGGCGATGACCAGAGGAATCCAGATCGTTGAATTGTACGCGAAGTAACTATGGGTCATTTCCCCGTGTTCCCCGAGGGATTCCCCGTGATCGCCGGTCAGGACGACCAGTGTCTCGTTGAGCCAACCGTTATTTTCTATCTCGCCGAGAAGTCTTCCGATTTCCCTGTCGACGTAGGCCACCTCTCCCGAATAGGGATCCTGGCGATACCGGCCGGCATAAGGTTCAGGCGGGGAGTAAGGAGCGTGGGGATCCCAGATGTGGACCCAGCAAAACCATTTTCCCTTCTGCTCGGAGAGCCAGCCGAGGGCGGCGGTAACCACTTTTTCGGCTTTCCTCTCTGAATATGCCTCTCCCGGGGAAGCCTTGGCGGGATAGAAATCGTCGTAGACGTCGAATCCCTGGTCTAAACCGAACCGGGAGTCGAGAGGGAAGGCGCCGACGAAGGCTGCGGTTGCGAAATTATCTTTTTTGAGGACCTCAGCCAGAGTTTCGAACCTTTCCGGGACGATGGACTTGCTGTTTTCGCAGACGCCATGAGCGAGAGACGTTTTACCCAATAATATATTGGTGTGAGAGGGGAGAGTCATGGGATCGTGGGCGAAAGCCCGCTCGAAGAGCACTCCCCGGGCGGCCAGCTTATCGATGTGTGGCGTTTGGACATGCTTCGATCCGTAGCAGCTCAAGCGATCCGGCCGCAGGGTGTCTATGGTAATCAAAAGGACATTGGTACTGGCAGCGGCGCCGGTAGAAAGCAAGCCTGCCAAAGCGGCCAAGAAGAGAAGACGGCCCGGCTTCATTTGCACTTCTCGATAAGAGCCTGAATCATTGCCTTTTCCTGTTGGCTGATGCGTTCTCCTTTGATGGCCAGGTATTTGCGGCAATATTCCAGGGCTCTTGTTTTTTCCCCTTTTTCGAGGTGAGCCAGGGCCAGCTGATAGGTTGAGAAGTCGTCGTTTGAATTCGCCGCGATTGCCTTCTCCCAGGCGGATATGGCCGAATCGATGTCTCCGGCCATTCTGTTGGCCAAGCCGAGACCGCGAAGAGCAAGGTTGAGACTGGGATCCAGATCTACGGCCCGCCGGAAGTTTTCAATGGCTAGATTGAGATCCTCCCGCCTTTTCTCTGGGCCCATGAAGAGGGTAAAGCGGACCGCTCCTACGTTTGAGTAGGCCAGGGCGAAGGTCTCGTCCAGGGCGATAGCCTTCGTGAAATATTCCAGGGCTTTCTGGTAATCTCCTTTTCTCATGGCCACGATACCCAGGTTGTCCCAGACCTCGGGGTCGAAGTCGATGATAGAAGCGGCTTTCTCCAGGACTTCGGCCGCCCGGTCCCATTGGCGGGCCTGGAGGAGAAGAGTCCCGAAAGCAGTCAGGAGGGAGTAGTCGTCCGGGTTCAGGCGAACGGCATCATCGAGAGTTTGAAGCGCTTCCTGGGCCCGTCCCAGAGTCATGTAAAACTGGGAAAGGAACGTATAAGCAGGGGTGAAGTCGGGTTTTTCCCGGATGAGGCTCGCGAGCTCCTGAACGCCGGACTCGGTTTTTCCCCCGTCGTAGAGAATAATTGCCTTCTCGAGCTTCTGCTGGTAAGGGAGGAAACTTTTGAGGTCGTCTTCAGGTCCGTATTCATCCTTGATCCGGGCCACGGGAGAAGCCACGTAACCCAGGCTCCGCAGCCTTTCTAAGGTTTTGGCATCATGGATTTGAGGCTTCATCCGGGAGGCCTCCGATGAGAGCTTCTTTTTCGTCTCCTCGAGTTTCTTCCGGAGGGGAGCGAGATCGGTCTTGGCCGCCAGGTTCTCGGATTCCTGAAAATCACTGTCGAGGTCGTAAACCTCGGGGATGGGAGAGTCGATGAATTTCGTCGAATCTTGAATGAATCCCCTGAGGGGTGCGCAGCCTTTGTTGAGGTAGGGTTCGAGTGATTCGAAATAAATCGTTTCGCTTCGGATTTTCTTGCCCTTCATGGCTTTGACTAAAGACATGCCCTGTAGTGACCGAGGGGCTTTGATGCCCAGGAGTTCGCATATCGTGGGGAAGATGTCGATGTGACTCACATTGGCCGAGACCCTTCCCGGCTTGAGGCCCGGGCCGGAAATGATCAGAGGAATATGAATAGTGCTGTTATAAGCGAAATAGCTGTGGGTCATCTCACCGTGTTCGCCGAGTGACTCGCCGTGGTCTGCCGTCAGAACGACAAGCGTTCGTCCTGACTGTCCGGATCTTTTGATTTCTCCGAAAAGGGCGGCCAAGTGCGAGTCGACGTAGGCGACTTCGCCCGAATAAGGGTCGCTCTTGTATTCCGAGAAAAAGGGTTCGGGTGCGGCGTATGGTGCGTGAGGATCCCAGAGATGAACCCAGCAAAACCACTTGCCGTTTTGCCTGGAAATCCAGGCCAGGGCCAAGGACACGACTTGCTCCGCCGGTCGTTCCGAATAGGTGCCCATGCTGGCTGGTTTTGAAGGCAACCTGTCATCATAGACGTCGAATCCCTGGTTGAGGCCGAAACGGGAGTCGAGCGGGTAGGCGCCGATAAAAGCACCCGTGGCGTACCCTTTCTCCTTGAGGTATTCAGCGAGAGTCAGGTTTACGCCGGCGACCCGGGACTTCGAATTTTCGCTTACGCCGTGGTCCAGAGGAGTCGTCCCGAGAAGGATGTTGGTGTGTGAAGGAAGGGTTGTCGGATTATGGGCGAAGGCTCTCGTGAAAAGAACTCCGTCTGCGGCTAGAGCATCGACAGCCGGAGTTCGGACGTAAAGACGGCTGTAGCAACTCAATCTGTCGGCCCTGAGAGTGTCAACGGTTATGAGGAGAACGTTCGTATCGCCGGCCGCGAACGCGGCCCTGGAAATGAAAAGAACTGCTGCCAGGATACGGAGTCGAAAATTCATGATTTCATTATACATGAAAAGGCGTAAAAAAAGCCCCTTCCGCCTCAGGGCGGAAGGGGCTTTGGACTGCTGCTTGAGTTCCGGCTCCTTTTAGATCTGGAATCTTATCCCGAGACGGACGAGGAACGGGTTCATGATCTCGTTGATATTGCCGCTGCCTGAGCCGTAAGTCGCGGGGGCATACCATCTGTAGAATTCGGAAGCGTCGGGTCCTCCGGTGTAGCGGAAAGTCCCGTAGCTGATATCGTACTTTCTGAGCGTGAGGTGGCTGTTCAGGACGTTAAATACGTCGGCCGCGATATACAGCCGGCCCCGGTCGCCGAGGCGGAGCATCTTTTCGATCTTGGCGTTTATGGTCCAGACATCTCCAAGGCGGGGACGATTATTACGGTCGGCGATCAGCATGCTGTTGCTGTAGCTTCGAGGGTTGGGCAGGGTACGATCCTGCAGGCCGAAGGAGGTTTCGTAGAAGTAACCCTCATGGGCGGAGATTGTCGCGGAGACGTTGATATCGTAAGGCAACTGATAGAGACCCATGAGCTTCAACATCCAGCGGGAGAACCCGACCCGGGAAGTTTTTCCGCTGGTACCGCCCATGCTGAATCCGTATTCCTTCCCCTCATAAGCCCACTGGTTGGTGGGGTCGAGGTAGTTTTCGCCGTAGTAAGCGCGCTCCCTTTGCCAGGTGAAAGAGCCGTTGAACATCCACTTATGGGACAGCCGCTTATTCAGGACGAAATCCATACCCATATAAATGTCGTGGGCGGCATCGGTTTGGTTTTCGTACCAGGTGTAGGCAGTAGATGCAGTCTCGGGGATGTTTTTGAGAACGTACCAGGGCCGCCCCGCCGCCTGTCCCGGATCAAAGGTATCCGTACCGTTATCCAGGACGTCAGGTACGTAACCGCCTATCTCGTAGTCGTCGGTGGTCCGAATGTGGTTGTTGAGGCCGGGGAAATACTCTTCGGGATAATAGGCTCGCGACCAGCTAAAATTACCCATCCGCTTCCAGCTGTAAGAAATACTGGCCCCGAAGTCCCGGAAGATCTCGCGCTCAATTGAAACAGTCAACTCGTGGGTTCTGCTTGGTGACCAGGCGTCGATGTCGACATATGCCGTAGGCGGATTGAGCGCGGTCGAACCCCACGTGAAGCCGCTCCAGTGCAGGGAGTATTCCCGTTCGTAGTTGCCCACGAAATTTCCCAGGTCGTCGAAGACCCGATAAGCGGTTCTGGCCGTTGTGCTGTAGTCGGCCCAGTAAAGCTCGTTGAGGCTGACCTGGACGTCATCATTCTCGTCATACCAGTAGAAGTTCATGCTGCCGTACATGCCGTAGGGGGTCCAGAAGCTGGTTCCCAGGCCGCTGCCTCGATAGAGGGAGTAGGCGACTTTCGCGATGGTCTTCCCGTCGCCGAAGATGTCATAGGTCAGTCCCAGCCTGGGCGAGAAAGTCCACCACAGTTTACCAGGCTCGATATAATCTCGGTTGCTGTCGGGAAGGAGGGCTTTGATAGCCGCAGCCGCGTCGGGCGTGAAGTACTCGGCCGTCATGTCGTCGTAGTTTTTGAAATAATCCGGGCCCTCAGTCAGGAAAAGCGACGTGGTGGTCAACGGATCGATATATGGCAAGTACCGGTCGAACCGAAAGCCGACGTTCAGGTTAATACGGCCGGCCGAGATCGTGTCGCTGAAATAAAACGCCATCCGCTTGGCTCCGTCGCCGTGCATCAGGTCGTTCTTGGATACGTAAAGTCTCTTGATGTCGATCCCGAAGTCGTCTTTTAATACGTCGATCGATCCGTCGCCGTCCCAATCCATGGTTGAGCTGTTGTAGTTGGTGTTGAAACGGAAGTTGCCCGGATAGCCGCCCTGGTAAGTCCTGTGGTTATTGTTGATCTCAAAGCCTACCTTGACCTCATGAGCGGTTCCGAACAGATTATCATTGAAGTACTGGGCCTGGAGCACGATGTAGGGATGGGGGCGGTCGGAGTAGAACCAGGTTTGGGAGTTATAGTAGAGTCCCTGTTCGACGTCGTACCACCGGGGCTGGGTCAGTTCCATGTCGTTGGCCGGCCACATTCCGAATCCGGCGTTCGACTTCCCGGCCCGGACAGAGAGAAATAAATTGTCGCCGAACATGTGTTCGTCCTGGAATTTGTATGTTGGATTGCCGAAATAAAACTTGCTGCCCTGGTTCCAGCCCGGAGGGAAGCTCTCGGAAGAGCTCCGGCCGAACTTCTCCTTTTTTCCGATCTGGAAGAAAAACTCCATCCGGTTCTGGGGAATGAGCTGGAGGTTGATCTTGCCCGTGTAGTTGGTCAGGTAAGTGTCGTCGGCGGTGTTGACCAGGTTGAAAGTCTTGATCTGCTGGTTGCCGTAGCCGAACCACCACCAGACCTTGTCCTTGATGATGGGGCCGCCGGCATTGAATCCGAAGTCCAGGATGTCGTTAGCTCTGTTGTAGCCGCCGATGCCGATTTCGGCCAACTGTTCGTCAGAAATGCTCGCCTGGAATTTTTTGTTCGTGTAGTAAAAGCGGCCGCCGAGGCTGGTCCTGTTGCCGCCGCGGCGGGTGACCAGATTGATAACGATGCCCGGGTCCCGGTGTTCGACGTCCAGGGTGCCGACCGAGATGTTCATTTCCTCGAATGAGTCGAAATCGAAGTAACCGGGAGAACCACCAGAATTGCGGTCCGTAATCTGCATTCCGTCAACGGTCCATTCTTGGGTTGTACTGCCCTTGGCTACGAAAGACGACTGCTGGCCCGACTCGACGCCGCCGATGTTTTCGCGGTCGATGAAGACCGAAGGCGTGAGCTGGAGCATAACCCAGGGGTCGCGAGCCGAAGGCAACTGCTGGAGCATATCGGAATTCACCGTATGGGTGATCTGGGTCTTTTTGGTCTCAACGATTGGCGTCTCGGCTATGACCGTGACCTCCTCCTCTATAGCTCCGGCTTCCATGGTTATGACGATGTCTGATGTCCTGGCGACATTGACTATAATTCCGGCCTCTATTTTCGTCTTGAATCCAGGCATAGTGGCCTTGATCTCGTAGTCATTGGCCGGAAAGAGCGACAAAAACCTGAATTTTCCTATTTCGTTCGACTGAGTGGGGATAGGACTGATGGTGCCGCCGGTCAGAATCAAACTAACCCCCGGAAGAGGATTGCCCTCGGTGTCGACGACAGTTCCGGATATGTTGCCTGTTCTCATCTGGCCGGCTAAAGCCAGGGGGATAAGAAGGCAACCAAGAAATACTAAAAATTTCCTCATTTACCTCTCCCATAAAAATTCTCTTCCATATCCATTTTTTTGAAGCAATAGTATCGCTTCACATAAACCATTTTGTTAAACCTTTTCCTTTTATTTGGCCCTCCTTCCTTAACCACCACTTTCTTCACATCCCTTTCCCTGGAGTGATAAGGTAACTCCGCTTAGAAACCTCTAAATGTAAAATTTTTCCCTCTTAAGGCATCCTCCTTTCTTAAGAGCTATCTGATTTTTTTATGCAAAATATATGCCAACTAAAATTGCCAGGTAATCTGTTGAAAAAAATTATGTTAGCAAATTCACAGATCATAGATTATCCAAAAATTGGTATCATGATACAGATTTTTGGATTAGTTTCGGCAACTTCCCGAACCGAACGACTCGTTATCTCTGGCAGGTAGACTGTTGATGCATAGATAGCAAGCCAGATACAGGCCAAGAAATCTGCGGCGGAACTGAATTTGTGGAAATTTTTAGCTCTTTTACGTATATTGATAAAAGTTAGGAAGAGAGGTGGATCCTCATGGCCAGACAAAAGATATTAACTTCAAGCTGGATAAGAGCTTCGTTTTGGATTGTCCTGCTGGGTTGTTTTTGGTCGATGCCCTTACCGGTCGAGGCCGGCCAGAAACGTGTCAGCCCGAAGGACCTTCCGCAGAAATACCAGGATTGGCTCGACCTCACCTCTTATATCATCAGAGATAAGGAACGGGACGTTTTCTTGCATTTGATGGCCGACAGGGACAGGGATATTTTCATCGACGCTTTCTGGAGAGCCCGCGACCCGACTCCGGGGACGCCTCAGAACGAATTCAAGGAAGAGCATCTCAAAAGATTCAATGAAGCCAACAAGAAGTTCAGGTTCGGTTCGGCCCGCGAAGGCTGGATGACCGACAGAGGCAGAATCTATATCATCCTCGGGCCTCCCCTTAGCACTCAGTATTTCGCGGGCAGCAGCGATCTTTATCCGGCCGAGATCTGGTCTTATAACGGTGATGTCTCGATAGGAATGCCCAGCCATTTCGAGCTCGTCTTTTACCAGTGGCGGAATATGGGAGAAATGAAACTCTATGATCCCGTCTCCGATGGCCCGGCGCGGCTGATTATCGACACTGCGGAATCGGAGAGGATTTCGGTCGATGATTATGAGGCCCTTTACGAGCGGATCTATGAGCGCCAGCCTGACCTGGCCCGGGTGTGCCTGTCGATCATCCCCGGAGAAATCCCCTACGGTTTTCAACCGTCGATCGAGACACCGATTCTAATGGCCGCGATCTTAGGTTCTCCGAAAAAGAAGGTCAGCGACAGTTACGCAACCCACTTTCTGAATTACAAAGGCATAGTCAGCACGGAGTATTTGACCAATTACATGGAATGCACTTCGACCGTCGGGGTGTTGTATGACCTCTCAACGGGGATTTGGTTTTGCGACTTCGGTCTCGTCCCGGACAGGCTCTCAGTGGACTACTATGACCCGGAAAGCCAATATTACTGTAATTTTCAGATGGACGTCAGCCTCCGGTCGGGTGACACTATAATTTTCCAGTACAGTAAGGAATATCCTCTGGTTTTCAGTGAAGAAAAGCTGAAAGAAGCCGAGGGCATGGGAGTATGCCTGGCTGATTCTTTTCCCGTTATCGAGGGCGATTATCGTTTGACCGTTCTTCTCCGAAACACAATTGGTAAGGAATTCAGCATCCTCGAGAGGGACATCGAAATTCCCTCCTCCGGCCCTCCCAGAATCGCTGGCCCGACCCTCGGCTTGCGATTGGAAAACGTTCAGGCCGGAGTGCATCTTCCTTTCCAAACGGGGGCCAGGAAAATCAATGTCGATCCCAAAAGTACATATGCATCTACGGATGATATCGCTTTCCTGTTCAATATCGTAGGAGTTACCAGGGATCTGTGGCAGGCAGGGATACTGGAAATCGCGGTCAAGGGTTCAAACGCTGCAACTCCGTTCGAAAGGTCTTTCTCCATGCCCTTGAATGAGCAGCCCTATAACAGGATTATGCCTTTTTCTCGGGAAATCCGGGCCCGTGAATTTCCTCCTGGCTACTACGATCTCATCCTGTCTCTCAAAGACGCCCGGGGAAATGTTATTCACGATCAAAAAGGGAACTTCATTATTTCTCCGGCAACTTCGCTGTCCCATCCCCTGGTGGCTTCTAAAGCTTTCGCCTTGAGCAACAGCTTTCTATTACAATATATGCTGGCCGGCCAATACGGTCAGGCCGGGAAGGCCGAGAGCGCGACCGCCGCTTATCGGAAAGCTTACGAAATCAATCCCTCCTACCTTCAGAAGATCCCGGATTATGCATCTTTCTTGATAAAGCAAGGGAAATCCGAAGAGGCCTTGTCTCTTATCGAAAACATCAGCGGTGATTCCGCTCTCGCGTTCCAGTATCATTTCCTCAAAGGGCGTGCCTTGCTAGCCCTGGGAAGAAACGAAGAAGCCCTTGTCAGTCTCCAGAATGGGAATAAGATTTACAACAGCGATGCCGGCCTGCTGGCCGCCCTTGGCATGTGCTACTACCGGATGGGAGACAACGAAAAAGCCCTGGCTGCTCTCAAAGCGTCGATCAGTTTGAATCCCGAGCAGCCGGATGCTAAAGCTCTCATTGCGGAAATCGAGAAAAAGAAGTCTGAATGATTACGTAAGCTCGACCCGGTAGTTTCGCATAAAGCGCGTCAGTGAACGGGTATCTTTCCGGCTCTTGAGCGGGCTGCTCTGCTTGCCAGGCGGTAACTGATCGGAACTTATGATTTCCGTCCTGTTGTTCTGATTAATTTTGGCTTTTAGTTGATTCAGCCTCAGCTTTCTGATCGTCTCAGGCTGTCGTTGGCGGCATGTTTTGGGTCCTGATATATAATAGATGACGGTGTCAGGCGTTGAATTTACAGTAAAAGGAGAGAACATGACTGGAAAGAGCGACCTTAAAAGACGGGATTTCCTGAAAAAAGGGCTGGCCGGAATCGCAGCCGCAGGGGCCGTCCCGGCGGTCTTCGATAAGATGGCCGGGACGTTGTCAGCCGCAGGCCGGCAAGAATCGGCCCCGGCCGGCTCCAGAGTGATCATCCGCACGCTGGGCCGGACCGGCTTGAGAATTCCGGTGGTCAGCATGGGGATTATGAATTCCGATAATCCCAATCTCGTCCGGGCCGCTCTCGATTCAGGCGTATTCCTGCTCGACACGGCCCACGGTTACATGAGAGGCCGGAACGAACAGATGATAGGTTCGGTCATCAAGGGCCGGCCGCGCAACTCTTTTCTGTTGGCCACCAAGGTTCCCGGGCCGAATCGCGACAGGTCGATGCAGGGACTCGGCCCGGAAGAGGTGGAAGCCGCCTTTTTGAGGAATTTCGATATAAGCCTGGGCAGGCTGGGGCTGGAATATGTCGATATCCTGTACGCCCATAACGTGAACAAGCGGGAGGATGTTTTTAATCAAGGAGTGATCGATGCCTTGCTCGAAGCCAAGAAATCCGGCAAGGCCAGGTTCATCGGTGTGAGCACTCACTCCAACGAGCCGGAAGTCATCCGGGCCGCGATCGAAGCCAAAGTGTATGACGTCGTTCTGACGGCCTACAATTTCCGTCAGGATCACCGGGAGGAAGTCAGTAAGGCCATTGCCGAGGCCGCCCAAGCCGGAGTCGGCATAGTGGCCATGAAGACTCAGGCCGGGGTTTTCTGGGATAAGGAAAAAACGCAGCCGATCAACATGAAAGCGGCCCTGAAGTGGGCGCTGAGCGATCCGAACGTGACGACGGCCATTCCGGGCTGCACGGCCTTCGATCAGTTGAACGACGACCTCGCGGTAATGACCGACCTGACGCTTACTCCGGAAGAAATCCGTGACCTGCGACTCGAACAAAGGACCGGAGGCCTATACTGCCAGCAATGCGGAAATTGTCTCTCAGGTTGCCCGAAGTCATTGCCCATACCCGAGCTGATGAGAAGTTATATGTACGCCTACGGCTACAGGAATCTGGCCCTGGCCCACGAGCTCGTTTCCTCCCTTGATCTGCCTGATAATCCATGTCAGGGTTGTTCGGCTTGCACGGCCAGCTGCGTCAAGGGCTTCGATCTGGCCAGCCGGGTGAAGGACATCACACGGCTCAGGACCGTTCCGACTGATTTCTTCGCCTGATTAATATCCGGTTAAGAACGTCGATAAGAGAAAAAGGCCCCGTTACCTCTCGAAAGCCTTAGGCTTTTTCTGCCGGTCCGGGACGGGGTTGACGGACTGACCCGGTTGGATTAATTTTGGACCTATGAACGGGGAAATAGAACTCTTTCCTGCGAGTGAGGCATCGAAAAGGGGCTCGAACGTCGCTCGCGCGGTCGCCGTCGGTCTGCTCATTACGGGCTCGGTAATTATCGGCTTTTTGACCGTGTTCAGAGTGCGGCCCGTTCAGGAAGGAAAAATCATTCTGACCAGGCCCGGCGGCCCTCCGGCCGCCTTGCTCCAGGAAGCAACCCTGCGTAACGTGACCGGCAAAGATATTTCTTATATTATTAAGTCGGCTCCTTCAGGGAATTCCAAAAGTCACCGGTCCCTGCCTCAGGGCAGTCTCGACCGCCTAGTTTCGGACGTGCCGTTCAAAATAAACTACGAAAGAGGCTCCCGCTTGGCCGAATACACTATTTTTCCGGGAAAGCCTTATTGTTTCAGACTCGACGAGAACGGCCTGGTCAAGGTTTACCCTGGTTCTCACAGGCACTCGGACGCACCCGATCTGGCACCGTTCGTTCCCTCGCCGGAGATCGTGGTGGATACGATGCTGGGCTTGGCCGGAGTCGGGCCTTCAGACGTCGTTTACGACATCGGCTGCGGCGACGGCCGGATCGTCATAGAGGCGGCGGCCAGATTCGGGGCCAGAGGGGTCGGGATCGATATCGATCCGGAATTGATAGAAACGTGCCGTGAAAATGCAGAGATAGCCGGGGTTAAGTCCCTGGTCAGGTTCATATGCGCGGACGCTTCCCGAGCCAGATTCGCCGAAGCCTCCGTGATCGCGGTTTATCTTCTGCCTGAATCTCTCGATTTTCTCAAACCGCTTTGGCAGCGGGATCTCAAGGATGGGACGAGGATCGTTTCTCATGATTATAAAATACCGGGATGGGACGGAAAGGTGGTTTCCTCCAGGGTCGTCGAAGACGAGAGGAAACGAAGCCACAAAATCTTTCTCTACAGGTTCAGCCGTTGACCATTAACGCCACGCTGAGGTTTCTCGACGATTTCCGCCGGCTTCATCCGGCAGACGAAAAGATAATCATCGTCCGTACGTTTTCGGCCGGCCGGCAACTCGGCCAGGCCCTGGCCGCGGGATCAGGCGGCTGGCTTAACTTCAGATTTCTGACGTTGCCGGCGCTGGCCGTCGAAACCGCCGGCAGCGTTCTTCAATCGAACGGCCAGAGGCTGCTCACGGAAGAAGAAATTCTGGATCTTATTGAATCTGTGTTGGTCAGGCTGAGATCCGAGAAAGAGCTGAAGTATTTTGGCGGAGTCATCCCGGTTCGTTCTCTGGCCCGGATTGTGCGGCGGTCAGTCGAGGACTTGAGGCAGGCCGGAGTTCAAGCCGACGGGATCGATCCTGGTTCTTTCGAGGTGGAGGAAAAGGGCCGCGAATTGATCCTCATTCTCAAAGCGTTCGAAGAAGCCCTGGTCAGGGCAGGCGGGCTCGATCTCCCGGGTCTTTATCAGGCGGCCGTCCAGGCAGCCGGGCGACGGAATAATATCGGCCGGGATGCCCGGTTAAAAACGGCGGAAGATGGAAAGGCGGAAATCGAAAGTCCCTTTTATATGTGCTTCGAGGGTTTCCTCCTGACCCGGCTCGAACGGGAACTGCTGGCGGCCGTTTCGGCCGGTAAGCTGGTCTTGGTCCCGGGCGATCGGGTTTTTGGCCTGGCCCCGGTCCGGGAGAAGTTGCGCCTGCCGTTCTCCGGCGACGGTGGCCAGGAAAACCGTAATCCAGCTTCGGACATAGAAAAACTGGCCTGGCTTTTCGAGCCCGGGTCGTCGCCGCCGCCGGCCGGCGATGATTCGGTTTCGATGTTTCGTTCGGCCGGTCCTTCGAACGAATGCCGGGAGGTCTTGCGCCGGCTGATGGCCTGGAAAATCCCGTTAGACAGGGCGGAAGTGATTTATCCTCCTGGAGGTCGGCACGCGGCGGTTCTCCATCTTCTGGCCCGGCGCCAGAATCTTCATCTGACTTTTGCCGACGGGTTGCCCTTGAACAGCGCCTCCGCCGGAAGGGTTTTTTTCGGCCTTCTGGATTGGATTGAGACGAACTACCGGGCGGCTAAACTGGCCGAACTTTTCGAAACAGGCGATATACCGGCCAGCCTGCCCGGGCACCGGGCCGGTATGCTTCTGCTTCAGGCCGGAGTAGGTTGGGGAAGAGAAAGATATACATCCTGTCTCGAGGCTTTAGAGCTCGAGTACAGGGGAAGATTGGAGAATGCTTCGGAAGCGGAAGATAGCGGTGACGACCGGGATACAATCGAAGATACGCTGCGGGAAATCGGCCTTCTCCGCGATTCAGTCAAACGGATAATTGACTTTCTCCCGGAAATAAAGGCCGGAGGCTTGGTGGACTTGAACGCGCTTTGCCTGTCTATTGGCACAATATTGCGCCTTTCGAGAGCTGAAAAGCAGAACAGGGAGGGAAGCGCCTTCGGGTATTTGGACCAGGAGGGATTCGAAGCCGCCGGGGCTTTACTCCGGCGCATCCTCGGCCCGGAACCGGCCGGTCAAAGGCTGGTCGATCTGGCCGATGCGCTCGATCGCCTTCGCCGTTCGGGAGATCTGATCACGGTCGGAAAATCGCCTCCCCGGCCCGGTCATCTGCACGTTTCGAACTTCTTGTCCGGCGGCCTTTCCGGCCGTCAGCTTACTTTCGTCGTCGGGCTCGACGAAGTCGGCTGCCCGGGCCGGGACCGCCAGGATCCGGTTCTCCTGGATGAAGAAAGACGGAAGATCTCGCCTTACCTGGAGACATCTTCGGACCGGCTTCGCTACCGGCTTTTCAATATGGCCGGCTTGCTGTCCTCGTTGAGGGGCAAAGCGGTGTTAAGCTACCCGTATTTCGACGTAATCGAGGACAGGCAAATCGCCCCTTCTCCCGTCCTTCTCCAGGTTCTGAGGTTGATCGAGGGAAATCCGGCTCTCGATTACCGGGCCCTTGAGGCCTGGTTCAGCCGGAGCGAGGGTGCGGAATCCGGTTTCGTCCCAGGCGAGGCGGTGAAGGCGCTTGACGAAATGGATTGGTGGTTGTCGCGGCTGGCCCCGGGCAAAGCCGGCCGGGAAGTCGCGAGCATAATCAAAAAAGAGTTTCCTTCACTCGAAGCAGGCATCAGAGCTCTTTCGGAAAGGTCCGGTCCCCCGGTAACGGAGTATGACGGGCTGGTCGCCATAGACGCCGCCAGATATGACCCCCGTTTGAACAGGAAGCTGGCCTTCTCGGCCACGAGGCTGGAAAAGCTTGCTTCGTGCCCCTACGCCTATTTCCTTCGTTACATTCTCGGCATCGAACCGCCGGAAACGCTGGAATTCGATCCCGGAACCTGGCTCGATCCCCTCCATAGAGGTTCGCTTCTTCACCGCATATTTTGTGATTTCATGAGACGTATGGTCGAAAGAGGCGAGACGATCTCCCTCTCGGCCCACTACCCGGAGGTATTGTCAATCGCCGGTCAGTTGATGGAAGAATACAAAAAGAAAATCCCGCCGCCCTCGGAGAGGGTTTTCGAATACGAACGGAGAAAGATCATAGCCGCCCTGAACATATTTTTGAAGGTCGAGGCGGCCAGGCCGGGAGCCGAGAGACCGATCGAGTTAGAGAAAGAGTTCGAGGTGCTTTTCGATCTTGGCCGTCCTTTCCGGCTGGCTGGATTCATCGACAGAATAGACAGAGTCGGTCCCGGCCGGTACAGGGTCATAGATTATAAAACGGGCGGTTCTGCGCGTTACGAAAATTTACGGGAATTCGGACGGGGTTTGTTGCTTCAGCCGGCCCTCTATGCCTTTGCGGTCGAAAAACTGTTCCGCGGTCTGGAACATGGCTCGCGGATTATGGTTCAAAACAGCGGCTATTTTTTCCCGACCGAAAAGGGCGAAGGCAGAGAATTGATGCTCGAAGGATTTAATTCAGCCAGGCTCGGCAGCCTTCTCGGGGACTTGCTGGATATTTTAGCCGGCGGGCTGTTCATGCCGGCCGCGGACGCCGCCTGTTCTTATTGTGAATATGCCCGGATTTGCGGGCGTGCTCCCGGCGTGATCAAAAACAAAGCCAGGATCGATCCGGATAAGTTCCTGCTTATCGGCCGGGTCAGAGGCTATGATTGAGAGGGCAGGGGACGAGGGAATGAGACCGGAAGACGAAAGCAACCTTCTTCTGCGTGACCGGGAAGCCAGGCGGAAGATCCGGTCTGAACTCGACAAGAATTTCCTGGTCGAAGCCGGAGCCGGTTCGGGCAAAACCATGAGCCTGGTCGAGAGGATGGTGGCCCTTGTCGGTTCGGGCCGGGTGATGGTCGAAAACATGGCCGCCGTGACCTTCACTCGAAAGGCGGCTGCCGAGATGCGCGGCCGTTTCCAGATCGGTCTCGAACGAGCCGCTGCGGCCGAGACCGATCCCGTGGTCAAAAACAGGCTGGCCGCGGCTCTGGCCAGGCTGGAACAATGTTTCATCGGGACGATTCATTCTTTTTGTTCTCTTTTGATACGCGAGCGTCCGGTGGAAGCCGGGATCGATCCGGATTTCGAAGAACTCGACGAAGCGGAAGATGCCTTTCTGCGGGAGAAGTACTGGCACGAATTTCTTGATGCGATACGCATAGAAAGGCCCGAACTTCTCGACAGGCTGGACGCCGCCGGTCTTTCGGCACCCGACCTCAAAGATGGGTTCGAACTTATGTCGGCTTTCCCGGAAGCCGGGGCCGTGGAGGGTAGGGAGTCCCTGCCAGTGACCGATGGTTTGGCGGAACAGATCGATGTAGTTCAGGCCAGGATTGTCCGGCTGATGTCTCCCGATAAGCCTGAGAAAGGTTTCGATCCTCTTCAACGGCTGGTTCGCCGGCTCGGCTGGCGCCTCAAGAATCTTGACCACGGAGACGTGCGTATCCTGATGGAATCTCTGGCCCTCTGTGAAAAGGATAAGCAGGTCGTAAAAAACCGCTGGCCGTCGAAAGAGGCGGCCGAGGAAGCCACCGCCATATTCGAAGCTTTCAGACGGGACTCGGTCATTCCCGTGCTCCGGGCCTGGCGCGAATTCAGGTACAACGCCGCCCTCTCCGTCTTGCTGCCGGCTCTGGATTACTACGCGTCCGGGCGCAGGAAGTGCTCCAGGTTGAATTTTTGCGATCAGTTGCTCGTCGCTTCCCGCATGCTGGCGGCAAACCCCGAAGTCCGCCGGTTCTTCAAAAATCGTTTCAGATGCATTCTTGTAGATGAATTTCAGGACACAGATCCTATTCAGGCCGAAATCCTTTTTTATCTGACCGGGAGTGATGAAAACGAAAGCGATTGGACGGCCCTCGTTCCCGAACCCGGTTCGCTTTTCCTGGTCGGTGATCCGAAACAATCGATTTACAGGTTCCGGCGGGCCGATGTCGATATCTACAACCTGGTCAAAGCCAGAATGAGAGCCGGCGGAGGTGAGATACTCGAGTTAACGGCTAATTTCAGATCCGTCCCCGGCCTGCTTGGAAAACTCAACAGGATTTTCGATGACCGGAAAGTTTTCCCGGCTGAACCCGATTGTTATCAGGCTGCGTTCTCCCCGTTCATCGCCATAAGGAAGAAATCCGCCAGTCCGGCTCTTCCGGCCGGTCACTTGATCAGGACGACTGTTCCGAAGGTGGACCGGCACTCAGGCGAGAGGATAGCCGAACTGGATTCGAAGCGCATCGCCGATTTTATCGCCTGGGCCTTGGCCGGCAAGATGCAGGTTTCGGGCGAAGGCGGGCGGCTTGAAGCGGCCGGCCCCGGCGATTTCCTGGTTCTTTTCAGGTATAAGAAACACATGGAGATCTATGCCGCAGAACTGGAGCGGCGCGGCCTGCCTTACGAAATATCCGGCGGCGAAGCCCTGGCCTGGAGCGAAGAGATCACCGAGATAAGAAACCTTCTTTCTTGTCTGGCTGATCCGGATAATCCCGTTCTGGCCGTGGCCGTGCTACGCGGGTTGTTTTTCGGGGCCAGCGACCGGGACCTTCTCGCTTTCCGCGAAGCGGGGGGTAGATTTTCGGCTATCAGATCAGAGCCGGCTCCGGCAGCAGCCCCTCTTACGGTCAGGCGCGGGATCGAAGCTCTCCGGCGCTGGTACTCATGGAGTCTGAGGGAGCCGGCTTCGGTCGTCCTCGAGAGGATCATCGAAGACTCGGGCTTGCTCGTTCGTCTTATTACCTCGGAGAGAGGCAGCACCCGCAGCGGGAACGTCCTGAAACTGGTGGAAATCCTTCGCGATTTCGAAGCCAGGGGGCTGGCTTCGTTCCGGGCATCCGTCGCTTACCTTGAAGAGAGGCTTGATGTTTGCGGAGCCGAGGAAATGAGCCTGACGCCCGGTCGCGGCCGGGCCGTTCGGCTCATGAACTTGCACAAGGCCAAGGGCCTGGAATCTCCGGTCGTCATCCTGGCTAATCCGAAAGGAATAGGCGAGCACGGGGCCAAATTTCATATAGCCCGCCTTGGCCAGCGGACCGCCGGGAAAGGATCCTGGTCGTTAAGGCAGCCGCCGGGTTATTTCCTGTTGGCCAGAAAAAACGGCCACGCTGAAGAAATCCTGGCTCAGCCGGCCGGCTGGGAAGAGAAAGCCGCGGAAGAAACAACTTACGTCAGGGCCGAGGAAAAAAGGCTGATGTACGTAGCCGCCACGCGGGCTCGTGACCTGTTGATCGTATCGTCGTACGAAGGAGATATCGGTCCGCTGAACGCCTGGGGTATCATAGACGACCGGATTCGCCGGGATGATGAATCGCTGGCCGTTCCAGAGCTCGAGTTTCCGACGGCCGTTCCGGCTCTTGAAACAGTCAGTGCTCAGTCAGGTTTGAAACCATCGGAGGTGGCCGGCAGGTTAGCCGAGTTGAATAAGAAGAAAGGCGATATTCTTCGGGCCAGCTATTTCATGGAGACGGTGACGGGGCTGGCCACAAGCGGTGTCCCGAGGCCGGTCTCGCCCGCCGGGGATAACGGACTGAAATGGGGAAGCGCCGTCCATATGTTATTGAATATTGCCGGCAGGGATTGGCGGAGGGGGATTTTCGCCGAAGGCGAGTTGCTGGTCGTTGCCAGAAGCGTTCTGGCCGCGGTTGAAATGGATCCCGGGCGAGGACAAGAACTTGCCGGATTCGTCCGGAATATCCTGTCTTCCGATTTCTGGCGCCGGGCCATGAACTCCTCTCGGGCTCTTTTCGAAGTGCCTTTCGCCGTAAACATCGGGCCGGCGGATCCCCATTACGATGAACTTACCGGCCGGCCGGGATTTTTCCGGAGTTCGGGGGGGGAGGTCCTGAACACGGCGGCCAAGGCGCCTTTCTTTTTGAACGGCGTAATCGATCTCGTTTTTCTCGAGGACGGCGGCTGGGTTGTCGCCGATTACAAGAGCGACAAGCTGGAGGATCCGGATGGAGTCAGGTCGAAGGCGGAAATCAGGACCGAATTGGCGGCCTTCTACGGGCCGCAGGTCCGCCTGTACAGCCGTTATTGGGAAAAGATCAGTGGGGCAAAGGTAAAGGAAGCCGGCATATATTTCGTCACCAGCGGTGAATGGATACCTTTGCCATTCGCAAAGAAGCCAGAAAAACGCCGGCGGTCTTAAGTCACGTGCCTATCGGTGCTTGGATTAAGGCTCGTATAGCCGAAATACTCCCGGAGAGCGTCGATTTTATCGGTCCTTTCCCAGGTGAATTCCGGAAGTTCCCGGCCGAAATGGCCGTAAACGGAGGTTTTTTGGTATATAGGACGCCTCAGGTCGAGCATTTCGATCATTCTTCTGGGAGTCAGACCGAACAACTTACGGACGGCCTGCTCTATCAGTTTCTCTTTCACTTTGCCGCCCGAGTTGATGTTAACCGTCAGAGAAGCAGGTTCGATCTCGCCTATTACATAAGACAGTTGCACCGTGCAACTGTTGGCCAGACCGGCAGCCACTATGTTCTTGGCTATGTAGCGGGCCGTATAAGAGCCCGAGCGGTCGACTTTGGTCGGGTCCTTGCCCGAGAAGGCGCCGCCACCGTGGGGGCAGCTGCCTCCGTAGGTATCTATTATGATTTTTCTGCCTGTGAGACCCGTGTCGCCGGCCGGTCCGCCGGTGACGAAACGTCCCGTCGGATTTATGAAATATGAGAAGCTCGGGCTGCGGATTTCGGCCGGTATTACCCTATAGATTATTTCTTCCAGTACCGATTGTCTGACCGTTCTTTCGTCGATACCATCGGCATGCTGGGTCGAGAGGACGACTTTTTCGACGGTCGATGGCTTATTGTTCTTGTAGTTTATCGTTACCTGGGATTTGGCGTCGGGCCTCAGCCAGGGAAGGACACTGGTTTTACGGATCTCGGCCTGCTTCTGGACCAGCCTGTGGGCCATCATTATCGGCAACGGCATCAGCTCGGGAGTTTCGTTCGTAGCGAAGCCGAACATCAGGCCCTGGTCGCCGGCTCCGATTTCGCTGTCGGGCCGGTCCACGCCTTGGGCTATGTCGGAGGATTGACAGCCGAGTAAGTTCGTTATATCGCACGAATCGGCCGCGAATCCCAGTCCGGGATCGACATAGCCTATGTCTTTAATGGTTTTCCTGATTATTTCTTCCGGGCAAATCCGTGCTGACGTTCGGAGTTCCCCGGCGATTATTACTCTATTCCGCGTGACGAGAGTTTCGCAGGCCACTTTTCCCCCGGGGTCCTGAGTCAGGATGGCGTCCAGAATGGCGTCGGAGAGCTGGTCTGCTATTTTATCGGGATGTCCTTCCGAAACGGATTCGGAAGTGAAAAGATAATCTTTGGCCATACCGAATCTCCTTTCAGCGGACAAGAAAGGCTGCCGGCCTGGCCTGTTCGGGGGGTAGGGATGAAACGAACCCAACGGATGGCCTTCATCCCTTGAAGGATAAAGCCTTCCGTTTGCGGGACACTTGGTTGCCGCTTTCGCTTTTGCGACCACATCCCCGCCACAGGCGAGCCAGCACCTCGGGTGCCCGTCCCAGGTTGCCGGGCGCGATCGGTTACGATCACGCCACTCCTGATGCCAAGGATTATAGTACGCCCTTGCCCTTTAAAATGCAATATCCTGAAACTGGTTTTTTAGGGGATAGCCGGCGGTTCGAAGCGGTTCAGGGTTATGAGCGAAAACGATTCGAAAGAAAACGGCCAGCTCAGAAGCACTTCGTTACCTTTTTTAACCAGGAATCTGGCCTGGACGGAGAATGAGGTCTGATAACCGGAAAAGAATCCTTTGTCCACCAAAAAATGAAGAAATCCCGATCCTCCGCCCTGGCCCTCGAAAACTCCCGAGCCTTGATCCAGGGCGATCTCGCCTTTGACTTCGGCGGTGTAGAGGGTGGTTATGAATGCCATCGGACCGTCCGGGGAAGGCAGGACGTCGTCGAGCCGGTATTCCGTCCGGAGAATGACGTCGAGATATGTGCCGCGAAACGGGAAACGAAGATTGCGGGTATCATACCAGCTTTCCCCGGGCCTGACCGGTCCGGCCGGGAGAACTGGGAAATAGTCGTTGATTATCTGATTGAAACTTATGTTCGATTCGAAGTCCTGCTCGACTACGTCGGCATTCCTTATTTCTGAGACCTTGCCTGTCGAGTTGAAAACGACCTCCAGAACCTCGTTCTGCCTGGTACGAATTGTCCCGTGAAGATCCGATCCGGGCATCCGGGCGTCGATTTCGATTCCCGGAACGGTCATGCTGGTTCTTACCAAGTCCGGGGGCGAATCGAGAATCTTGAGATCGACTTGGCCTTGGGCCCTGATCTCGACCTTGAGCGATTCACCCAGGAAGTCCTGGCCGTCGCCGTTGAGAGTGGCCTGAATTCCGTAGCTGATCGAAGTTCTTGGAGCCGGAGAAAACTTGAGGTTCGTCCCGGCCGGCTGGAAGTTCTGTTCAGCGGTTGTAATCATGACGGCCGCGCTGAGGACGAAAACAATCAAGGCCGCGGCCGCCGTTATTTTCAGCGCTCTTTTGGTGATCACTTCTTCCGGACTTTTCATCGGATTATTATTCTACCATCTATCCGCACCGTTCCAAAATCTGGCCCTGATGGGTTCCCCAGGTTGCTTCTGACGAACCCGGTTACCGGGAGCGAGTTCGCCGGGAACGTTGACAGAATAAAGGCTTTTGTTGACGGTCCGGCCGAAAAATAATATCTTTATTTTCTTTAGTTGAGTTTTTTCGATGGGAGCGACGCCGGATGGAAAAGTCGAGATGGAATTCAAGGCTGGCAGCCGCTGTTTGCCTTGCTCTTTTCTCCGTTTCGGCGGAGGCCGCTATCCCGGAGATTAAATTTTCCCCCGGCGAGGAACCTGTCTCCGTATTTTCCGGATTCAGTCTTGCCTGGGGAGGCTTCAGAGTGCCGGATGCTGAGCTTCTTCCGTTTCCAAACCCGTCTGTGAGTTATCGGCCAGCCTGGGCGGTTAAAAATGAAAATGAAATAGAATCATACTTTCCGAAGAAGAGAACGGGCCGGGCGGTCATAGAGTTATCGGCCTTCATGATGACTGCACAGGTCCATTACTGGCTAAAATATTACAAGTTCATCGAGGACTGGCAATTCCGGTTGAACTTCAAGGATCAGGCCAAGCGATTTTTTACGCTTGAGGCCATCAGATTCGATTCCAACGCTTATTACCTGAACTGGAGTCATTCTTTTGCCGGGGCCGTATATTATCAGTTCGCCAGGACGAATTATTTTTCCTGGCGGGGCGCGTGGCTGACATCGATGATCGGCAGCCTGTGGTGGGAGTATGTCGCCGAGTGGCGGGAGATAATCTCAATCAATGACCTAATCTTCACCGGGATCGGCGGTCTGCCTTTCGGCGAAGCCTGGTTCCAGTTGAGCAATTTTCTGGCCTCTTCTGACAGCCCGTTTTTCGGACTTTTAAGCTTTATCAACCCCGCTCTAAAATTGAACCGGTGGTTCGACCGGAAAAAACTTCGAGGGCGGCACTTTGAATTCGGCTGGCACCGGTTCAGCGTTGAGGTCGGGGCCCGATCGTTGAAGAAGACCGGAGGTTATGAGTTCAACGATTTCTTCGGTTTCAGGACAGAAATCATAAATCCGGCCGGATACGGCAGGACAGGGAGTTCCTTCCTGAAAATAAAGGATATTTATTCCTCTTCGATTGTCGGCAATATCGCCCGGGCTGATGGAGCAACTCAGGAAGCCAACCTGTGGTTGGGAGTTCGCGGGCCGGGCAAATTCAGGCAGGAGATCGACGATCTCGGCCGGGGATATACGCTCTATTTCGGAATCGGTTCGGCCTTCAGTTATTTCAGGAAAAGACCGGTAGAATTTTATGATGCCGGTGTGATAAAAGCCAACGAACGGGATAAGCTTCTCCTGGATGAACCGAGGAATTTCCGCGATAAGCTTTCGACCGTTCATGTGGCCGGGCCGGTCGTCGACTGGACGCTCCGGCGCCGCGGCCTTCAAATGAGAACTCAGGTTGAGGGGTACCTCGATTTCGCCATGCCGAATGCCTATGCTTTGAACGAATACTCGCGCGAGCACGATATCTCGGGAATGAAGACGACGGTAATGTTTTATGGATATTATTATGGACTTGGAGGGACCTTGTCCGGAAAAGCCGAAGCCCGGCTGGGAAATCTGGATGTTTCCGGGGAAGCTCTTTATCAGCGCTGGGACTCGATTGAGGGCCGTGACCGTTTTCAGGCGGATCTCACGGACGATTGCGATCTCGATGATTCCCGGACCATGCTCACAGCCGCCGCTTCATGGCGAATTCCCGATTCTTTCGTCGATTTGTTTTTCAGATACGAGTATATAAAGAGATGGGGCAAGATACACGATTTCACGATGACCGGTTCCGAAAGAAGGACTTTCATCGGGTTGAGATTCGTTTTTTAAGAATAGCCGGGGTGTTGAAAAGGAGAACTTCCATGGCTATAAAGATCGTCTGGAGTGTAAATATTTTCTGGTTTTTGCTGGTTCTCGGCCTTCCGGCTCTGGCCGGGATTTCCTCTCGAAAAACGCCGGGCGATTACGTTAATCCGTTCATCGGCACCGACGATATGGGCCATACGTTTCCGGGAGCGAGCGTGCCTTTCGGACTGGTCCAGCTGAGCCCGGATACGGACGACGTTCCCTATAGCTACGGCAAGGGGTATAATCCCCTGGTCTACAAATACTGCGCCGGCTACCGGTATTCGGACCGGACGATAGCCGGCTTCAGCCACACCCATTTCAACGGTACGGGACATTCCGATCTGGGTGACATAAGACTCATGCCTGCCGTCGGGCCCTTGCGTCTCGAAGCCGGGACCGCGGAAGACCCGGATTCCGGCTACCGGTCGAGGTTCAGCCACGAACGAGAAAAGGCCGGACCCGGTTATTATGCGGTCAGGCTCGAAGATTACGGAATAGAAGTCGAGCTTACGGCAAGCGAACGGGTTGGCTTCCACCGGTATAATTTCCCGGCCTCGGAGCGATCTCATGTCATCCTCGATCTGACTTCGGGGATTTACAACTATGAGGGCAAGGTCGTCTGGTCGTTCGTCAGGGTGGAGAACGGAACTCTCGTCACGGGTTACAGGCAGACCTCTGGCTGGGCCAGGACGAGGTATGTTTACTTTGCCATGGAGTTTTCCCGTCCGTTCAAGTCTTACGGGCTCCTGAACGCGGACAGGCCCGTTTATCAGGGCTTCTGGAGGAAATGGAACGAAGATTCGGGCTTTCCCGAAAGGGCCGGCCGGAAGGTAAAGGCTTATTTCGATTTCGACCTGGAAGGGGGTGGGGAGATCCTGATCAAAGTGGCCCTCTCCGGGGTAAGCACGGCCAATGCCCTGGCCAACTTAAGGTCCGAAATACCCGGCTGGGATTTCGAGGGCACGAAGAGGAGAGCCGCCGGGCTGTGGGACTCGGAGCTTTCGAAAATAACCATCGACGCCGACGAAGTAACGAAAGAAAACTTCTACACTGCCCTGTATCACAGTTTTCTCAGTCCCAGCATTTTCAGCGACGTCAACGGCCAATACCGGGGCCTCGATCAGAACGTTCACCAAGCCGAAGGATTCACCAACTACACGGTATTCTCACTCTGGGACACCTATCGGGCCCTCCACCCGTTGTTCACCATTGTCCAGCGGAAGCGGACGGCCGACATGATAAATTCCATGTTGAAGCACTACGAACAGAGCGTCCACCGCATCCTGCCGGTTTGGTCCCACTGGGCCAATGAGAACTGGTGCATGATCGGCTACCACGCCGTGCCGGTGATCGCCGACGCTTTTGTAAACGGGGTAGGCGGGTTCGATGCGGACAAAGCTTTTGAGGCCGTTCTGGCCAGCGCCGAATATGACCCTTATGACGGCCTCGGCTCATACAGAAGGCTGGGGTTTGTGCCCGAAGATGTCAGTTCGAACTCGGCCTCCAAGACGCTGGAGTACGCTTTTGACGATTGGACAATCGCCCGTTTCGCCGAAAAGACCGGGCGGCAGGATGTGGCAGAGGAATACAACCGGCGGGCTCTAAGCTACAGGAATATCTTCGACCTGGTTTCGGGCTTCATGCGGGCCAGAAATTCCGACGGCCGCTGGCAGGAGCCGTTCGATCCGCTCGGAGTCTCAGGGCAGGGATTCATAGAAGGAAACGCCTGGAATTATTCGCTTTACGTGCCGCACGACGTGAACGGCCTGACTAAACTCGTCGGCGGACAGGAGAAACTCGTCGCCTGGCTGGATTCGCTGTTTTCCTTTGAGCTGCCGGAGAAATATCTGAAAGAGAGCGAGGACGTGACCAGAAGCGGGATCATCGGCAATTACGTTCACGGCAACGAACCGAGTCATCACGTTCCGTACCTTTATTGCTTTGCCGGCCGGCCCTGGAAAACGCAGGCTATCGTTCACCGTATAGTGAAAGAAATGTACAAGCCCCGGCCGGACGGTTTGTGCGGCAACGACGACTGCGGCCAGATGTCGGCCTGGTACGTTTTCAGCGTCCTCGGCTTTTATCCCGTCGCCCCGGCCAGCGGCCAGTATGTGATCGGCAGTCCAGGCGTGCGCTCGGCTACCGTCAAGCTCGAAAACGGCCGGATTTTCCGGGTAGCCGTCGAGGGCCACGGCCCGGGAAAGATCTATATCAGGAAAGCCGTCCTGAACGGGAAACCACTAAACAGGTGTTACATCACTCACGAAGAACTGATGGGAGGCGGAGAGCTGAGGTTTTTCATGGGCTCCGAGCCCTGCCGCGACTGGGGAACCGGTCTCGATAACCGCCCTTATTCCCTGAGCGCCGGAGATTGAAACCGCTTGGCCGTTAGGGAAGGCCTCCCCGGCGGAACGGCCGGGAAATACCGGTCAGCGTATGATTTCCCAGTTCCTGTTTTGGGCATAATGCAGGAGACGCCGGTCGGGATTGACTGCGACCGGATTTCCGACCAGCTCGAGGACGGGCAAATCATGAAACCTGTCGGCGAAGGCCCAGGAATTCTGCCAGTCTACATCCTGAGTAGAGATCTTCTTGAAAAGAGCTTCGACTTTCCCCCGGCCGAAAGGATAAATACCCGTTTTATTTCCGGTCAATTTGCCGTCGGCAACTTCCAGCGTTCCCCCGATCAACAGATCGGCCGGGATTGTTTGCTTGAGTTGGTCGACCAGGATCTGGAGAGATCCGGAGAGAATGACTATCAGGCAGCCGTCTTCTTTCAGCCGGCTTATCCTGGCCTGGAGCTGGTCGGGCACGGCTGAGTCGAGGTAGAACCGGCCGAATTCGCGGGCCCAGATCTTGACATCGCTGAAGCTCCGGCCGCTGAGGAACGAAGCGTTCGTCCCTATGGCCCCGCGGAAACCTTTGACTAAGACATCCTTATAGAATGATATCAGGAAGGAAAGCATCTTAATGATGCTTACCCGCCCTCTTTTGAGGAGGAAGAAAAGGAAAGTCCTTTCGGCCGTCGTGCCTTTGAGCAGAGTGCCGTCGAGATCGATGATGGCCAGCCTGTTCGTTTCTATTAGTGAAGCCATTTATATCATACGGAGGAAATTTGCTCAAACATTAACGATGAGCAATGTTTTCGGATCCAGCTTGAGCCGGAGGTCCCTGGGAGCGAACCGGCCGTGATCTTTGACCAGAATCAGATTGACATGGGCGGCATGTTGTTTGAGAGTCAGGAGGACGTCTATGACTTCTATATGTTCCTTGAGAACGAACGGTACGCCGTCTTGATCGTAAAAAGGAGGCTGGCCGTGAAGCGAGGCGCTGAACCATATCTCCAGGTTCAACCTGCCGGCAAAATCCTTGAAAGATCTCAGCTCCTCCGGCTGGGCGGTTCTGAAGTCGAAACCGTCAACGATGATCGTGTCGGCGGCGAACTGTCCGTAGGTTATCATGGCCTCGAGGCTCTTTAAAACCTGCTCAGTTCTGGAACCGTCCTGATTGAAATTCATTATCACCCTTTTCCTGATCATATCTTCGAAAATGTCAAGAGCGTCGCCGGTCCCGGGTTGTTTGGCGGGTTCCTTGAAGATATCTTCGTACCATTTGATGATGTAATCGACCCGGGCCGAATAAGATACGTGTATGACAGGCTTGTCCTGCATTAATTTATCGGCAGCGATATGAACCAGGCAGGCGGTTTTCCCGACTCCCTTCGGTGAAGCGAGAACAGCGATGTTACCGGCTCCCAGTCCTCCGGATATTGATTTTTCCAGGATTCTCAAGGGACTGCGCCCGGCTAACTCTTGCTTGATCGTTGAGTTCATGACCGGCCATCCTCCATTTTAAATTTTTTCCTTTTGTTTCTGCTGATGTTCATCTATCAGTTTCTGAGCGGTCTGGGAAGGAGCCTCTGCGTATTTCAGGAATTCCATGCTGAACTCGGCCTGCCCTTGCGTCAGTGATCTCAAAACTGTGGCAAATCCGAACATCTCGCTGAGCGGTACTTCCCCGTCGACACGGCTGATGATGCCGTTTTCCGCGGAACTGACGATGATGCCGCGGCGCTGTATCAGCGAAGCCAGGATCTTGCCCGTGAATTCGGAGGGCCCTTCGACTGACACTTTCATGACCGGTTCGAGTAATCTTGGTTTTGCTTTCTGATAGGCCAGTTTAAACGCCTCTCTGGCCGCTGCCTGAAAAGCGATGTCCGAAGAATCGACCGGGTGATAGTGTCCGTCAATCAAAACGATCCTGACTCCCGTGACCGGGCAGCCGATAAGCTGGCCTTTCTTGAGCCCCGCCCTGAACCCGTTTTCACAGGACGGGATGTATTCCTTTGGGATTCGCCCGCCTTTGACCTCATTCGCGAACTCGAATTTGTCTCCGGCCAAAGGTTCCATATAACCTATGACCCGGCCGTATTGACCGGCGCCGCCAGTTTGTTTTTTATGCGTATAATCGAAATCGGCCCGGCGGGTTATGGTTTCCCGGTAGGCGACCTGCGGTTTTCCGGAGGTCACTTCGACCTTGTATTCGCGTTTCATTCTTTCCAGGTAAACGTCGAGATGAAGCTCGCCCATGCCCTGGATTATGGTTTGGTTGGATTCGGGATCGACGTAACATCTGAAAGTTGGGTCTTCCTTCGCGAAGCGGTTTAGAGCCTTGGCCAGCCGGTCGAGGGAATTATTATCGGAAGCCGAGATAGCCAGGGAAACTACCGGATCGGGGACGAATATCTGGCTCATGGCCAGATTGAGCCCGACCGAACAAAAAGTGTCTCCAGAGGCGCAGTCGATTCCGAACAGGGCGACTATATCCCCGGCCTCGGCTTCAGCTATGTCTTCCATATTTTCGGCGTGCATCCTGACCAGCCGGCCGACCTTGATTTTTTGTCCGGACCTGGTATTGATCAGTTCGTTCCCCCGGCTTATCCGGCCCTGGTAAATCTTGATATAAGTCAACTGGCCGAAGATGCCGTCCTCGATTTTAAAGGCCAGGGCGCATGTCCTATCGTCCGGGTCCGAACTGAGAACGCGAGAAGCCCCTCCCGCATCGAGGTCCGCGGCCCGGTTTTCGATTTCGGACGGGTTTGGCAGGTAGTCGACGATGGCATCGAGTAGCGGCTGGATCCCCTTATTCCTGTATGCCGATCCCATGAACACGGGCAGAAGCTTATGGGATAATGTCGCCTCCCGAATGGCCTTTTTCAAAAGAGCGGACGTCGTATTGCCTTCGAGAATGGCCGCGGTGAGCTCGTCCGAAATTAGAGACAGGGAATCTATGAGCTTCTCCCTCCATTTTCCGGCTTCGGCGAGCAGCTCCTCCGGTATGTCCCGGGTCAAGATCTGTCCGCCGTCGGCCCCGTCATAGTAGGTGGCTTTCATGTCCACCAGATCGATGGTTCCCTGGAATGAATCCTGCAGGCCGATCGGGATTTGCATCATGACCGCGTTGTGACCGAGTTTGTCGATTATTTGCTCCCGGACTTTGAACGGGTCGGCGCCGACCCGGTCGAGCTTATTGATGAATACTATGAAGGGGACTTTGTAGCGTTGGAGCTGGCGGTTGACGGTTATGGTTTGCGACTGAACCCCGCCGACCGAGCAAAGGACCAAGATGGCTGAGTCGAGAACCCGGAGTGACCGCTCGACTTCGATCGTGAAGTCGACGTGACCCGGTGTGTCTATTATGTTAATCGAGTGATCCCGCCAAAGGACGTTGGTCGAGGCCGAAGCTATGGTTATACCTCTTTCTCTTTCGAGTTCCATGGTATCCATGGTCGCGCCGACGCCGTCTTTGCCCTTGACTTCGTGGATCCTGTGGATCTTCTTGCAGTAAAAGAGCATTCGCTCCGTGAGCGTGGTTTTACCGGAGTCTATATGGGCACTGATGCCGATGTTTCTCATTTTCCGAATATTTTCGTTCATTTGAATCCATACCTTTTCTACGTGTCGACGGTCATCGTTCTTGCCGGGGGATATGAGACTTCTTCTCGGTAAGGTGATTATCTTTTACGCGACAGGCTTTTTGTATTATAGCCGAATTGCGTTTTCCTCTCAAGTCAGAAGAGTGGACTGCGGCTTTTTTCCGGGCGTTACGGCGATGGAAGAGTCAGGCGATCCACTGA
>Ga0172364_10000083_pt1 | contig 51662 bp, 49 predicted proteins | sample LakKivSesite10cm_FD_114545 | JGI IMG/M metagenome (GOLD analysis project Ga0172364, IMG submission 114545) | Sediment microbial communities from Lake Kivu, Rwanda - Sediment site 10cm | ecosystem: Environmental > Aquatic > Freshwater > Lake > Sediment | place: Rwanda: Western Province, Lake...
GGTCATGTAAACTTTATTACGTGGAATCCCACAAAAATACCACAGTGGGCTGGTGGCTCAGCTTGGCTAGAGCATTCGGCTGATAACCGAAGGGTCGAGAGTTCAAATCTCTCCCGGCCCACTACGAATTCTCCCGGCCCATTTTTGCCGGTTTACTTCCTTTTACGGAAGATGTGAGAGCCATCTACCTCACAGACGAATTCGAAGCCGGCCTCTACGAGATTGCACGCTTCTCTAGGACTTGTAGCAACTTTTGAGATGTATTCGTCATCCTTGAAGTCAACAAGGTGAGTATAAATCAGAGTATTGTTGATGTTCTTGTGACCTAGGATTCTCATCACGTGTAGGATATCTTTGGTCTTGTGGTATTCCATTGTAGCCTTGAAGTGCCTGAATGTGTGGAAGGTAATTTTAGCAATCCTTGGGTCGCGTAGCTTCTTAGCAATTCTCTCGCGCTGGCGTTGAAAGATTCTCCTTTGGTTCCTCACACTTCTCGGGAACACTTCTTCTGACTTTGCGTCACTCTGTAGTTCACTGAGCATAGCCTTTAGTTTGCTGGATATCTGGAGCATCCTTGGGTTGCTTCCTTTCTCTGGCGTCACCCGGACTGTGCCATTTTCAAGGTCAATATCAGTCCATCTCAGTTGGCAGGCTTCGCCTATCCTCATACCGGTCTCTTTCAACAGCTGTAGTAGAGGAGTGAACTTTCTTGAGCAACCAGCAATCACCTGGTCTATTTCAGTTTCTGTAGGCACGAACGGTAGTTGTCTGACAACTCTATATCTTGGCGGTTCCCACGTCATGCCGTGCATACTCAGAAAACAAGAGTAAGCATCAGCAGCATTGACCTTTCTTTTATTGCACCATTCTTGTTTAGCAATAGCCTCTTTGATTGACTCTGGGTCGAATAAATTGGCACCTCGCTTAACCAAGATCTTCAGTATCTTTTCTCTTGTGGTAATCGTAGTCTTGGCGTAACCTTGTTTCTTCATCCACCAAGCGAATTCCAAGAGTTTGCCTTTGATAGTTGCTGAGTCGGTCTTTGTGGCCCCCGCGGCCCACTTTTCGGTTCGGGATTCTACTTCGACCAAGTTTTTCGCGCCTCTTGCCAAGGACACGCATACTCGGCGATTAGAACCTATGCTGGACGCCCTATTTAGCTTTTTCTGTTTCGCTAGTGAATTCATTCTGTGGTTTTTAGACTCGCTGAACCTGAAGCTACAGTCTCGACAAACATAGCGTTGGACAGTGGTTCCATCATTAAGGTGTCTTATGCCGTCTTTCCAAATTCTTTTTGAGTTGCATTCAGGACATGCATCGAATGACTTTTTACTTCTTGTCTTCGATAAAATGCCCTGGCTTTCAGTTTCCATTCAGAACCCTTCTTGAATCTTAAAAATTCTCTACCACTCAAGATTCGAATCAGCTATCTCTTTCCAGCAACACTGACAGATAGGCAATATTTGACCGTTATAGCAGATGTAGACTGCGATGTTGCTGTGCTGGCACTTATCGTTCCATGGATTGGAACATTGTTCTTTCATTGTTTTCACCAGAAAATTATTTTGAATGAAGTTTTAGAGGACTGAAAAATCGAAAGTTGAAGATTAGGAAGATTTTGTGTTCTCCTTCCGAATATTTTCATCAGGTGTCTTCAACTTTCCTATGAATTCTGGAATCTTGGAAACTGTCAGAATCCTAACTTTTTCTTCCATTTTGGCGTCTTCAATCTTCTTCATAACTTGGTAGAAGCTGTTATCAGCCACAACGATTAGGACATCAAACCCTCTCTCAAGATTCTTACGCACATTTGAGACCATATCGCTCTCCCCAGTCTCAACCTCAACCGCGAGACTACTATCGACCAATAGATCAACCGTTTTACCGTCGCCTAGGGATCGCTCAATTTCGACTTTGCATCCATGTGATTGGAATTCTTGTCCAACTAAATTGGTAAGGTATCTGTGTATTATTCCGCCTTCTCTCCCGGCTGTTGGTTGAATCTTGTATCCCAGTCTCTCAACCAGATTTCTTCCTTCTTCTATGAGTTCAAAGGTTTCTGGTTTGCGCCCCTTTCCTATCTTTGGGAGCGATAGTACTCGGATGAGCCTCTTAGCGAGCAACAATTCCTTCGCTCTATTCCCGCGGAATTGAGTCAAACCTGCACGTTCATAGCATTCATTAACGGAGTACACAGCATTTTCAGAGATGACTTTTAGCATTCTCTCTTCGTCTTCTGAAAGCCTATGTGAATCCTCAGTGGAGCAACGCAGAGTTTTTTCTGCTTTACTATTTGGAGACAGATTTTTTCCTGTTTGTACAGAAGAAAATCCATTTTTGCTTTGTTGAATTATTCCTCTTTTTTCTGAGGGTTCCACTTGTTCCATGTCGATTTTTGTGATGAATGGCTTCGAGTCTGTGCTTATTTTTATTAGAGCTTCGCCGATTGGTAGATTTTTGATTTTTGAAATTTCCAAGTCAGTTAGGTCGTATGCTCTTTTGAAGAAATTAAGGTATCTCGGGTGCTCTGTGCGATGGATTACCACGGTTCCAGCGTTTGACAATATCGGCTCTGCAACATCGATTATATCTTGAGTAGAGACTATGAGTGAATAGCCGTATTTTCTGCCTTCTTTTATGATTGCTACTGGAAGGCTGTCGGTGTCTTGGCAAAGCTTCCAAGCCTCGTCCAACACGACAACAAGTCGTACCTCTTCTTTGATTCCTTCTAATCGCATCATCGCGTCTAAGTACTGAAGAACCGTCCAAGCGATGAGGTCTTTCAGAGTATTGCTCGCTATCTTAGAAAGGTCGATGCAGGTCAAGCTTTGAGTCAGCTGAGTGATTGATACTGTTGAGTGCCCGAAGACGCCGAACGGACCGGAAGCTAACACCTGTAACCGAGATAACAATGATTGGATTGTTAGTTGCTTTAGCATAGGAAGCCTTGGCAGCTCTTTTTCCATCAGTTCTATCAAATCTCCCAAAGTTGGCGGCTGCGTATTCCACGTTTTCGGATCATCCAGCTTGAAACCTTTTGTTGCGTAAACTTTTGTCACGTACTCGGCAAATGCGTTTCTTTGGTTAATCGTTTTGAAGTCACATGTTTTTGTGAATGCATCCACAACCTGCCTTATCCGGTCAATGAGCATGGCATGGCCGAGTTCGAATGGGTTGATTCTGTCTTTTCGCATATCGACGACTACGCCTTTCCGAGATTTCACCCATTCCAAGTATTCGCCAGCATAATCTATGATTAGAATTGGAGTGCCTGTCAGGTCAAACATTCTAGATATGAAAGTCTTGACGGTTGTTGACTTTCCAAATCCGCTCTTGCCTAGAACAGCGATATGCGGATTAGCATATTTTTTCAGGTCCAAGCAGACTATCGCGCCAGTACTTGTCCTTCCCAAATAGACTCCGCCAAGGAGCTTTTCAGCAGGAGGCAATTTGGGCCTTGTAAAGGGTATCAAGTAAGCAATGTCCCATGACAGCATCCTGCAAGGATTCGTAGCTTGGGCTATGCCTGAGGCACGAAAAAATTCTTGGATCGCCTCAAGCATTTTGTAGCCGTTGAGCCTTTCCGCCCTCACCCCTAAGCCCGATTCTAGTGCTGATATCATTGTCTTCATGTTGGAGTCTAGCTGGTTCGCAATTTCTTGTTCGTTGCTCCCTTCAACCATTATGTGCGCAAGAAATCCTACGTCTCTTGCTCCCTCGCCGCTTAACAAACTGGCGCTTAGCTTTTCAAGATGTGCCAGCCTAGCCTCTCGTGCTGGGTTCGCATTTGCCCCTTCTGCCGAGATGGTCATTCGCAAATCCTCTATCTGCTTATGGATGTTTTTCAGGAATGCTTCAGTAGATATCGGCATTATCCTTGGGATGATCTCAAAGGTGAAGTTTAGAGTGCTAAGTATCCTTGCGAAGTTTCCAACGAAGAACAATTTTCTGTCGCGGTCGAGGTCATCAATCAGATAAGGCACATCGGTGATCCTTGCGTAGGCGTGGCCTATCAGTTTCTCGTTGCTCTGAACTAAAATGTAGTTTTGGGCGGGTAGGATTTTGTCGATCTGGAGGAAGTGCATAAATTCGTCATTCTTCTCCACTGCTAAGTTTTGAACGAACCATTTGTAGCCGATTCTTTTTCTCTCTAAGTAGATTATTGCCGTAGAGCCTGCTGCTGCCATAGTGATGCTTATTGAAACGGCAGTTAGCAGGTCGAATCTTGCGTTCTTAGGAGCAAACGCCAACAGGGTTGACGTAAGAGCTAAAGCCATGCAAATTCCGAACAGTATTTTCATTGAAAAAATCTAAACACCTCCTGATCGCACATTCATCCAATATTTTCTGGTCAAGACAAGCAGGATTGCAACACATGCAAGCACTGGCAACAGTATCATTAGCATATCTAGAATCTCTTGGCTTCTTCCTTCTCCAAGTAGGGCTAGAACAGTGAAAAGAAATGAAAGTGATGCTATGGCGATGAAAAGTTGATGCGGATTTCTTCCCATTTCTTTCATCTCCTCTAATTTATCGGATTTAGAACAAATCTCGTTAGGGTAGGCCCAGATGATCCGCCCATGAGCCTTGCCAAGCCTTTAGAAATCGCTGATAGCATGAACATGTAGACTAAGGGAAAGATTATCAGAGCAATGACAACAGCCGCCATCAGGTTTCCGATTGCTAAAGGAAGAAGTTCAATCAGTTTGGCCACCGCTAACGGATTGCTCTGTATCTGACACATTATCTCTTGAAATTGCGCTAGGAATCCTTGGTATCCTATGTAGCCTTCGAGCCAAATTGCCAAAGACGGCATCAGCGGCAACCCTACAGCCAAGACAATCGATCCGGACATCAAGTAGCTTCCCAGCTTTCTTCCAATCCTGAAAGGCATTGCGAAGAAACAGATGCCAAGCTCATATAGGGTCAACCAGACCGCAGGGAACAGCTGTATTACTATGTAGATCGTAGACCACAATACAATTGCCATCGTACACGCGTTGCTGATTGACCCTAGCATTCTGGCTAGGATTTCAGCGATTGGCACTAATACGACTGTAGCGTTCACAGCAGAGATCAGAAGAAAGATTGCTGCGTCAATCATCACCAGTTGCGACATAACGACCGCAAACGATGCTGTAGACGAGTTGAAAGGTCCAGGTATGGTTGACTGCAACAGACTTGACAATGCATTCACAGCTAATTGAATCGTTGAGACTACACCTATCGCCAGTTCGGACACGCAGGCATCCCAAAGCAGATCGGGGCCGTGAGCCTTCCACTCATGCTTTGGTAGGGGTAGCGTTTGTATGAGCACTCCGAAAATGTATGTCAGCACTGCAAGACTGTGGGCCAGTCCTAACATGGTTCCTGTCTCCATTGTCATGAGAACACCACCTTAGGCAGCTGAGGATATCACGACAGCAATCCAGCTGATTAGGCTGGAGATAGAAGTCCAGAGAGCCAGCTCCATTGCTGCTCTTATAGCATCGTTCATAAGCCCGCTGCCGAACTGTTTGATGTCCTTGAAGGGCACTGGTGCCCCCTTGAGCAGACTGCCTATGGCGTAAGAGAGGGCGAACAGACCGATTGCGACCAATGATGCTTGGGTTGTAATCCACGCGATTGTTTGGATCAAGTTTTCAATCGGCATATACTTCCCTCCTACGCTGATTCAAGCTGAAGGTTCCAGCTGAAACTTCCGGAATTGGCGTTCGGTAGCACAAAGACCTCGTATTTCGTTTTCAAGACCTCGTCAGGCTTCAGCGTATAGCCATTGATGCTTGTCCAACTTGAGCCTGTCGAGTAAACCCAATCGTCGCCAGCTAAGATTGTCTTTGGTGCATCCGAAGTCCAGCTGAGGGTGACGTTGGCATTCCCAGTATTTTTTAAGTAGAGTTCTTTGTAGGCGTAAGCTCCGGCTTTCTGGCTTCCGAAGTCGATTTGCGCCACCTGATTAGTGCACGCCGAATCCGAGAAGACTCCTAAGTTTACAGACTTTTCGATGGTTATTTTGACAGGAGCGTTCCAATAGACGGTCAAGGCATATGTCAAGGCGGATCCTGAAACAGTAGCGACCAAGAGCAGAATCACCAATTGCATTGTTTTTGTTTTTTGCATTTTTCATATCTCCTTTTTTAGACACCTTCTTCCGAGTTAGTCGCTTGGGCTAACTCGCTAGAAAAAGGAAATAACGAGTGTTACGTATCTCGGAGAATTGATTTTAGGTGGGTAACGTTTTCGACTATGAGGTCTGCTCCTGCCTTCTCTAGATCTGCCCTGGTTCCAACACCTGAGAGCACGCCTACGGTTCTTGTTCCGGCACTTCTGCCAGCGAGAATGTCTGTCGTTGAGTCTCCGCAGAATATGGCTTTGTAGCCTTCAACACCGAGTATTGTTAGTGCTTTCAAGATTCCCTCGGGACTTGGCTTCGGTTTTACATCCTCGGATGAGAATGCGATATCTACGTTCACGCTGAACTTACGCAGATAAGCGTTCAGCATAGAACTTGTCCCATTCGTGATTATTCCCGTTCTTATTTGCCGGTCTTTGAGTTCGGCAACGAATCTCGTGGATCCCCGTACTTCAGTTGCAAATTTAGGTAGGAAATCATGCGTGTAGGAGTAGTTAATTTCCTTTGCAGCGAGTTCGAGGAATCCTGGGTTTCTAAGGTTTGAAGGCAGCAGAGATAGAAGTATCTGTCTTAAGCTTATTTTGTCAATCTGGCGTAGTACTTGGGGGTAGGTTGGCGGATTCAATCCGTGCTGTTTGAAGAAATCATGAACTGTTACGTAGAATGCGCTTTTTGAGTCAAGCAGAACTCCGTCGAGATCAAAGAGTATTGCGTCTATTCTCTGGTTCATTTTCACTAATTGCGGGGGCGCGCCACGAGCTTATCCGGCTACCACCAAATGTGAAACGTCATCTGAATGATAGACCATCTGCTCGCCTTCAGCCCTCTCCGCTTAGTTTATGAGAATTTCCTTGACGCCGAGATGGATGATGTCGCTGAAGACCAAACTTGTTGATGTAAGTTCCATGCCTTGTTTTGTCATCCACATAGCCAATCTTGTTAGGAAGGGTTCGCGAATTCTGTTGTGGTCAGTAAAGTCTGTAGGTATCTGTTTGTTCTCTAGTGGGACGTAGTGAAAAATCGATGATGCGGTTGAACATAGTTTTACGGTAAGCACGTTATTTTTACTGTAACATGCGATTCTGACATTTCTATAGAGGTAGTGCTTCCATGCATTCACTTCTTCCAGTTTCCGTTCGTCCAAACTATCTTTTACATAGACTTTTTTCCGCGGCTCACCGAGTAGTTCCAGCATAAGATTGGGAAGCCTTCGCACACAGCCTATGAAGCCACTTTGGTCATAAGCACAGATGCCTATAAGGTTCTGTCGAAGTCTTAGAATACAAGGGTTGCCAATTAGATAGAGGCCATCATCGAATTTCACTAGCTTAACGTCATGGAGAATTAATGTTCTATCGCCAAGATGGAGTTGGAAGTCTTCAAAGGTAGGTATGCTTCTGACCTTTGGTGTATTCTCCTCTTTGACTCTTGACCAAATCATATAAACACCTCTTGCAGGTGCCTACTTTGACGCACCCGGTCGGAATTGAACCGACGAAATTAGAAAAAGAAAAGCTCCCATGAAAGGGAGCTGAGATTCTTTTCTCTTCTATTGCTCAGTTTTCAGAAATGCTACCCACTGTGCTCTTGCGTGACCTAGAGCCGAATCCGCCCTGTTCAGGCTCTTCCGACTTCCTGACAGGTTGCCTCTACTTTGGCTCTTGCCCTTCCCCACAGGCTTAGCGGTGTCGGGTTCTGTGGGTGCATTCTTTGTAGAGTACGCATCTACTTTACATTTTGGCTTAACATTGAGGAGTAATATGTAAACGATTTAGAAAAATCGACCTGAAAAACGCATATTTATAGTTAAAACTTCATTTTTGAAGTGTTTTTAGTGAGGGTCAATTTTTCACTTTTCGAGAGACTTTCACTAATTGAAAAACTCACATAAGGTGATTGGATCAAAGATGAAAACAAGAATGTGATCATTTTGCACAGCTTGGTTTCTCCAGGCCATCCAGAATTAGAAACCTACGCTAGGAATGTAGGGTTAGAAATAGAAAAGTTGGGATTAGACGGTGTAATAGTGCGCGAGTCACCAGCTAAAAGAAGTTTTGCTAAACTATTGAAAGAATATGAAGCTGGTTGGATATTTGATCTTCATTCTGATGTTACAGAGCCTTATTGGGCTAAAGAGGAGGAGAAATGGGTTCGTACACTGCCTTATTCAAGAAAAAGCGGGAAATATACATGGCGGCCTACCGACTATTCAGATCTGATACGAAAACGCTATCCCGTAGCAGGAATTTCTTACGGAGGAAATGTCTGGGACCCTGATGCTGAACTATGCATGCCTGTCAGAAATTGGGTTGGAAAGTTGATTGAGGATTTTTCAGCTAAAAAATACGGTACCATAGATGCGATTGTTCCCAGTGCCTTTTACCCCAGACGTTGCCATGAAAGGTTACTCGGCTTTGGTTTGATCTACGCTAGACCCTTACACATATCTGTCGATCTCGTCAAGTCTTTCGCGGAGTATCTGCACGAGAGGTTTTAGCATATCGTACTCATCGGTTAATTTGAATATTTCATTCCAGATTTCAGTTTCATTTTTTAGAATTGAAACTCCATTTTTGGTGAAATGTGTTTCTGGAGGTTTGACTATCCTTATAGGTTCCAGAGGTTCTAAGATTGGAGGCACAAAATCAACTAGCATTTCAACGATGTTGTAAACACTGGTACGTCCTTTGACTTTAATCTCCCAAGGTCGGATGTACGTTCTTTCATACTTCATTCCCATTTTCACTTTTTCTATGAGTAGTTTGAGCATCATCTCAATAACTCGCCAACGCTTAGCTACTGATTCCGGACTCAGTATTCTAAGTTCTCCTAAGAGTTCATTGACTTTTCGTCTGATACTCATATCTATCCCTTCAAAAAATAGGTGAAGAGTTCCGATTGTTAGACCTTCTTTTTCCGAAAAAGAAGGAAGAACTCTCTAGTAAAGGCTCATTCATTTTTGAGACGGTTAGTCTACAGAGTCACGGAACCTTGCCGTTTATATTTCGGAATAAACATTAGTTTCCTTAGAAAAGGAAGGATGTCTTATTAAATTTCTTATTTCATTCTTAACAGCCCAGTTTTCTCCAACTCTATCTGCTAGGCCTTTATCGTACAAGTCTTCGAGAATCTTTCTTACATTTCTTGCCTTATTATCAAACCCGGTTGAACCTAACTTTTTACGGTCATATCCCAGTTTTTCAGTTAATTCTGTAGCTGACATGGAAGGGGAGAACGCTAAGATCCTAAGTATTTCAAACCGCTTGTATTCACGTGTTGGATAAGAAGCCCCATCACGTAGAATTTCCTCTTGTAATATCTTTATCAAACCCATTCCGTGTTCTCTTCGAACCTTAAAAGGGAACACATCTTCTAATTGAGATGGAGCATCGCCAGAATAGGTTTTAATGAGTTCATATTCTTCTTCTAAATTCAATAGTTTGGCTAACGGTTTTTCCTTAATATTATTAATGGAAAGAGCTGTTTTATGAATACTGTTACTAAGGTGGTCAAGTACCCTCTTAACAAGATTTTTTCTCTCAGACGTTTGATCACCATATACACCTGAAGCAATTTCATCTATAAACCTCTCCAGTGAGATTAAGAACGAACGAATTGCCTTTATAAAAGAGAACAATAAGAAGATTTCTTCCTCTTCTTCTGATACTTTCCCTATAATCAAGATGCCATAATTCGTGTGCGCAACGCTATAACTTGATGTGCCAAACACCTTTTTTGGCTCAGGAGTTGCCAAAAACTCTCTCACGTCTGCCTCATACCGCGTTATGACCTCTTTTGAATCAAGTGTAGGAAGGGTCTCTTCAGCGTCAAGTATGAGAAAGCCTCTTAAGAAATATAAGTTAGACACTATTGTCTTTAACGGCTCTATGAGAATTTGTTCTAGGTATTTCTTCGTCTCTGTCATGAGTTCTCCAGCCATGCATCCAAACTCTAGAGATGTGTATTTCGTATTTTCTAATAATTTCTCCACTACTACCATTCCTACATTATTTATTCTTATCTTGAATTCTTCCATATTCTTTGATTTACCTATAACAAACGTTAGTCTTCCTCTTTCTTCATCTTCGGACCTCCTCACAAATATGCCACTTTTCGAAGTTACTATCCCTTCTTCATTTTCAAAAAATTGTAAGTCAACGAAGTGAACAGGACTCTCATAAAGACCAAGAGCATGCTTGTCGAACCTAATGAAAGCTCCCTCGGTCATAGGTATCCAAAAAGTCATCAATATTTTTGGGTTGATGAAAAATAGGTCGCTCCTTCTTAAATCTTTAACCTCTTTGAAACATAACTCAGCATCAAACCTGATAGGTATTTTGTCTTCTTCTTCATCTTCTATACACTGAAGTCTAGCTATTCCATCGTCAAACCTAACTAACTTAAGTCTCCCGCATTTGGAACAAGAAAGAACATTTTTAAAATGCATTAAACTTTTTTCTTCTTCTAAGATATCTCTAAGTATTTGTTTGCCGGAATCACTGATTCTATATATCCCCGCAGGCATGAGGATTGAGGAAGAATACGACCTACTGATAAGTCCCCTGTTATGTAAAACTCTAAGGTCTCTTGCCATTTCTTCAGATCTTAAGAGCTGATAATGGTTTATGCCTAGTTTATAGGACTCTCTAGATGAGGTGAAAAAATAGTTAAGCATCCCTTTAACCTTAAGAAATCTCGCTAAAGCAAGAAGAGCGGGAAAGCTCAGATGAAGCTCCGGTTGACTACCAGTATACAGCTCAAGTATGTAAAGTAACTTTTTCACGTTTTCTGAGAGAGGTACGAGACTAGGTCTTACCGACATCTGACCGCCGTAGAATTTTTACCCCATCTACTTATTAAACTTTAAATAGCGTTGCGTATACGTACATTCCCGTGTCGTGCTATTACTTTGCCTATGGTTCGAATCTGAACAAGGAACGTTTACTTTCAAGGATTGGTTCTTGGGTGGAGTCGAGAAGAGCTGTCCTTACGGGGTACAAACTAACCTTCGACTCAAGAGGGTATGCGGATATAATCGAAGACATGCAAAGCAATGCATATGGAGCTGTCTACTTAATTACCTTAGAGCAATTAGACAAACTTGATGTTTACGAGGGAGTACGCTTGGGGGTATATGTAAGGAAAAAAGTATCCGTTACATCCAATAGTGAAAAATTCAATGCTATAACATATATCCGAAAAGAGAAAACTAAGTTTAAAGAACCCGAGGACTGGTACCTTCAACTGATCATAAATGGACTGAAAGAGCATGGCTATGATGAAGGAGCGATTTCTTATGCTAGAAGATGTGCAAAACAAATAAGCGAATAAAGCCCATCTTGATTAAACGATAGTTCCTTTTGTTCTCTATTGCTCTGCTGATGAGTTCATAAGCCATTAAAGAAAAATGTTGCTATTGAGAATGAGTCTTATTGAAAGAAAAATTGCCGTTAATTCCTCAAGCGATAAGAGTTAAATCTTTGAAAGTATGCTTGAATATTTCTCCATCCTCATCATTTTGCCTTCAGGCTGTATAAGCCAGGTCATCCAGCAGAGCTCTACCGGCTTGTATCCACATGCTAAAGCGATCTCTTCGGCTTTCCTCACAAACTCTATATCGTTATTCACTGGTTCATAGCCAGCCTTCTCCAGAATCTCGTTTATTACTCTTTTCACAATCTTGTCGGGCATTACAGTATCGATACTGCCCATCATCCTTAGGTATTGAAACGTGATTAGACCAACTCCCTTAATTCTGCCAATCGGGTCTTCTTTCCAGTTTTCGAGGCTTGTATTCTTTGCCCAAATTCTTAGAGCCGTTTTGTCATCATCGCTGATCGTTGACAGATAAGAGGCTATATCTTTCGCAATAATCCAAGATCTCTTATTTTTCCATACCAATCTTAGTTCGCTCATGCCTGCTTTCGCCAGATCTCTTAGCTTCGTTATCCTCCTGCTTTCCACGAACTTCCTGTTAAATTCCTCGACCTTTGGAACAACGGCTGTAAAGTAGTTCAGGCCGATTGATGTGAAGGCTGCATCCACAACCATCAAGACTACGCTTCCTCTCCATCTCTCTGTCCTAAGACATCTATCGCAATGCTCCTCTAATCCAGAAACTTTCTGCATGTAGCTGTCAACAATTTTCTTTAATGAAGACATTTACTCACCTAATTAGTTGAAACCCTAACATGCAAATAACTATGCTAAGTTTAATACTCTTATCCCAACTACTTTAATAAAGGGAGAATGCATGCTACCGCATCAAAGGCTAATCTATCCCTGCCCATTTTGCGATAGGGAAACTTTAGAAGTATTATGGTGGCCTAGCCATAAATCAGCAAGAACTTCTAGAAGCGCCGTACCAAGGAGAACAACATGGAGAAGGGAATCCAAGGGTTTGGTTTTGTTGTCAGAGAAGTGTCGAGTTGTAAGAAGAGAACTGTTAAGCAACGTTTTCAACAAATTCGTACTCATTATGTCTTTACATAGCTGCTTTCTTGAAAGTATAAATTGTGTAGCCATTGATCGTCTCTTCTTCGATAAGCTTGAATCCCACATCACAGATAACGTCCATACAATTATCCAGCACCTTTTGGTCATTTTTATGAAGAATCGTAGTATAATACCCGTTTATCTTTAGTGAGTTGTAGATTCTGAAAGTGACTTCTCTTAGCATTTCATAATATGTATTGATATCCTTTTTCTGTTTACTATTAATAACAAGTTCGTGGTTGAAATCAAGTCTTCTCTTTAACCAGGAGGTATAGAATAAACTCAATTCAAAGAACTGAGCTTCATCTGTATGAGGCGGATCAATTATGACATAATCTATCGAGTTCGCGGGTAGTTGAAATTTTGTAGAGTCTGCAAGCAAGAATGTTACGTCCGCATGTCCGTTAATCACTTCATCAACGCTTCCAGACTTTACTGCCAACCTAAACTCTAACATTCTTGATATTTGGTCAACAGCATTTTTGAAAACAACGTATGGATTCCTGACAACGTACGTCCGAGGAATCCAGTAACTATTTATCGGCCAAGTTCCTCCTTTTTCTCTGCACATCTTAGAACTTCTTGCCAACGTTGCCATAAATGCGAGTTTTAGACAATTTCTAACGCTGCTTTTCACTCGTAGCCTACGTATTGCGTCCCATAATGAAGCAAGAGCTACAAGATTTCGCCTCGTAAACAGTTCGTCTATTCTAGTGGCGTCTCTACGTTTAAGAAATGATGTTCCATTGTCATATTCTAATCGTTCATAAGGATACCAATCTAATGGTTCAATGTCATCATCAATCAGCCAATCGACACTTTGCAAAGATAGACGTTCTCTACCGCACGAACAAGCTGAAACGAATTTGGTCTCAACACCAAATTCAGTCTCTTTTACAAACTTCTCTTTAACCAGCCATTTTACGATGCTGTCTTGTAAGAATCTCATTAAGGTAATGCAGTTGATGATGGGCAAGACCACCATATCCTGAATCGCGCAATGCGCCAATAAGTATGTCTTTGCTCTTCTTGTCTAAGTTCAGAAAGGCGTCCAACTCTTCAAGTTTATGTTCTCGAAATGACGGTATCATTTCTTCTTTTGGTTTGACCAGTTTAAACTCAAGAGGTATTTTCGGGCTCCACGATGCGGCTTTGGCGTTTATGGCTCTATAAACCAAGTCGATGTGCATGGTTCGAAAAGTTCCATCAGGATACTCGATCAGTAAACCATCCCTCTGCAGGTCATTTTGATTAACTCCGTTTTTCGAACAAATATTCAGAACCTGCGCATTATTTAGGCGCGAATTCTTATCTTCAAAAACAAAGGCATTCCCTTCTAGGTTCATGTATTCAGCAAATATCAAATCGTGATAACAATCAATTTCGCTGTCGTTTTTGAACATGTAGCCCCAATATATTAATGTGGCAACTAATACATATATAATGTTTGGTTTAGAATCAAAGAGGATTATTTTGTGAGCAAAAAACCTCTTGAAGAATATCACTTGATAAAGCTTCTGAAAGACTTTGATACAGGTCTTGCTTTAAGCTATTTAGAAAAAGTAAAGTCAGCAACTCAATTGATCGAAGACGAAGGACTCTCTTATGCCCTCAATACAATAGAAGACGGAGTGCTTGTTGGTCCTATGGGGTTCAGGATAAGTCTGAGGGAGCCAGCTTTCATAATGCTTTCACATCCAATATGCAGGTTACGTGCCAAAGTACCGTATCCAAAACAAATTGAATGGGAAAGATTCTTTGTGGCACATCTCGGAATGGTGCCAATTTATTTGGTTAACTTGAATGTTATAACCGTGTTGAAGTTATGGGGTGAAGATTCCTCCTCCATTGTCTCTAAGCCTTTTCAGGACGAACTGGACAAGGGAAATCTATTACTTGAGATGTCGCAGTCTTCACGACCTGTTCAGTATTCTAGTATGAACTTCCTTCTACAGTACGGTGCCACTAAGTATAAGGCGGCTGATGAACTTATTGAGCCTTTTCAGAAATATTATCGTTATGGCTTCTGGGCCTTTCCGGGCAGAGGATATACATTCTCGTCTCATTTCTTTCACAGACAGTCAAAAATAACTTGCTTCATGAAATTGACCAAAAGTCTCTATACTGTTAAATCTGTTGGAAACTACAGACGCATCCACATTGAAGGTCGTTGGATAGATTGTAAAGAATTAGATCTTGTCGGTTTCACATTTCAAGACGGTGAAGTCCACGTTGTCAGTGGGATAAAAGCCTTCGCGCCAGTGGATACCATCGAGGATTTGGAACAGGAAAAAGATGTTAAGAAATGTTTTCTTAATGCTATGATGATTGAGCTGAGATCCGAACTAGGAAGATTGAATCTTTTAAGTGATATTATCGACATAGGCGAATCCTCATTCGATCTTACAGCAACACTACTTGGTTTGCAAATCAATCAGCTTTATTTCAAGTCAGATAGACCGTGTTCCGTGTGTAGTGTCGACGGACTCCGCAAAAGTACAATTTCTTTACTCAAAGAGCTTATTGGATATATTGACTTGCCTGTTACGCTTTCAGACAGTGTTGACAACTTCGAGTTTGCTCTTCACTCACTTTATCCGTTTTTAGCTGTAAGTGACGAACATGTGATGTTCACTCATCCAATGATCATAGGATTCTTAGCTCGCCAAGACAAGCTGAAATTACTGGATTCTAGCAATCGCAAAATGTTGGTCGATTTGCTAAATCTGCTTGAAAAGATACGCGATTCGGAGCGACACATGGATATTTATCTTGACTCAAGAATGGATATGTTCAGAGGAGCAAACAAGAAGGATTCCATGAGTGAACTCTATTCAATAGTGAGAAGAATACAGCTTTACAAATGTCTATATCGATCTTTCAGTAGGCTATAACTATCGTAGCATCCTCAAATTTTTCTGTGCTTTACAAAAAACAGCTTATGACATCGACAGAGACTTAAAATGTAAGATGAACCGCTAGACTGTTTATTTATCAGAATTGAGATTGTACAACATCACTTTTCTTGTGTCTTATCAGCTTCATCTTTTCCTTTATCAGTCAGCATCCATTGATTTTGCCTTCCAACTCTCTTTCCTTTAATCAGATCTTCAGCCATTAACTTGTAGAGATGGATCTGTGCAGTGTTCCAAGATATCCGCATTTTCCTCGCAACCATCTCTGTTGTGACTGGCCAGTCTTGCTTTTTGAGGTAATGCAGAATCTCGCAGTCGATTTCCTTTACATCTTCCATTCCTTCAAGCCTTCCTGAGACATCTATTAAACATACGTCATAAGGAAGAATTTAAATATTGTTCATATCAAGATCGTAGGATCGAGTCTAATCCCATAAAGTTGACTGGATTTGCTTGCCTCTTGGAGGCGTGAGAGCAAGTAGTTGAAGAAACTATTGATGGGGGGAAAGAAGAGTGAAAAAATGGCTTGTCGGTCTGACTTTATTCGCAATGATCATTGTAATTATCATTGGTAATCCACACCTATTGCATAGAGAAGACTCAAATAATTCCGACACTCATAACGAAGAAAAAGGAAAGTCCAAAATTGTCGTAGGAAATCGAGAATATGATATTGAGTATGAGTGGCTCGTTCCCCCGTCTTATAAAATCGAAGGAAATACAACATATCGTGGTCGAGTTGGGAATTGGGTCAAAGTGGGGAATGCCAGTTACATCTTCGATTTAAAACAAGGAATTGATGCAGTAATGATACACGGAGGATGGAACAATAAGTCCGTTTTTGATATAGTGAATCGTGAATTGGTTCTGCAATTGGTGGTTGAAGTTACTTCAGGAGATGGGGTCCCTTCTTGGTATGATTCCCTCCTAGGAGGGAGTTGTATACATACTGGCGATGAAATAACTATTCGCGGCTATAATCAGCATGTAGATCAACTGCGTGTGCGTTATGACTTCTGTTCCTATCAGGATAAATGGGAAGACAGAGACCGAGGCAATTCAATAGGTACTATTATTGGTACTGGCGAGTTCGCTTTGAAATGGAAAGTTCCTAAGAACGGCAAATATCTAATATACTTTGATACCAAAGATGTATATTTGGTTCAAGAGGGTGAGATAGAAAAACCCAATAGTTGGTTTGAGTTAACAGTGAATTTTAATGCGGGAGACACAAGGTCATACACGTCACTTGACATTGAAATAGACCCATCCACTGCTACATGGAAACCCGGCTATCTTTACGCGAAGAAAGAACAGCTAACCATTACCTGTTCTGTATTACAATATTTGCAGAGTAAGTATCGAAGCGGTGAGTTCTCGATATATTTTAAGTACAATGATGGAGAGTGGGAAAAACTCCATTCTGGAAGCGTTGAAAACGGATGGTTTTCCATATCTTGGAAACCACCTAAAGTTGGCTTGTATGAAATATGTGTGATTTTTGATTCGGATTGGCAAGAGATCACGACTTCTTATAAAACAATTAATTTACTTGTTGAAGATTGATACCCAGAGCAGTAAATGCTGACTTGGAAAATAGGTTTCATTTAAAGAAAACATTTCCATAAATGCCGATTATGTAGACTTCCTTTTCCTTGCGAAATAAACTGTGGCGGCTATGAAGACTATGGTTGTTATCACAAACGCGTACATGATATTTCTCGTAGTGTTTAATTCTATTGTGAGCGCTTGATATTTGTTTTGGAGTTCAGTGTATTCTGCTTCGATTTTTCCAATTACTGTGTTAATCGTCAATATCTTGTCCCCGGTTATTTCGACTAAGTCTTGTCCCACCTTAGGACCATAGTACACTTGTATCTTATAGCTTCCAATAGGCACTCGTGTGAAGACCACAATACCTGACTGATTTGTTGTAACGCTCCTCAGAACGGGGCCAGTTACGTTCACTACAGCGTTCGATGAAAAGGGTTTGCCTTCATGATCTAAGATCTTCACGACCACTTGATATGTTACCAAGTAAATATTTATCGTGCGACTGCTATGTGAGTATGTTAGGGTGACCAGGTATCCTCTAGTGATTCTATCGATTTGAGGTGTGACTTCCCTTCCATCCACAGTGAAGAGTACATCCCCTACGTCCGAATTATGTTCCCGTAATATCTCATCCTGTATGAATATTGTGAGTATCCCAGTGGTTCCGCTTGGCCCAGTTGCGTTTACGGAGATCTTTTTTTCACTAGCATTAACTGATAAGAAAATAGCAGAAGAATTTGACGAGGCTAGTACTTCAGAAGAGTTACCAGATGGAAGAGTTACATCAACGGTCTGTGTGGTCTCCCCAACGGTCGTTGTTATGACATCGCTCACAGAGCCGTCATGGTCTCTGTCACCTTGCCAAGATGACTTCATCAAGAAAACACCGGTCTTGGTTAAAGTCCATGAATACTGGTAGGTACCTTCCGCATTACTTGCTAAGGATGTTAAAGTACTCCACGAGGAACCTCCGTCCTCGCTGATGTGTATTGTCACACTTACATTGGAATGTGAAGGTGTTATGTTCCCTGTTATAGTCATCTCGTCGCCTTTTTTCACTACTGGAGGAGACATCAATAGCGAGATCTCGCTTGGCTTCTTTATCACGGTGAACGGAGAAGGCGACGAATAAGCTTCATCGTGGTCTCGATCCCCAGACCAGTAAGCTCTCACATTCCAAGAACCAGCTTGATCGGGAGAATAAGTATCCGAAAAATGGCTTTGCGAATCCGTCTTGACGATCCTCGTCACAGTTCCACCGTCAGGCTTAGTGTATGTAAGTATGACATCCGCTTCAGGATGTGGAGGCGAAATGGATCCTGAAGCTACTATTGGCTCGTCTATAGTGATGGAAGTCTTGTACAAAGATAGCGTGAGATTACTTGGATTCCTCCTCACTATTAGTTCTTTGATTTTACTTGATGCTCCTAAATAGTCTTCATCTCCCAGCCAGCTCGCTTGGACGGTCCAGGTGCCGTTTCTGTCTGGAAGATAAACATCTTCGTAATTGCTGTTTGCGTCGGTCATTACGCTCCTCGTGACTATCGTTCCATCTGGTCTCGTATAGGCAATCTTAACAGCTACGCCAGTACGTGCGGGCGCTATAGAACCACTCACTAAAACATATTGGCCAATTGTTATAGATGTTGTGTTTATGTTTATCGAAATTTCACTCGGAGGCTTGGTAACTCTTAATGTTGCCGTGGCTTCCGTTCCTTCGTAATCTGCATCACCCGGCCAATACGCTCTAACCTGATAAGTTCCTAATTCCGTGGGCGTCGATGTCCATGTGTATGAATAAGCGCCGCTTGAATCGCTCGTGACTGTTGTTAGTGTGCTCCAAGAACCCCCTTCACGTCTCCAAGATACTGTTACTGAGGCGCCAGCTTGAAGCGGCGAAATGGATCCGCTTATCGAAACGCTCTGTGCTGGTCGTATGTCAGATGGTGAAACCGATATCGATATAGAGCTATATTTTTTCGTCACCGTGAAAGAGGCCCAAGAACTCTCTGCTCCCTTATGATCTGTGTCACCTGACCAGGAGGCCTTAACGCCCCAAGAGCCCGGGATGTCTGGCGTGTAAGTGTCCGAGTATCTTCCTTCTGAACTGGCGCTTGTAGTTCTAGTGAAGGTCGAGTCATCTGATTTCTTATAAGTTAGGGTAACTGTGACTCCGTGTGCCGGGGATATGGAACCTGAGACCGTGACGGTTTCGCCTTTGGCTACTGCATAAGGGGATACTGAGCAAGTGATGGAGCTAAGGAGACGAGAGATTGTGATGTCTATTTGCATGCTGGATGTACTGCTTGGAACCGTGCCGGAGGCTGAACCTGACCGTCCATCATAAATTGCGGTGACGGTTATCGAATCTCCGGGTCCGTTGATAGATAATGTCACTGCATACCTACCCTGCGAGTCAGTTGTTGTGGATTTTTGATCTATTGGCGACTGCACTATTATTGATGCTCCAGCTATTGGATTTCCAAGATCATCCTTAACATAACCGTAAACGTTGAATGGGACACCTTGAGCTAGCGCAGGTCTCAAATAGCAACATGTTAAGAGCGGAAAAATTAGAACTACAAGAATTTCCTGCTTAACTTTCAAGTTCATGATCTTGTTGCACTCCTCCATACTTACTGTTCTTCAAAATTTATTTTTGTTTCCTCGGAAGAAAAGACAAATATTCCTACTCCTGACTTCACGTAGAAGTCATTTTGTTCTATTCCGAATTGCTGTAATGTTACGTCATAGCTGACCCAACTCTGAGTGGTCGCGTTGAACCAGAATACACTTTTGATTTTTCCATCGCCAAGTTGAACTATAGTAGATGCATTTGTATCTCGACTAGACTCCCATCCTACCAAGTTGTATCCCGCCTTAATTAAAAGCGATCTCGATCCGTACCTAATTGTTCCTGTGAATATGACCTCAACTTCTTCGTTAACGAAGACGAAATATCCGGCATCGGGATTTATCTGGAAATCGGTTTGGGGTATGCCGAACTCAGCGAGATTCCTATCGTAAGTTACGTATCTTTGAGATGACGTGTTAAAGTAGAAGACGCTTTGCGCAGAACCTCCGATCATGTTTAACAACTCAGAGGCTGTAATCGATGTATTGTAGACTGGCAAGGAGATCAAATTGTAGCCAGGATAAAGCCTTAACATCCTAACGACCGGAGATTGCAATACCAGGTCAACACGAACACTTGAAACGCCATTTTGAACCATTGTCAAGTTATAGCCTGATAGGTGGTCGTAGACAGAGGATATTCTGATGAAGTCACCTACACCTGCGATGACTATAGTGACGACATATTTTCCGTCTTCCCCACATGTTGCATTCCAAGAACCAAGGTAGGAAAGTATTGTTACGTTGGCTCTGCTGACATCTGTGCCGTTCGCATACCTCACGTATCCGTAAACGCTGAAAGGAAACCCAGGACCCTGAGCTGGCTTAAAGAACGCAGTCAAAGTACCGTTTCCCTTAACCGTGATGGAGGTTGGGTTCTGAGACGGATAAACTACTTGAACGCCTTCAGACCCCTCAAAACAGTCGAAGACATAGCCAGCTGGAGGCACTGCTAAAATTCCAGTGTAGTTCTTTCCGCTTGGAATTTTCACTTCTCTAGGCAAGTTGTTAGGAGGCGGAAAAGTTAGGGTAGAGTTCTCATTGGCCCAAAATATAGATCCTACGTTTGTCTTGTTATCATTAGTCTTGCTAATAAGTGTGATTGCGTATTTTTTAACTGACACCTCTATAGCCAAAACGTTGCCTTCTCCGTCCAAAGTGAAACTGTACAAAGTTTCATTGAATAGAAGGGAATTTATGTGACCAGAAGCGTCTCTTGTTAGCAAAATCTTTTCACATTTAATGTTGCCTCCAGCATCAACGGTGTAGAAAATTGTTTCACTGCTTCCCAGAGAGTAGGCGTCAGCTAAAAAGAGGAACTGGTTGATCGGTTCACGGTAACCATTTGCGAATCGTGTCAAGCCGAGCTCTAGTGTATGAGATGTATTACTGAACCATTGATTTGATATCGACGCAAAGTACTCCTGCGGGTACTTTACAAAAAAGCCATCTTCAAACATACTTCGTAGATAATTCATGCTATTGTTCCCAGATCTAGTTATAAGATTTGATCTTCTAGCATTGAAACTTTCATCTGTTTTTTGAAGATAGGTATCAACTGCGTGATTAACCTCATGTACTAATACCAAGGTGAAAACATCGGAGTACACCGGATCGGCATCGCTTGGAAAGCTGTTCTCTTGAGCTGCTCCAACCTTAATGTTAAAGATGTTTACGCTCATCCTCGTATTGAACCAAAGGTAATGCTCACCAGTATTGCCTAACAGATCGTTACAGGTTATGCTCCCCAGCTCATGTAATGTTTTAGGAATTTTGGTCAGCAAATCGTATATAACGTCAAGCTGTCTAGAGCCGAAGCCGTTGTTATCCATTATAAGCACAGAAAAATCGTTCCATAAATCTAGGTATCGTCCAGCTAAGCCTATGGTCATAGCTATTTCTTCTTTTACGCTCTGATTTAGCGGTTTCATATCTCTCAGGGTCACCCATGTCTGTGCCCTCACTGTTGCGAGATAAGGTTCCGTGTTCGAGTCAAATGTTACAGCTTTCTGTAGAAATTGAGGATAAGTACTTATCAGGTTGATGTAAAAGTCGTATATGCTATATTTTACCTCATCGCTCACTATTCCAACCTTTGCTATATCATCTAAAAATCGATGAGAGTTCATGAGCGTTTGGAGTATCTTCGGGTTGTTCACTAATATGTCGCTCAGATTCTCGTGATAGTTCAATATTATATGCTTTATGTTGTTCATTGTTGGCTCTACGAGGCCATTTTGCAGATTAAGGTGTGTTTCATAGCTGAACCACCAAAAAACAGGGTAGCCTAAGTAGGTTCTTAGGTCATCAGTGAAGTTGTAGTCTGCGAAATAATCTGCAAAAAAGAGTTTCCAGTCTTCGGAACTATAAGTTGTATTCGAGACTATGGAGTTAGCTGCATCAACTGCATCTTGGTCCCAGCCGGTCGAAACTATCTGCAAATGAGTGATCAGTGCCTCTCTAACATTTGTGGGAATTGAAGAATAGGTGAACGATACAGTTTCTAGTCCCACATTCCCCGCCAGGTCTGTGAGGCTTACCATAACACAGATTTTACTCGGGGATATGTTGGATACATTCTTGAATGCGAACGCTGAACCCCAATGCACAAGTGAAAACCTTGTGTCATTTATTGAGGGTTGCAGAACGCCAGTATTCAGTTCGTCGACAGTTCCGTTTATCCATATAGCTTTCTCACATAAATAGGCACCCTCGACTGGATAAGTTATCACGATATCAGGTGCTGTGTTGTCGATGACAAAAGTGCTCTGCGACTGAGACCAATTGGAGTGAAGAGAACCATCGTAAGCTCTAACTCTTATGAGGTAGTTGGCGCCGTCTAGGTAGTTTGTTGTACCCCACTGACAATGTGTTTCTGATATCCCACTTGATAGGGCATACCAACTACTCCCCGTATTATTTGAATATTGAACCTCATATGTTACTGTGTCGTTGTCTGGGTCGGTTGATTCTGTCCAAGTAATGTTTTTTATTCCGCTCCATATTTCGCCGCCATTGGGAGCTATGACAACGGGTGTTGTTGGAGGATTGGTTGATTTGAAGACGGCCTTAAGAGTGCGGGATGCATTCATCGTGATATTGTACGGATTTTCTGAGCCGATGTTACTTCCATCTAACTCCCAAAAATCAAGTTTCCACCCAGTTGCAGGAATTGCTTTTACTGAGACGATGGCTCCAGAGTCATGCCAGTATTGGCTGGGAGCTGGACTTGTTGATCCTCCGCTACCCGCCTGAACAGTCAGTCTATGCTCAATGTGGTAGGCGGGATTCAAGATGTTTGAAGATGTGACCGTTACTGAGTCAGATGGTGGGTTATGACAGGCGTATCGTTTTCCGTCTACAGTGGAAGAGATGTCTTCTTGGTAAGTATATGCATGTGTAGTAGATTCATTCCACCAGAAGCTAACCGGCAGATCGTTACGCGTGTAGAATTCTCCGTCAACAGTGAGAACTGCTCCACTAGAATCGTTTTCTATACTAGACGCTGAGAACGTCCAATTGTATTGAACAATATAAGTCGCTGTGTAAGTTGCATCTGCTGAAACTGTTATAGTTCTAGAAGTTGATGTACTTTCATCGTTCCAAGATGTGAACACGTATCGGATACTTGTTTCACCAGAAACTAGCGATGAAACGTTGAATGTGTGAGTTGAACCTTGCTCCCAGCTGAAGGATCTGGGCAATTGTGAGGAGGAGTAGGTTGTTCCATCTATAGTCATGGATGGCACACGAGGACTTGTGTCAAACTTGATCGTGTATGCAAGGGGGTTGTTAACAGTTAGAGTTCGGATTGAGCTGGTAGCTTCATCATGATTGACGTCGCCACTCCAATAAGCCTTTATTTGATATGTGCCTGCTGACTCTGGTTGCCATTCGTAGGAATAGCTACCGTCTGATTTAGAAGTGACCTTTGTTAGTTCATTCCAAGAATTTCCTCCATCAGAGCTATAATATATTGTAATCTGCACATCTGAATGGGAAGGAGAAATAGAGCCGCTGATCTTAACAGCGTCTCCCCTAGTAATCGTTGAAGAAGAGAGATCGCAAGAGATAGAACTTGAAAGTCGAGAAATATGGAATATTTCTGTTAGAAGCTCTTTTTCTGCTTTATCGTAATAATATGTTTTTATTTGCCATGTGCCTGGATGGTTCTGCGGATAATTATTTTTGATCGCCCAGTAACTCCATGCTCTAATCCCGTATTCTGAGTCTTCCGGATCTGGGAATATGTAAGTGTAAGATGTAGCCTTCTTTCCATCAGGATCATACCAATCCCATCGTAAATAGTGTTGTTCGCAAACAAGAACTCGGATTAAGTAATCTTCATCATCTTTGGGATAATCACTCCATATGGAACCTTCCCATCCAATAACGCTACTCTTATGGTGCGGCGGAGAGCTGTCTACTCCTAACCATGGTGGCGCGGCGTATTTGAACTGCCAACCAACATAGAATTCTCCATCTACGATTATGTCAGAATCTGAGATATCGATAGTAAACCATCCATCCTGTGAGGGCGTACGAACCTCCTTAGAAAATATGCTATTAAAATTATGATCCAGGACATGCACTATCACATCGTTGGAGCCGCCCAAAATGTAGAAACTTACTTTCATGACTTTGTATCTAGACGATACACTAAACTTGTTGGCTGCAATCGCGTTTTCTGATGCATAGAACCCAAATTCGCTACTCCCATCATCATAGTGTAGTTCCTCTTTATGAAAGGAAACCTTATCAATTCTTATCCAAGAGAAAGCCTTTTCGTCCGTGGTCAGAAAAGAAGTTGTTCGACTAACAGGATTTCCTGACGAATCAACATCCATGCACATAGTGTGATCATCAACTGGCGAAGATTTGACTTTAAGAGTAGGGTAAAGCGGATCACTTTCGTCTCCATTATGGTCGGAATCACCGCTCCAGACTGCTTTAAATTCGTACGTCTTAACTGAAGAGGGCGTCCATAGGTAAGAATAGCTTCCTGATGAGTCTGTCGTTGGGGTCGCTAATAGATTCCAGGCAGACGTACCACCTTCTCTGTAATATATGTTAACTGTGACGCTGCTATGAGCTGGAGATATTGTGCCAGAAATGGTTGCGCTTGAACCGAGAACTATTGATGCAGGCGAAACAAAACAACTTATTGTGCTCGATTGTTTTTCTCCACCCACCGTATATTTGTAAACATAATAACCTTGCTGGTCGATATCTGAGGAGGTTGTCGGATCTCTGAAATAATTTCCTTTTCCATCAGCAAAAGCTGCTCTAACATCGAACCATAGATACTCTGTTGATAGAGCTTTAAGCTTAACCCAATAAGTCTTCTCCACTCCCTCATCCCATGTGGACCAGAAATCTATTAATGGATATTGCGCTGTGATCTGATTTCCGTCTTTTTGCCATATAGTAGATCCTTTCGGATACAACTGCGAGCCTGAGGTTCCTTTGCCACTATAGTCAACGATCTCCCAATTATTTGAGAATGAAGGACTAATATAAGCGTCAGCACAATGGCCCCCATTATTTTTGTATTTGATTTCCAAGGTCATTGTTTGTCCAATTGCCATTTGGGAGGGATAGCTAACTGAGACCTTGATTGGTATAGGTGTGTTCCATAACTCTACACCGTTTGATAGTATAGAAATGGAACTTCCAATCTCAACTTCGTAGTAACCCAAAGTTGCATCTTGTTTTGTACCTTTTATCCCCCAATGTGGATCCGGATCTGCTCCTTCAACATTATTAATCATGACCCTAGCCTTTCTTGGCGGATACCAACCATCGTCAACTAGGACTTCTAACGTCTTGGAAAGTCGTACGGTTGGATCTACAGAAAAAGGAGCCAATAACGCACGTTCTTCACACATAGTTCTTGGAAACTGAATAATAGTTCCTACTGGGCCTGAACCCGTTGCACTTGTCGCGTGTAGGTCATATGTCCCATCGCCTGATCCAAACGGATTTGGCCAAATTTCAGATCCTGTGATCCGTGCATCATCTACAAGAAATTCCCAAACTGTACCCGTTCCAGTCCATTTCATGGCAAAAGTATGTTTTGTACCTGGAGTCAAGGGTATTTCTGTTCCGATAACCAGTTTAACATTATTCCCTTTTTCATCAAATATTTCGTAGAAGGGGTATGGGGTATCGAAATCAAGGAGATGGATAGGATCAATCACGTATCCAACTTGTGCCCAATAGCCACTACTTACTGTTTCGCTTGTCCAAAAAGACAATTGGTTTGAAATGAAACCTAGTTTCTGACTTTGAACAGTTACTTCGAATCGAACGCCATAGTTTGGATAGATGTTAGGGTCATCAATTTCAGAGACTACCACCCCGACCTGCCAGACAGGGTCTGAAACCTCCGCCTTGGCACTATGCGACGATGCAGAAAGGATAATACATAGAATGAGTACAAACGAAAGTAGTGAAGCAATTTTCAACGAATATCATAAGTAAGTTAACTAGTTATATCTCTTAAATATTTACTCGCATCGAACTTTTGATATCTGTTTGCTTACAGGTCCATAGACAATTACGCTGTGTAACCCTTTAGTCACGGTTTTATTCGTTATGCATACTTCAATACTACCGGGCATTATATTCACAGATGAAGAACAGGCTATTTTGGAACCATCTATTTCAATTATTAACCTCGACATAGAAATTTCCATGTTTCCTGAGTTTTGTATGAACAAAGTGAAATTATCGTCAAAAGTGCAACTAATGGAGGTTACGTTGACAGTATTCAATTCATAGCTACTTAAAGGTGTCTTGTAAAGAAATAACATTACACATGCATATCCAAGTACTACTATAGCAAAAACAAGTCGAAGTTTCATTATATCGCTCAATATTATATCGTAAAATTTAAATAAAAATTTAACATTTTGGGTAAGTCTCTTTTTAGGCCAATTGTATGTGAGCTATCGATATCGGGCTCTAAATGCCTAACGTTTTATGCTTGACAAAAAACGGCTCAGGATACCAGTAAGGACTGAAAACAAAACTTGTTGCTCTTGGCAATCTTGTTATCAATTTGCTTGAAGGATGTAAAGTTACTTCTTTAAACCTCTGAATCTCTGTTTCGCTCATCGCTGCCATTACGAAATAGGTTCCGACATTACGCACCTCTGGCGGTATACTAGTTGAATATTGAGTGACAAGGATGAAGCCGACGCCTCTCTTACCAAGCTCGTTAACGCAGTATACGATATTTTTTGCTTTCAGGAGCCTCGTTTCGTCTAACACGACTAATTGCTTCAACTCATTCGTCTCAGGCCAAGCAGATGCTTCTTCGTATATCTCTTGCAGATCGTTTGTGATGTCTGCCTTCCCTTTAGTAAAAACAACTTTCAACAAATCATTCGGTTTCAATCTATTCGCTAAGGTTCCGTGCGGGTCGAAGACGACTACTTTAGTTCCATTGGCTAAAGCCTCATGGGTAAGAATTAAGGAAAAGAAAGACTTTCCTACCCGCGTCTTTCCGTAGATAATCCCGTGACCTGTTAAAACGTCCAAAGGAAAGTACACTCTTCGCTTGGTTACTTTCCTCTTTATTATCGATGAGACAACATATCCAAGAAAGGCAGACTTTGGTTTTGGGATGCTCACCTCTTCAGTCGGAATGTGTATCTGCTCTTCTATAGGCTCTTCTGTGGGCAGTTCTAACGCTGTAATGAACATCTTCCTCAAGACAGATGCAACGTTCTTATCCGACTCAAAACCTGCACAATCGTTTGCTAACGCCATCCCATAGTACTTTTCCGCCTCATTGGACAAAGGAAAAAACTCGGGTTTCAGAGCAATAATTGGGTCTTTCACTTCCGAGCATTTCACAAAATAGGTCAAGTTTGCCTCTATCTTTGCAGCCCTTCTCCTTGCCAGAATTTCTTTGACGGCCTGCTCAAAGCTTTCGTAGGGATTAGTGTAGATATAGAAGAACAAAGCAACTGCAAGCAGGTTCTCCTTTATCAAGAAATATGGTTTCAGGTGCTCTTGCATCTGCGTTTCTAAAACCTTCGATGTCTCTAAGAACTTTCTGGCGTAATCTTCCTCTTCTTTCATCTGTTTAGGCAGATATTTTGGAGAGGGAGACATGCCGCGACCCAATCCCTTCTGTTGTTCTAATTGAAGCTTCAGTGTGTCAGCCTTTTCCTCATGGTATTCGTAATTCCTCTTGGCCCAGTTTAGTCTACCCTTGAGCTCTTTGGGAATATCTGGTTCGAGCTTGAAGGGTAATTTGTTTATCGTTACAAGAACGGCTTTAAAGAGAGGGGACCTTGATAAATGGTCTAACAGGCTTGAAGCAGCCTTCCATTGAATATCCTTCTCAAAACTCAGTCCGAACTTTCTAACAAAGCTCTCTTTATCAGTTACCTCCTTTGCCACTAGGCATGCTAAGCCGATGAACCTGCCGTTTCTTTCTAACACGCCAACAGACTGTTCCTCGCTCCAGTATGTCTTAAAGGGGTCTAAGAATTCTTGAAAGCCGAGAGAGCGTATCTGTCTATCCACGCCCGTTCCTTTGGGTGGTTCTGTATTCCAGCTTCCCTTTCCGTATCTCTGCTCATACGCCCATTTCTCCCATTTATGGTAATTATTCATGTGGTTTTCAGCCATCTAGTCACCGTTCAGAATTGGATTTGGTATCAGGATTAACCTCACTGCTTTCAGAACCTTTCAACCTGTAAAGGACTTTCCGGTCAGTCTCGATTCTTTCTATCTTATTTTCCTCAAGAAGCTTGTTGAGATGCCTTGACAGCGTAGTCTTCGCCACCCCTAGAGCGTCAAGCAGCTCGGTGAAACTCATAGATTCCTTTTGGGACAATAAAGCTACAATTCTTTCCGAAACATCCACTGTCTTTAACGGTTCTTCCTCAACTTGTTCCGAGTCTTCCATTGCTAAAAGGATTTCTTCAACTGCGACCTCTATTTTACGTAGAATAGGGTCAACTATGGATTGAGGAGCGATTTCAATCTTCTCTAGTTCTCGCTGGATACTTTCGCACCTTTTGAGTATCTCTTCAAGTAGTGATTGGTATCGATACTTTTCTGAAAACTCTTCTGGACCTCTATTTTCAAACAATCTTAGCATATCAAAATCCCCTCAAACATCTTGATCCCCTAACCCTCTGAATTGGGGTACGTTTCGAGCGAGAGAAAGCACCTTAGGCATCTATGCTTGCATTGTTTTCGGAGCTCTATCTCTTTCCCTATTCTTCTCTTTCTGTTCTTTCTTCTTTCTCTCCCTCCCTTTTGGTCTGGTTTCGTACAACAAATGAAAAACCGACCTATCGCTCTTCGCCGTTCTTCCCGGCAGCATGATGAGGACCCTTACCAAGCATCCGGTCCAAGATTTTCTTGTTGTTCTTCTCATCTCGCCAGATGTCTACGGCTGAGCCGCATTTTTGGCAGACTGCCAGACCGTCATTCCACAGAATCCGCCAAGCGTCTATGCCATTGTCGCTCCTGAATTCTTGGCATTTACCACAGTAGCCTCGCAAGATATCGCCTAGTACAAATAGAAAGAATAAAACAATAGCCCTTATTGATATATGGAATTTCCGAAAATGACTCGATAGCAGATCCTGTTTTTCGAAGAGATTAGTTTTCTTGGTTTTCGTTCATTCCTATGGTCTTGGCACCGCACTTGTGGCAAAAATTGGCGTTCTGAGTCAAAAGAGATCCGCAACGAACGCATCTGTGCTCAGCAATTCTTTGAGAGATGGTGCCTTCCGTTTGTCTCAGTTTTTCTTCGTACTTCGATCTCAGCTCCTTGTAAGTATTCTCGCTAATATTTCCAAGAGAGACTCTCTCGTCAAGTTTTTCTATAAGTTTCGATAGTTCTTTCTTCTCGGAAATCAAATCACTTTTGGCAAGAGTGATTTCGTTCAATTTTGCTCCACAATGTTCACAAAACTTGGATGTAGACTTGTGGAGAAGTTGTTCGCATATGGGGCAATAATCGTAATGCCTATTAGAATGTAATCTGCCTATTCCTCTTTTTGATTCATCATATTCCCTAAGAGCTTGTTTAGTCCACTCGACGTGTTGACTCTTTTCAAAATAGTAGCTTCCGTAAAGTACTAATCCAAATCCGATGGGCACAAGAATAGCACAAACCCCAGCTCCGGTACTATATTGCTCACTATAGGACTTGGGAATTCCGAACATTCCTGTTATGAAAGCGGCTACACCGAAAGCCGCAATTAATATTCCTAAAACTATCATGCCGATTGCTTGAGTTCTTCTTTTTGCTATAGCGATGTCCTCTTCTGTCAAGGTAACATCATAGTAGATTGTATCAAAACTTATTTAATTAGTTTCTTATCTATTAAGACATCCCTTAAAGAGAAAAAGAAAAAAGAGCAATATACTGAAAATGACGATGGCGACATATTTGGCACTTTTTTCAGACATACCACGACCTTGGGTGACAAGCCGATGTGTAAGGTAAGCTGAAACATACACAAATATGTAAACAAAGATGCCGCCAAGAATTGCGAGTATTATGGCTTGTATACACGGTCCGGTTGTTCGTTCTAATATTTCTATGAATACTATGAAAATAGACTGAATCCGCATATAAACAAAGAAGAAAAATAACATGAATATTGCTGTGATCAACATGATACCAAAAAATACACCCCCTTTTGAGTTCGTCATAAGAACTTTATGGGTTTCTGTTGACTTAATCTTTAACTAAGAGTCTTTGATAAATTCCTTCTCTTGCTTTTCTCTTTTCTGACATGTAGATAGAAATTAGCTGTCAATAAGATAAGTAAACCGAACAATACTGAATTGGAGAGAAAGGACAAAATGATAAGGTAGTTTATTACATATGCAACCGTCATATTTGTGATCTCTGGAAGCATCCCTGAAAAGACAACGAACCCGAAGGGGCCCTGAGAAGTAAATATCACATCAAGTTCTCCAACGCGTGGATTGCCTACTTCTGAGATTCTGATTAATCCTGCGTCAGGTGGGTCGCTTAAAGGGTATTTGAAGGCTTGAGCTGGAGGGTTCAAAATATGTACGATAACATTGGTGTGGTTTATTCCTTCTCTGAACCATATTTCTACTTTGACATGAATAGGGTAATTCACTGTAAATGCCCCTTTAGATGTAAAAGTGAATTGAATAACAGCTTTCGGCGCCTCGTGATCTGGATCTTCCCATGGGACTTGTATTACGGCAGGTATTGGTCGTACGAATGAATAAGGGGAGAAGATAGCAACTGCTCCAATAGTCATAATAATGACAGATACTGCCGACAAAACGATTCTTGTCTTCATTTAAATGTCACATACATCATAATGATGCATCTTGATAAATCTGTTGCGAATTTGCTAATCAGTTCATCTTACAGCCTCTTACACTTTGATTTCACTTGCAAGTGTAGGGAATCCTCTAGTCAGTTGACAAAAAAGGAAGGGTGAAAGGGAAACGTAGTGTCACTTTTTGAAATGGCATAAACATGAGAAAATGGAGTTGAAGTCTATTGATTTCCGATTTCTTTTCGTTAAGTTGTTGTACTGGGGGGAATAGTCGTAGTGGCAGAACAACAACAAGTTTGTGCAAATGTAGTTGGAGTTCCAATTGTACAGCCATTTTGACCCATATTTACGCCCTTATCACAAATGAGTTGGAGTACGCATGAACCAGAGCTGTAACCTCTATTCTTACATTCTTGATCACAAGATTCTGAACTACTCAGAATACTCATGGTAGTTGTTTTATTGAAAAAAGGAATTTCTGCGTTGTAAATGATAATACCGGTAATGAAAACTACGATCACTATACCGATGACAACTGATCTGTTCGTCATATATCATTTATTTTAGCATTCTGGACATAAATCTTGAATTGACCGTGTAGAGGAAACGAATGTTCGGTGAAGATTCAAGCCTGATTTTTCGTTTGAAGTTCGTTGATTATAAATTGGGGAAGAACTTAAATTTCGATTCAATATACAATATCATTGAAGAGCTAAGTTGAATTCTTAGGAGGAAACTTCTAATTACAAAGAAGAAAGTTCTTCAGAATGGAAATTCAGCGGTACTTCTTGTTTTGTTCATTACAAATATTCTTGGTTCGATTAGTCCACCAGTTTATGCGACCACCGGACCTGCCGGAACTTATGTCGAAATCTTTTGGAAGAGAGACGAAAACTACAACTTTGATGTAGACCTTGAAATAACAGATGCTCCAGAGACGAGCACACATGTGCTGTTCTGGGCTCACCAGTTTGGATTCGTAAATGGTAATGGGGGTTACATTGGTCTTCAAGTAGTAGGATCTCAAAAGAAAGCAGTTTTTTCAATTTGGGGTGCGATCACAGGAGAACCGGGTAATATGATTGAAGAAGATGGAAAGGTTTGGTCGATAGTAGTTGACTATAACTGGAAACTCGGTCAGAAATACCGGCTCAGAATCTGGGAGTTGAAAGTGGAAAGTAATGGTGATGAATGGTGGCTTGGAGCAGTCTATGATTACGCTTCTGGCACTGATACTACCATCGGGAAAATACTGGTTCCTGCAGCGTGGGGATGGCTTACTTCTTACTCGATCACTTGGATCGAATACGCAGGGTACAATGATCATAACCCAAGTGACATACCATATACTAGAGCTGTTTTTTCAAATCATTATGCGCGCAACGCTATAGAAAACGGAAGCCCAGATAAGATGCGTGTGAGTTATGGTACTCTTCCTAGCTCAAATTCGGATGTCGATTATTATGGAGATACGAGGTACGCTTTAGAAGCTGGCGATGACGTTGTTCGTGATACACCGGAAGGCTGGTTGAGCGAACCCGAGCCTGAATTTACCATTCTTATAGACGAGGCTCACGATAATTGGGGTACAAGCGGATCGCCTCCGGCGGGTTTTGGGTCGCCGCGGGGGTCTTGGATGAATTTTTCAAATGAACTCAAAGTAAAGGGATATGAAGTACTCAAATTGACAACTGGTAAAATAACCTCCTCTATTCTCCAAAATTGTGACATATTAATTATTGGAACTGCTTGGGGCGAATTTACTGTGGATGAAATTCAGGCAATAGAAGACTTTGTATCTTCCGGTGGCGGGTTATTTCTAACTGGCGCGGGTTGGAGTTGGGTTCAGTATCATCCCGGCTCTACTATAAATGACTATCCAATGAACGTCTTGGCTAGCAGGTTTGGTGTAACATTTAATGATGATATCATGCATGATCCCCAAAACAACAACGGAGACCCAACTAGTCCAATTTTCAATGTAACAAGCGATCTCCTCACAACAGAGTCTTTTCAAGTTTCCGCAACTGGATGCTATCCATGCTCATTAAATGCAAGCGTAGCTACAGAAACTTCTATCAGAGGAAGCGAAAGCTCCTATACGAGATTCTACGAACAAGGCAGCTGTCCTCCTTTACTATTCGCAGTGCGACATGGTTACGGAAAAGTAGTATGTTTGGGCCACGAGGGCTTCTTTTTTGACCTTAATCTTTACGAATACGGGAACCTTAAACTTGGTTTGAACATTATTAATTGGCTTGTGACATCTGAGGGATACCCAGATCTAGTTATTAGTGATATTTCCTGGGAACCGAACAATCCGATTGCTGGTGATTCTGTGACCTTCAGTTGCACTATAAAAAATCAGGGAAATAAAGATACGGGCGCCTTCACTGCTGCATTGTACATCGATGGTGAGAGAATAGATATCTCAGCCAGAACATCGTTGGCGGCTGGAGAATCTGCAACTCGACAGTTTACATATGGTTGGCCTGCTACGGAAGGTTCTCACACGATTGAGGTTGTCGCTGACGACCTAAATGAAATCGTAGAAAGCAATGAAACTAACAACAAAATTAGTGAAAAACTGACCGTAAGCCCTGTCAAGATTACGGCTGAAATCGCGCCAGGCTCCGAACCTGATAATAGAATCACTCCTGGCGATCGAGTGTACTATTACATATATGTAGAGAACCATGGCCAGGTCTCCATTGAAAACGTGAAAGTAACAGTTACTTCTCCACTTGGAACACCCATAGGATTGAAGACAGGTTCCCTCAAATTCGAATCCTCTTTTACACAGAATTACGGAACAGTATCCCCAAATGGTAAAAAAGGCGACTTGCTGATTTGGGAAATACAGGTTTGGAAAACTAAGGAGAAGCCTTATTATCCAGGAGAAGATCTCCCTGCAACCGACATTCTATTGTCTGTACCAATCGGTAACTTTGAGCTGAATATAACTATTGAATGGAGGAGCCCAAGTGGAACATATATGAAAACTGAAGCCTTGCCTATTAAAGTTCAATACCCCTATTTCGATGTACAAACAGTACACGAGAAATATACGATGGGAAGTTCCTACTATCATCCAGACGATGAGAGATTGAAAAAAGTAGCGGCAAAGGCGGTGTGTGGAATCAGCGGCATCGCAGAAGACAAATCAGATGTTGTCATCGGTAAAGTGTATTCTTGGGTTATGCACTATTTTAAACAGTCTTTAATTAAACCACTTAGTCGATGGGACGATCTTGATATTATTTCTAGAATTCAACAGGGAAAGGACTGCGGAGTTTGTGTTCAGTGCGCAGATCTTACTGTTTCATTGCTTAGATCATTGGGAATACCTGCGAGAATAACAACTGGTAATCTGTATTTCGGCCCAATACCTGTAGGGCATACATGGGTAGAATCCTATATGGTAGATAAATGGATCCATGTGGATCCATCGATGGGATTTTATGATGAAGAAGAACCGTTTGAAAGTTATGTGAATCTGTGGTGGTGTGCATCCATTAAAGCAGCGACATGCATAGTAACTGACTGTCCTGAATACACTCCCCTAAAGAGACCTTGGGATTGTTCTTGCTACAAGAATCATTGGGAAGACGTAAGCTCTGAATATAGTACAAGCTCTAACCAAAAAACAAGTGGTACTGCAATTATGCTTGAAGAATCTGAGCATTATCTTTTTCTTCACGTATATGATTCTCAAGGTCGGCATGTGGGAGTAAACTATGCTACCAATCAGACCGAATTTGGTATACCCGGAAGCTACTATGCTTTCGATGTAAATTCAACGCTAGTTTTCCTTCCAGCAAACATAACAGATTTTTATTGCGAAGTAGACGCAAAATATGCTGAACAGTTAACCGAGACATATAACCTTACATTAAGTATGATGAGGAATTCAGAGGTAATCAGCCAGAAAAACATACAGTCCTCGGTTCAAAAAGACAAAAAACAAGAATATGCTGTTCAAATTTCTCCAGACGAAAAAGTTGTGGTTATTTCCTCTGTTCCTTGGTGGCAGCAGTATTGGTACGCTATTGTAGGCGTCAGTGCAGCAGTCGTCTTTTTCGTTTATTGTTTATATGTAAAGCGAAGAAAAATGCCCTAGACGATTCTTCAACTTAGAGAGGCCACAAATTATCAAGCAAGAAAGAGAATAGTAATAAACTCCATTAAAAATAACAAAAACGGAAAGACCGATTAAGCCATAGAAATCACAAAATTTCAGTATTAAATAACCTGGCATTATCAGTAATAATACAAGGAAGTAGATAATTATTTCCATCATATACTCGCTCCAGAGATGTAAAAATATGCAATAAAATTGAGACACCATAAAAATACATAAAGCCCGACTTTTCTCAAATCCGGTTTAAAGAATTCCTTGACTACTTCCCAATTCATGTGGTTTTTCACTAAGAAAAAATAGCAATTATAAAAATAAATACTTGAAAATAGTAAGTCTGACAATTTTTTACGTTTTATAAAAGACCCGCTCATGATGCCAATAAGGACAAAACAGAACTTGCTGCAACATATATCTCGTTATCGCCTTGATATAAAATTACTATCTCATATCCGTGAAGGTCATAAGATGGTTATTTTCCTTCAAGCATTTTCTCAAATTCATAGACCTCTTTGTTCTTCTCAGCTATTTTTGCAAGAACCTCTTCACATCTGGCCGGATTCTTCCAGAGGTCTTCTAAAACTTCTCGTACTTCCTTTTCATCCTTAGATATCCTACAAATTTTTTGCACTGTTACTTCTTTCGGTGTACCTCTCTCGCGCAGTTTTTCGTTGAAATCTGCGGCTTTGAGCAGCTGTATATTCATCCTTGCTGCGTAGCTTGCCAGACTGATTGTCGTCTCGTCCTTCAATCGCACGGTCTCTTTCGGGTCAAACGAGCTGCCCGCGAACACTCCAGTGACGCCTTGCTTTATCTGCCTGCCCTCAGTCGTGTCTACGCCAAATTCCTTGCTCCACCTCAATACCTCGAAGAGATCGTCTATGTGCTTCTTGCTCACTAATCCCCATTTGCATTCTAGCACATACGTAGTCGGCTTCTGCGTCTTAGCCTTTTCTTGTTTTCAGACTAGTTCTTCTGTGATCTTCTTTAAGAACACGCTGAAGTATTCTATGAATTTGTAAAATTCCTTTTCGTCTATCTCTTGTAGTAAGAGCCCCTTTTCTTCTCCCCATCTGAAGCCTTTCCCTGACGTAATTATATCCTTCTTCTCTGCCAGATTCCTCCTATATTTCTCGTAGAGGTTTAGCATGAACTTGGTCTTGTCAACAATGCCTTGATGGATATCTTCCAGATTGATCTTGAATTTTCCGCAGATTAGGTAGACATCTAGGAAGTCTCGTGCCTTGACTCCTTCCCGCGTCAGGATTGACCTGACCTTTTCGGCCAGAATCTCACGGATATCGTACACATCGAAACGGATTGCCCTCACGTATTCTTTGTACTCTGGGAAAAGCGCCTCTAGCTCCTCTTGTCCCTTGCTTACTAAGCTTTTTAATTCCGCTTGGCGTATGTCAAATAGCAATTTCTCAACAAAATTTATCTGGACCTTAACAAAACTTCTGCGTTTTACTATGTCTGATTGATACCAGATCTTGAATGTGCAAGTCTTGTTTCCTCCGCCGAGTTCAACATAATCTCTGTTCTGTTTCTCGCGCTTGAAATCTAGGCCTCGCTTGGACGCTATCTCTTCGAAGATGTCTCCTATCTGGTCTATGATGTTTGAGAGATAATGTCGAATCTCTTTCTGTGACTTACCTTCAAAGACTTTCTGATTCCTCCATGTGAAGTCTATGTCTTCTGAAAATCTGAAGTAGCCGAGATAACATTTTATCAGGCAGGTCCCGCCTTTGAAAGCAAAATTATCAGAGAAGAACTTGTTATTTGAAAGGTCTAGAAGCATCTGGTGAAGAATGAAATCCTTTTCTATCAGGTCTGTTCTCTTGATTTGCTGAACTCTACCGACTTCATTCACAAAATCTTTTCTCACTTAACCACTTCCTCAACAATCTCTCTAATGGTTTTGGGATACTTCTTTGCATATTCCTTGATCTTTTCTTTTGAGATGTTTCTAGTCCAGTCTGTTATGTCTAAGACTATTTTTTCTTTCGGGACTCCATTATATCTCCATGTGTAGATGAAGTCGAGAATTGTTTTCTCGGCATCAGAATGCCTTAAGCTATCTTTTGTTATGCCGAACTCTAGTAATGGTGATGTGAGCTTGATGAATTTGAATTTATAGCCAGCGATATTCATAGGCTTTGGTCGAAATATTTTATCGTTAATAACGTAGTCAACTGTAAAGGTCTCGTGCGTCATGTTGTTCAGTTTCAAGGCAGTGTAAAGACCAAAGTACCAGTTCTTAACGCCCTTCATCTCCAGACCCTTCGCAACCAATTCCAGATAATTATGCTTGGTCTTTCCAAGTTTGGTTTCGTCTAAGGATTTGACGTAGAAGATTCCTCTGAATATCCTCACTAGATAGCCGCGAGAAGTGAAGTATCTGACCACCGATTCATAGTTGAGCTTCATTGATTTGCAGTACAGCCTAAGCTCTGTAGAAGTCACGAATTCTTTTTCTTCCATGCGGAGTTTCTTGAGCAAAAGGCTCATTTTCATTTATGTCACAACGTCGCAATTTATGTGATATTTTAATATACATCACAACGTATATTTAAATGCCTCTCCTCCGCCATCGTGAAAAGATCAAGTTACCCCCTCAAAACCACGACCAGAGCTACTTGCTTAACTGCTGCCTATAGATCCATTTCTTCAAGCGTGATAACTCGCGTTGCTCGATTTCCGTAATCTCTTCCCCATAGACGCCTATTTCCTTCGCTTGCTCCGGATAATACTTTGAGAATACGAATGAGTAAATGTGATACCAATCTTCAGAGAACGGTACTGCCAAGCTTGCAGTGTGCAGATATACCATTGCCTCGTAATCGGTTGCTGTTTCCTCAGAGGTTATCAGCCTTTCGATTTGAACATGGTTTTTCATCTTTTCTGTCACCAAGTCTTCGCATCCGCTGTAGACTACTATCGGGGCAAACATCCGTTTGATTTGTCTCTCAAGCTCATCCACGTACTCACCTGTTTGATTAGATGAAAAACAAGAATGGATTAGTCTGAAGAAAGGATGAAGTTCACTGACGGACAATAATCCGTTATTGCCATATTTGTTTGTTTTTCCAAACGTACGTTTGTTTTTCCACAGAATCAGTCTTTACTTAATAGAAACTTCACGTAGCCTTTTTCTTGCCATTTCAACATAGTTTGGATTGATGTCGAATCCGATGTATTTTCTACCTAACTTCTTAGCTGCTACTAGCGTTGTTCCTGAACCGCACATCAGATCCAACACTATGCCATCCGGAGGGCAGCTGGATTTGATGGGTTTGATACATATCTCTTCTGGGTAGACCGCGAAGTGCTGTCCCTTGAAGGGTTTTGTGGTGATTGACCAAAAATCGCTTGGGTCGGCGTCGTCTGAGACGCGTGGATCGAGCACCTTTCCCTCGCAGTCTGGACGCACATCGTTGAGCTTGCTGTCTTTTGCGTTGGCTTTCCCTGCTTTAATTCCTTTCTCTAAGATTATGTCACCCGGGTTCTTGCCCAACGGATGTTGCACCCATTCATGAGGGTTCCAGTCCGACAACCTGATTCTTGGCGCATGATGAGGTGGGTACGTAGGATGCTTTTTTGTCATCTCTTCAGCTTGCTTCATTACATCTCCGGGATTCTTGCCACCCTTTGCGTATCGATATCTACCGAGGTTGATGCCTTCTTGATGTACGCCTGTTCGAGAATGGTAGCGATGGATTCCGCTTTGAGCCATGATTTCCGACGAGTCACGCCTTGTCTTTACTATGTCTCCAGGGTTTTTACCCTTCGGGTGAAAAGCATTCGGGTTCTGAGGCTCTGGTGGTAGTCTCATGCTTGATCTAGTTCTGAAATCTTCAACAGCTGTTTTTTCTCTGTCAAAGTGCATAACATCTCCCGGGTTCTTGCCAAGTAGATGTTTTTCTATGATTTGTCCTTCATGATGTGTTGCTCTGCCCGAGGTCGAACTACTGCCGTGATGCATACCGATCCTAATAACGTCGCCCGGATTCTTTCCTTTAGGATGCGATAAATCCATCGGTCTTGCAGAATTTAAAGCGATATATTTCTTCCTTTGAAGCCTCATTCTATGAGGATTATTACTTATGTAGGGCTTCTTTTGGCTGTGGAAAACATCCCCTGGGTTCTTACATAGAGGATTATCGTTATGTTTACCTCTAAACCATTGCCATTGCTCTTCTGCGAATTTTACTGAATCTTTTCTGTCTCTACCATCTCTGTGAGGGGCATTTTGCATCACTATCACATCTCCTGGATTTCTACCTAGAGGATTGTCGTGCCTAACGGTTTTCCCAGTATGCCCACCATGCGGTATGCCCATTTTTAAAAGCTGGAAGTGGCGTGGCTCGTGAGGAGGATACCGGCTTGAAATGATGTCACGAGGATTCTTGCCCAGAGGATGGTTGAATCGATTTCCATGCGTTCCGCCGTGACCGAAATTGCCTTGTGTTAACTGACCTGACACGTTAGACCATTTAGCTTTAATCACGTCTCCCGGATTTTTACCGCTAAGATAATATTTTTTCGTGTGAAGCGGGTCGGTGTATCTAACGTTTCCTACTCTTCCGACGGCCAAGTCGTGTTTGACATACTTTTCTGCTATGGATTTAGCCATGTCGGCGCAGCGTGAACCTCTGTCCCCCGAAGATTTCTTTTTACCTCTCAATTGGATTTGTTTATCTCCACCACTTTGCTGAAACACGTTTTTCTGGAGGATTCGCTTGAAAGTGCCTGTGCTGTGCGGTTCTCTTATGGCGTCTAAGTCATAATAGTATTTCCGATTCTTGACAAAATGGAAGATCGTTTCATAGGTGCATGTGAGCCTATCTTTCACGCTTGACGGCATAGCGTTTGGCTTGTGCCAGACAATTGCATTTCTAAGGATCCAGCCATCATCAATTAAGGCTAGGGCAACGCGCCAAGGAATTCCTATCAAACACTTTGGCTGCAACGCCTTTCTCTGAGGGTAGAGACGAAGATACGGCTGGCTTTTGCTTTGACTCCCCTGCGAACATGAGCCTGCATAGGTATCTCCAAGCACAACATAGACACTTCCCGTCTTCTTCAAAACCCGCTTGATCTCTCGGAAAATCATAACCATGTGCTCAACGTACAAGAAGGGAGTTGGCTCCAAGCCTAGCTGTCCTTTCCAAGCTCCGCACTTGACGCAAAAAGAGCCTTCGATATTGCCACGATGGTTTTTTCTGCTGCCAAGCTTATCTTTGCCTTCAGATGCAAGTACGGAAGCGCGGCGATTGTCCCAGTATCTACTGCTCATGCTCCATTTGTGTTTGCATCTTGGGTCTATGCTCCAGATTGTCTCTGTCTCTTTTCCATAGTCTCTAAGGCCCCAACCCGCAGGACAAGCCTAATACGGAGGGCTGAACATCACCATGTCGATGCAACTATCGGGCATCCGCTTCATCAACTCAATGCAGCCGCCGCAGAGCACTTGGTTAATAGGCAACATTTCACGAAACACCTTCCGATTGAACCTACTTGTAATGTACAAAAATGTCGAAAGTTCCTGCACTTCCGGTAGGATAGAGGTCTAGGGAAACTTTATCGTTCTTGTAGATTTCTTCTCTAAAGCTAATTGGAACAACTTCAAGTTCGCCATATGCTTCTTTGTATGCTTCAAGAACTCCATGAGCAAAAGAAGTGAAGTCTATAGTTTGTTGGTATTCAATGGTCTGGTTCAAGTTATCTCCATTAAGGCTGATTGTTGAGTGCTGCTCATCCCAACGCAGTCTCAACGTGATTCTACTTGGTCCCTCGGAAACGTACTTTGAGATAACATTTCTCACGATCTCCTTAGGATTCTGATTCATTTGTTCACCTTGTCTTTGATCCTTTTCTGCAACTCGGAAAGAGCATTGTCTCCTAATTCTTCTACGAGATGTGCAGCGTCACGGTCAGTCTCTATGCCACGCTCAGGGAATAGTTTGGCAAGTTGCTTAAGCGAATCTTCGTCAAAGATTATGTTTCTGTACCACTTCGGGTTATTGTAGTCCACTTCTCCCTTTGTTTTTGCCACCAAGAGAGCTGCGGGAAGCGCTTGTTCCTTCTTTACGTAAAGATCATAGTTCTGATAAAAGACGTTAGAGCTCCTTGCAAAGACACGAGCATAATCTAACCCATGCTCATCGAATAATTCTCTAATTCTTTCATCGAATTCTTTGAGCATCTTTTCGCTTTCATGCCAAGCTAAGAGTTCAGCGGTGTTCACTAGCGCATATTTGTCGCTCTCTGTCTCGTAGTAGCCCCTCCAAGAATCAGTGCTGTGCCATCTCGCCCTGAAAGCACCTTCCGTCTCGTTCCTTGCGTAGCTGATTATGTGCGGATAGTCATCATCGTTGAAGTAAACAGTCGCAACGGGTTCGTCCTCGTAATAGCACGATTCGCATAAGGGCCTGCCTTCATAGAATGTCGCTTCATCACCATAGTAGAGTTCGTTTTCGTCTACAATATCTTCCTCGCAACTGGAGCACTTCATAGATGAAAGAATGATTTCAGAAAAAATGAGGGTTATTGATGAGCAAGAATTCCGTAATTTCAAGTCATCGGTTTTTATATCTTCCCACTTGTAAATATCATGGGAATGCCAAATGCGAATTGAATTCATGGTTAAAGGTCGTCCACCAAAGAAACACGGGGAAAAATCAATGTGGGCACGAAATGATGAAGCTCCTTTCGTAGCTCGTTTGAGGGAGGAAGCTCTAAGATCGAAAATGAAGCTTGGACTTGACGATTGCTTTCACTCTTGGGTATCTCTTCAACTCATCGTATATGTTCCAATCTCTGAACTGGAATCTATAGGTGATCTCGACAATTTCATAACGGGAGTATGCGACAGTCTTCAAGCAGCAGATCCCAAGGTACTCCCCTATTTGCACAAGATATTCAGAGAATCAGAAGTCGATGAATTAGATCCCAGATACGCACTAATCATCGACAGCGATGCAAAAGTAATGTCCGTATCCGCCGAGAAAATTGCATTGAACGAGGGAAAAGAAGTCTACTACAAAGTCGCCGTGGAACAGATCCAAATAAAATCAGTTTGAAGAAAACTACGATACATTAGTTGGTCTGCAAATCAACTATCGGAATTATCGGCAAATCCCACACTCATAACCTATTTTCACTCGGTTCCTAAAATTCATACTAATGACTCAGATAGTTGTTGACCCAGACCCCTTATCCCCGTCTTTCTTACCTGGGAAACTGTTGCATAGAGAGGGCGAATACAAGCAACTGGTTAACAACATAAGAAACCGAATAAATACGCTCATCTTTGGCCCCATAGGTTCTGGCAAGACAGCCCTGATCAAACTTACCATGCAAGGGACCAGAGACCTCTTCTACGTTGACTGCCTACTTTACAGCACTGAGTACAGCGTGCTCAAGGAGATCATACCCTCCAACAGGTTCATAGTCTGTCGAAGCAACTATGAACTCTTCAAAGAGCTGCAGAAGATAACGAAAGAGAGAAAACTGACAGTGTGCTTCGACAATTTCACTCACCTGAAAAACATTGACATCGTCAAGAAGATTATGAGCATCGGCATCTGCACCATCCTAGTCGGCAGAGTGGAAAGGAAGTCAACCTCACTGAACCAGAACATGCTGTCCAACCTTCCCAGCATGATTAAGCTAGAGGGGTATTCGGTTGAGCAGACGATTGACATCCTGAAGGAAAGGGCAAGGCTAGCCCTCAAAGAGTCGTCCTACACAGAATCATCACTAAGAAGAATAGCTGAAAAAGTGGGAGGAAACATCACACTGGCAATAAATGTTCTGAGAGCGGCATCGCTGAAGGCTGAAACCGAAAATATGGACGCGATAGACGAGATTGCTCTGGACTCGATGCTTCCGCAGAACGATTGCTTAGACGAGTTGAGTGATGATGAAAGAACGATTTTCAAAATCCTAAGTGAACATGTAAGATTGCCAAGCAATCAGCTGTACACAGAATACGCTCAGACCGCGAGATATCCCCGGTGCGAAAGGTCATTCAGGAACTACATGGAAAAACTTTGCGAGAAAGGCATGGTCAAAGCGATAGGTGAGAAGAGGGGGAGGATATACGAAATGATCGGTGGTGAAAATGCTGAAGGTAACGCTTGAAAGCAATAATACTAGGATTGAGAGTATGGCTGAACTTTTGAACGATACAACTGACAACTTTACGGTCTGGTTCCACAATAACGCCCTCTACTCATTTTTCCACCTTAAATCCCTTCAAGAACTGATGGCGTTATCCAAGAAGTTGGAGCGATTGGATAGAGTCAAATTCAAGTATACTAAGATCCAGAAGGTGAAGAGCTCATGGCTTTAGACCTGGTTCGAATCCTATATGAGGATCTCGACGAAGAAGTTCTAAACTACTCAGGGCTAAAGCCCTGAGGGTTATGTCATGAACTGGTTTATGGTTGTCTGCTTGTCCTTTCTGTATTTGTATTCTTCGTAGTCTAGTGCCGTCCAATGCTTCCTTTGACTCATCTCGACGTAGTATTGGATCGCTTCGCTGGTAGTGGAGCCGACGGAGCGGTAGAAGTATCCGCCGGTCCAGAAGGCTTCTCCCCAGAGCTTCGACTTAACCCGGTCCCAGCATTCACGGCGAATCCGCCTAGAGCCTGCTCCCTTCAGGCGTCTGACAACCTCGGCCACGCTGTGGTTCTTGCACGCGCCCACGAAGACATGAACGTGTTCAGGTCCAAACGCCAAGGCATGAATCACAAGACCCAGCTCCTCAGCTGCCTCGCGGAAGCTCTCCTCACAAACCCGTTTAACCACCTTGTCCTCGAAGACATCCCGGCGATACTTGGGCGTGAACTGCAGGTGCAGGTTCGCCTCGCCGACACTATGGTGACCTCTCATCAACTCCATACAAATCACCTCCTTCTTTCTCGCCGGCGAGAAAGCCTCCGCTAGGCAAAACGCCCATGTGGTGCCTCGCTAGGCTTCACACCAACACATAGGATTTTTGAGGGGATAAAACTTGCTGCAATTCATCTTCCGGTTAAAACCGGAAGGGTTCTTGCAGCGTGTTAACTAAAAAGAATGCCTGAATGGTTCAAGATAATCCGCTCCTCTTGCAGAAAGATTTGAATTATTCTTCAAATTCCTCATTCTCTCCGTAAAGTTCTGTCAACAGATCATCCTCTTCTTTATGATATGCGTCCAATGGATTTGAAATATTATTGGACTTGTAACTTTCTTCATCGTATCTCCTTTTTTGAAGCAAGAACCTTTGAAAACACTCTCCACAGACAGGTTTACTATTTATCCAATAAATTATGCCCTTGATTGCTTTTTTGCATATGGAACATTTCATGCAAGAAAAACGTTGATTGAAAAGGATTATCTTTATTGATGAAAACAAAAAATGCCGTAACTCATGAAAACTGAAATTGGTCTTCTCTATGAAGCTTCTCTATGCCTTCGAGTAAGGCATCCAACACCTTCGGGTTTTTGACCAGTTCACTCATAAGCCTATCCGCCTTTTCTCGCAATTGTTCTATCTCCATCCCGGTTTTGGCGTCTAAGCACATGCCGCAATTAGAACAGAACTGGGCATCGGGAGAATTTCCGGTCTTACATCGTGGACATATAAGAGATTTGAGCTCTTGCTCTTCATTCTCTTCGTTCACTTCCATTCCGTTCAGCTTAAGCAAAGCACTATCAACGTCTCTCCCGCTCAAATGGACGTATACAGAAGCCATGTCTGATCCTTGAACCCAACCAAAGTATTGTTTCATCTGGGCTTCAGTCAAATGATTTGCTAGGTGCGTGGCTCTAGAATGCCGGAATAGATGTGGGTACACTCTCTTATTTATTCCAGCTTTATCGGCCAACTTCTTTAGGACGTCTTTTGCAGTGCTATAAGTCCAAACCTTATTCCTGCTGTTAGTTCCAATGGTTAACCACAAGGGTGCGTTAAGATCTTTCTTTAGAGGATGATTTTCAAACCATTGGTTAAGTTTGGGCGCAGATAAGATTATTCTTACTCTTCTCTGTCCAGTCTTGCCATTAACTAGAAGAACCGCTCCGTACTCATCAAACTGTACATGCTTAAGCTGAAGAGATAGAATTTCTCCTATTCTGCAACCTGATTCGTAGAGAACTAAAACAAAAGCCTTATCTCTCAAGTTCTCTGCTGTTTCAACTAGCCTCATTATTTCCTCAACTGTTAAAAGTTCTTCAGGCAGCTTCCGTACATTCCTACATGTGAGCTTAATCCATCTTACTTCTTCAGGATACTCGTCGCTCTTCCTTAGCCATCTGTAGAATATTCTAAGGATTAGTTTGTAATCATGCTTAGTCCATTCCGTGTAATCGCTTGATTCGATTCTTTGCACCAGATCAATTATGTCCTCTTTCTTTACTTCCAGAAATGGTTTGTGAAGCCATCTGGCAATTCTATCGATAGTATCAAGATATTTCGCTATCCTCGCTTTGCTCAGTCCTTTGACGACGCAGTCTCTGTGAAACTCTGAAAGAAGTTGTTCATCTTCCTCACTGATGTCAGAACGCGCGATTCTCTTCAAAATTCCATCTATTCGCTTCTCATACCTGTAGATTTCATCTTTCACAACATCACATTATCCCTTATCCTCTTATCGGTTAGGGATATGCGATTGTGCCGTAACGCCGAGGGAGAGAGCGAAGGCGCAATTACATATCCATTTGATGCATACAACTCTTCCGTTTTCCGATTCTTTTCGGAATTAATGGAAGATAGCTGAACGTATCTTTGATAAGATAAATTGATTTTCGTGTTCGATTATAGCTAATTAACTATAGCTTTGAGTTGGCTCAAAAATGGGGTTTAATATGCCAATTTTGAGGAGTTGTGTGTATTTAGCTTTTCGCCCATGTAGCCGTCAAAGCGTCCGCCAGTGCTGTTGATGGGTTGAGACCTCGCTGTTTCCAGGTTGTCATCAGCGTCATGAGTGTCTCGTAGATTCTCGTGCCTTTCCTGTTTCTGAAGGTTCCGATGATCTTCCGTTGGACAACAGGTTCTTTTAAGGCTCGTTCAGCCCTGTTGTTTGTAGGCTCAACGCCTGGGATGGTTATGAAGGTGAACCAGTATTCGAAGCCGTTACGTACCTTCTGGATGAACCTCTTTGTCTCTGGGCTCTTGTACTGTTTGTTTAGCCAGTAGCGTAGTCGCCTCTTTGCTTTCCGTTTCAACCTACGTCGTTCCTTGGGCGGCGGTTTATCCATGAGTGAAACATTAATGTCCTCGAACAGCTTGTGCAACGCCAGATTTAGGGGCTCCGCCTCCTTTACATCCTGAGCTAGGCACTTCGCCTCCCTGAGCATGTGAGCCCAGTCTCTCTGAATCTTACGGGTGAAGCTGGGGTATGATTTCCACCCATCGCAAACGAGGAAGCCCTCGAAATCTTTTCCCAAGGTTTCCTCTAACACCTTCTTTCCCCTGCTCTTTCTGATGACGTACAAGGTTTCCGTGTCTGTGGTGAAGCACCAGAGCCAATGGTTTCCTCCGTCAACCTTCTCCCCTGTCTCGTCGGCGTAGACCACCTCGGAGTTCCTAATCCTCTCCTTAACAGCCTCGTACTCTGGTCTGAGCCAGTTGCTCACACGGCGGGTTATGTCCAGAACCGTGGCAGGGGTCATCGCGAGCTCATACTGCCTCTCTAAAACCTCCGCTACCTTCTGGAGGGGCAGCCTCTCCTCAAACTTCATGAGGGTTGTCTGTGCCAGCACATTCTTTCCAAACCACCCGTCTGGTGGGCAGTCTGGATGCCTAGAAACTGTGTAGGCTTTGCAAGCCTTGCACTTCCACTCGAACTCTAGGAAATCTATCACCTGCCTGGGCTGAGGGTTTGAGATCTCCTCCACAATCCTGTGGTTCACGTAGCTCGGTTCGCCGAGCGGCGTCCCGCAACGCTCACACCGTTCCTTCCTTTCCGGAGCCTTCACCACATCCGGTTTCGGCTTGGGTCTCGTACTGCCAGGATGCCCCTTTGGTCTGCCTGGAAACCTCTTCCCATCTTTCTGTTTCCGTGAACGTCTGGGATACCTGCTGAGTGAAGGCGGCGTGTTCGGGTTCTCATACAGTGCTAGTCTCCGCTTCAACTCTGCGTTCTCTTCCTTCAGCTTAGAGTTCTCCTCCGTAAGCTTTTGGACGTTCTCCTGCAACCTCTCGCAGTTTAGGCAAATCAACCTTAACAGCATCCTCAGGGGTCAAGGCGGATGGCCTTAACCCTTTTGCCAACCCAATCCTTCGGCACCAAAATCCTGGCTGAGGTTGCGCAAGGCTTAGCTACTTTCTCGACGACCTCGTAGCCCAGCATCTTGATCTCCATGGGCTTCTCAGCAACAGATCTATTCTCAGAGTTTTCAGATGTTTCCATAATTGCAACAATATTGCAATCACACTAATAAGCTTTACTGCCACAAGGCTAAAAAGACCAAAAAGCTAAATACACACGAGGAGTTGTATTAAAATATTTAAGGGTAGATAGTTTGCTTATGAGAATTGTTCAAGATGAAGATAAAACAACTATTGTTGCTACAGTCACTGATTTTTCTGAGTCAATGGGTTATTGTGAACATAGAGTCGAATATTTCCTTGCTGGGATTAAACCACCACCTAAACCAGAAATGATTAAAGGCGGTGAAAAACATGAGGAAGAAGAAAAGTATGAAGAAGAACATTTTGAAGCCGTTGCCATTACTGATGAAGAATTGTCTGATATAGAAAAAGATATAGAATTTTTTAGAGACAAGATTTATACGCGCTTTCTTTTTGAATTTGACAAAAATAAAATCTTTTTGATATTGATCGGTAGAGCTGATAAAATTTACAGAAGTAAAGGAACTTTATTTATAGAGGATACTAAGTTTACGAAAAATCCGGAAAAATATACCGACTTATTTGAACCTTATGAAGACCAAAAATTGCAAATTTTAGCTTATTTGAATTCGGTTTTCACAGATGCAGAAGGCGATGAAAGTTTCAATCCGGTCAGCTGGTTTTCAGTACCACATAAAAAGAAAGGTTGGATAATTCGCATAAAGGATATGAATAGTAAAAAAACTGTGAAAATATTCAAAGGAATTCAATCAAAAGAAATTGAAAATCTGCTAATTGAAAATATTAGAAGATTTTGCTCTTTAATTCTGGGTATAGTCGAGCCACAGCATCATAATAACTTTAAAAAATGCTTGAGTTGTAGATTTAATAAGGAATGTAAAGATTGTTTAGAAAATTGATTTTTTCAATCTTCTTTTTAATTTTGGCGACCCATTATTGTACTCCTACATGTAGAACTTGAACTTGCTTTGAAGTTTCGTATCTGGAGGCGCATTTCTCAGAATAAACCCCACACGCCTTGCGAAGCTTATGGTGATCGGTGCTTTTATGCAGAACTTGGCACTGTTCCAATTCAGTTTTGTTAGAGCAAGAATTTCTTTGCAGATATTCTCTATCGCAGTACTTCCGTGATGTTCCAATATTTCAAGAGGAGAAGGAACCCGAGGTCCGGGATAGACATCGAAATAAGGAATAAATCCAAATGTATACAACAAGATACTTCTATCGGGCAGTCTTACCATAGTTCCTCTTACAGGAGGCTTCTGACCCCACCGTAAGAGTTTTATGTCTCTCGTGCCAAATGCTACGAGGTCCACCTTATTCACTTCCTCTGCTCCCTCCTGAAAACCATCTTTCTCATCATCGGTATATCTAGATGTTTTGTGAACCACAACCCGCTGTGGCAACTGATTATTCTTGTTCTCCTTGTAGACATCAATAGCTTTTTGCATTATTCTTTTCGCTTCATCTTTGGAAACATGAGGAGCGTTATTCTCATCGACCAGCGCCTTTTTTCCTTTGAAGACATATCCCTCAGAATCTAGAGCAAAGAACTGAGCTAATGCTGTTTTGACATTCGTAGGATCTTCTCTGTCACGGAAGAATGATACGCCTATATAGCAGGTATCTTCCAATAACCCTCTCACTCGCCATGGCAGATGATTCGTTTTATAGAACATAGCGACTACAAGATTCCAAAAAGTTGTCGCGTCGTCTTCTCTTTTTGGATTTTCTGGATCGTAGGGTTCTGTCGTGTGAGGTCTTAGAATTTGAATCGGGATATTGTAATCCATGCATGCTGCTTTAACTACGCTCCTTAGATCCACGGCCTTGTAGATCTTGCGAGGGGCTTGTATGCCTAACCATCGGTCCAGAGTAAGGTTCTTTTCTCTCGTCTTTTCTATTGCTTTTTCTAGCGAAGTCTTTCGCGGTACACCTTTCCGACCTATGGCGCCCTCAATACAATAGTAGTCGATTATCTTCGGATAAGCCAACATTAGGATATCTGGTTGAGGTTCTCTGTCCATGAGCGTTTTTATCTTTTCTTTTATCACGCGCCCAACAGTTTCTATTCGATCAGAAAATGAGACAGTTTTTTCTATCTGTTGTTTGAGTAGATCCTCATCTATTTCGGCTATCCATTTGACGTTAAACTTGATTCTAAGTTTGTCCAGACCGGGAAAGTCAACATGGAGGAAGCTCTTATCCTTGCCGTATGTCGTAACATTTAACCTTTCCACAAGATTTCTTGTTTTCTCCAGAGATTCACTATCCCCAATCAAGCCAATGTTAATCTCGTATTTTGTGGAGCTTCCTCCTAAGGGTCCTAGGAGGGTCCACCCCATTTTTGGTTCGGGTACAGCAATATCCTCGCCCACTTCAATATGAGGTTCTTCAAGATATCTTATTGTGGGCCTGAATCTTGTCAATCTCATTCATTAATCCTCCAATGGTGTTTCTGTAAGAGGATTGTATTCCTCTTCTTCTTGGTAGCTCACAACATATTCAAGTGGCTCAGACTTCAAAGAATCGAGGAAATCCTCGCTAGTGTGCTGATCCTCAAGTATGCCAAAATTAACTTTTGAATTGATGGACAATATCGAAACCGTAATCCGGCCTTTGCCAGATCCAAGATGAATTTCTTTCCTATTGCCTGCCAAGACATGCAGCCAGAGTTTCATGTCATACAAGTAGTTATTGTTGTGGTAGAAGAAATTCTTCTTCGTACTGATGCGGACATTTCATCTTTCAACCATTGTTCTGTAGAAATGGTTGAAATTCTTGACCTTTCCTCTGTTGAGAGGAATCTCTGGGATTTGGTGTCGATGCATAACGTGAGCGGATTGTTCTCATCAAAAGGCGAAAAAGAATAGATCTTTTTGTCTTCCAGCAAGAAAGACGGCGCGTCATAGTTTTTGGACCCTATTTTTTCCTCGATGCGCGTATAAATATCCATGGGGTATCTGAACTCTGTATCCGCATAATAGATCTGATCTGGAAGTTCTACTACCGGAAACAGATTAAACCAAAGCGTTTCTTCAACAACATCAGGCTCAGATTTTCTGCTTAAAGCTGAAAGGATTTCTAGGGGGGTGCCTGTGCTGCCAACGCTCTCGGCTGTTCGTCTTAACAACGACCAAAATAATTGCCAAAATTCGTTACCTGTAGCCAGAACAGTGCTAGTATCCCTCCTAGTATAGATTGAACCTTGTTTAAACGCAGTCTTCTTTTCCCCGCTTTTGGTAGCATAAATCCCATCTACCTTCGGGATTACAAGCGAACCTATAGAACCATGAACATACAGAACGGGAAACTTCCTTTTCTTTCCCTTTATAGCGACCATGTGTTCAAAGTAAGAAAGACTTACCTTTCCAGAAGACCATTTAGAGACTCGGTCTATCCAAATTTGAGTATCAATATGAAAAGTGTCGTTCAGGCCAATTGGAGTGAATGTACCATCTTCCACTCCGATTACAATGTATCCACCGCCATAATTTGCCATGCCATAGATATCTTTGGCAATCTCCATCCAAGCTTGTGTAGAGTCATCAAACTCTAGTTTGTAATCAAGATTGGGTGCTTCGAAACCTCTATGAATCAGTTCATCTGCTAACTCTGAGTTCAATTCCATACTACTCACCTAGAGTTCCAAACCTTCAGAACACCCCTTCCTCGATAAGAGAGTTCACAGTTTATTGTATGTTTCATAATTCATAAATATTCGCCTTTCACTCGAAACTTCTTGTTTTCCGATAATTGGCACGAATCAGCATTAGATGTCTAAGAAAGAACTGATTATTGAACTATTCAAATCTTAAATATCCTATTGAAAGCAAAATGGACTCGCCGAATTATAGCTAAAAAATACACATCATATCCTGAAAACAAAAAATAGGGGAGTTGCGGGGGATATCTCCAGCGACGGCAGGGTTCAAATCTCTCCCGGCCCACTTTAGTATTCTCTCGGTCATTTTCTTTTTCTAAAAAGCTTTGAGCCGTTGATGTCACAGACGAATTCAAAACCAGACTCCACTCGAACTTTGGCTTCATCAACTGTGCTGGCGACTTTGCAGACAAAGCCTTCTGATTCTTGCTGGAAGAGAGCCTCTTCAAGCTGAACGTA